>Ga0209640_10003205_pt1 | contig 14308 bp, 15 predicted proteins | sample RifCSP10_1_FD_184018 | JGI IMG/M metagenome (GOLD analysis project Ga0209640, IMG submission 184018) | Soil microbial communities from Rifle, Colorado - Rifle CSP2_sed 10_1 (SPAdes) (version 2) | ecosystem: Environmental > Terrestrial > Deep subsurface > Rock core/Sediment | place: Rifle...
CACAATATCAAGTCGATTTACATCGAGAACTTCGAGGCGACCGTCGATAGCGGCCAGCTAAAGAACTTCCGGATCAACGCGAAGATCACGTTCCTGCTCGACTGAATGCAGTTAAGCGTGGCCGCAAGAGAATCGGCCGATCCCACACGAGCGGAGAGGACGATGGCCTTTGCGTCAATTCTGGTGCATGCCGGGCTAGATCATACGTCAGATTCTCGCATTCAGCTCGCAGTCGATCTGGCTGATGGCTTTAACGCAACGCTTATCGGCGCCGCGGGCTGGGATAAAAATCTTCCGCTCGTTACTCCCGACGGCACGATTGTCGACGGCAAAATGGCCGAGCGATATTGCGAGGAAATCATCGCGCGACTTGTGCAACGCGAGAAGCAATTCCGCGTGCTGGCTGTCCGCGCTCGGAGACCAGTCGAATGGCGGTCAGCCACTGATTTCCCTACCGATTTTATTGCGCGGGAGGCGCGCGCCGCCGATCTGCTGATTGTCGGACAAGAGCTTGGACCACGTGATCTCAGCCGTACGGTGGATCCTGCCGGACTGCTCCTCAGGGCGGGGCGGCCGATCCTGGTGGTGCCGGATGATGCTGCATCCTTGCGCGCCACGCGGATTGCGATCGCCTGGAAGGATACGCGCGAGGCCCGCCGCGCGGTCCAGGATTCGCTTCCATTTCTGCTCGAAGCGGAGGCGATCTACGTCGTCGGCGTGAGCGCCGAGGGAACCGAAGAGGAAACGCAGCAGCAGATTGCCGACGTCAGGCAATATTTGATGCGACACCGGATCACCACAACGACAGGGATGGTTCTGCGTCTAGATGAAAATGCGACGCGGCCGCTGATGCGCGTCGTCCGGAACGAAAACATCGATCTCATCGTTGCCGGTGCGTATGGGCACAGCCGCTTTGGCGAATGGGCATTTGGCGGGGTAACGCGTGATCTGTTGCGGACTTGCCCGGTCTGCTGCTTGCTATCTCATTGATCATGCGCGGCAACAAAGAAGATCGGAACGGAAGGAGAGTTTGCGATGCAGAAACCGGTACAAATCGATTTTCAGGGAATGGATCCAGACGAGCATATGCTCGCGAACATCAAGCGCCATGTCGGAGCACTTGAGCAGCGGTTCGGGCGCGTGACGTCATGCCGAGTCGTCGTCAAGGCTCCCGGCGGCCATCATCTTACCGGTGGTCTCTACGAGGTGCATATTAGGCTTGCGTTGCCAAACGGGCGGAAAGTCGAAATTGGCCGTACGCCGCAGAATGACGAACGGCACGCCGATAAGGCTTTTGCCCTGAACGATGCTTTCAAGCGCGCGCGCCGTCAGCTGCAGGATCAGGTCCGTCATCTGCAAGGGCAAGTGAAAACCCACGATGCGCAGCCGCTCGGCAAGGTGGTCAATCTCGATCGGGATGCGGGTTTCGGCTTCCTTGAAACGGCAGATGGACGTGAAGTCTATTTTCATAAGAATAGCGTGTTGAACCGAGCGTTCTCACGCTTGCGCGTGGGGACACGCGTCGCTTTCGCCGAGGAAATGGGCGAAAAAGGGCCACAGGCGAGTACTGTGAGGCCGATCGGCAAGCACGGCATGAGATAGAGGCCGGGGCTACACGTCCGGCCAAGGCATCAGCACTGCTATTTTCAGCGCGACCCTTCATCGCCCAAAAAGCTGAGTGCACTTTGCGGCTTCAGGCCTATTTGTGCTGCAGCGGCGGGGTCGATAATCAGCTTCGCATGTGGGCGAAAGGATCCCTTTGACCCAAATCAACAACACCTCCGTTCGTTCATGAGAGAAAGAAACGAAATAGAAGTCATCAATGCATCCGACCTTGCTGGCCGTAAATAATCAGCTGAGGAGAGCAGCCATGACCAACGTTGCTGTGAAAACCCCCGGAGAGAACAAGACTACTGGGAGCCAATCGGTGCCGGCGAAGCGAGCTGAAGGCGCATGGCCTTCACTAACCGGTCTACGACATGAGATCGATAGCCTGTTCGACCATTTCATGCGCGGTTTTCCCGGCCGTGGGCGTCCAATCGATCTGACCACGCCGTGGAAATTCGAGACGCCATTCGGCCTTTCGAGCCCGGCCGTAGATATCGTCGAAAAGGAAAAGGCTTATGAAGTTGCAGCGGAGCTTCCGGGTCTCGAAGCGGGCGATATCGAAGTATCACTATCCGGCGATGTGTTGACGATCAAAGGCGAGAAGAAGGAAGAAAAGGAAACGAAGGAGAAGAACTACTATCTCTCGGAGCGCCGTTACGGATCGTTCCAGCGTTCGTTCCGCTTGCCCGAAGGCTTTGACCGCGACAAGATCGACGCAAATTTCGAGAAGGGCGTGCTCCAAATCAGTCTGCCGAAGTTGGCGAAGGTCGTCGAGCAGCAGAAGACCATTCAGGTGAAATCAAAATAAGGGCAATAAACTAGCCGCAGGCGCTGCAGTCTAAGGGTTCTCGCCGACTGATACTCAACGGGATGCGCCGGCGCTCGATGCGCCAGTGCAAGCTTTTGTGGGAGCGGCGTTCATGGCCGACTGTCGCCGGTCGCCTTGAGCTATGAATTCAAGTTCGTCTTGGTTCTTCCTCGTCGTCTTCCGCCAGAATATCGACGATCTCAGTGATAATGCCCGTTTGCGAATGGCCAATCTTACCGAGAATATCGCTGTCACCCGTCAAGACTATTGCTGCGACTTCGAGATCAGTCACCGTCGGATGCAATGCAAGGATTTCGGCGATCACATCCGCATCGAGCTCGCCCAAAACTCGAAGCAAGTCTTCGGGCGTCGCAGCGGCGTCTGGTGCATTCTTGCCGGGCTGTAGATTGCTCATCGATGACCCCGCTCAGTTACTGGTCAAATTGCGGCTTCCGACTCTAATATTTGTTCCTTCTTGGTCTCCGGAAGTTCGGTCATAGTGGCCTCGGTAAGCAACAAGACGCTGGCTACCGACACGGCATTCTCGAGACCAACGCGAACCACCTTCGCAGGATCAATGATTCCCGCTTCAACCAAGTCCACATACTCTTTGCGTGCGGCGTCGAAGCCGAAATTCCCCTCGCCAGCGAGCATGCGCGCCACGACGACGCCAGCATCGACCGCCGAGTTCTCGGCAATCTGACGAGCTGGCGCCTCAAGCGCCCGTTTCAAGATTTGAATGCCGGTCTTCTCATCGCCTTCACACTTGGCCTCCTCACGGCCGACGGCCTTGATGCAGCGAAGAAGCGCCAGGCCGCCGCCAGGGACGATGCCTTCAGCCACTGCAGCCTTTGTCGCACTGATTGCGTCGTCCAATGCTTCCTTCTTGGATTTCATCTCGGCTTCAGATGGGGCACCCACCCGGATCACCGCAACGCCGCCAGAGAGTTTGGCGAGTCGTTCTTCGAGCTTTTCGCGGTCGTAGTCGCTCGTTGATTTCTCGATCTCATGGCGAATCTGCTGGATGCGTGCGTCAATCTGAACACGGTCGCCCTTGCCGCCGATGATGGTCGTGTTTTCCTTGTCGATGACTACACGGGCTGCGCGTCCCAGTTGTTGGACGGTGACGGTTTCGAGCTTCAAGCCTAAGTCTTCGGAAATGACCTGTCCGCCGGTAAGGACAGCCATATCCTCAAGCATGCTCTTGCGACGGTCGCCGAAGCCAGGTGCCTTCACCGCGCAGCACTTGAGAACACTGCGTATCTGATTGACGATCAATGTCGCCAGAGCCTCACCTTCAATATCCTCGGCGACAACCAAAATTGGATGGCCGGATTTGGCGACCTGCTCTAGAAGCGGGATCATGTCTCTAAGCGCACTAATCTTACGATCAGAAAGAAGGATGAAGGGGTCTTCGAGAATGGCTTCCATGCGCTCAGCGTCGGTGATGAAGTAAGGAGAAACGAAACCGCGGTCGAATTGCATACCCTCGACTACTTCCAGAGCGGTCTCCGTAGTCTTGGATTCCTCAACCGAGATCACTCCTTCCCCGCCAACCTTCTCCATGGCGTCGGCAACGAGCTCTCCTATTGCCGCATCGTTGTGAGCAGAGATCGCCGCCACTTGGGCCTTTTCTTTGCGCGTCTTGACGGGGCGCGACATCGTGCGCAGCGCGTCTATCGTCGTCTTGGCAGCTCGATCCAATCCACGCTTCAGGTCGATCGCGCTCGCGCCAGCGACCACATTACGCACACCATCGGCAAAGATGGCGTGCGCTAAGATCGTTGACGTACTGGTTCCGTCGCCTACTAGATCGCCTGTCTTCTCTGCGGCTTGTCTTAAGACTTGGGCACCCAGGTTTTCCTCGGGGTCTTTCAAGTCGAATTCCTTTGCGATGGTTACGCCGTCATTGCAGACGATTGGCGCCCCCCATTTCTTTTGCATGAGCACCGATTTCGACTTCGGACCGAGGGTTACGCGCACGGCGTCTGCCAATTGCGTTGCACCACGCAAAATTTTTTCTCGCGCGGCAGATCGAAAAAGAATCTGCTTGTGTGTCATGTCGTGCCTTCTTTTCCGATAAATAATCAACCAGACAGATCCAAACAGCCTTGCGTTAGATCAATGGCTGAACGCTCACTCAGCAGCAGGCGATTGATTCAGCTCAAAGAAGCGCTGCGCCTATTGGCGCAAGCATTACCTTGGCTCCGCTTATTGGGAGAAACGACCGATGCGATCGAACGAAAAATTCATGGGCTTGATGTTTGCCATCGTTCTGGCAGCGATCGCAGTTGCGTCTTCCTCAACCGCGCAAGAATCCGTCAAGTTGCCTGTGCCCCAAACAAGTGGCGGCATGCCGCTCATGGAAGCATTGGCGAAACGCCAATCCATACGCAGCTACAGCGGCCAAGCCATTTCGCAACAATTGCTATCGGATCTTCTCTGGGCCGCGTTTGGCATTAATAGACCCGAGAGCGGCGATCACACGGCGCCGTCTTGGCGCGGTTCGAAAGAAACCGACATCTACGTTGCCACCGCCGGAGGTGTGTGGCTGTACAATCCCAAAGCCCATGATCTCCGGCGTCATATGGCTGAAGATATTCGGAGCAAGACCAGCAGCATGGCGTTCGCCGGCAGCGCACCGGTCGTGCTGATCTATGTTGCGGACCTTACGCGCATGGCCAAAGCCGCAAGAGAAGAGCAATTGCTCAACGCTCATGTCGATGCGGCCATAGTGGGCCAAAACGTCTACCTTTTCTCCGCTTCGGCCGGGCTCGGAACTGTCATCATGGGCAGCGTGGACCGAGAAGGACTGCCGAAAAGGCTCGGCCTTCGCAACGATCAGATCGTGACCTTTGCGCAAACCGTGGGCTTTCCCAAATAGCCCAGCAGGCGCTAACTGATCGCGTGATCTGATCAAAGACGGCATGAATGTGGCTTCAGACGTCACGTTTGCGAATAGTTGGCTGGAATCTGCGCTTAGACGACAGACGCCCCTCAATTGAATTTCGCTTGCTGGATTTGACTTGAATCAACGACCTTTCCTCTTGACGCGTTCATACAGATTAAAACGACCGTGGAGGTGTTCATCGCAAGGAGGCATCGTCATGACCCAGAGCAACGAGCTTGCGCAGCAGACATCAAACCGTAATCGGACTTCGTCCACGTCCCGAAGAATTTTTCTCCAAAGCCTAGCTGGCGCCGGCGCGGCGATTTCGCTTGGCAGCAAGGTGGCTTGGGCGAACGGGGAGATCGGCTATTGGGCGAAGGATCTCACCAACGAGCAACTGATCAACATGTACACCACGATCCAGCGCATTCGCTGGTTCGAGCGGACGGGCGTGGACAAGATGCTCACGGAGCCGGGCTATCGCGGCTACAACCACTTCTATGTTGGCCAGGAGGCCGTGGCTACAGGCGTTTCCGCCGCGCTCAAGAATACGGGCGGCATCATGGAGGCGGATCTCGTCTACAGCACGCACCGGCCTTCCGGCCATGCCATTGCGAAAGGCGTCGATGTCAAGAAGATGGCCGCGGAATATGAATTCAGAGCTACCGGTCTCAATAAGGGCTACGCCGGCGAAATGCATATCGCCGACAAGTCACTCGGCTTCATGGGCGCCGACGGCATGATCGGCCCGGGCCCGGTGATCGCCACTGGCTCCGCCTTCGCTATCCGCGCCAGAGGCAGCAGGCAGGTAGTGGTGAACTACGGTGGCGACGGCACTTACGCGACGCCGCACTTCCACAGCGCGCTGAACAACGCTGCGCTCCTGAAGTTGCCCTTCATCTATGTGCTCGAGAACAACCTCTATCACCAGTATGCCCACTATTCGTACTCGGTTCCGATGAAGGACATCGCCACTGCGGCCAAGACCTACGGTATCCCGGGTGTGGTGGTGGACGGGCAGGACGTGTTCCAGGTTTACAACGCCGCCAAGGAGGCGGTGGAACGGGCGCGCGCGGGCGAAGGTCCGACGCTGATCGAAGCCAAGACCTATCGCTACTACAATCACTGGGGTGCGCCCGGCGCCAAGGCCGGCGAGCTCGGTGCGTTCGGCTACGATCCGCTGGCGATCACCTCGTTCCGGCCGGAGCGGGAGGTGCGCGCCTGGATGGCTCGTGACCCCGTCGACATCAGCCGGAACGCACTCATCAGTTGGAAAGTGCTGGATCGTGCCAAGGCCGACGCCATCGAAGCCGCCGCCAAGAAGGAAATGGTCGAGGCCTTCGCATGGGCCGACAAGCAGCCGTTCGCCAAGCCAGAGGATGGGCTCAAAAACGTCTTCGTCGAGGGCAGCGTTCCTGCTCGCCAATTCGGTTAGGTCGGGTCGCAAGGATCCGACCGAACGTCACAACGTCACACTCGGCAGAATTGGGAGAGAGACAATGGCACGCAAAAGCTTCATGTACTCGGTCCTCGAGGCCGTACAATACGAGATGCGCCAGGACAAGAATATGATCTGGATCTTCGAGTTGACACCTCCGGTGGCGTCCACTCCGGGTAAGCCCGTGATCAATCTCGAAACGGAGTTCGGCCGCAAGCGGGTGGTCAATACCGGCATCGACGAAAATTGGATGGCGGGATGCGTCCTTGGCGCCGGGCTCGCCGGCTCGAAGGCCGTGACCTACATCCCCTACCAGGGCAACGCGATGTGCTTCCAGATGTTGCAGAACCATGCCGGCAAGCTGCGCTCCATGACCGGTGGCGACGCCGCGATGCCGGTGGTGTTCATATTGGAGATGACCGGGCAGACGCCCGGCTTCGCCGGGCAGCACTCGGACTATGAGATCGATACCTATTATGCCCACATTCCCGGCCTGAAGACGGTGATCCCGTCGACTCCGACCGATGCCAAGGGCATGATGGTATCGGCCATCCGCGATCCGAATCCGGTCGTCTTCCTATGGGCCGACGCCCTGCGCCCGATGATCGAGGACGTGCCCGACGAGCAATATACAACGCCGCTCGACAAGGCCGCGATCCGCGCCACCGGCAGCGACATCACCATCGTCGGCTCCGGCGGCGGCATGCCCGAGGTGCTCAAGGCGACGGAGCAACTGCAGAAGGCCGGCATGAAGGTCGAGACCATCGACCTGCGCAGCCTCAAGCCGATGGACACTGAAACGTTGGTCAAGTCTGTGCAAAAGACCAAGCGTCTGCTTACGGTCGACCAATCGTACTACACGCTGTGTCCGGGCGCCGAGGTGATCGCCCGCGTGGCGGAAAACGTCGACGGCGCGCGTTACAAGCGCATAGCCTTCCCCGACGCGCCGCCGCCGGCCGCGCCCGAGATGTTCCTCTGGATGCGGCCGAACGCCAACCACATCGTCGGCGCTGCCACGAAGCTAGTCGGCTGAAATAGCGACCGAGATGCCGGTTTCCGCGGGTGGATTCATCCACCCGCGGCGACTTTACTTTACGACTTGAATCAGAGCGTGGAGCGCAAGATACAATGGAAGCACAGAGCATTGCTACGTTGGAGATTAAAATGGCGGAACAACCGACAGCGCAATGCGGCAATTGCGGCAGTCAGAATATTCACGGCGCGCGCGTGCGGTCCGCATTCTGGCACGACGACCGGCTCGTGGTTATCGAGGACATTCCCGCCATCGTATGCGAGGCCTGCCACGAGCAGTTCTACGACGACGGGACCGTTATGGTGCTGGACTTGCTTCGCGGGGATGGGTTTCCACCCGAGAAGGCGCGCGGCGAGCTGCGCGTGCCCGTGTTTTCATTCCGCGACCGAGTACCTTCCAAGGGAAATTCATGATCGCCGCAAGGCAACGGAAATGGCTAATTCCTGTCGCGCTCGGGATCTTGTTTTTTTGCGTAGCTCCGGCATTGTCCCAGCTCGACTACAGCTTCATGCCCAAGGGCGGGAAGACGCTGCTGCTCGAAGTCCTCGGCAGCCCGCCCGACCAGCAAGAACTGCGCAAGATCGTCGAAGCACGCCGCAGCGAGGCGGAATGGCGCGATGCGATGTCCCCGCGCGGCAAGGCGCTGAGCGAGCGCGAGCTGCGAACGCTGGCGGCTTATCTCGCCGTCAACATGCCCGCCCCCGAGGTGACGCGCACCCGGCCCGACCTTGCGGCGGCGCTGCCGCGGGACGGACGCGAGTTAGCGTGGAACGAGTGTCAATCCTGTCACTCGCTGTTCACAAGTCATCTGACGCAGGATCGCAGCGTGCAGGCTTGGCTGAACATGTTCCAGTCGCCATTTCATCGCGCAATGAAGATGACTCAGCAGGAGCGGGAGGAGTTTGCGCGCTACTCGGCCATCAACATGCCCATGAAGATCGAGGATGTGCCGAAGGATCTGCGCTTCTGAAAGGACACCGCGGCTAGCACGGAGACATGGACGGAAAGGACCGGAAGCCATGCGCGCCAATCGACTTTCCGCCCTCGCCGCTATCGCAATGCTCGGCGCGCTGGTCGCCGTGCCGCTGCGGGCGCAATTCGACCCCGTTTTCGATTTCATCCCTTTGGGAGGCCGTTCACTCCTGGCCCAGGTATTCGAGAGCAAGCCGCCGGCTGCGGAAGTGCGTGCACTGCTCACGGCCAAGCGGACTCGCGAAGAATGGATCGAGTACTTGAAGGGCCGTTCCAAAGTCATCGCGGCCGTGCAGGGCCTCAATGAACAGGAGTTGCTCACGCTCGCGGATTACATGTCCTTCAACATGCCGCTGCCAGTCGCCCGGGTTCCGGCGGATCCGGCAAAGGCCGATTGGCAGAAAATATTGCCCCACGACGGACGCGACCTCGCACTCGAATATTGCCAATCCTGCCACATCATCACCGTCACGGTTACGCAAGACCGTACCAAGGCGCACTGGCTCGGCACCATGAACAAGCCGAGCCACGTCGAGATCAAGCTCACGCCGCAGGAGCGCGAGGCGCTGGCGAGTTACCTGGTCCTGAATGCCGGGATTCCGATCGACCTAATCCCCAAGGAGTTGCGCGCCGGCGGCGCCTCCTATTAGCGCCCCGGAGTTCGATGCGAAGGTCTGCCGATACTGGGACCTGAGGGCCTGAACATATGCTGTTCACCTCGCTCGAATTCTTCGCGTTCCTGCCCCTGACACTGCTCCTGTTTTCGCTACTGCCAGTCCGACACCGATGGGCATGGCTGCTGTTGGCGAGCTATTTCTTCTACGGCGTCTGGCAGCCCTTCAATCTCGTCTATCTCGGCGCGGTAACGCTCATCGTCTATGGCTGTGGGCAGGGGATGGCACGCGCGGCCGGAAAGTCGGGGCGCATCGCGTTTCTGACGCTCGGGCTGGTCGCAGTGCTCGGCTCGCTTTTTGCGTTCAAGTTCTATGACTTCATCGCCGGCGAGCTCGAGCGTATGAGTCTGACGGCGCTCGGCATCGTGCTGCCGCGCCTCGGCGTATCCACGCCGGTCGGATATTCTTTCTACGCCTTTTCGGCAGCGAGCTATCTCATCGATCTCTATGTTCGGCGGCTGCCGGAAAACGCGAGCGCCGGGCAGGTCGCGCTCTTTATCGCCTATTTCCCGAAGATCTTCGCCGGCCCCATCGAGCGCGCAACGAATTTCCTGCCCCAGGTCTGGGCCGGTCTACGCGCCGATCCGGATCGGTTCGTGCTCGGCCTGCAGCTGATCGGCTGGGGCCTGTTCAAGAAGGTGGTGATCGCCGACAACCTCGCGCCGCTGGTCGATCGCAATTTTGCCATTGCTGCTTACGCGGCGCCGATTGAGCTCCTGATCAGCGTTTATTTCTTCGCATTCCAGATTTATTGCGATTTCTCGGGCTATACCGACATCGCGATCGGCGTCTCGCTGCTCTTCGGCCTACAGCTGATGGAGAATTTCCGCCGGCCATATTTCTCGCGCAGCACCGCCGAATTCTGGGGCGAGCGCTGGCATATCTCGCTCGGGCATTGGTTCCGCGACTACCTCTATTTCCCGCTCGGCGGAAGCCGCGGCGGGCGCGTGCGCCAGTACATGAACGTGATGCTCGTGTTCGTCGTCAGCGGCCTATGGCACGCAGGTCTCGGCTATGGCGTGGGCTGGACCTTCCTGGTCTGGGGCGCGCTGAACGGCGTCTATCAATGGGTCGGCTTGGCCACCCGTTCCTTCTGGCGTCGTCTCGGTGAATTTCTGCCGCGCTTGAGCCAAAGCATGCTCCTGCTCGTGCTGCGGGTGCTGCTGACGTTTCATCTGATCCTGATCGCCTGGGTCTTCTTCCGCGCCAAGTCGCTCGGCGATGCCGTGCTCATCTTGCAGAAGATCGGCTCGCGCCTTGCCGAGATGCCGGGCCTGCTCACGCGCTATCCGTTCACGGCTGAGCACTTGCTGGGCTTCGGGCTGATCGGCTTCCTGCTAGTCGTCGAGATTCTCGACGAGCGCCGCTCGGTCTTTCAGCGCCTCGCCGCAGCGCCCGTGGCCGTCCGCTGGTGCGTCTATTACCTCGTCATTGTTGGTCTCTTGCTTCTCGGGCGCTGGCAGGCGCGCGAGTTCATCTATATGCAATTCTGAGGCGCGAGCGGTTATGAAAAGTCTAGGTAAATCCGCGCTTATCTTCGTCGCGATCGGCCTGGTGCTCTATGCAGGCCTTTATTCCGCGGCTGAGCAGCTCCTGTATCGCACCGGCCGCAGCAATCCCTTCTTCAAGATCGCGACTTCCGATGAGCGGGATTTCGGCTGGGTCATCCTCGGCGCGTCGCACGCCATGCCGCTCGACTTCGCCGACTTCAATGCTGGCATGGAACGCGAAACGGGGTTACGGATTCTGAATTTGGCTTCACCCGGTACGGGGCCGCTCTACAATCGTTTCGTGCTGGAGCAATTTTTCCGCGAGCATCGCTCCCGCGGATTGCTTTATGTTTTGGACTCTTTTGCGTTCTATTCGCGGGCATGGAACGAGGAACGCTTCGCTGACGCCAAGCTGCTGCGGCGGACACCGTTCGCGCCGGCGGTTGCCCGAAATCTTTGGAACTATAGTCGCAACGAAGGCGTAGATGTCCGTGCGGTGCTCGATTTCGTCACAGGGTTCTCCAAGATCAACAACCGAGAACGTTTCCAACGCGATATTTGGGAGGGCGAGGCCCAATTCGATCGCGTATATCGACCCTCCGCCGCTGCCACAAAGAAGCGCATCGAGTACCTCTATCCGGCATCGGCAGCGAACGCGGCTTTATCTAGGTACGTCGAGGAGTTCCGTGAATTCGTCGCATTGGCACTGCAGCGAGGCGTGCGTGTCGTCGTCATCAAGATGCCGGTGCCGGCCCAGTTCCAGAGTCAGCTTCCTAACGAAGCGGCATTCGATGAGGCGATCTCGCGCATGCTTGCGAGCCAGGATGTACCGTTTCACGACTTTTCTTCAACCATGAACGAGCCGCGCTTCTATTTCGACACTGATCACCTGAATCGCGCTGGGTTGACGGAGTTCTTTGCCCGTCAGCTGAAGTTGATACTCACTTACTCAAGCGGTAAATGAGCGTTCAAGATCGAGAACGTCCGCGGAATCTGCAGCTCCGTTAGTCGTATCGAGGGTAGAGTCGGAGACGGTCGGGCGATCACGGCTTTAAGCGCTCGCTCCCTCCAATGCCAATGTAACCAAACGAACGTCTTCGCTCTCAGTTCGGGAGTCCTTGATATGCACGCGATCCGCATCGCTCGAAGTAAGTCGCTCGCCGATGAGCCGCACAGCGGTCACAACCGATATCACCCGGATATCGAATCAAAATTGGAGATCGGCGAAGGCGAAGAGGTAGCGCTCGAAACCCGTGATGCGCTGGACGGTCAGATCACACCGGCTACGACGGTTGCAGATTTCCCGAGCATCGATAGAGGCGCGCTACACCCGCTAACGGGACCGGTTTTTATAAAAGGCGCAGAACCCGGTGACCTGCTCGAAATCGAGTTCTTGGATATCGTATCGCAGCCGACTGCGTTTACCGGGATATTTCCGGGCGGCGGTTTTCTACGCGACGTGATGACCAATCCGTTTCTGGTCCATTGGAAGATTCGCGACGGATGGGCGACATCGGATCAGATACCCGGTGTTCGAATCCCTGGAGCCCCCTTCATGGGCATCTCGGCGGTAGCGCCATCGACTGAGAAGCTTGTCGAATGGACCCAACGCGAAAAGCGTGTCGCCGAGAAGGGCGGTAGGGCTCTACCGCCCGATCCAGCCGGCGCGGTGCCGGGAGGACCTTGCGGTCTTCACGGTCTTCGCACTCTTCCTCCGCGCGAGAACGGGGGCAATTTCGATGTTAAGCAGTTGACCAAGGGATCGAAGCTGTTTCTTCCGGTCTTCAAGAAGGGCGGCCTGTTCTCGACCGGCGATGCACATTTTGCGCAGGGTGATGGTGAGGTTTGCCTCACTGCCGTTGAAATGGGAGCGACGGTGGTGGTGCGCTTCCGGGTTCACAAGGGCGCGGCTGCGGCGCGAAAATTCTCGAGCCCGGTGTTCACGCAGCAGCACTATTTTGCTGATCCGAGATTCGCGGTGCCAGAACGATTCCTAGGCGTCATGGGAATGCCCATCACTAGCGCGGGGGAGATCGAAGCCGAGAATCTGAATCTCGCTTGCCGCAATGCCGTGCTCAATATGATCGAGCTGTTACAAGAGCGCGGGTTCACTCGAGAGCAGGCCTATGTGATCTGCAGCGTTGCCGTCGACCTTCGGATCTCCAATGTCGTCGACGTGCCGAATTACGTCGTGTCGGCGCTGCTACCAGAAGCAATCTTTGATGCCGACTAAAGGAACTCGACACATGCGTAGTGACAGTAACCCACGGACTCTGCTGCAGCTCGCTGGAGCCAATCTTACTCCAGCAAAAGTGCGCGATGCCTCGTTGGTGCTGATCGACCTGCAAAACGAATATCTGACTGGACCGATCGCGGTAGCCAACGCCAGAACGGCAATTGCCAATGCCGTGCATCTACTCACTCTCGCGCGGGAGAGCGGGGCGCCAGTGCTGCATGTTGCGCACAAGGGCCGGCCCGGCGGCTTGTTCGATCGGGCTGTGGAGCGGGGGCAAATCGTGCCGCAATTGGCTCCTCTTTCGGGGGAGGCGGTTATCGAGAAGGGCCTGCCAAACTCGTTTGCCGGCACGGAATTGCAAGCCTTGCTGACTAAGGCTGGTCGGAAAGACCTGATCCTTGCAGGCTTCATGACGCATATGTGCGTCAGTTCCACGGCTCGTGCTGCAGTTGATCTTGGATATCGATGCACTATCGCTTCGAGCGCCTGTGGAACTCGCGATCTTCCTGATGGTCGCGGCGGGGTGGTCGCGGCTGAAACCGTTCACAAGGTCGCACTAGTGGAGCTGTCGGACCGCTTCGCCATCATCGCAAATAGCTTGGAAGAGCTTGCGTAGGGTGTCTTGCTGCAAGGTCTTGGACGAAAATTTTAGGCCCAGTATGGCAACGGATGATCTCTGCCTTCTCGATCTGGTTGAGGTTGGACGGCGCGTTCAGGCGGGTAAACTATCTTCTGTCGAGGTAACGCGAGCGCTGCTTGACCGAATCGCCCGCCATGACAGCCGCTTGAAAAGCTATGCAACGCTCACAGCGGATCTGGCTCTGGCTCAGGCCAAACAAGCTGACGCCGAGATCGCGCGCGGCGAAATTCGTGGTTCTCTGCACGGCGTTCCGATCGCGGTGAAGGACCTTTGCAATACCAAGGGCATTCCGACCTCGGCCGGCATGCCCATCTACAAGAATTACCGTCCCGAACACGATGCGACGGTCGTTACCCGACTGCGTGAAGCCGGAGCTGTTCTCCTGGGCAAGCTTCAAATGACCGAGGGCGCCTTCGGCATGCATCACCCCTCAATCGATCCGCCGGTCAATCCGTGGAGCGCCGCATACTGGACAGGAGTCTCGTCCAGCGGGTCTGGCGTGGCAACGGCTGCGGGTCT
>Ga0209640_10003206_pt1 | contig 14306 bp, 13 predicted proteins | sample RifCSP10_1_FD_184018 | JGI IMG/M metagenome (GOLD analysis project Ga0209640, IMG submission 184018) | Soil microbial communities from Rifle, Colorado - Rifle CSP2_sed 10_1 (SPAdes) (version 2) | ecosystem: Environmental > Terrestrial > Deep subsurface > Rock core/Sediment | place: Rifle...
GGTGCCGTGCACCTGGAGTATTCCGGCTGAGTCTCATAGAAACCGACGTCGACGTTGTTGTTGCAGGAGCTGGCCCGACAGTCGAAGCGGTGATCGAACGCGGTTCCTTTCCTGTAGTGCGCGGCGTTAGGGGACATGACCCGCGCAACGATTCTCAGATCTGAAATGTTTTTTGCGCCCGCATCACAAACTGCTTGACAAGCGCGGGATGGCCATCTACATTCTCCGACGCTGCGCACGCCGCAAGGAGACGAGCAGCTTCGCTGGTCCGGGAATGTGAGGCAGATTCGTGTGCGATGTCGGGCCGCTCTCCGAAAGGGGATGCACCGTACGTCGCGGGCGTAAGATGCATGCGCATTGTCGGGGAGAGAATGTAACGGTTCTCGATCAGTGAGACGTGGAGCGTGATTGTTCGGTGAGGGTGCGCAAGCATCTTTGCAGAATAGACACGTGAAGCGGTTTGCTGAACGAGAAGCGGAGGTTCTTGGAAGTGGAGACGTGTAAACGTCTTCGACCAAGCAGGCGGCAAGTGACCTTCGGCGTGCGCTGCTTACGTACAGGGCTTCTCAGTCGGCCGCACCTTCGAATCCTGCCGGGCGCCGTCGCGCTCACGTTCGTGGAATCACTCGTCACCGTCCCTGCGGCACTTTCCACTCCGGCCGAAGCAGTCCAAGCAAAACGGCGTCTTGGAGTTCTCCGTTGAGGTGGTATCGTTCCCGGAGACAACCTTCGCGTTGAAACCCAAGTCGCTCCAGGAGCCGCAGGGAGCGAGTGTTGCGGGGGATCGACGTCCGCTTCGAGCCGATGCAGGTCCATCCGTTCAAACGCGAAAGAAATTAGTGTCGCCACCGCGTCGCGCGCGAGCCCCTTCCTCCAATGCGGTTTACCGAGCGCAAATCCGATCTCTCCGCGCTGGTGCGTCGTGTTGACGTGCAGGAGGGTGCAGGTCCCGAGAATCGAAGCAGTCGCTTGATTTGAGATTCCCCACTGGAACAGCTACTGGGTTCCTGCGACGACCGGGCTGATAAAGACCTCACGTCGGTTACCGTCACGCCACACAATTGCCTTCACCCTACGACCTGGCGGCGTGTCGCGTACGACTTTACCGAACTGAACCGGATCGGTGATCGCGACCGCGTCAAATTCCGTCACGATGTCTCCGCTTCTCAAGCCGGCCGCGTCAGCCGGGCCGCTGCGGACGACCTGGTCGATGACGATACCGGTCTGTCCTTGGGGCCGCCGGTCAACTGGGAGTGCCGTCACCGACGCGCGAATATCCGAACCTGGTCCCTGCAGGATGAGCGAATCTGGTCCCTGCACGCGACCGAGGTTCTGCTGAGCGCCTGTGGCCGTCGTTGAGCCTGTCGCGAATACAACAACGCCGATCAATGCTGGAAGCAAATAATGGCGCATTTTGCAGCCCCTCCTATTTCAGCAACGAAAGTAGCGCATCCGCGTCACCTACGCAATCCAGGGAGACAGGAAGCGTTGGATCTCAGAGAGCTTCGCCGCCGCGTCTGCCTCGCCGACCTCGATCAGGCGCTTCACGTAGTCGCTCTGAAACATCACCAGGCTCAGCATGTCGTTCGATCGCGTTTCTCGCGTGCCGAGGCCGCGCGTGAGAAACCGGAACCCGCGCGGCAGCTCGGGTTCGTAGGCGTTTGCCAGCCGTCCCAGATCCAGCGATGGACGTAGCATCAGCAGGTCGATGTGCCGCAGACTGCCGCGCTCAGCATCGGGCAGCTGCGCGATGAGCTGGTTGACCTGTTGCAGTTGCAGCGCATCGCCGTCGAGTTGATCGAGAAAGATCGCATTGTAAAGAACGCCGGCCACCTGCGCGGGCGGTGGATAGTCGGTGACCGCCGGACGATCCGCTTCTTCCCGTGAGCGAGCGTAACGCGTCGAACCGCGATGATGCGGTTGGCGCCCAGATGGACTGCGGGAGAGAGCGGCGCCGTGAGCCGGATACCGCCGTCGCCGTACCACGCGCCATCGACGTTGACGGCCGGGAACGGGAACGGAAGGGCCGCTGAGGCCATCACGTGGTCGATGCGAACGTGCAGGTGGCGCTCTTGCGCTGCGGCCGCTCCCATGTCTGATGCCGCTGTCGTCGCGCCTCTGCACCCAGCGCCGTTCGCCTCGAGCACTCGGCCGAGGAGTTCGCTGAGCGGAGCGGTATCGACCGCTCGATTGAGACTGGCCGAACTGCCTGCCTCGGGCCGATGTGTGGTGTGGCCTGGGATCACATCCCCGGTTCGTCAGTGTTTGGATGGCGCCCGGCCGTCGTTTCCCTAATAGAGGGATTTATGACGGACGGACGAAACGTGGAGATTCGGGCTCGCTTCAGGGGCGGCGTTGCAATTCTCAATGTCGTGGGTCGGCTCGTGAGGGGCTCGACGCCGTCCCTGCGCACCTTCGTCTGCGAGCTGGTCGCGAACGGCCGTGTTGCCGTGCTGGTTCACATGGCAGCCGTGACCGATATGGACGCGCATGGGATCGGCGAGCTCGTGTCGAGCCTCACAACCGTCGAACGTCACGGCGGCCGGCTCGCGCTGATCGCGCCGTCGGCCTTCGTTCGGCGATTGCTGGCCCTCACGAGACTGGACACCGTATTCACGATCTGCGACTCCGAGCGGGAGGCGCTCGTCAGCCTTCGGGTGGTTGCCGTCGCGGCCCCGCTGCCTCGAAAGGGTTTCGACGATCGGGACGCGCGTCCGTGTATCTGAACTGCTCCTCGATCTGGCACTCCGCTCTTTGGCTCCGCTCGGCGCATAAGCCGCCCGCGACCGGACACACCACCGGCGTGTGATTCGACCGCCTACGTGTGTCCAGCGGCTGAGCCGCTCTCCATACATCCGCAGTACGCGCCTCACTCCTGCAGTCGATGCGTTGATGTTCAACCACCTCGTTCCGCTCGTTAGTAGAGGTGAGGTGAGCGATGCGATTCCTGACTCGGCCCTTCTTGCTCACGGCGATCTGCCTGTTCTCTTGGGGAGTTGCGTCCGCCCAGGCACCCGTGATCGACGCGTGCGCCGACGCGGAGGAGCGCGTGTCAGTGAGTGGCCAGGTCGCGCGCGAGTGTGCGGATGACGCGGCTCCTGTATCGCTGTGTCCAGGAATCGCGCGGCTTCGCACGCTGGGCGGTAACCTCGCTACGATTGTCACGCAGGCCACGGCCCGCTCGGCGACCTTCCGTGAGTTGATCCACGCGATCTGTAAGACCAACGGCATTGTGTACGTAGAGCAGGGCCGCTGCGGCCACGGCGTACGTGCCTGCCTCCTTGGGGTCACGGTGGCCGGCGCAAACCGGATCGTGCGGGTGCGGGTCGACACCAACAAAGTCGATTGGGACCTGATGGGCTCGATCGGTCATGAGCTGCAGCATGCTGTCGAAGTGCTCAGCAATCCAGCGGTCACTAGCACGACCGCGATGTTCATTTTTTACGAGCGCGAGGGCAATCGTAGAGCCGGCGTATTCGAGACGGGTGCCGCCATTCAGGCCGGAGACGATGTGCGTGCTGAGGCACGTCGACGCAACGTCTCAACGCAAGCTCGGTGACGAGGCATCGCACGGCTTCGACGCGTTGACGGTTCCTGTTCACCCGCAGAGAATGGGTTATGGTCGTTCGGGTGACATCTTGGCTATGGCGACCAGGGCTGCTCCGGATGCTGTTCTCGCGCGCGCGGCTCGCTGGTCGGCTCCTACGTGAGCCTCGCGTGCCGGTCGCGGCCAAAACAGTGCCTCTACTCGCGGCGCTCTACCTTGTTTCGCCGCTCGATCTCGTTCCTGACTTTTTTCCGCTGCTGGGGCAGGTTGACGACCTGAGTCTGATCCTGGTGGCGCTCGCCGTGTTTCTGAAATTCTGTCCGGCGGCGACCGTCGCGTTTCACCGTTCCGCGATCGAGAAGGGTCAATCCTATACGCCGATGTTGTCAACTGACGACGTTATTGAGGCAGAGTGGCGGCGCGACTAACTAGAAACAGAGACTCGGAGCTGCCGCTGCAAAGATCGTGAGGTTCAGGTCGGCTACCGGTGCTTACGGGCCACGACGAGCAAGTACTCGTAAGGTATCTCGACAGGCCCTTCCGGCCTGCCTCGATTCGAACGCTCGACGAACTCGAGAAAGGCCCGATCAAGGGCCGCCGCCCGCTCTGGCTGATCGGCCAGGGTCGTGCAGATGGCCATCATGGGCCCGAACGTCTGCTTGAACAGGTCGAGGTAGGCGCGCGGGCTTGCTGCACGTTCAACGTACTCGTGGCGAGTCATCTCCAGTGACTCGATTCGGCGGCCGAATAGCGTCCGAACGTGTTCCTCATTCCCCCACATCACAGGCGGAAGTGCGCCGGGCGGTGGTGGCGGCGCATAGGGCGCCAGCAGCCGGAAAAAGTCGCCTCCCCTTCCCTCGGAAGTGAAGCTGATCATCCCGATCGTGCCGCCCGCCCGGCAGACGCGTAGAAGCTCGTTGGCGACCCTCGGCTGATCTGGAGCGAACATTGCGCCGAAGCACGACGTGACGACATCGAACTCGTCGTGTTCAAAGGGCAGTGCCTCTGCGTCGCCTTCGATCCATTCGACCTCGACTCCGGCGGCGCGTGCTGCGCGCCGCCCTGCTTCAAAGTTCTCCGGCGTCAGATCCGACGCAATCACTGCCGCGCCAGTCATCGCTGCGCGAATGGCGACGTTACCCGTGCCAGCCGCCACGTCGAGGACGCGCTGGCCGCGGGAGATCCCGCACGCATCCACGAGCACCGGGCCGAGCTCCCAGACGGTCGAGGTCGCAAACCTATGGTAGTCGCCGAGCGCCCACATCGCCCGTTGGGCAGCCTTGATCTCTCGGTTTGCGGCCGCCGCCGTGTTCAACGTCTGTTGCGTCGTCATGTGGATCCTCCGAAGCCGGCTGCTTCGTGAACATCAGTCGTCACGTCGGCGAGTGTAAGATCGCGCCGTGGCCAGGCGCCATGACCGATCGTCCGAGTTGGTTGCCCCAACATCCGAAGCAGCACCGGCCTCGGCGCAGCTGGACGGCACACAACCTCTGGAAGTGATGGCCGGCGCTGGTGTGGAAGTCGACGTGCTGTCGGACGTGCTGCGGACGGTCAGGCTGACAGGCGCGCTGTTCTTTCCGCTGGAGGCGTCGTCACCTTGGGCGGACGAAATTCCGGCGGCTACCGTGTTCGCGCCGGCAGTACTGCCTGGCGCACAGCACGTGGTCTCGTATCACATCGTCACGCATGGCGCGTGCTGGGCGACCCTCCTGAACGGTCCGGCCGTCCGTCTCGAAGCCGGTGACATCCTCGTCGTGCCACACGGCGATCCGTACGTCATGTCGAGTGCGCCTGGTATGCGCTCGGAGGCGCCGGCGGATGCCGTGTTGTCGTTCTTTCGCCAGATGGCAACTGGTTCCGCTCCGTCCGTGGTGACCGAGGGTGGTGGCGGTCCGGAGCGTGCTGATCTCGTGTGCGGTTTTCTCGGCTGTGACGTGCGGCCTTTCAATCCCGTTCTGGAGACGCTTCCGCGTCTGCTCCACGTTCCGCGACCGGCGGCGGCACACGATCACCTGACGCAACTCATCGGTTTCGCGCTCGCGGAGGCGCGCCAGCGGCGGTCGGGCGCGACCTGTGTGCTTCTGCGCCTCAGCGAGGTGCTGTTTATCGAAGTGGTTCGGCGCTATCTCGATGGACTCGCGGCGGGGCAGACGGGCTGGCTAGCCGGCCTGCGGGATCCTGTCGTCGGGCATGCACTTGCGTTGCTGCACGATCGTCCCGCCGCGTCGTGGACGCTGGAACGGCTCGCGAAGGACGCTGGAGCGTCGCGCTCGGCGCTCGCAGAGCGTTTCACTCAGTTCGTTGGACAGCCGCCCATGCGCTATCTGACGCACTGGCGCATGCAGCTCGCGGCGAGACTGCTTTCGGACGGTACGGCGAAGGTGGCCTCTGTTGCGCGCGACGTGGGGTACGACTCAGAGGCCGCGTTCAGCCGCGGCTTCAAGAAGATCGTGGGCGTATCCCCCGCAATCTGGCGCCGACGGCCGACAGCAGCTCCAGCGGCCCGATAGCGCTGTTCGGGGAATCGGAGCGGGGAAAATGATCGCCACTTGGCGACCACGAGTGGACGCGACGCTTTTTGACGCTACGGTGTGCCTGCGACGACGGGGCTGTGAAGACGGCCTCATGCCTAGGTTGATCAAAACGTCTCCGGATCCTCTGAGCGGCGGGTTGGACGAGCACGAGCGAATAAATGCTGCGGCGTTCTCGCGACGGAACCTGCGGCGTCAGAGACGATGTGTTTGGCGCGAACGGCCTGAGCGACCCGCCCATTGCCTGATCGCTTGACTTGCCGGGGGTATATCATCCGGGGCAAGGAGTTGCGCAATGGGGCCACACAGGATCGTGATTGGTACGATGGCGTTGGGCGTCACGTTGTCTATCGTCGTGGCCACATCGACTGGGCAGCAGCCTGACCAGCACGACCATAGCGCGCCGGCTGAGCGGGTGGGCGCGGTGCATTTCGGCACCTCGTGCGCGCCGGCCCTGCAGAAGGAGTTCGATCGGGGCGTCGCGTTGCTCCATTCCTTCTGGTTCTCTGCGGCTATCGAGTCATTCAACACCGTCCTCAGAGGCGACCCGCGTTGCGTGATGGCCCATTGGGGCATTGCGATGAGCTGGTGGGGCAACCCATTCGCGGGGTTCCGCTCGTCGCAGGCGCTGAAGGCCGGCCTGGCCGCTACCGACGCCGCCAAGGCCAGCGGTGCCGGAACGGATCGAGAGAAGGCCTACGTGGGTGCGGTGGATCTCCTCTTCCGCGATGCCGAGACGGTTGACCAACGCGCAAGAGCGATCGCCTACGAGAAAGCCATGGAGTCCATCGCTGCCAAGTACGCCGACGATGTCGAAGCACGGATTTTCTACGCGCTGGCTTTGGATCAGACGGCGCTTCCAACGGACAAGACGTACACCAACCAGTTGAAAGCCGCAGCCATTCTCGAAGCGGAGTTCAAACGCCAGCCGGAGCACCCGGGACTTGCCCACTACATCATTCACAGCTTCGACGTGGCGGCGCTGGCGCCGCGCGCGCTGGATGCCGCACGGCGTTACGCGACGATTGCGCCCGACGCGGCGCACGCGCTCCATATGCCGTCCCATACGTTCACGCGCGTGGGCGCCTGGCAAGAGTCGATCGACACGAACCTCGGTTCGGCTGCGGCCGCCCGTAAGGACAACTCTGTCGCAGAGGAGCTGCACGCGCTCGACTATCAGGCGTACGCCTACCTGCAAACCGCTCAGGACGACGCGGCCAAGCGCACGCTTGATGCCATCGCCGTCCTCGGTCCGAAGATTTCGATCGCCGGCGCCGGTAATGCCGCTCCGCCGAATGCCGGCTACTACGCGCTGGCCGCCATCCCGGCGCGCTACGCTCTCGAGCGCGACGCGTGGGTCGAGGCGGCCGCGCTCATACCGCGTCAGACGCCGTTCGCATGGGCCGACGCCGTCACCCACTTCGCCCGCGCGCTCGGCGCCGCGCGAAGCGGTAATGCCGCAGCGGCCCGGCGAGACATCGATCGGCTGGCGGAACTCCGCGACGCCGTCAAGACGACCAACGATGCGTACTGGACCGAGCAGGTGGAGATTCAGCGGCGCGCCGCGACGGCGTGGGTGACGCTCGCCGAAGGCCGGCCGGCGGAGGCGCTGGCGCTGATGCGCGACGCGGCCGACAGGGAGGATGCCACCGACAAATCGGCGGTGACACCCGGACCGATCAAGCCGGCGCGCGAGCTCCTGGGCGACATGCTGTTGCAGCTGAAACAGCCAGCGGAGGCGCTCGTGGAGTACGAAACGACGCTGAAGAAGGAGCCGAATCGCTTCCGTGCGACCTACGGCGCGGCGCGTGCGGCCAAGGCCGCCGGACAGCTGCAGACGGCGTCCGCGTACTACGCCAGCCTGCTGCAGATTACGAAGGGCGCGGATCAACCGGGCAGAAACGAGCTGACCGAAGCACGGGAGTCGGTCAGATAGTCGCTAGCGTTGACCTATTCAGGCGTGCGAGTTGCGAAGAGCGACTCAGTGCTCGGCGACGAATGTAATCGCCCAAATGGTTTACTAAGCAGTCAGTTCTCAGAGGGTCGTGCGTTACTCCTACTGTGGCTCAGGTATACTCGGCTCACGCTGGAGGCGACGATGAAGGTTTCAACGATCACGTGCGCACTCTGTGTTGTCGCGTGCGTACCGGCGGTCCCCGCGTTCGCATCGCCGTGCGACGACCTGACAGCGCTTTCGTTGAGAGATGCCAGGATCACAGGAGCGCAGCTCATACCGGCGGGCCAGTTCTCAGCACCCGGGCAGCCGCCAGCCGGGGGAGCCAATTCTTACAAGGATCTTCCGGCGTTCTGCCGCGTGTCGGCCACTCTGATACCGTCGAGCGATTCAGATATCAAGGTGGAAGTCTGGCTGCCTGCCACCGGCTGGAACGGCAAGTTCCAGGCGGTCGGCAACGGAGGTTGGGCCGGCGTGATTAGCTATTCCGCTTTGGCCGCCGCCGTCCGCGCCGGGTACGCCAGCGCGTCAACCGACACCGGGCATGTGGGCGGACGGGGCACGTTTGCGCTCGATCATCCTGAAAAGCTGATCGACTTCTCCTGGCGCTCTGAACACGAAATGACCGTCAAAGCCAAGGCAGTCATCCAGGCGCTCTACGGAAGCGCGCCGAAGCTGTCCTACTGGAACGGCTGCTCGACAGGGGGCAGGCAGGGCCTCAAGGAAGCGCAGATGTTCCCGGATGATTACGACGGCATCATTGCGGGCGCTCCCGCCAACCGGACGGCTATCTCCTTGTGGATCGCACACGCCGTGCTGAAGGACCCGGCGAGCTACATCCCTCCGAGCAAATATCCGGTCATTCACCAGGCTGCTCTCGCCGCCTGCGACGCGCGGGACGGGCTCAAGGACGGCCTCATCGACGACCCGACCAAGTGCAGCTTCGATCCCAAGGTGCTGCTGTGCAAGGAGGGAGACGGTCCGTCGTGCCTGACTGCGCCTCAGGTGACGGCGGCGCAGAAGACCTATTCTCCAGCGGTCAACCCGCGTACCGGAAAGGAATTGTTCTCATCACTCGTGCCGGGAACAGAACTGGGCTGGGGTGTGCAGGCGGTCGGTCCGGACCCGTCGACCAACATCTACGACCAGTACCGCTACGTGGTGTTCAAGGACCCGAACTGGGACTGGAAGACGTTCAACTTTGACAGCGATGTCGAGCGCGGAAACCTGCCGGAAAACCTGATCATGAACGCGACCGATCCGAACATGCAGCCGTTCTTCGCGCGCGGTGGGAAACTGCTCCTGTACCACGGCTGGAGCGACCCGAACGTTCCGACGCTGAACACGATCAAGTACTACAGAGGTGTCGTTGACAACCTAGGCGGCGCGGCCAACGCATCCAGGAGCGTCCGGTTATTCCTCGCACCTGGCATGGGGCATTGCGGCGGCGGCGAAGGTCCGAATGTGTTCGACAAAGTTGCCGCGCTCGAGCGGTGGGTGGAAAAAGGCGAGCCGCCGGACACGATGATCGCGTCACACAGCACTGATGGCAAGATCGATCGCACGCGTCCTCTGTGCCCCTACCCTCAGGTGGCCAAGTACAAGGGCACCGGCAGCATTGACGACGCTGCCAACTTCGTCTGCGCTGCGCCATAGGGTTGGCCTGCGTCAATCACATCGGATCGCTATCTGCGCGCCTTCGCCGCTACGGGGGCAGCCTCCGCATGGCTTGCGAACCGTCCACCTTCGCCGCTCCGCGGCTACGGTGGACACCCTTCGCGTGAAGGTTGGCTCGCCACCCGTAGCTCGCTCGCCCGTCATGCGAGCGAAGGGTGGTGGGCCTAACTGGCGCCAGTTGGAACCAAATTGCCACTTGGCTCCGCCAGTTCGACCGACTGCGTACGACTCAACCGACGGCCGGGACTCACGACTGTTCGCGTTCGACACGGAGTAACTCTTCGAGATAACGCCGATCGGCCGCGTCCGATGGACGCACGGTGTCCTTCGTGCGGATGAGTGTCGCGAGACTGGCGACCGGGATGGTGACGCCCGCGACCGTCAGGTTCGTGACGTCCCTTGCCGCTTCCGCGTACTCGATACCACAGGCTCGTGCCATCAGATCGACGACGATCTCGTCGGCGACCCTGACGACGGCGTATCGCGCCACGTCGGTGTCCGCGACTTCATCGGCGGCGCGATCTTCGAGAATGCGGAGCGCCTGCTTGACCCGTGCAATGTTGTCGGGAGAGGCGTCGACGAGCAAGTCGATGTCTTTAGTCGTTCGCGCACCGCCATGCGCAATCACGGCGAAACCGCCGATGAGGATGTAGCGCGCGCCAGCCTCGTTCAGCGCTCGGCAGATGCGGGCGAGGTCTTCGACTTGAGGTTCGCGTGCGTACGGGCCATCGTGCGCATCATCCACGCGTCGGCCTCCTCGAAACTCCGGAACCGGTAGACGCCTCGAGGAACGACGGCACCAGTGGCGCGTACAGCGGCCATCGTGCGTTGAAGGGCGCCGATTTCACCGCTTTCGATCCGACGACTTCCGACCGTCTTGATCACTACGCTGATTCTACAGCTATGTGTACTGCGACTGGCCTAGGCACTGCGTCTACCCGACGGGAGACCGTTCGATACACCGTTTGGGGATCGAGATTCGGGACGTTTGAAATCAATAGGTTGGAGATGGTGGGCGCGGATGGAATCGAACCATCGACCCCCCGCGTGTGAAGCGGATGCTCTACCGCTGAGCCACGCGCCCCGAATTGCAGGTATGGACCTTCAGGCCCGCCTGAGACGTTTGAGTCTAGCACAATGGAATCGGGTGGCCAGTCGATGCGGTGGCATTTCGGAACATTTCACATGGTTTGCATTCTGACTTTTGCATTTTGACTTATGCGAAACGCGCCGCTATTCCGTTCCGTACAGCCGGTCGCCGAAGTCACCCAGGCCGGGCACGATGTACTTGTGCGGGTTCAAGTGATCGTCCACGACCGGCGTGTAGATCGGCACATCGGCGTGGTGCCGCTCGACCAGCGCGACCCCCTCGGGCGCTGCAACGATGCAGATCATGCGAATCATGCGCGCGCCGGCCGCCTTGATGAGATCGATGGCGGCAACAGCGCTCCCGCCGGTGGCCAGCATCGGATCGATCATCAGGACGTAGCTGCTGGAGAGGTCCGACGGTAGCTTCGAGTAGTACTTCGAGGCGATGGCGGTCGCCTCGTCGCGCTGCAGCCCGATGTGGCCGACTCGCGCGGCGGGGAGCAGCTCCAGAACCGCGTCGAGCATTCCAAGCCCCGCTCGCAGAACCGGGACCACGACCACGTCTCCGCGTACGACGCGCCCTTCGGCAGGGCCGAGCGGCGTTGTGACGGTGGTCCGCTCCGACGGCACGTCGCGCAGCGCTTCGGCAGCAAGAAGCACGCTGATTCGATTGGCGGCACGTCGGAACTCCGGCGGCTGCGTCCGCACATCCCGAAGCTCGTTGAGCGCGTCCTGAACGAGCGGATGCTGCACGATGTGAAGCGGCACGGCTCCCTATCATAGCGGTGGCGCATCAAGGACAGGGGAACGCACAAGTCACAAGGCACAAGTCACAAGGCACAAGTCACAAGGCACAAGTCACAAGTCACAATGCCTAGAGACCAAAGACGAAAGACCAAAGACGAAAGACGACCGTCCAGGAAGTAAGATTTTCCCCATGAAGATGCGGTTCGTTGTCCTGATTGCCGCGGTGTTTCTCGCTGTCGCGCTGACGCTCGTCTGGACCCAGACCGGACAGCGGCAGGTCGCGCTCGTCATCACCAACGGCTTCGTCATCACGATGGACGCGGCCGGCGGGACCATCCCAAACGGCGCCGTCGCCGTCGACGGCACGGACATCGTGGCAGTGGATTCTGCAGAAGTCGTCCAGCAGCAGTTCCGCGGGGCGGAGACGATCGATGCCGCCGGCCAGGTGGTCATGCCGGGACTCGTCAACACGCATACGCATGCGCCGATGGTGCTGTATCGCGGCCTCGCCGACGACGTTGCCCTGATGGAGTGGTTGACGAAGTACATGTTTCCTGCAGAAGCAAAGACCGTGTCACCAGAGTTCGTGCGCGCCGGCACCAGGCTCGCCGCGCTCGAAATGATTCAGTCGGGCACGACGACCTACGCCGACATGTATTACTTCGAGGAGGAAATTGCGCGCGAAACGAAGGCTGCAGGACTTCGCGGGGTGCTCGGCCAGACAATCATCCAGTTTCCGGTCGCGGACGCCAAGACACCCGCCGATTCTCTGGCGCGGGCGGAGGTCTTCATCAAGCAGTTCCAGGGCGATGCGCTCATTACACCGGCCGTCGCTCCCCACGCCGTCTACACGCTCGATGAGCCTACGCTCAAGGCCGCGCGCGAACTGTCGCGGCGGTACGGTGTGCCGACGCTGATTCACGTCGCGGAGACACGCGACGAAGCAAAAGTCGCGCAGGAACGCTTCAACGCGTCGCCAGTGGGCTACCTCGACCGTCTCGGGTTCCTTGGCGCTGGCGTGCTGGCAGCGCACGGCGTGTGGGTATCGGAATCCGAAGTTGCCGTCCTGCGCGCACGCGGAGTGGGCGTGTCGCACAACCCGGAAAGCAACATGAAGCTGGCGAGCGGCACCGCGCCGGTGCCTGCCTACCTGAAGGCGGGCGTCGCACTCGGCCTGGGCACCGACGGCGCTGCGAGCAACAACGACCTCGACATGTTCGAGGCGATGCGCACGGCGTCGCTCCTCCATAAGCTCCAGACAGGCGACCCGCAGGTCGTGAGTGCCCGGACGGCGCTCGAGATGGCCACGATCGGGGGTGCGCGAGCGATGGGGATGGCGTCGCAGATCGGGTCGCTCGAGCCCGGCAAGCGTGCCGACGTGATCGTCGTCGGCATGACGGCCGCACGCCAGACTCCGATGTACAACCCGGTGTCGCATCTGGTGTATTCGACGCACGGCGACGACGTCCACACGACCATCGTCAACGGCAAAGTGCTGATGCGCGATCGGAAAATGCTCACGCTGAATGAGGCGTCAGTGCTCGCCGACGCCCGAGGGTGGGCCCAGAAGGTCAAAGCCGCGGTCGGTCTTCGCTGAGCGTCGAGGAATTCAAAATGCAAAAATCAAAATGCAAACCATGTGACATTTCCCCAAATACGGCGTTTGCATTTTGCGCTTTGCATCTTGCATTCAGGTTGCGAACCGTTTCAGCAACCTGCTAGTCCAGGACGGCGATATACGGCAGGTTTCGGTACTGCTCCGCGTAGTCGAGCCCGTATCCCACGACGAACTTGTCTTCGATCTCGAAACCGATGTAGTCGACCTTCACGTCGACTTTCCGGCGCGACGGCTTGCTCAGAAGGCACGCGGTGCGCAGGTGGCGCGGGGTTCGCGCTCGCAGAATCTGGTGCATGTAGTTCAGTGTGAGTCCGCTATCAACGATGTCCTCGACGATGACGACGTCGCGTCCCTCGAGACCGGTCTCGAGGTCCTTGAGTAGCTGAACCTGGCCGGACGACTTCGTGCTGGTGCCGTAGCTGGACACCGCCATGAAGTCGAGCGAGCACGGGATGCGAATCGCCCGCGCGAGATCCGAGAGAAACACGAACGCGCCCTTGAGCACGGCGATGAGATGCACTCCGTCAGGATGGTCGCGATCGATCTGTGCCGCCATCTCGCGCACGCGTCGCTGGATGTCGTCTGTCGTGAGGAGGATTCGCAGCGACTCTGCATCCTCACGGTTGTGTGTCTTGAGCACGCGTCGCACGCGAGAGTAACATAGCGCTCGCGCGCAATGAAGCGGTTCCAGATGATCACCGAGGCTGATGCACGTGTGCTCGACTACGGCACCAGCGTCGTCCTCGTCGGCGGAGGACACGTCACGCCGCTGGCGCTCGACACGTTGAAGGCGAGGCGCATCACGCTGGTTCGAGAAGGCGTCGATGTGGATGCCGAGAAGCTGGCGCCGGCGAGCGAGATTCGCATCGTGGCCATCGCGGGCGATCACACGTCGGTGGCGCTCAAGGCGGTGATCCGCGAACATCTTCGCGGCCGCGGCATCGCGGTGCATGACCTAGGGACCGACACGAGCGACCCGGTGGATTACCCTGACACCGCTGCTGCAGCAGCGCTCCAGGTTGCCCGAGGGGAAGCCGACGCGGGTATCGCCATCGACGGCGCGGGGCTCGGCTCGGCGATTGCCGCCAACAAGGTGGCTGGCATCCGTGCGGCGATGTGCATCAACCAGACGCTCGCGCGCTA
>Ga0209640_10003207_pt1 | contig 14304 bp, 12 predicted proteins | sample RifCSP10_1_FD_184018 | JGI IMG/M metagenome (GOLD analysis project Ga0209640, IMG submission 184018) | Soil microbial communities from Rifle, Colorado - Rifle CSP2_sed 10_1 (SPAdes) (version 2) | ecosystem: Environmental > Terrestrial > Deep subsurface > Rock core/Sediment | place: Rifle...
TTCACCTCGTCAGTGCCGTTGCCATCCTTTTAGGCACTATCTCAGTTCCTGTCCTTGCGACAGCAGAAATCCAAACCATTACTGTGACTCACACCTACATCATGGGTGACAGGGACAGCAAAGAAGATGCTCGCGTTCTGTGTTATATGACGGCTAAACGTAAGGCTTTGGACAAGGCCGGAGTCTTGATTGAAAGTTCCAGCGAAGTGAAAAACTTCCAACTCACAAAGGATCAAGTCACTTCCTACTCGGCCGCCATTTTGAGCATTGAAGTAGTAAAGGAAGAATTCGGATTTAAGAATGGTACGACAAACCTGACGATGACTGTTAAAGCTAATGTGGACATGGCAGATGTTAGAAAACGTCTAACTGAGATTGTGGCTGACAAGAGCTTGCAAGGTAAGGTGGACGTACAGCAGCAGCAGATACGAAAGCTGGAGCAGCAGTTGCAGGCTCTGAATGAGAAACTAGGTGGAGCGCCGGAAAGCTCTAAAGATGAAGTGCAAAAAGACCGTAGCGTCGAACTGGCTGCCTATGTTCGCCTGAATGCTGAGCGTGGTGAGGCACGGGCGCAATATCATCTTGGCCTTATGTATTTGAATGGTAAGGGTGCCCCACAGGACCATGAGCAAGCCGTCGCGTGGATTCGCAGGGCAGCCGAGCAGGGCTTTGCATCTGCCGAAGCTTTTCTAGGCTCGATGTACCTAGAAGGTTTTGGCTTACCACAGGACTATGCGCAAGCCCTTGTGTGGTTGCGCAAGGGAGCGGAGAAGGGCAATGCGTATGCCCAGTTAAAACTTGGCCAGATGTACTTGATGGGCTGGGGGGTTCTACAAGATGATGCGCAGGTGTTTCGTTGGTGGATGACAGCCGCAGAAGCAGGCGATATGTTTGCCCAGTTCCAACTTGCTTCTCTGTATTTCACTGGCAAGGGAGTTCCCAAAGATGATACGCAGGCGTTTCGCTGGTATGTAAAAGCGGCAGAGGCAGGCCATGGAGATGCCGAGTTTCAACTGGGCTGGACATACGAAACCGGGTATGGTGTGACGAAAGACTACCAGCGGGCATTACGCTGGTACACAAAAGCTGCTGAAGCAGGTCATGCACAATCGCAGGGCACACTTGGCTGGTGGTACGAGTCAGGTACGGTCGTTCCGCAAGATAATGGGCAAGCGTTTCGTTGGTACACAAAAGCCTCGGAGGCTGGCAATGCGTATGCCCAGGGCAATCTTGGCTTGATGTACTATAACGGCAAAGGCGTGACGCAAGATTATGTGCAGGCGCACAAGTGGTTTAATATTGCCGCTGCTACTGAGACTGATAAAGGAAAAAGGGAAGGCTATATCAAGAATCGTGATCGTGTTGCACGGATGATGACAGCGCAGCAGATTGCCGAGGCACAGCAATTAGCGCGAGAGTGGAAGCCGAAGATTAGCTGTTCGGCGCATCCGTGCTTGTGGGCAGAGATGTTCCTCGACTCGATGATACGAACTTTTTAGAGGTTCACGCCGGCGGTTACGCGGGCGCATCTTGGGGGGAAGGGGGTGTCGTGAGACGCCCCCTTTTCATTTCTCAAAATGAGGGCTTGACATGTTATGCCGTACGCATTACAGTAATGCCATTCGCATAACACGGAGGACACATGAAACACGACGCTGATCCCATGACGGTCAATCTTGTGATTCGGGTAACGCCGAAAGAAAAAGCCCTGATTGATAAGTATGCTGGAAAGGAAGGGTGGACCATCTCGGAATATGTGCGAGCAACGATGATTACCGACATGGCCATGATGCACCAGGACGTGGAGGCCATGAAAATCATCTTCAATAAGGGAAAGCAAAAACTAGCTCAACGGTTAAGCCATAAATTACGGCCATTCCATGCCGATGAGGCAAAGCGGTAGGGATAGGGGCAAGCCTGGCTATGACACTATTGACGGTTGTAGAGACAGCGGCCTTTCTCAAATTCAAAAATCCCAATTCGTTGTACAATAACAAGACCATTCCCCGGGTCTATGTCGGCCGACGGGTGAGGTTCGTACAAGAAGATCTGGAGCAATGGCTGCGGCGAAAAACTGATCAGGCCCTGGCCAAAGTAGAGCAGGTCCGAAAGCCAGGTCCCATGTTTCGCATTAAGGTGCCGCGATGAATATTGCGTGCGTCAAGTCCAAGCGGGGAAGCAAGTCGGTGCTGACCTACTGGTACAAGGGGCACCGCTATCGCGTGCGCTTGCCGGGCGTGAATTTGACCGTCGACGAGGAAAAGCGGCAGGCCAGCGTGGCCATTACAGAAATCCATCGGATGGTTGATGAAGCCGCTCGTCCCGAGCTGACCTTTAAAGAATTTGCGCCGATCTATTTGAAGCACCTGGCTGTCAAGCAACGGATCGCCGCCTACCGGAACGATTCAGCATTACGCTGTCATTTAACGCCGTGGTTCGGCACCTTCACCCTCCGGTCAATCAGATTGGAGAACGGGATCGGCTATATCGAGCACCGCAGGAAGGAAGGAGCTGCAGAAGGAACCATCGAACGGGAATGTGCGGTCTTGAGCGCCTTGCTGAACTGTGCCGTGGATTATGAATACCTGGATCGGAACAGGCTCAAGAAAATGCCGGCACCTCAGTATCAAAAACGAAAGCGGATCGTGACGCCGGATGAGCTCAAAGCCCTGGCAGATACGGTCTCCGAGGCGACTCATCCGAACGGCAAGGAAGCCCGCCGCCAAGTCATTCTCCTGGCAGCCATCGCGCTCAATACAGGAATGAGGGAAGCGAAAATCGTCGAGATGGATTATGGCAACCTCAAGAAACAGGACGACGGCTGGTGGTGGTATCCGCCGGCCGGCTCACGAATCAAGGGCGTTCCTGAAATGGTGCCGCTGAATCGAATGGCGGTCGAGGCCATCAAAGCCGCCGGCCCTTGGAGCCTTCAAGGCCGGGTTTTTTCGCGATGGAAGGACGCCAATTCATTCAAGCATGTGTGGCTACGTATGTTGGAGCTGGCAAAGATCACGGATCTGCACTTCCATGACCTGCGGCATACCTTTGCAACCTGGCTGCAGGACTTGGACGTGTCCTATGAGATTCGACAAATTTTATTGGGGCATCGGGTCAAAGGAACGACGTTTGATTATTCGCACGGTGGGAAGTCGGCGCTGAGAAGGGCGGTCACGCTGCTGGAAGGTGCCACATGTGGCACTTCAAAGACCGCGCCACGGAAAAAGCGGCGCGCTAACTCCTTGGAAGATATGGTGCCGAGGGACAGAATCGAACTGTCGACACCAGCCTTTTCAGGGCTGTGCTCTGCCAACTGAGCTACCTCGGCACGCGGCGCACGATAACAAGGCATATCTGAAGCTGTCAAGCACAGCCCGCGCAGCTTGACGCCCTCTGACAGCGCGGAGTATTCTGCAAATCGTGAAGACAACGGAAAAAGAACCCAGGAAACAGTCTGAACCGGCGGAAGTAACTGCCCTCGTCGAAGTGGAGCAGAAGTCTCCGCAGGACTACATCGTGGAACTGGTCAAGAAGGCCAGGGCTGCGTCGAACAAACTCGCCACGCTCTCCACCGCCGTGAAAGATCAGGCGCTGACGGCGATGGCGGAGGGGCTGGAAGCCAGGACCGACGAGCTGCTCGCCGCCAACGAGAAGGACCTTGAAGCATTCGAGAAGGCCAAGGGCGACATCGCCATGGCCGACCGCCTGAAACTCACGCCTGACCGCATCAAGGAAATGGCGGACGGCATCCGGCAAATCGTGAAACTGCCCGATCCGCTTGGCGAATCGCCGAAAATGTGGCGGCGGCCGAACGGGATGCAGGTGGGAAAAATCCGCGTGCCCATCGGCGTCATCGGCATCATCTATGAATCGCGTCCGAACGTGACGGCCGATTCCGCGGCGCTCTGCCTGAAATCCGGAAACGTCTGCGTCCTGCGCGGCGGGTCCGAAGCCATCCATTCCAACCAGGCAATCGCCGCCATCCTGTCGGAAGCCGCCGAGAAGGCCGGCGTGCCGGCCGGCGCCATCACCTTTGTCGAGCGGACGGAGCGGGAAGTGGCCCACGCGCTGCTGAAGCAGGACAAGTATGTGGACCTGATCATCCCGCGGGGCGGCGACGCGCTGATGAAAACGGTCACGGAGCAGTCCACCATCCCGGTGATCAAGCACGATAAGGGCGTCTGCCATATCTACGTGGATGCCGACGCCGATCCCGCCATGGCCGAAAAGATCTGCATCAATGCCAAGGCGCAGCGGCCATCCACCTGCAACGCGATGGAAACGCTGCTCGTTCACCAGCAGATTGCCAAAACGTTTGTGCCCGACATTGTTCGCAAGCTGGCCGAAGCCAAGGTGGAGGTGAGAGGCTGCCCGAAGACCTGCCAACTGGCGCCGGAGGCCAAGCCGGCCTCGGAGAGTGACTTCGGCCAGGAATTCCTGGCGTTGATCCTCGCGGTGAAGGTCGTCAAGAGCATGGAAGAGGCGATGGCGCACATTGAAACGTACGGCTCCCGCCACACGGAATCCATCATCACGAGCGACTACACCCGCGCCATGCGGTTCCTGCGCGAGGTCGATGCCAGCGCGGTCATGGTCAACGCCTCCACGCGACTCAACGACGGCTACCAGTTCGGCCTCGGGGCCGAAATCGGCATCAGCACGACCCGCATCCACGCACGCGGACCGATGGGCCTGGAAGAGCTCACTTGTTCAAAATTCATCGTCTTCGGTTCCGGCCAAATCAGGGAGTAGGTTAAGGCTGCGGCTCAGGTTAAGGTCGGACAGACCGCTTAGTAGAATGAATCCACCTAACTATTTTTCTTCCCTCAACCTTAACCTGAGCCTCAACCTGTGGATTCTCTAATCCACTCTGTTCTGACGCAATCCGGCAACATCGTTTTTCCCGCCAACCTTCCGTTTCTTAAGGATCTCAGTGTGGCGGGCGGCCGCATGGCACGCCAACGCAGCGGCCATCTGGTGTTCTACGGCCCGCGGAATCGCCGGTTCCTCGCCACCGATCCGGACGGCAATCCGCTGCACGAATGCGAGTGGGGGAGTACCGCGTCGGGAACGGCCAGGCTGCTGCGCGTCCGCATGCGCCTGGAATGGGGGCAGTGGGTCGGCCTGAAGCCGGAAGGCCTGGTCAATGCGACGACGCTGGACCTCTCCAGAAAGCCGGGATGGGAACGGCTCAGGCCGGACGATCTCAGGCAGATGGCCGCGCAGGCGATGCGCGTGCCGCTCGAAGCCGTCACACTGTTTTATGGCGACGAGGACCTGGTCATTGATTCCAAGGGCATCGCGACGATCCGGCACAAGAAGGATGCCTTTTACGTTCTGGATGATGGTACCTTCGAACACGCGCGGTTCATGGCCTGCATGGGCGCGATGCACTGGGGCCGCATTGATTTTCTGCCGGTGGTGGAACTGTTTCAAAGTCTCCTGCCGGGTACCGGTTCAGCTGCCTTCGAATTGATCCGCGGACTCTACGACGATCAGAACGAAGGAACCCCGACGCCGCTGCGATATCGCGGCATCCCGACCTATCCCTCGGAAGCAGCGTTCCGTCTCTTCAGCAGCTTTTTCACACCCCAGGCCACGCGTGGAGGCGATCCCTTCTCCATCTTCATGGACGTCACCCGGTCGCACGAAGTGACCTGGCTGCCGGCAGCCGATCCGCCGCTGCGGTTCTTTGATCGCGCTCACAATCTTTGTGTCACCGTGAAGGGGGGGACGGTGCAAAAGGCCGTCAGGCTGGATGATCCATCCGGCCTCCCATTCTTGAATCCCGGCCCCGGCCGCAATCCCTTCGAACGAACGGTCACCGTGACAAAGGGAACGCTCGCGCTGCAGGATCGCGATGCCGGGATTGAACTGCCGGTGAGTCCGGCATGGGGACCACTGCAGGAGTCTCCTGCCGAGAAACGACCGCTTGCGCCGGCAGGGTGGACATCGCTCTTTGGAGGCCGGCTGCCGAACGTCTCCCCGCAGGAAGCGTTTTCAGCCGTCCTGCTCTATCCCGATGATGACGCCGAGATCAGCGAGATTGCCTCGCAGCCTTTTGTCGCCGATGACATACAGGACAGTTTCGAGCAGGATCCGCGACTTGCCGCACATCTCGCCAACACCACGCAGGTTCTCATCGACAACTTCGACGGGGCGATCAAGACCTGCCTCAATCTGGATAGGCCCAGGAACTATACCGTCCTGTATGCGCAGGCGGCCTACGCCCAGAAGCAGGCCCACGCCCTCTGGAGCGAGCTGGCCCATTCTCACCGCTTTGACATCGCCAGGGGCATCGTGCTGACACCGGCAGCCGGCAGGCAGGATGCCTATCGAAAATCTCACGATCTGCTGTTTCTCTGGATTCCCTTCTCGATATTCACAGACTCTCTGGCTCAACGCGAAGCGGTCCGGACAATTCCAGGCGCGCTCGGGCAGGGAGGGCTGGCCTTCATCGTCGGCCCGGCAATGCTCAGATCCGCGCTGCAAGCGCACCCACAGCTTCAGCTCATCAGCGCGGAACTGGTCGAATCCCTGCCGACCTTCCGCATGCACCGGACCATCCTGCCCAAGGCCCGCCTCAAACCAGGGCTGACACTATTCCATGTCGTCAGAGGATGACGATCCGTCCCTTGACAGCACCAACCTGGCGCGATATTATGCGTGTGCCTTTAACGCTCATCCTGTGAGGTGAGCAAGGAGTCACGCAATGCACGGCCTGAATCACGCCGTCGTCCGACAACTGACCTTCTCGATCCAAGTGGACGGGAAGGTTTTTTTATGCCTGCAGCTAGTCAAAAAGTCGAAAAGTCCGAAAGTCATCATGTCCTTGACTCCCAGACTTTACGACTTGAAGACTTTAATGACTTTCGACTCACTGATCTCATGACCACGCGCGCGGCCAACGAAAAACTGATCATGGACGCCAGCGAAGTGTCGCGGGCGCTGACGCGGATTGCCCACGAGATCCTCGAGCGCAACAAGGGCACGCGGGAGCTCGCGCTGGTCGGCATCCGCACGGGCGGGGTTCACCTTGCGCACCGGCTGGCCAAGCGCATCCAGGAGATCGAACATGCCAAGGTGCCGATCGGCGAGCTGGACATCACGCTCTATCGGGATGACCTGTCGCTCCGAAAAGAACAACCGATCCTCAAGACCACGCACGTTCCGTTCAACATTGCAGACCTGAAAGTCGTGCTGGTGGATGACGTGCTGTTCACCGGGCGCACGATCCGCGCTGCCATGGACGGCCTGATTGACCTGGGCCGTCCGGCCGAAATTCAGCTGGCCGTGCTCGTGGATCGCGGGCACCGGCAGCTTCCCATCAAAGCCACGTACATCGGCAAGAACATTCCGACCGCCGGCGACGAAGTCGTCCAGGTCTTTCTCGAAGAAGACGGGGAAGAAGACCGGGTCGTCACCCGGCAGGGACTTCAGAACTCGTGACTTGCAGAATGCTCAAAATGGTCTTCCAGAGAGGCCGCAGGGAGCGAGGGGCCCGAGGCGTACTGGAGAAGTACGTTGAGGGACACGAGCGACCGAGAACAAAGCTGGAGACCGTTTTCAGCATTCTGCCGGGAGGGACGCCATGAGTTTCAAACACAAACATCTGCTCAGTGTCGCGCCCCTCTCCGCCGATGAGATCATGCTGATACTGGAAACGGCGGACTCCTTCAAGGAAGTCAGCGGCCGCGAGATCAAAAAGGTGCCCGCCCTGCGAGGCAAGACGGTCGTCAACCTCTTCTTCGAGCCCAGCACGAGAACGCGCACCTCGTTCGAGCTGGCCGCCAAGCGGCTGAGCGCGGACGTGATCAACTTCTCGCCGTCCAACAGCAGCGTGGTCAAGGGCGAGACGCTCCTGGACACGGCCCGGAACATCGAAGCCATGCAGGCCGACATCATCGTCCTGCGCCACCCGGCCGCCGGCGCGGCGGAGACACTGGCGCGCGGCGTGAAATCCTCCGTCATCAATGCCGGAGACGGCTGGCACGAACATCCCACGCAGGCGCTGCTGGACCTCTACACGCTGCGCGAAAAGAAACGGAACTTCAACGGCCTGAGAGTTGCCATTGTCGGAGATGTCGCGCACAGCCGCGTGGCCCGCTCCAACATCCATGCCCTCACCAAGGTCGGCGCCGAGGTGCGGGTGGTCGGCCCGCGCACGATGATGCCCTTCGGAATCGAGCGGCTCGGTGTGCGCATGTACGACAACCTGGACGAGGGGCTGCGCGGCGTGGACGTCATCATGATGCTCCGCCTGCAGCTGGAACGGCAGGGACGGGCGCTGTATCCGACGATCCGGGAATACTCGCGTCTCTATGGATTGACCGCGGAACGGCTGAAGCTCGCCGAGGCGGGCGCCCTGGTCATGCACCCGGGCCCCATCAACCGGGGCGTGGAAATCGCGCCGGACGTGGCCGACAGCTTCTCGTCGGTGATCCTGGACCAGGTCACCAACGGCGTCGCGGTCAGAATGGGCATTCTCTACCTGCTGTCCGGAGCAAACCAATGAGTCATCAAGTCGGAAAGTCGAAAGTCTTCAAGTCTGGAGAAAACGAATCTGCCCTGTGTGACTTTATGACTTTCAGACTTGATAGACTTTCTGACAGGGTACTTGCATGACGATCCTGATCAAAGGCGGACAGGTGGTCGACCCGGGTCGCGTCAACGGCCCCGCCGACGTCCTGATCGAAAACGGGAAGGTCACCGCCGTCGGGCAGAAGCTCAAGGCGCCGGCCGACGCGACCGTCGTCGATGCGGCGGGCAGGGTGGTCATGCCCGGCTTCATCGACCTGCACGTCCACTTTCGCGAGCCGGGCTTCGAGTACAAGGAAACGATCCAGAGCGGCACCGCGGCGGCCGTGGCCGGCGGATTCACGTCGGTGTGCTGCATGCCGAACACGAGCCCGGTCAATGACAATCAATCCATCACGGAGTTTATCCTCGAAAAGGCCCGCGCGGCCGGCAACGCGAACGTCTTCCCGGTCGGCGCCATTACCAAAGGATCGGAAGGCAAGGAACTGGCCGAGATCGGCGATCTGCGGAGGGCCGGGTGCGTGGCCATTTCGGACGACGGCCTGCCGGTCATGAACAGCCTGGTCATGCGGCGGGCGATGGAATACGCGATCGCCTTCGATGTGCCGGTCGTGGACCACTGCGAAGACCTGCATCTCTCCGAAGGCGGCTGCATGAACGAAGGGTTCGTCTCCACGCAACTGGGGCTGCCGGGCGTGCCGGCCGCCGCGGAGGATGTCATGGTCGCCCGCAACCTGGCGCTGGCCGAATTGACCGGCGCGCGGCTGCATCTGGCCCATCTCAGCACGGCCGGATCGGTGCGCATGGTCCGGGACGCCAAGTCGCGCGGCATCAAGGTGACGGCGGAAGCCTGCCCGCACCACTTCATGCTGACGGAAGAAGCGGTCTGCGGCTACAACACGCACGCCAAGATAAACCCGCCGCTCCGGACGTGGGCGGACGTGCAGGCCATCAAGGACGGATTGCGCGACGGGACGATCGACGTCATCGCCACCGATCACGCGCCGCACGCGACACAGGAGAAACAACAGGAATTTGCCGCCGCCCCGAACGGCATCGTCGGCCTCGAAACAGCCTGGCCGCTGACCCTGACCCTCGTGGAGGAGGGCGTGCTCTCGCTCGAGGCGGCTGTCGCCAAGCTGACGACCGAACCGGCCAGGGCCTTCAGCCTGCAGAAAGGCACGCTGGCGCCCGGCGCCGATGCCGACGTGGCCATCGCAGATTTACGTGAAAGCTGGGAAGTCGATCCGGCCCGCTTCCGCTCGAAGAGCCGGAACACGCCCTTCGCCGGATGGAAAGTGAAGGGGCGCATCCGGACCACGATCGTCGGCGGCCGCGTCGTCTACGAAGCACCCTGACCGATCAGTACATGGATGAATCCCGTACGCCCTCGAAGAGATTGCTGGTCTGTGCTGTCGTCGACTGCCTCGCACTGGCAATCTGGGTCGGGGGATTGATCGTGATCATCGGCGCGGTTATTCCGGCTGTCTTCAACTCCTTCGGCATGGAGCCCGGCGGACGGTTCCTGACGAGGGTGTTCGACGGGTATAATAGATTGGTGCTCGTCGCGATGGCGGCCATGGGAGGAACCATCGCGGTTCGCGGGTGGATGCTTCAGGCAGGGGAACAGCCTGGCATCATGCCGGGCCGGGCCGAAACAATACTGTTCGGCACGATGGCACTGATGGCGTCGCTGATTATCTTCGTCCTGGGACCTCAATCCGTCGCGCTTCAGGAAGTGGCGTTCAGAACCAGGGAAGAAAACGCGCACAAAGCGGCTCTTGACGCGTTTTTTCGGGTGCATATGATCGTCCGCGGGCTCTATATCGTGAACCTCGTCCTGGGAATCGGATTGCTCACGGTCAAGCTCAAGTCATTCTTGAAGAAGGCAGCTTAAGACGTGAAGAAAGCTGTATTGGCACTTGCCGACGGAACGGTCTTCGAGGGCCGTGCGCTCGGCCATGAAGGGGAGACGGTCGGCGAAGTTGTCTTCAACACCGCCATGACCGGCTACCAGGAGATCCTGACCGACCCGTCGTACAAAGGACAGATCGTCACGATGACCTGCCCCCATATCGGCAACTACGGAGTCACCAGTCAGGACGTCGAGTCCCGGCGCATCTGGGCCGAGGGTTTCATCGTCAAGGAGTCCTGCCGCCGGCCCAGCAACTGGCGCGCGGAACAATCGCTCGACGAGTACCTGAAAGAAGCCCGCGTTGTCGGCATCCAGGGCATCGACACCCGCGAGTTGACCCGGCACCTGCGCGAAGCCGGCACGCAGCAGGGCGTCATCTCCCACGTGGACCTGGATCACCGGCGCGCAACGGCGAAAGCCCGCAGCGCGCCGTCCATCGTCGGTCGGGACCTGGCCGCGGAAGTGACGTGCGGAAAAAGCTATGACTGGACGGAAGGCTCCGGCGCATGGACGCCGGTTGCTGACAGCCAACAGCCGGTCAAGCAGGCCCGGAGATTCAAGGTCGTGGTTTACGACTTCGGTGTCAAACAGAACATCCTGCGCCGTCTTGTGGATGTCGGCTGCGCGGTCACCGTGGTGCCGGCTTCGACCCCGGCCGCAGCCGTCGAAGCCCTGAAGCCCGATGGCGTCGTGCTGTCCAACGGGCCCGGCGATCCGGAAGGAGTGCCCTACGCGATTGCGGCAGCCAAAGCGCTGATCGGCACCAGGCCGATTCTCGGCATTTGCCTCGGCCATCAGATTCTCGGATTGGCCTTCGGTCTGAAAACGTACAAGCTGAAGTTCGGACACCACGCCGCCAACCATCCGGTGATGGATCTCCGCAGCAGAAAAGTCGAGATCACCTCGCAGAACCACAACTTCGCCGTCCGGCCTCCGGCAGGGGTCACGACCGGCGCCGCCGCGCAACCGGTGATCGCGACACCGCTGGGACGCGTCGCGGTCAGCCATCTCAGCCTGAACGACGATTCGGTGGAAGGCATGGTCTGCCTCGACCAGCCGGTCCTGTCCGTCCAGTATCACCCCGAGGCGTCGCCGGGTCCGCACGACTCGGCCTACCTGTTTTCACAATTTGTCGGAATGATGGAGAAGGCTCATGCATAAACGAACCCCAACCGTCCTCGGAGTCCTGGGCTGCGCCGCGCTCCTCTCCGGATGCATCACGGTCAATATCCCTCCGGGACCGGGACCGCTGGTGGAAACGCAGATCAGCGGATCCGGTTCCTCGAAAGTGCTGATGCTGGATCTCGTCGGCATGATCAGCTCCTCCGAGGAACATGGATTTTACCCTCTTCCCAGCCAGGTCGCGCGCCTGAAGGAAGCGCTGACGAAAGCGGCCGACGATCCGAAGATCCAATCGCTCGTCCTGCGCATCAACACGCCCGGCGGAACCGTCACGGCGTCCGACGTGCTCTATCACGAGCTTCGCCTGTTCAAAAAGAAGAAGAACATTCCCATCATCGCCTCGATCATGGACGTGGGCGCATCGGGCGGCTATTACGTGGCGATGGGAGCCGACAAAATCGTGGCCCATCCGTCGTCCGTCACGGGAAGCCTCGGGGTCATCATGCTGACCATGAACGCCAACGGCCTCCTGGAAAAGATCGGCGTGCACGCCAACGCCATAACCTCGGGACCCAAGAAAGACATGGGATCGCCGTTCCGGGTCATGACGGATGAGGAGCGTGCCATCTTTCAGAGCGTCATCAACAGCTTCTACGAGCGCTTCCTGACCGTCATCAAGGAAGGCCGGAAAAACCTGACCGCCGATGAAATTCGCAGGCTGGCCGACGGACGCATTTACTCCGGCGAGCAGGCGAAGGCCGTGGGGCTTGTCGACAGCATCGGGTATCTGGACGATGCCGTCGAACTGGCCAAGCGGGAAGCGGGGCTGACCGAGGCCCGCCTCGTGGTCTACCAGCAGCCGGGTGAATACCGACACAATATCTATTCGCAGATGATCAACCGGCAGGGGAACAACGGCGGCCTGCTGTCGAACTTCGATCTGATGGCCCTGGTTCGGGGCGGCACGCCGCAGTTCATGTACCTATGGATGCCGTGAATTGAACAACGCGGTACGATGAAGGATGAGCGCTGAACGAAAAAAAGAGCGAACGCATTCACGCGATGCGTGGGAGCGGCTGGCCGCCACGCCGATCGGGCGGCGTGCGGCGCTGTACTCGGGGGCACGCGGCCTGCTCGGCCTCTGGGCGGCGTTGCGCCTGGGCGCCGCCGCGGGAGCGGTGCAGGCGCTGGCCGGCTGCTACAAGGCGCCGGGCACTGCCCGCGATCAGTTTATCTACCTGTCTCCGGAAAAAGAAATCGAGATGGGCGTCAAAGCTTTCCGGGACATACTCCGGTCAGCCCCGCTCTCGACAAACCCCGAGGTCAATGACCTCGTGCATCGCGTCGGGCGGCGCATCGCCGACGCAGCGAACAAACCCGACTACCATTGGGAGTTTGCCGTCATCGAAGAGCCGAACATGGTCAACGCCTTCTGCCTGCCCGGCGGCAAAGTGGCGGTCTTTACGGGCATCCTGCCGATCGCAAAAAACGAGGCCGGCCTGGCCACGGTCATGGGGCATGAGGTGGCGCATGCGCTGCAGCGGCACGGAGCGGAGCGCATCAGCCACAACGTGCTCGAGCAGATCGCCCAGCTCGGCACACTGGCCGCCGCCGCCACCGGCGCCATAGATCCCGGCGTCATGCAGGGCATTCAGAGCGCCTACGGCGTCGGAGTCTCGCTTCCGTTCAACCGCAAGCAGGAATCGGAAGCGGATTTCGTCGGCTTGCAGTTGATGGCCAAGGCCGGCTATGACCCGCGGGAAGCCGTGCCGTTCTGGGAACGCATGAGCGGATGCCCGCGCAGAATGATCGGCACGCTCTGCTTCCGGTCAGCCAGTTCGATCCCGGAGTTTCTGTCGACGCATCCGTCGGACATCACGCGCATCAATCAAATCGAGGCGTGGCTGCCCAACGCCTTGCAGTACTACCACCCGGGGCAGGCCCCGGGCACGCCGGCGGCTCCCGGCACGCCCGAACCGCCCTACCAGCCGCCCATCGGCCCGTCCCTTCCTCGGAAGGTCGGATAGTCCATGCCGAAACGAACCGACATCAAGAGCATCCTGCTGATCGGCTCCGGCCCGATCGTGATCGGGCAGGCCTGCGAGTTCGATTATTCGGGCACGCAAGCCTGCAAAGCCCTCCGGGAAGAGGGCTACCGGGTCATTCTCATCAACAGCAATCCGGCCACCATCATGACCGACCCGGAACTGGCGGACCGGACCTATATCGAGCCCATCACCCTGGACGTCATCGAGCAGATCATCGAGCGTGAGCGGCCCGATGCGCTGCTGCCGACGATGGGCGGGCAGACGGCGCTCAACGCGGCGATCGGCCTGGCCAAGCGCGGCACGCTCGCAAAATACAATGTGCAATTGATCGGCGCGTCCGTCGCAGCCATTCATAAAGCGGAGGACCGCGAGACGTTCAAGCAGGCCATGCAGCGCATCGGTCTCAGGGTGCCGGACAGCGGCGTCGCGAAAAGCCGCGAAGACGCCATGCGGGTGGCGGAACGGGTCGGGTTCCCGGCCATCGTCCGCCCGTCGTTCACCATGGGCGGCACCGGCGGGAACATCGCCTACAACCGCGAAGAGTTCGAACGTCATGTGGACTGGGGCCTGGCGATGAGCCCGGTCGGCGAGATTCTTGTCGAACAGTCCGTCATCGGCTGGAAGGAATTCGAGCTGGAGGTCATGCGGGACCTCAAGGACAACGTCGTGATCGTCTGCCCGATC
>Ga0209640_10003208_pt1 | contig 14297 bp, 16 predicted proteins | sample RifCSP10_1_FD_184018 | JGI IMG/M metagenome (GOLD analysis project Ga0209640, IMG submission 184018) | Soil microbial communities from Rifle, Colorado - Rifle CSP2_sed 10_1 (SPAdes) (version 2) | ecosystem: Environmental > Terrestrial > Deep subsurface > Rock core/Sediment | place: Rifle...
CACGATCGCCTGCGAGACCCCGACCGCCCGGGGGTCGTCTCCGACCCGGATGAAGTGCTCCACACCCGAATACAGGCCTTCCACATTTTCCCGAATCAGCACGATGTCCACCCCCTCGTACCGGCCCGGGAGGACGGTCACCGCCGGCCGGACATTGGCGAAGAGGTCAAAGATCTTCCTGAGCTCCACATTCACCGATCGGTAACCCTCGCCCACGGGCGTGGTGAGGGGGCCCTTGAGCGCCACCTTCCGCTGCCGGATGCTCGCCACCGTGGCGTCGGGGAGCGGACTGCCCTCCGCGGCGACCCCGGCCATTCCGGCCGGATGCAGGTCCCACCGGACCTTGACGCCACCGGCCTCGACCACCCTGACGGTTGCTTCGGTGATTTCGGGCCCGATTCCGTCTCCGGGAATCAGGGTGACCTCGTGGGTCATGGGTGAGGGGGCGAGGGCGACGGGGCGGATCCGGGCGGAAACAGGGTGGCGAGGGCGGCCCGACCGGCGGCGTCGGCGGTTTCGCCGTTGCCGACGGCCAGGGTCCGCCAGACGACCTGGCCAGTACGCCCATCCGCCAGAACCACCGAGAGCCCGAGCTCCAGGCGTTCGCCGGCGGGACCCGCCGGGGCCAGGGTGAGCGCGGCCGGGATCAGCGCGTATCGGGCGCCGCCCGCCATGCCGAGCAGTTTGCGAAGGTGGGTTCGCAGGGGATCGGGCACCTCTTTCAGGTTCGGCGCCCGCATCACGGCCTGTCCCATGTGATCCGGGCTTGGCACCAGACCGGCGGCTTTCCGGGCGGTCGCGCGCAGGCTCGCCGGTAACACCCAGACGACCTCCGGCGCGCCAGCCAGCAGGACGTCCGCGAGCAGCGAATCCGCCCATGCGAGCAGGGTGGCCCGAGCCGATGCCCCACCGGTGCCAGGAACCCGGGGATCGGCGGTGAGCATGGTCAGGGGAAGAACCGCGACATTCTGGCCCGCGAGCCCGGCCGTCGCGAGCGGAATCGCGGGTACCCTGGGCATTTCCTGGGCGGCCGCAACCGACGGCGCGGACAGAGCAAGGACGGCGAGGAGCGCACGCACGGCGGAAAGCTAACCACGGCAACCACTATCCGAGGGAAAGCCCTCCGTCCACGACGATGGTCTGGCCGGTGATGTGACGGGCCTCGTCGGAGCAGAGGAACGTGATCACCCGGGCGACGTCTTCCGGCTCGGCGATCCGCCCGAGGACGGCGCTCTTCCGGGCCCGGTCTATCACCTCGGGCGGAAGCAGCTGCAGCCGCTCGGTCCGGATGAAGCCGGGGGCAACGGCATTCACGTTGACGTTCGAGGGACCGAGCTCGACGGCGGCGGCGCGGGTCAGGCCCTCGAGCCCCGCTTTGCTCGCCGCGTAGCTCGCCACCCCGAAGCCGGGGTGGGTGGAGAGATGCGAGCTCACGTTGACGATCTTCCCGAACCGCTGGCCCCGGAGCACCGGGGCAACCCCGCTGATGCAGTTGAAGGCCCCGGTGAGATTGGTGTCGATCACCTCGGCCCATTCCTCCGGGGTGAGCCGCCAGTGAGCTCCGTCATTGGCGATCCCGGCGTTGTTCACCTGAAAGTGGATCGTATCGAACCGTTGCCGGACCTTCTCGATGAACCGGTCCACCTGGTCCCGGTCCCGAACGTCGCAGCAGTCGGCGTAGACCCCGACCCCCATCGCGGAGAGAGCGGTTTCAGTGAGGAGGGCGGTCTCCCGCACGTCCCGGCCCGGCAGATCGAGAAAGCAGAAGGCGACGTTGCATCCGAGCCGGCCCAGCTCGAGCGACACGGCCCGGCCCAAACCGGTGCCGCCCCCGGTGACCATCGCGACCTTCCCTCGGAAGCCGGGCGAGATGACGGGCCGGGGCTCCGCCTGCTCGAGGACGGCGCCGCCTTTGGATGGTGAAGCGGCCAGACGCCACGATGGGGGTCCGGAGCCGGGCGAGTAGGGCGGGGGCGGCATGGGGACCGGGCGAAGCTACGGGCCATCCGGGGGGGCCGCAAGGAGGGACTTGGAGCATCCTGTTGCGGCGCCGTACATTGGAGCCCATGAGAGCGCTCCTGTGGATCGGAATCAGCCTCGCCGGCGCCCTGGCATGGGGTGTCATCGCCCTGAATCGGGGCGAGAGCATCAGCGCGGCCTGGCTCATTCTCGCCGCGGTCGGCACCTACCTGGTGGGCTTCCGCTTCTACTCCCGCTTCCTGGCCCGCAAGGTCCTCGGAATCGACGCCCGGCGCGCCACCCCGGCCGAACGCCTGAACAACGGCCGCGACTTCGTCCCGACTACCCGGTACGTCCTCTTCGGGCATCACTTCGCCGCGATCGCCGGAGCCGGACCCCTGGTCGGACCGGTGCTGGCCGCCCAGTTCGGCTACCTGCCCAGCACTCTCTGGATCGTTTTCGGAGTGGTGCTGGGCGGAGCGGTCCAGGATTTCGTGATCCTCTTCGCCTCGATGCGGCGGGATGGAAAGTCGCTCGGGCAGATGGCCAAGGAGGAAATCGGCCCGATCACGGGCCTCTTCGCCATGATGGCAATTCTCGCCATCATGATCATCCTGCTGGCAGTGCTGGCCCTGGTGGTGACCAACGCCCTCAAGGACAGCCCGTGGGGAGTCTTCTCCATCCTCTGCACCATCCCGATCGCGCTCGGGATGGGGATCTGGATGCGGGTGATCCGACCCGGCCGGACCGTGGAGGCGACCGTCGGCGGGGTGGCCCTGCTCATCCTGGCGCTGGTCGGGGGCCGGTACGTCGCCGAGTCGCCGGCGCTGGCTCCGCTCTTCACCCATGGGGGCGTGACGATCGCCTGGGGTCTCATGATCTACGGATTCGGGGCGAGCGTCCTCCCGGTGTGGCTCCTGCTCGCCCCCCGCGACTACCTCTCCACGTTCATGAAGATCGGGACCGTGGTGCTGCTCGCGGTGGGGATCCTGATCGTGATGCCACCGCTCCAGATGCCGGCGCTCACCAAGTTCGTGGACGGCACCGGACCGGTCTTCGCCGGCAAGCTCTTTCCTTTCGCCTTCATCACGATCGCCTGCGGCGCGATCAGCGGATTCCACGCCCTGGTGGCAAGCGGCACCACCCCCAAGATGATCCGCCGGGAGACCGATGCCCCGGTCATCGGATACGGAGGAATGCTGACCGAGTCGTTCGTCGCGATCATGGCTCTCTGCGCCGCCACCGCCCTCGATCCCGGAGTGTACTTCTCGATCAACGCGCCGCTGGGAGCGCTGGGTGGAACGGTGGAGTCGGCCGCCGAGCAGATCCGCCAATGGGGATTCGTCGTCACCCCCGACCAGCTGACCGGTCTCGCCACCTCGGTAGGCGAGGCCTCTCTGCTCGGTCGGGTGGGGGGAGCCCCTTCGCTCGCGGTCGGAATGGCCCACATCTTCAGCGGCGCTTTCGGCCAGCAGCTAATGGGGTTGTGGTACCATTTCGCCATCATGTTCGAGGCGCTTTTCATCCTGACGACCCTGGATGCCGGGACCCGGGTCGGGCGCTTCATGCTGCAGGAGTTCCTCGGCCACATCTGGCAACCCCTGGGCCGCACCTCCTGGTACCCTAGCAATCTGCTGGCCTCGGGGATCGTCGTGATCGCCTGGGGGTACTTCCTGATCCAGGGAGTGCTCGACCCCCTGGGCGGGATCAACTCCCTCTGGCCCCTCTTCGGGATCAGCAACCAGCTGCTCGCCGCGGTGGCCCTCTGCGTCGGCACGACCATCATCATCAAGATGGGCAAGGCTCGATATGCCTGGGTCACCCTGGGTCCGCTCGCCTGGCTCCTCTCGGTCACCCTCACGGCCGGCTGGCAAAAAGTCTTCGCGTCCGACCCCCGGCTCGGCTTCCTGGCTCACGCTCGGGATACGGCCGCCAGAATCGCGTCCGGGGCGGTGGACCCCGCGATCGGGGCCCGGATGATCTTCAACGACCGGGTTGACGCCGCCCTTGCGGCGATCTTCATGACCGTCGTAGTGGCGCTGCTCCTGGTTTCGGTCAGGGAGTGGGTTGCGGTCGCCCGGGGGCGCAAGCCGGCCGCGGTCAAGGAGGCCGCCTACGTGGAAACCGCCTATGCCTGATCGGCTCGCCCGGCTCCGGGGGGCCCTCAGGCAGATCCTCGGGATGCCCGACTACTCCCGCTACGTCGAGGACGCCCGGGACCTCGACCCGGGTGCCGACATTCTCTCGGAGCGGGAGTACTACGATCGGTATCTGACGCTGCGGTACGGCCGCGGGTGGTTCCGTTGCTGCTGATGGCGGCTCCCGGCCGTCAGCTATCGATCCCCATTCCCCACCGGATCAGCGGCACCGGGAGTCCCCCGTAGGAGAACAACTCCTCGTGGAAGCCGGCCAGTCGGTCTTTCCCATCCCCCCGGGCAGCCCGATAATCCTCCCGGAGCCGCATGAGCTCCTGCCAACCCAGGATTGCCGCGCTGGCCGACAGGGGCCGGGATAGCAATCGCCGTACATCGGTGAGGGCGGTACGGGAATCGGACGGGACTCCATCGGTCAGTTGAGCCAGGGCCTCCCTGGTGGTGAGCTGCCTGGTGTGAAGGCCAAGGTCCACGATCGCAAGATGAACCTCCCTCAGAAGCAGCACCCGCTCCACCAATCGGGGGCCGGGCTCCGGCTCAAAGCCGAGCTCGGCCATCTGGGCCTGGGCGTAGAGCGCCCAGCCCCCCGGAGTGCTGGACGCGGAAATGTGCCGTCGCACCGCTCCGGGCAATCGGTCAGCGCGAGACTCAAGCAAATGCAAACCCGGCTCCGCGAGTCGGGCGGCGAGCCATGGGAAGGCGGCCGGATCCGGCTCTCCGAGGAGAACCGCCGCAGGCCCCGGTCCGGCCACCCGGTAGACCGCGATTGATTCCAGGACCCGGGCGGCGCCGGCGAGCGGCTGGACCTCGAGCGGGACCGACGGACCCGGGTCCATGAAGCCCTGCGATTCGGCGAACTGGCGGGCCCGGCCGGCATGGTCGCGGAACCCTTGGAGCCGGTCGGCGCCGGCCCGGCTCCCGTCGTTAACCCGCTCATAGACCTCCCTCCAGGACCGTGAAGGGTCCAGCTCGGCGGCCAGGTCGGTCACCTCTTCCTCGAGACCCGCCGCCAGCCGCAGGGCTCCCCTCCACACCTCGGCCGAGTTGTGGATGCTGGCGTGCTCGTGATGGAGTCTGCGGTCCACTTCGGTTTCACCGATGGCGCCAGCATGGGCGGCCGGGTCCGGCTCGATCCGTCCCCGGAGCGCACCGGCAAACCCCTGGATCGCGCTCCGGGCTTCGGCGACCACAGGCCCGCTCTCGACTCCCGCCGTTTCCCATCCGGGACCGAACCGGGCAGCGCATCGTTCCAGGAGATCGCTCACGGCCTCTAACTCCTCCAGGGCGGCATCAACCAGCAGGAGCGCCGGCCGGCGCAGCGTGGCCTCGGCGGCCCGCGCGAAGCGGGGGAGGGCCCGGAGCCTCTCGAGGGCCGCCGCGGCGGCGACTTCGTCTCCGTCAGGGTGCTCCAGCGGCGCGGCGAGCGCCATGGCCAGCTGCTCGGTCCAGAGCAGCGGATTGGACTGGTACGGGTGCTCGTGCTCGAATCGATAGAGCAGGACCCGCAGGTGGTCGAGGAGCGCGGTCCGGTCAATCTCCTCGGCGAGGTCTTCGATCTCGAGCTCCTCGACCCCTCCGGCGATCGACCGCAGGGCGGCGACGTGCTGCCGGATCGAGTCGGGGTCGAAGTCGCCGAGCCGGCCCGCGGTAGCGGCGGCCGGATCGAAATGCCACCAGAGATCGAGAAAGGAGCGGCATAGCTCCTCGGTGGCCGCCACTAGCCGCCGCCGATGAGCTCGCTGTGATCGCCGAGGCTGGCGCTGCCGCGGAAGTCGCGAATGATCACGTCGTTTCCGAGCAGGCTCCGGGTCAGGCGCACTCCGGTGAGGCGGCAGTCGCTCCCCGTGACGGTGTGGCTCAGCTCCGAGTCCGTGACGACGGACCCGGACTCGATCGTGACGTTGGGCCCGACGCTGGAGCGCTCGATGGTGACGCCGGCCTCGATCAGCACCGGCTCGTGAATGGTGACGCCGGGGAACTCGCCCCGCCGGGCCGCGCCCTTGCGGAGCAGGATCTCGTTGGTCTCGAGCAGGGTGTCGAGCTTGCCGCAGTCGTACCAGCCGCCCACCTCAGCCGTGAGGATGCGGCGGCCGTGGTCGATCATGTGCTGGAAGGCGTCGGTGAGGAAGTACTCCCCCTGGTTCTTGGGGCTCCGGAGCACCGCGTCAATTCCGTCCCAGAGGGCCGCGATGTCCCGGATGTAATAGAGGCCGATGTTGGCGAGCCGGCTCACCGGCTCCCGCGGCTTTTCGACGATCCGGGTCATGTAGCCGCGGTCGTCGGTTACCACGACGCCGAAGCGCTGATAGTCCTCCACTTCCTTGGCCCAGATGATTCCGTCGGCGTCGGTCCGTTCGATGAGGGTGAGGTCGGCATCGAAAACGGTGTCCACGAACACGATCAGCACCGGCCCCGTCACCAGCGGCCGCGCCAGGTTGATGGCGCCGGCGGTCCCATCCTGGACCTTCTGCTCGATGTAACGGCAGGGAATCCCGTACCGCTCGGCGGTGTAGGCCTCGACCTGCTCCTTGAGGTGCCCGGTGATGAAGATCAGCTCGCTGACCGGGACCGAGGTGAGCGTGTCCATCACCCAGTCCAGAACCGGCCTCCCGGCGACCCGGAGGAGCGGCTTGGGAACCAGGTGGGTATGGGGCCGGAGCCGGGTGCCCTTGCCGGCCAGCGGGATGATGACTTGCACCGTCAGACCCGTCCGTATCGGTCCTTGAGCCGGACCACGTCGTCCAACTCGGGGGTGGACGCCTCGAGCAGATCGGTGTCGTTCACCGCCTCGATCTCGTGGATCCGGCCGGCGGGGATGTGGACCGATTCGCCGGCGCGGAACCTCCGTTCCTCGAGGTCTTTGCCCTGGCCGAGCCGTAGAATGACCTCTCCCTGCAGGACATGGAGAGTCTCGTCCTTGACCTTGTGATACTGGCAGCTCAGGGCGTGTCCGGCGTTGACGTGGAGGATCTTCCCTACGTATCGGTCGGTGTGGGCCCAGATCAGCTCATGGCCCCAGGGCTTCTCCACCTTGAAGGGGACCGGACGTCCCGGCATCAGTCCTCGGCGGCGGTGAAGGCGAAAGAGGACGGAGCGGTGATGCACTCCCGGACGCAGACCCCGCAGCCCACACAGCCCTCGCGGCGGAGGACCGGATGCCCGGCCTCATCCTGGGTGAGGGCTCGCTCCCCGACCGGGCAGGCATCCACGCAGACCCGGCAGGCGGTTCCCTGGAACGTCACGCAGCGCTCGGGAATCAGCTCGACCGTACCGATGCGGTAGCCTTCCCAGCCGTGGGCCGGCATGGTGAGGGCCCCGGTGGGACAGGCCCGCACGCAGGGCATTTCCGGACAGGCGATGCAGGGTTGGCTGGCCGGATCAATCCAGGGGGTTCCGGCCGCCAGGCCGGCGCTGGCGGGGAGATACTTTATGGCGCGGGGCGGGCAGACCGGCTCGCAAGCGCCGCATCGCGTGCAGGCGGCGAGAAACGCGACTTCGGGGAGGGAGCCCGGGGGGCGGGTTCGCTTCTCCGGCGCGAGCCGCCGTTCGGTCTGCTCGAGCAGACGCTCGCCCCATTGGCCGATGCTCTGTCGGAAGAAGTCCCGGCGGTCGCCGGGGAGACCGAGCAATTCGCGGAGATCGACTCGCATGGTGGAAAGCTACTCACTTCCAAACGTACTTCTCCAGAGTCGCCAGGATCCCTTCCCGAATAGCCCGGGTGTCCGGGTGAGCTCCGGGCCGTTCCTGGGCGGGGGCGGTATTGAAGGCTGCGATCACCACAGTGCCGCTCTCGGGATGGAGATAGAAGAAGGCCCGGAAACCGCGCTGGCTCCCGGTGTGTCCGATGAGCCGCAGGGCACCCTGCCGTTTGACGAAGAAGCTCATTGCAATGGAGTCTCCCATCGCTTCGGCATCGCTGACGGGGAGGACGGGCCGCCAGAGCTCTTCGAGTGAGCTCCGCTTGAGAACTGGAATCGGACCGGTCGCCCCGGGCCCCTTTCCCAGCAGGAAGGCGAACCACTTCGCCATGTCGGTGATCGGCGCGTTGAGCCCCCCGTTCGACACCGTGATCCCGGTATCGAAGTCGAGACCGTTGGCGACTGGCTTCCCGTCATTCACTTCGTAGTTGTTGGAGCGGTCGGCCAGGAGGTGGTACGGTGTGAGGTCGAAGTAGCTCCGGCTCATGCCGAGCGGCTTGAAGATGTTCTTCTCGATGTAGGCCTCGTAGTCGTCGCCGCTCAGCGTTTCGATAACACGGCCCAGAAAGATGATCCCGGGATTGGAGTAGCTGTACCGCGATCCCGGGGGGAAGAGCACCTCGGTATAGGGCATCATGGCGACGAGCTGGGCCCATTCGGTTGGCTCGTAGGGATGCCAGGGCCGGTCGCCGCCCCAGGGCCAGGTCGGGTTCCGGAAACCGGCCGAGTGGCTGAGCAGGTGGCGGATGGTGATCGCCTCGATGGGCCCGTGGGGGTTGTGGACCGCCCGGAGTTCGGGGACGTACTTCACGATCGGATCGTCGAGGGAGAGCCGGCCCCGATCGCGAAGCTGCATGATCGCGATCGCGGTCAAGGTCTTGGTGATCGAGGCCCAGTGGTAGATCGTATTGGCGTCGACCGGCCTGTTAGTCTCGAGGTCGGCCTTGCCGTGAAACTCGCGGGCCAGCACCGAATCTCCCCGGAGGAACCAGAGGCTCCCTCCTACCACGCCCTCTTGGTCGAGGATGGCGTGGAACTCCCGAGCCACCGGGCTCCAGACATCGCGAAAGGCGGAGGGTGTCTGGGCCCGGACTGACAGGGCCGGCACCAGGAGAATCGAGAGAATCAGGACGGTTCGCGGTCTCATGGGCGGGAATCTACGCCCAGGCAGGCGGGTCGTGACGGGAGTCGGTATTGACATTTAAATGTCAAGATATGACATTTAGCTGCATGCGGACCACCATCCGGCTCGACGACGCCCTGCTCCGCCGCGCCAAAGCCCTGGCGGCGGCGGGCGGCCGATCCCTGAATGACTTCATCTCCGACGCGGTCCGGGCTGCCTTGGCACCCCGGGGCGCCAAGCCATCCGTCGCGGGCGTTGACTTGCCGACCTTTCGGGGACGCGGACTGCAGGCGGGCGTCGATCTGGATGACACAGCGGCTTTGCTCGACCTCATGGAAGGGAGAAGAGCGAGGGTCAAGCCGGAGCGATGATTCTCCCGGACGTCAATGTCCTGGTCTATGCGTTCCGGGAGGACGCCCCTGGCCATGGGCAATACCGTGACTGGCTCGAACGCCGGATCGCGGCCCAGGAAGCGTTCGGGCTTTCCGATCTCGTGCTGGCCGGAGTCCTCCGGATCCTCACCCACCCCCAGGTCTTTCTTCCTCCAACGCCCCTGGATCGGGCCCGGGAATTCGTGGAGGCCGTGCGAGCCCAGCCCAATGCAGTGATCGTGGAGCCCGGCCCCCGCCATTGGGACATCTTCGCGGGACTGTGCCGCTCGGCCGGGGCCAAAGGCAATCTGGTCGCCGATGCCTGGCACGCGGCGCTCGCGATCGAGCATGGCTGCGAATGGATCACCACTGACCGGGACTACGCCAGGTTTTCAGGACTCCGCTGGCGGCATCCGCTGGACTCGGGAATGTCCACCAACGCCTGAGGCGGACCGCCGGCCTTGACGCCCGCGCAACATAGCGTATAGTATATACACTATGCATGCCACGATCCCCTGCCCCTTCTGTGCCCAGCTCAACCGGGTGGACCTGGATCGCGTCTCCGACGGCCCGCGCTGCGGGTCTTGCGGCCGTCCGCTCCTCATTGACCGGCCAGTTAAGGTCACCAGCGAAACCTTCGACGCCGTGCTGGCGGGTACCGACGTTCCGGTCCTGGTGGACTTCTACGCCGACTGGTGCGGTCCCTGCCGGATTGTGGCCCCGGTCGTGGATGAGCTGGCCCACGCCCGGGCCGGGGCGGTCCTGGTGCTGAAAGTGGACACCGATCGCACCCCCGGAATCTCGGAGCGGTTCGGAATCAGGGGGATCCCGACCCTGATCGCCTTTCAGGGAGGTCGCGAAATCGGGCGGCACGTCGGGGTGGCCCGCCGGGCCGAGCTCGATGCGCTGGTCGGGGTCGAGTGAGGAAAACCGCCCCGATTCTCCTTCGCCGGGTTGATCCGGCCGTAGTATCCCGCGCGGCGGAAATCATCAAGCTGCTCGGCCACCGGGAGCGGCTCACGATCCTCGAGGCTTTGGAGGCCGGGGAGAGAACCGTGACCGAGATCTGTGAGCTCTGCCTCCTCCCCCAGGCGATCTGCTCGCAGCACTTGCGGCGGCTGCGACAGCTCAAGGTCGTGGCCTGCCGAAAGGCCGGCCCGAAGGTGTACTACCGGGTCGTCGAGCCGAAGGTCAGACCGATCCTGGAGTGCATCCGCGCCTGCGATATCAAACCTGGGAGGCGGGGATCCCGGTTCTGATTCCGCCACGATGGCTGATTTCCGGATATCGAGGGTTGACAGGCGCCAGGACGAAGTCGAGATTGCCGCCCTCCCCTGATCCACCCGGAGGTGGTATGAAATCCATCACCCGCGTCATCGGCATGTTCGCTGCCGCACTGCTCGTCCCGGCCATCGCGATGGCCCAGATGGACCCCAAGAAGCCGATGGAATCGGCAAGCCACGCCGTCGTACCGGCGGCCAGCGTCACGTTCGCGCCGATCGAGATTCCCGGGTTCGATTCCGGGGTCAAGATCGCCGCCGTCTACGGCGACCCGAACGCCGAATCGGGCTTCTATGTAATCCGGCTGGCGTTCCCGGCAGGTTACAAGTTCCCCTCCCACTGGCATCCCATGGCGGAGAACCTGACGGTGCTCGAGGGTGAATTCCTGATCGGGATGGGCAACCAGGTCGATCCGACCAAGCTCGTCGCGTACAAGCCCGGGTCCTTCATGTACATCCCGGGGAAGATGGCCCACTTCGGTGGGGTGAAGGGAGCCACCGTAGTCCAGCTCCACGGCCAGGCGCCCTTCAAGATCGAGCTGGCGAACAAGTAGTCGCAGGGTGGGCTAGAGCAACGCCCTTATCCACCCTCCGTCCACGGCCACGGACTGGCCGGTGATGTAGCTGGCCCTCGCGGAGGCAAGGAACGCCGCGAGGGCCGCGAACTCGCGGGGCTCGGCCATCCGGCCCAACGGGATCTGGGCAGTGAAGCGCCTCTGGGCCTCTTCCACGCTGATCCCCTCTTTCTTCGCGTTGACCTCGGCCAGCTCCACCATCCGCTCGGTCCGGGTGAACCCCGGAATCAGGTTGTTCACCGTAACTCCGAAGGGGGCCACCTCGTTCGCGAGAGTGCGCGCGAATCCGATCACTCCGGCCCGGATGCTGTTCGATAACATCAGATTGTCCACCGGCTGCTTGGCGGCGATGGATGTGACGTTGAGGATGCGCCCCCAGCGGCGCTCCTTCATCCCCGGGACGACGGCCCGGCAGAATTCGACCACGCTCGCCAGGACCAGGCGGTAGGCGTTGTCCCAGACCTCGGCGCTGTGCGATTCGAACGGCCCCGCCGGCGGCCCCCCGCTGTTGGTGAGGAGGATATCGACCTTTCCGAATACCCGGATCGCCTCGCGCACCACTCGCTCCGGGTCACCGGTCCTGGCGACGTCCGCCTGCACCGAGTGAACTTTCACCCCGCTTCGCTGGCGAATCTCGTCGGCGGTGGCTCGCAACGCCGAATCATCCCGGGCGCAGAGGACCAGGTTCGCGCCTTCCGCCCCCAGCTCCTCGGCCACCGCTTTCCCCAGCCCCTTGCTCGAGGCCGCAACCAGCGCAACCCGGCCGCGGAGCCCGAGATCCATCTTATCTCCCTCCCTGCCGTTCTTCCCCTCTTCCCCTCTTCCCCTCTTCCCCTCTGAGATAGTCGTCCGTCTTCTCGATCCAGTCCCGCCGAGGGGGCGAGAAGACGTCCACGTCGAGCGTGTCGGCCAGAGCTTCGGCCTTATGGGGGACGTTGCTCGGGATGTGAAGCACCTCGCCCGGCATGACGTCCAGGGTCTCCGATTCGTCATCGCCGATCCAGAACCGTAGCCCGCCCTCCAGCACATAGGTGAGCTGCTCGTTGTCGTGGGAGTGCTTCGGGACGATGCACCCCTTCTTGAGGTACACATGGGCTAGCATCATCCGCTCCCCGGTGATGAGCCGCCGGTCGAGCAGGTCGGTGACCCGCTCGCGGGGCATCTCATCCCAGCGATAGTGCGTAACGCGGCGAGTCATGGGAGCAGGGTCACCTTTTCGGCGATCGCCGGGAGCTGGCCCGACATCCGCCGATTGAACTCGGGGACGGTCTTGGTAACGAGTTGGTCGAATTCGGCCTTCGCTCCGGCCAGGATCTTTTCCTGTTCCATGAGCGTTTGGAGCGAGGCGTCCGTGGGGCGGAATTCGGCGCCGCCAGCCACATCCCCCGCGCCGGTTCCGACCTCGCCGGCAAGCCAGACCAGGTTGAGATACACCCCATAGGCCTCGACATACCACTTGTCGTCGCTGTGGAGCTCGGTGCGCGACAGAAGCTTGAGCTCGATATCGAGCATCCTCCGGTCCAGCTCGCTGAGCGCCTCGGCCGCCCCATTCCGGCCCGCCGCGGTCTTGCCCAGGTCCTCGATCTGCCGGCGCATCACCTCGAGGCGGTTCACGATGTCCACCGTAGCATTGATCCCCTCGCGAATCCGAATCAGGGTGCGGTGCGAAGCGGCCAGATCGTCAGCGGTGGTGGGAATGGCAGGGTCCTTGAGCACGCTGAGCGGACGGGAGGCGGTGCGCCCGTCGGCGCCGATCCGCACAGTGTAGCTACCGGGGAGGGCGAGCGGCCCGGCCCGCTGGGGGGCCTGGATCCCCCAATGGATGATGGGGCGGGTCGGGCGGTCCTTGAAGCGCGGCTCCTCCCAGATCCGCGGGTTATCGGGTGGGGTGGTGCGGAGCTCCACCTGCTTCGGCCCCTCGTGGCGAAGGTCCCAGGCCACCCGATTGAGGCCGGCCCGGCCGGGAGCCCGCAGAGTCCGGATCACGGCGCCGGAGCTGTCCAGCACCTCGATGCGGACGGTGTCCTTGGGAGCCGATTTCATGGTGAAGGCGAGCTCCGCGCTCCCGGTCCGCGCCTCGCGGAACGCCGGCCGGGGAGCGTAGAGGTGAAGCTCCGCATCGGCCACGATCTGGTCCTGCTGCTCCAACAGCGTTATGTCGCGGAGCTGGAACAACCCACGCCCGTAAGTCGAGACCACGACGTCATGGAAATCCCTGGGGATCACGATCCAGGTTACCGGGGCCGCCGGCAGGCCATCGTTGAAGTGGGTCCAGCTCTTCCCATCATCCAGCGAGTAGTAGAGGCCGTGACCGGTCCCCACGAAGAGCATCCCCCGGCGATTGGGATTCTCGGCGACCGTCATCACGTAGTCGAGCGGATGGCCCGATGGCAGCCCCTCGCTGAGCTTGACCCAGTTCTTGCCGAAATCCTCGGTCTTGTAGAGGTAAGGCCGGCGATCGTCCATCATGTGGCAGTCCACCGCGACGTAGGCGGTGCCCGGCGCGAAGCGCGACGGCTCGATCCTGCGGATGGTGCCCCACGCCGGCAGCCCTTTGACATTCGCGGTCAGGTCCTGCCAGGTCCGGCCGCCGTCCCGCGTGTTCCAGAGCTTGCCGTCGTTGGTGCCGGCCCAGATCAGGCCCCGCTGGATCTCGGACGCCGCAATGGCGAACACGACCTCGCCGTAGAACTGGCCGAGGTTGTCCCCGATGATCCCACCCGAGAAGGCGATCCGCGAGGGATCCCGAGTGGACAGGTCGGGGCTGATAACCGTCCAGCTCTGGCCCTGGTTCTGGGTCTTGAAGATCACCTGGCAACCGTAATAGACCGTGTTGTGATCGAAGGGATCGATCGCGAGCGGCGGGGTCCAGTGACAACGGTACTTGAGCACGTCCGGGGGCGAATCGAGGGTCATCATCCATGGGCCCACCGAGCGCGCCCTTCCCACCCTGGCGTCAAAGCGGGTGACCTTGTTCCCGTAGCAGGTGCTCCAGACTACGTCCGCGTCGGTGGGATCCGGAATCGTGAACCCCGATTCGCAGCCCCCGAGCCCGTGATTCCAGGTGGAGCCGCCCCCGCCACCGAAACCGCCACCGAAACCGCCGCCACCCCCGCCACCCCCGCCGCCCCCGCCGCC
>Ga0209640_10003210_pt1 | contig 14294 bp, 8 predicted proteins | sample RifCSP10_1_FD_184018 | JGI IMG/M metagenome (GOLD analysis project Ga0209640, IMG submission 184018) | Soil microbial communities from Rifle, Colorado - Rifle CSP2_sed 10_1 (SPAdes) (version 2) | ecosystem: Environmental > Terrestrial > Deep subsurface > Rock core/Sediment | place: Rifle...
AAGGCGTTCCACGACGAGGTGGGCCCGTGGTGCGGGCTGCGCGAGACGAAGAAGGCGTCGCGCAGCAGCGGAGGCTCCCCCCGGCCGTCCGACGACGTTAGCACCCGGTACGGCTCGGATTCCGGGGGCGCGTTCATGTCGCCGACGACCACGACCGGCTCCCCCCGGCCGGCGATCTCGACGAGCTTGCGCCGGACGAGCCGCGCGCTCTCGCGCCGGGCGGTCTCGCCCAGGTGGTCGAAGTGGGTATTGAAGAGGTGGAAGGTGGCCCCGCCCCGGCGGTCGCCGAGCTTCGCCCACGTCACGATGCGCGGCAGCGCGGCGTCCCAGCTCCGGCTTCCCGGCTCCCCGGGGGTCTCCGAGAGCCAGAAAGTGCCCTGCTCGATGAGCTCGAAGCGCTCCCGGCGGTAAAAGACCGCGCAGCGCTCGTCCTCGCGTCCTGGCGAGCGAGAGACCCCCAGCCAGGCGAAGTCGCGGAGGGCCGATTGCAGGTCCTCGACCTGTCGGAGCAGCGCCTCCTGGAGCCCCACCACGTCCGCCCGGTGGAAGCGCACCATGCTCGCCACCTTTTCCCTGCGGTGCGGCCACGCGTCCTCGCCGTCGGCCGGGTTGTCGTAACGGATGTTGAAGCTCATCGCACGGAACGCCGAGCCCGCCCCGTCCCCGCGGGCGACGGCGCCGGCGAGCATGAGTGGCAGCAGCGCCGCCCCCAGCCGCCACGTCGTTCGATGGATCCCCGCCCGGCACCTTCTTGCGCACGCCATCCGGCACCTCCTGGACCCCCGCGCCCACGCGGGCTGCGGTCGGTGTCCGCGCGAATCTACCACCTGGGCGGGTGCGCTCCCGGAGGCGTCAGCGCACCAGTGCGCTCACCTGGCCAACGACCTGATAGAGGCCCGCGGCCGCCATCGAGAGGGCCGAAAGGAAGAGCGCCGCGGTCCAAAGGCGGCCGGGGCGCAGGGCCGGTTCGGTCTGGCGGAAGCGGAAGTGAAGGGCGGCCCCGGCCAGGAACGGCAGCATGAGCCCCTGGGCGAGCGCCCCGACGAACACCAGCGATACCGGCGCCCCGAAGACCAGGTAGACCGTGGTGAAAGCCGTCGGCAGGAGGATGCACGCGAAACGCACCATCCGAGCCCGGTGCTCCGCGGTCGGATACTGCTTGATCTTGAACACCGTCAGGGCGTCTGCGAAGAGCCTGGCGTTGGAGGCGGTGGCCCCGAAGACCGTGGAGAAGAGGACCGCGAAGGCGCCCGCGAGGAAGATCCAGAGGCTCCACTCGCCGAAAGTCCCCTGGTACATGTGGGACAGCGTTTCGATCATCCGCCGGTCTTCGACCACCAGGCCCTTGGCGTGGAGGATCGCGGCGCCCAGCACGTAGAAGGCCAGGGTGGCGGTGGTGTAGAGGGCGAAGGACACCCACGCATCGACGCCCATCACCCGCAGCCATCCCCGGGCTCTCGCCTGCCATTCGGGGGAGCCGTCGTTCGGTCCCACGCTGCGCCCGTACCCCTTCTCCAGGCACCAATACGGGTAGTAGACCAGCTCCGACGCGCCCACTCCGATGATCCCGAATGCCGCGAAAGCGGTGTTGAAGGAGTCCGGAACGCGGAACCGGAACCCGTCGATCACCTGGGCGGAATTGACGGCAAAGGGCGTCGATTGGAGGAGCGCCACCGCCACGACGGTGCTCAAGGTGAACAGTGCCACGAGCGCCGTCGAGAACCCCTCGATGAAGCGATACCGTCCGATGACCAGGAGGATCGCGGTCACCGCCCCCACCAGCACCGCCAACCAGCCGGGCGGGATCGGTGCCCCGGCGATGGAGAAGATGTCGGCGAGGCCCCCCACCATTCCCGCGACCTGGAAGACCAGGGCCACGTACATGGCGAGCCAGAGCCAGACCAGCCAGGAGACGACGAGCCGGGGTCCCGGGATTCCGTCCATCGCCTCCAGGGTGGTGACACCCTTCGCCAATGCGTGACGCCCGAGCTCCACCTGCACGAAGACCTTGAGCACGCAGCCGACCACGATGAACCAGAGCAGGGTGAAGCCGTGGGCCGCCCCGAGCTTGGGGGTGACGATCAGCTCGCCGGACCCGACGATGATCGCGCTGATGATGAGTCCCGGGCCGAGCTGGCGGGCGATGCCCGTCCAGCTCGTCGGGGCCGGCCGCTCGGTCGACATGCGGGCCGCATTCTCTCTCGCGGGTGCGCCTTGACAAATCCAACCCTCCCATGGCTACGTGGGGCGACGCTCGAGCGAAGCTATGGATGAGACGGCCCCTCCCCCGGTCGATCCGGCGGCGGCTCCTGAGGCGGTGGAGCGGTACCTGCCCATGGCCAGGGAGCGGCGAAAGGGAGTGGCCCTCTGCCTCTCGGGGGGCGGCTACCGCGCCACCTTGTTCCACATGGGGGCGCTCCGCCGTCTCAACGAGCTCGGAGTGCTCGCGCGGCCCGACTTCAGGACCGTCTCCTCGGTCTCGGGAGGCAGCATCACCGCCGCCGCTCTGGCGACGGCCCTAGCGCGCAGCGGGCGCGTCCCGCCTGCCTCTCCGCTCTCCGGTGACGCCTGGAGCCGGGAGTTTCGGGATCGGCTGCGGTGTTTCACGAAGAGGAACATCCGCACTCCCGCGATGGCGCAGCGGCTGCTCCCCTGGAACTGGCTCCGGAGCAGCACCGCGGTCGAGGCCATGGCGCGGCGCTACGAAAAGGACCTGACCGACCTCCGGCTCGCGGAGACCCCGCTCCGTCCGAACTTCGTGGTCTGTGCCACGGACATGGCCTACGGCGTCAATTGGGTGTACGAGCGAGGGCGCATGGGGGACTACATGGCGGGCTACAAGAAGCCTCCCCCGCCCGGCTTTCCGCTCGCGCGCGCGGTCGCGGCCTCGGCCTGCTTCCCGCCGATCTTCAATCCCCTTCCCGCCGGCGTCACCGCGGATGAGCTCGTCGATGGAGACGAGCCCCGCGGGCCCGAGCGGGACGCGTGCGTCCGGGGCCTCCGCCTCACGGACGGTGGCGACTACGACAACATGGGGCTCGAGCCCGTCTGGAAGAGTCACGCGGTGGTGCTGGTGTCGGACGCCGGGGGGCTCTTCACGAGCCAGGGAGACCAGGGCCTGCTCTGGCGGATTCCTCGCTACCAGGGAATCCAGGAGCGGCAGACCCGCGCTCTCCGGAAGCGTTGGCTCATCTCGAACTTCCTCCTCCGGGAGATGCGCGGCGCCTACTGGGCGACGAGCGGCAGCCGTGGGAGCTACGAGCGGCAGGGCGGGTACTCGAAGGAGCTGGCCACGAACGTGATCGCGGAGATCCGGACCGACCTCGACGCCTTCTCCGACGCCGAGGCGGCGGTGCTCGAGAACCATGGCTACTTCCTCGCCGACGCCGCGGTGGAAACGCACCTCTCCGACCTCATCTCCAGGCCCGCGCCCCCGCTCCGCATCCCCCATCCCGATTGGATGGACGAGGCGCGCGTGCGCGTCGCACTCCGGAACAGCGGAAGGCGCACGGCGCTCGGACGCTTCATGCCCTGAGCGGGCCGCCGAGACTGCCTTTTGACACCACGCCAGGGAGGGGGCTACTCTGCCCGGCGCTCGCCTGCAAGAGAAAGACGAGCCATGTGGAAGCGCGCGATCCGTTGCAGGAGAACTCGATGAAACACCCCCGTAGTTCCGACCCCGAAGCCGGCGCCTCGGTTCCCCGGCGGACCTTCCTGGCCGGCGCCGCCGCGGCCACGGCGGGATTCACCATCGTGCCGCGGCACGTGCTGGGCGGTCAGGCGACCCCGGCCCCGAGCGACAAGCTCAACATCGCGGCCGTCGGCATCGGAGGAATGGGAAAGAGCAACCTCAAGAGATGCGAGGACGAGAACATCGTCGCCCTTTGCGACGTCGATTTCGGCCTGGCGGACCCGGTTTTCGAGAAGTACCCCGCGGCCAAGCGGTACCGGGACTATCGCGTCATGCTCGACGAGCAGAAGGACATCGACGCGGTCATCGTCGCGACCCCCGACCACACCCACGCCGTGATCGCCATGGCGGCCATGGCGCGGAAGAAGCACGTCTACGTGCAGAAGCCCTTGACCCATTCCGTGTACGAAGCCCGCCTCCTGACCGAAACCGCACGTAAGTACGGCGTGGCGACCCAGATGGGCAACCAGGGGCATTCGGGAGAAGGCATCCGCCTCCTGTGCGAGTGGGTGTGGGACGGCGCCATCGGCCCCATTCGTGAGGCGCACGCCTGGACCAACCGGCCGGTGTGGCCGCAGGGAATCGAAGTGGACAGACCCACGGACACGCCGGAGGTCCCTGCCGGCCTCGATTGGGACCTGTGGCTCGGCCCCGCCCGCAGCCGTCCCTATCACCCGACGTATCACCCGGCCAAGTGGCGCGCGTGGTGCGATTTCGGCACCGGATCACTGGGCGACATGGCGTGTCACATCGTCGATCCCCTCTTCTGGGCGCTGAAGCTCAAGTATCCCGTCAGCGTCGAGGCCAACGTCTCGAAGTACTGGCAAGCCTTCTTCGAAGAAGCACCATCGAAGAACGAGACGTATCCGAGGTCCTCCATCGTGCGCTTCCGGTTTCCGGCCCGGGAGAAGATGCCCCCCGTCAGTCTGACCTGGTGGGATGGCGGGCTCATGCCCGCTCGCCCCGCCGGGCTCGAGCCGGGACGGCGCATGGGCGACCTCGATGGCGGGATCCTGCTGATCGGGAAAAAGGGCGCCATCCTGGCCAACTGCTATGGCGAGTCGCCGCGGATCGTCCCCGAATCCAGCATGAAGAAGTACAAGCGTCCTCGGAAGACCCTGGAGCGCATTCCGGAGGGCTCGGACGGCCATGAGAAGGACTGGATCCGTGCCTGCAAGGGGGGCAAGCCCGCCTCCTCCAATTTCGAGTATTCCGGTCCGCTGTCCGAGACGGTCCTGATGGGCAACCTGGCCGTCCGGTACCCTGGCCGGGAGCTGTTCTGGAACGGCGAAGCCATGGAAGTGACCAACGACCCGGATGCCAACGCCTACGTCCGGCGGGAGTACCGGGAAGGCTGGCATCTCTAGAAGCCTGCCCGCCGCGGAGTCGTGAGCGTCACATCCGCGGGACGAGGGCCGATCTCGTCGCCCAGCGGGCCACTGAGCTAGTCGTACACGCGGTGCAAGCACCAATCGACGAGCGCGTCAGGAGGGTGTGGGAGCCGCGGGGACCGTTGCCGCCGTCGCCACGCGGTTCCGCCCGGCCTGCTTGGCCGCATAGAGGGCGCGGTCGGCCGCGGCGAGTATCGCCGCCGGTTCGCGTCCGTCGCCGGGCCAGACCGCGAGGCCGAAGCTGGCGGTGACCGAAAGGCGCGCGCCCTCGAACACGATCTGACCCTTCTGGAGCGCCTCGCGCACGCGCTCCGCGAGCTCGCCGGCCTTGGCGAGGTCGGCCCCGTCGAGGATCACCGCGAACTCCTCGCCGCCGTAGCGGGCGAGCACGTCGTTCTTGCGTAGCCGGCGGCCGAGGGTCTGGGCAGCGTGGCGCAGGGCGGCGTCGCCCGCGGGATGGCCGAAGGTGTCGTTGAGCTTCTTGAAGCGGTCGAGGTCGAGCATCAGGAGGGCGAAGGCGCCCTGGGGCTTGCGCTCCTCGCGGGCCACCGCCTGGGCCAGGAGCTCGTCGAACGATCGGCGGTTGTAGAGGCCGGTGAGCCCGTCACGCGCGGCCAGCTCCTTGTGGCGTTCCTTGAGCTGGATGACCGAGAGCGTGGCCGCGGCCTGGTTGGCGAGGATCTCGAGCACGCGGTGCGAGGTGGCGTCGAAGGAGCCTGGCCGACCCGTCACGAGGATCGCTCCCAACGTCCGGTTGCGAGCCCGCAAGGGATGAGCGAGGAGGGACTCGCCGCGGGCGGAGCCTTCGTCGAGGACGAGGAAGCGCACTCCTTCGCCACGGCCGGCCACGCGGTCGAGGAGGTACGAGTCGCCGCTCCTGAGCACCTGGCCGGCCCAGGTCTTCTCGGAAAGGGCCACCTCCCGCCCTTCGAACTCGGCGGCCCAGCCCACCGCGTCCTCGACGCGGTAGCGCGTCTCCGCCTCGTCGGTCATCACCACCGCCGCTCCCTCGAGAGAGACGAGGTCGCGCGCCGATTGAAGGAGCCTTTGCCGCACGGCCTTCGGTTCGACGAGGGCGGCCATGCGCCGTGACACCTCGTAGACGGCCTTGAACTCCGCCCCCAGCTCCTCGCGCCCGAGCGACGCTCGCGCGCCTTGGATCACCTCGGCCAGAAGACCGGCGAAGGCCTCCAGCACCTCGGGCTCGCGCCCGGTGAGGGACTGGATCTCGAGCCGGTCGGCCACGAGCACGCCCGAGACCACCGCCCCCGTGGCCACGGGCACGGCGATCATGGAGCCGATCTTCACTTCTCCCTTGTAGTAAGGAAGGGCCCAGAGCAGCCGCTTGAAATCGGTGGCGTAGAACGACGCCTTGCGCTCGAGGACGAACCCGAAAGGGTCCTGGGTGAGGGGCACGACGGTGTCCCGGGCGAGGGCCTCTGGACCGTCCGCCGCGCGCAGGAGCGCAGCCTCGCGTTCCCGGCTCACCTCGAAGTAGAGGACGGCGTGTACGTCCAGCGCGCGCCGCGCGAGGGCGACGAGCTGGCTCAGCTCGCGATCGAGGGCATGCGCCCGCTCGACCTGCCGCGCCCGCCGGGCCTCTTCCGAGACGACCCGCAAGCTGCCGCCCGTCCCGGAGGCGCGCGGCACCAGCGCGGCGTGGTCGATCTCGTCGAGCTGATCGATGCCGTGCTTGATCCGCGCCAGCTCGCCGAGGGTCGCGGAGAGCCGCCGCTTTTCGCCGAGAAGGGCCCGGTTGACGGCGAAGGCGAGGGCGGCGTAACCGAGCGCGCCGGCCACGGCTAGCTTCGGGGCCGGGGGCGCGGCCTGGAGCGCGTCCGCCGCGCCGAGCCCCGCAGCCAGCGCCGCCACCCCGAGCGCCGGCCCGAGCGGCTCCGCCACCGCCACGGCTCCCACGAGCACCGCCAGGAGGGGCCACACCGGCCAGCCGGAAGGCGCCGCCACCTGGCCGAGGGCGTCGACGGACAGGGTCAGGAAGGCGTAGAACGCGAGCTGCTCGGCCCGGCCGCGGCCCTTGAGGCTCGCCAGGAGCGCCGCGCCGATGGCGCCAAGGCCGAGGGCCAGGGTCACCGCGAGGCGAATCCGCGGCGAAGCCCCCGGCGCTAGAGGGCGGAAGAGGGCGGCGAGGGTCATGAGGCCGGCGAGGCCGAGGGCGACCTGGCCCGCGCGCCAGCGCACGCGAATGTCCACGAGGGGACCGGGCCGTGCCGCTTCTTCCCGGGGCTCGTCGCTCAGCGGGACCCTTGCTCCAGGTCGCGGCCGAGAACCAGCGCGTACGCCACCAGGTCTTCCTCGGTCAGCCCCAGGCGCTCGAGGTGGCCGTAGTAGGCCCTGACCCCGTCCAGGTGCTGGGAGACGAGCGCCTTCTTCTCGCGCACCTCCTTCACGAGGCGGAGCAGAAGCTGGACGAGGCGCGGCGAGACCTCGATGCCGGCCGCGGTCAGCTCCTCCCCGTGGCGCTGGAGAACGGCTTCGATGGCCATGGCCCCGGAGTGCTTGCCGAAGAGGAATCGCATCCGGCCGCCCACCGTCTCCGGCTCGATGACCTGGTAGATCGCGGGGTGGATGGTCATCCCCGCGGTGTGGATGCCGGTCTCGTGGCTGAAGACGTTGTGCCCGATGATCGGCTCGGTGGGGCCGACGGGGATGCCGCTATACTCTTCCACCTTGCGTCGGAGGTCCCAGAGCATGTCGTAGCGGAAGCCGGGGATGGCGACCCCGTAGAGCTCCTTCAGGATCATGACCGTGGTGTGGAGGGGCGCGTTGCCCGCGCGCTCGCCGAGCCCGTTCACGGTGCAGGTCGGGATCGTGGCTCCGTGGTGGAGGGCGCGCACGGTGTTGTAGGCGCCGAGGCCGAAGTCGTTGTGGAAATGGACGACGAGCGGCATCTTGGGGAACGCGGCCACCAGCTTCGGGATGTAGTAGTCGACGCCCTCGGGGGCGAAGAAGCCCACGGTGTCGGGGAACGAGTAGCGCGTCCCCCCGGCCCGGTAACAGGCGGCGGCCAGCTCGATCAGGTAGGAGACGTCCGCGCGCGAGCCGTCCTCGCCGCCAAACTCGATCTCCTCGACGCCCCGGCTCCGCGCGTGGGCGATGGCCTTACAGGCCATCTTCACGTTCGCTTCGCGGTAGAACGAGACCGGCAGGTCCAGCCATTCCTCGGGCTTGCGGCCTTCGAGCTGGAGAAGGGTCTTGCCGATCTTGTACTTGAGGTGCAGGTCGGAGCCGGAGGTGAAGATGAAGAACGTGCAGTCGGAGGGCCGCGCACCCATCTTCGAGAGGGTGTCGATAGTCACGTCGATGTCGCGCGCGTTGGAGCGGCACATGACGAGAACCTCGAGGTCTCCCCGGATGCGCCCCTCCCGCTTGCCCTCCAGGATCAGCTCGAGGGCCCGACGCTCGGACGGAGCCGCCGAGGGGAACCCCATGTCGACGATGTGGACTCCGGCATCGGAGAGCATCCCCGCGATCTCGTACTTCTGCTCCGGAGTGAAGGCGACGCCCGGCGTCTGCTCGCCGTCGCGCAAGGTCGTGTCGTAGAGGCGGATCTCCCGGGCGCGCGGGAACGTCGTTCCCGCGGTGAAGCGGGAGGGTGGCGCGATGAGGCTGTCGAGGGGCTCGCGCGGGTCGACCATCCGATGATGATACGCCGTCCCGCGGGTCCCGCGTCCCTCGCGGTTTTGCTAGAATCCGCCGCAACCGACGCGCTTTGCCCCGGAGCCAGAACCGATGCCGCGATCGAACCTGGGAGCCGCCGTGCTCCTCCTGGCGGTAGCGGCCACGACCCCCGCCGAGGAAACGGGACACCCCGCCCGCTACATCGTGCTCACCATCGACGAGTCAGGGACGGTGCGGCCGCGGTTCCACCGGCTGGTCCGGCTCGTCGACCCGCGTCCGTCATGGTCCGAGGTGGACCTCCAATCCTGGTTGCGCATCGGCGGGCCCGGTCAGGACCGGGTGGCCGTCCGGCTCCTGGACGCGGCCGGCCGGGTCGTCTTTCGGGAAGGTGCGTCCGTGCCGCGCTCTGTCCGCAGTGAGCACGGTCTCCACGGCGAGCCGGTTGGACTCCCCCCGTCGCCCGTTCCCTTCGCCGAGAAGGCGTTCGTGGTCCGCGTTCCGTGGCTTCCGGGATCCCGGCTCCATTTGGTCCCGGCGTCCGCGTCCCCGGCCGAAGGCGTCGCCGCGGCCGCTCAGGAGTTCGACCTCGATGCCCTCTCCCAGGACTCGAGCCTTCCCCTCGCGCGATACGAGCCGGAGGCGCGGTTCATGACCGCTCCCGCTCCCACTTCGGGTAACCGGGTCGATCTCCTGGTGATGGGGGACGGGTACACGGCGGCGCAGACGCCCAAGTTCGCGAGCGATACGGCCGGAGTGCTGGCCAGCTTCTTCGCGATCTCGCCCTACAGCGCCTACCAGAACTACTTCAACGTCAGCACCCTCTTCACCGCCTCCAACCAGTCCGGGGCGGACCACCCGCCCTACACGCCGAGCTGCCCCGTCGCCTATCCGCCGACGTGCTGCTCGGACCCGCTGATGCAGACCGACCCTCTCCGCGGGACATTCGTGGACACCGCGTTCGACGGGGCCTACTGCTCGACCAATACCCATCGACAGGTGACGGTCTCGGTCTCCAAGGTGCTGGCGGCGGCGGCGGCGGCCCCGGATTGGGACGAGATCCTGATGGTGGTGAACGACAGCACCTACGGCGGCTCGGGCGGGGCCTTTTCGGTCGTCTCCACGAACGTCAACGCGGTGGACGTGGCCCGCCACGAGTTCGGCCACGCGTTCTCCCGACTGACCGACGAATACACGACCGCCTACCCTGGCTTCCCGGCGTGCAGCGACCAGGGCGGCACGCAGCCCTGCGAGCCCAACGCGACCGACCAGACGAACCGGGCCCTGCTCAAGTGGGCGCCCTGGGTGTTGCCGGCGACGCCGATTCCCACTCCCGACACCGCGGCCTACGCGTCGGTGGTGGGCCTCTTCCAGGGCGCGCGTTATCAGCCCGCGGGCATGTACAGGCCCAAGCGAAGCTGCCTCATGAACACGCTGGGCGTGGCGTTCTGCCCGGTCTGCAGCCAGGAGTTCGTGCTTCGCCTATACCGTGGAGGCTGGGGCGTTCCCGCCGCGGGCATCGACGTGATCGAGCCCGGGTCGGAGAGTCCCGCTCCCGGTGTGGTCTCCTTGACCTTTCCCGCCAGCCGCACGTTCAGCGTCGGCCTCCTCCAGCCAGCCGGGGGCCCGCCGGTGGCGCTGAGCTGGGCCGTCAACGGCGCCGCCGTCCCGGGGGCAACCGCCCCCAGCTACACCTTCACTCCGGCGGCGCCGGGACGGTACGCGGTCCAGCTCACCGCTCGCGACGTGACCGCGCTCGTGCAGCCGGCGATGGCGGGCTCGTCCCTGCTGCGCACGAGAACCTGGACGGTCGACGTCAGCCCCCTCGCCGATCTGTCGATCACCAAGCGTGACGACGGCAGCGCCAGGGAAGCCCAGCCCCTGACCTATACCCTCGTAGCCGCCAACGCGGGACCCGACGCCGCGGCCGGAGCGACGGTGGCCGACCTCCTGCCCCCGCAGATCACGAGCGCCGCGTGGGCGTGCAGCGCCACCCCGGGCTCCAGTTGTCCGGCGGGAGGCTCGGGGAACGTCAACGCGCTCGTCGACCTGGCCGTTTCGGGCTCCGTGACCTTCACGGTGGCGGGCACGGTGGCCGCCGGCTCCGCCCGGCAGATCGTCAACACCGCGAGTGTCACCCCTCCGGTCTCGATGGCCGAGATCAACCCCGCCGACAACTCGGCGACGGTCACGACCCCGGTCGCCCGAACGCTGAAGTTCCACACGGTGACGCCGTGCCGCCTCGTCGACACGCGCGGCGCCGAGGCGCCCCCCCTTGCGGCCGGGGCGTCCCGCACCTTCACGGTCGCCGGCCGATGCCAGGTTCCGGCCAGTGCCTGGGCGGTCTCCGTGAACCTCACGATCACCCAGCCGACGGCCGCGGGAAACCTGCGCGCATTCCCCGCGGGCATCCCTCTCCCCCTCGCTTCCGCCCTCAACTACGGGGCGGGCCAGACCCGCCCTAACAACATGCTGCTCTCGCTGAACGCGGCCGGGGAGGTCGGGGTGTTCTGTGGCCAGGCTTCGGGCACGACGCACTTCCTGATGGACGTGAACGGCTATTTCGAGTGATCGCGCGTGGGAAGCGGAGCGGCGAAGGCCGGCGAGATCTTCCGCGTCGAGGACGGCGAGGAGGCCGTGGCCCCTGCGGGCGACGGAGAGCGCGCGGAGGTCAGGAGCCGGGGCTTCCTGCCGCTTCGCGTGCGCACGGAAGGCGCACCGCGGCTGCGGCCGGCCTTCCCCGGCACGGCCCTGGTCCTCGGGGAGCGGACCTACGAGGTCGTTTCGGAAGGGGGTGCGGCCGGCGGCGTCGTATACGGCCTCCGCCCCTGGCCGGAAGGCGAGGTTGTTCGCGACCGAGTCGTGTACGGCCCGCGTCTCGTGCGCGCCGCCCAGGCGGACCGGGCGCGCGCCGCGACCCTCGAGCGCCTGCGCCCCTACCGCTTCTTTCTCTACCCCCTCGTAGGGCTGCTGCCGGAGAGCGAGCAGGAACGCTGGGCCGACCGGCTCGGCCTGTACGCGGTGAAGGCCACGTTGATCTCCGGCCTGAGCGAGCTCGTGCTGCTCCTGCTCGCGATAGGGCTGATCGCGCGCGGGTCCGATGAGGGACTGCGCGTCGTGCTCGCCCTCGCGTCCCCCGCGCTCGCCCTCCTGGCGGTCTCCGGCCTGGGACGCGCCTTCGCGGCCGCCGCGTTCCGTCAGACGAGGGGACAGTACCTCGTGGAGGCCGCCCACGCAGCCGTGAAGACCTTGGACCGGGCGGCCGCGCGTCGCGACCCCACGCTCCGCCCCCTGACGCGCGAGGCCTTCTGGAGCCGGCTCGAAACGCCCGATCGCGTGACCCGGGATAAGGACGGCTCTCTCGTCTTCCGGGGCCTGTTGCCGCACCTTTCCTGGCCCACGGGCAGCCACCTCCGGGTGGGCCAGGACTTCTGGCTGGTCGAAGCGCTGCCGCCCGCGCTCGACCGAGGCCGGCTGGTCTTTTCCTATCGGCTCACCGCGCCTCCGGGCAGAGCGCCAGAGTCGGCTCCCGCCGAGTCGCCTTTGGCACACGCCTACAACACCGAGGTCCGAGCGGAGATCCGCCGCGAATGGGACGACCTCCTGGGCGGGTTCTCGGGGCTCGTCAGCCTGCTCTCGGCCGACGTGCAGGCGCGGGCGTTTGCGGCCCGGGGCGGGCCCGCCGGCGTGCGGCGGGCGACGTGGATCACGGCCGGGGTCGAGTGCGTCTTCGCCGCCTACGTGCTCACCCAACCTGCGGAGGCGGCGGATCCGGTGGGGCCCTGGATGCGTCTGGCGTCGGTCGGCCTCCTCTTCGAGGGTGTCCTGCGCATGTTCCGAGCGCACAATGGCCTCTACGCTCCGAGTGTCCTGCGCGCCGTCCTGCCCTCTCGCTCGCTGCGTCCCGAGAGGATCGCCTACCTGGCCCACCGTGACGCCGAGCGTGAGGCCGGGCTCCGGTTCGGGATCTGAGCTCGAGACGACCCGAGTCGAGCGCTTCCGGGGCTATACTTCGCGGCCGACAAGGCGGGGCAACCTTGGGAACGAGGTGGAGCGATGTCCTCTCGGCGAGGATTCCTGTCCACCCTGGCCGCGGGCCTGACGGTCTCGGCCGTCAAACCCACGTCCAGCCTCGACGGCCCGATCAGCCTGCAGCTCTGGAACCTGCGCGAGTACGGCCCCAAAGACCCGCTGGGGTACATCCCGCAGAGCGTCGCGTACCTCTCGAGCGTCGTGCTTTGAGCGCGGAGGTGCTCCACCGATGAGCAAGCACATCGACCGGTGGGGGTTCCTTCGCTACGGCGCGATCGGCGGCGCGATGGGGATGGCGGCGCGGTCGGGAATGGGCCGGCGGCGGCGGCGGCGAAGCCCGTCAAAGCGGCCGCGAGGGCCGTAGCGCTGGAGGAGGCGACGATCGACGGCCTCCAGGCGCAGATGAAGGCCGGCACGCTCACCGCCCGGCGCCTCACCCAAGCCTACCTCCACCGCATCGACGCGCTCGACCGCAAGGGTCCCGCGCTGCGGAGCGTGATCGAGACCAACCCCGACGCGCTGGCGATCGCCGATGGCCTCGACGCCGAGCGCAAGGCCACGGGCCCGCGAGGGCCGCTCCACGGCATCCCCATCCTCCTCAAGGACAACCTCGACACGGCGGACCGCATGACCACGACCGCGGGCTCGCTGGCGCTGGCGGGATCGAGACCGCCGCGCGATTCGTTCGTCGCCGAGCGGCTGCGCCAGGCCGGCGCGGTCCTGCTCGGCAAGGCCAACCTCAGCGAGTGGGCGAACATCCGCTCCCGCCACTCGTCGAGCGGATGGAGCGGCCGCGGGGGGCAGTGCCGCAACCCCTACGCCCTCGACCGCAACCCGTGCGGCTCCAGCTCGGGCTCGGGAGCCGCCGTCTCGGCGAACCTCTGCGCCGCCGCCATCGGGACCGAGACCGACGGCTCGATCGTCTGCCCGTCCAACGCCAACGGGCTCGTGGGGATCAAGCCGACCCTCGGCCTCGTGAGCCGCGCAGGTATCATCCCCATCGCGCACAGCCAGGACACGGCGGGCCCCATGACGCGCACCGTCCGCGATGCGGCGATCCTGCTGGCGGCGATCGCGGGCCCGGATCCCCGCGACGCGGCCACCGCCGACGCGGGCCGCGCGCCGAAGGACTACACGTCCTTCCTCGACGAGGGTGGCCTGCGCGGCGCTCGCATCGGAGTGGCGCGCAAGTACTTCGGGTTCCACTCCGGCGTGGACAGGGTCATGGAGGCCGCTCTGGCCGAGATGACGAAGCGCGGAGCGGAGCTCGTGGACCCCGCGGACATCCCGCACACCGGCGAGTACGACGAGGCCGAGCTGACGGTCCTGCTCTACGAGCTGAAGGCGGATCTCAACGCCTACCTCGCGAGCCTCGGGCCGAAGGCGCCGGTGCGCACGCTGGCCGACGTGATCGCCTTCAACGAAGCGCACCCGAAGGAGGAGATGCCGTACTTCGGCCAGGACCTCTTCCTCAAGGCGCAGGAGAAGGGCCCGCTGACCGACCTGGCCTACGTGGAGGCCCTGTCCCGGAGCAAGCGGCTCCC
>Ga0209640_10003211_pt1 | contig 14292 bp, 5 predicted proteins | sample RifCSP10_1_FD_184018 | JGI IMG/M metagenome (GOLD analysis project Ga0209640, IMG submission 184018) | Soil microbial communities from Rifle, Colorado - Rifle CSP2_sed 10_1 (SPAdes) (version 2) | ecosystem: Environmental > Terrestrial > Deep subsurface > Rock core/Sediment | place: Rifle...
CATTGAAACCTGCGCCTTCCAGAACACTGCCGGTTCCTGCCCGGCCATAGCCTAGATGTACGGCAACTGTATCATCCGGTTGTCCAGGCAAAATCCACACCGGCGCCGGTACTTTAGACCCCTTGAATTGCAGCTCGACCAATTCCTCATTCGAAAGACCCAGTTTCTCGGCAGTACCCGGGCTGATTAACGCTGCATTATCCCAGGTTAGTTTCGTCAGCGGCTTGGGAAGTTCTTGCAGCCAGGCGTTATTTGCAAACCGCCCATCCCAGATCGACGGGTCCGGTTGAAAGAGAATCTCCAAACCTTCAGGCTCGCCTTCTGTCTCCCCAGTCTGGCCGGGCAGGCTTTCAACCGCCTCTTCACTTACAGTTACTTCCTTTGGCTGCATTGCTGAATCGGGCATGACCCCATCGTGCAGCGTACGTTTCCAGTATCCTTCAAAATCCTCGACCTCAAGTTGCTCCTGCCAATATCTGCGAACAATTTCATAACCATCCACGCTGGTTTCCCCAATAAATACTGCCAGGAGTTCATGAGGCGAGACTCCATTGTAAAGAGGTTCAATCAATGGCTGGACAATAGAAACGGTGCCGTCGTAGGCGCGCACATCGCTCCACATCTCCAAGTAATGCGTTGCCGGCAAATGCCAGTCACTTAATAACGCCGTTTCGTCATTGTACAGGCCCAGGTACACACTCAGACCCGCTTTTGGGAGTTGTTCTGCAAAATTAATATCAGCCGGGGCAGAATAGACGGGATTGCCCTCTAGAATAAGCAGCAAATCCACTCTTCCGGCGTCCAAATCTCTCACCAGGTCCCGAAGGGATTCAATCTGGTTTACCGGATTTGGTTCCACCGGATCGGTGTAAGTGATCGTGTTGCCCACGTTCCCCAATCTCTCGTTCATTAGATGAGCCAGGGCGTGCACCGCCGGAGGCTGCTGCAGGCCGGCCAGGATCAGACAATTGCCCTGGTTATCATTCAAATCAACTACCAGCGCTTCTATCCATCCCTGGGGAATCTCGCGTTCATCTTCCGAAACCTCAACATCTAATCCCAGCTGTCTTGCCAGCAGGCGGGCAAAGTTTTCAATTTGGGAGGGTTTAAGCGCCAGGCGATGATCTGCGATAGCGCCTGGATTGGTCAGTTGGCTCTCAATCACATAGAGCCGGTTCATTGTTCTCGGCTCCTCAGTGACGCGGCGCTGCTCAGCAAAATCATGTGCGTAGCGCACGTTTCCCGGCTCGACAAAAGTAAAATCGTTGTCCAAAGAGACGACTACTGCGGCCTTGTCGAAGTGGTAGCGGCTTTCAACAATCTCCCCAAAAGCCAGTTCAGCGCCTGAGCGGACATTATCCCGGTTGATTGCGTCGTATTGGTGCCATTTCGATTCAGGCAGAATATCCATTACTTCAGCAATTTGTGATGCCAGGGTAGGCGAAGTAACCGTACCCGTCAGGATCCGTAACCCCGCTCCTTGAACTTCATCCTGGGTGATGAGCGCCTGGGTGATTACCGAGAGAAATTCCTGGTAGGTTGGAATTCTTCCCCGGTTTGTAACCACCTGGGCGCGTTCCGGGTCATACAGACCGAGTACCGATCCCTGTGCAAAGGCATCTGTAGCCCCCAGGCTGGCGGGATGTTGCAGATTCCCCTCCACCTTGGTCGGTCGCCCCATATTACTCTCTACCAACAGACCGCGACCATATCCGCCCAATTCCATGGCGGTGGCAAAGAAAAGAGGAACACCGGGGATAAGCTCTTCCGGCGCTTCAACATAGGGCGCGATTCTTTCTACTGGCTGTGGAACACATGCGCTTAACCCGGCCATGGCCAACGGCGCGGCGAGCAATTTCAGGAAATCTCTCCGGCTAACTGCCTGCATTGCTGAGGCCTGCCGCGGAAACTCGTGCCGCAAGAATTCTTCAAATTCGCCAGAGCCAACGAGCTCCTCAAAGCTGCGCCAAACCCTTTCTTTCCCTTCTCTGGCAAACTTTGCACGAATGGACTCAAAGTCAATTTTCATCCTGGTCTCTTCTCTGGATAGAGTCTCCGTATCTTCTCAATAATCGGGGGGAAGGGGGTGTGTTGGAGCGGGCTACGCCCGCTCCAACACACCCCCACCCCTTTTTATTGAGCAGGTGTCAGTCTGCTGCTTGTCACCTATGGCATACATAACAGTCATCTAATCGGTATGCGGGGGCAATCTCATACTCATCTACCAGCTGCCGTCCTAGCGTCAGCTGGTCTTGCGCCGGCTCCCAGCCCATCTCGAAGACTCTATCCCGCGGCCGCACGAAACGTTCTGGCTCTCGATGGCATTCCAGGCACCAGTCCATATATAACGTATGTGCCTTCCACGTGAGCGGCATCCGGTCTACCCGCCCATGGCACGTTTCGCATCCAACTCCTTTTGCGACGTGGATGCTGTGATCGAAATAAACGAAATCTGCCAGGTCATTCACTCGGACCCACTGGATCGATTCTCCCGTCTCAAAACTCGATCTCACCGGTTCCAGTACCGGGCTATCAGCCCAAATCTGAACGTGGCAGGTCATACAGGTATGAGTCGGTGGAATGTCGGCGAATCGTGATACTTCCACCGAAGAATGGCAATACCGGCAGTCAATGCCCAGCCCCGCGACATGGTGCTCATGACTGAAGGGTACTGGCTGTTCAATAGCCACGTCGACATTCGTGGCATAGGGTGAGCGGAAGATCTGGGTCAGCACCCATGCAAATGCAGCAATAAAGAAAATCGCTCCAAAGATGCTGACCTTGGATATTACATTTGTGCTGGGATGAAAAATCTGTGGCATGCTGATATGCTTTCACGCCCCAGTTTTTTTCGTTGATATGTCGTTGAGGGGGATTAAGATGCGTTTCCTGCTAAATCTCCCTACAGGAAAACGTCGCCTTTATTGCGCTCGAAAAATCCTCCGTCGAAACGTTGATCTTGCGATTTCTGACGGCTGATTACGGAACTTCTCCTATAATACCACAGGGATTAGACCTTAATTACCTTATCTATCGATAAACCGAATTGAACGGCCTCCTCCAGCGTTAGAGATTGGCCCTCAGCCCAGCCTTTCTCCTGCTCGGCTCCGCTCAGGCGGCTGCGGGCCACCTGCAAATTCCTGTCAAACTCCGCCTGTCCACTGGAAGGCAGGGGCGATCCTATCGACTGGCGTAAGTGACTGGCGGCTGACAGCAGGCGCAGCGCTCGCGCCGGGTCTTCGAGCAGGATCTCCAGGTAAGCAATACCCTCGAGCGTATATGCCAGATGCCATTTCGCGCCCAACTCCCAGTCGATCATCAAGCTCTCGTTATACAACTCACGCGCCATCGCATAGTTTCCCATGCCGCGGGCAACATTTCCCAGGGTCTCGGCCGCATTGGCGATGAAAAAGCGATCGCCCACTTCCCTTTGCAGGGTCAAGGCCTCAGTAAGCCAGTTATAGGCCGTGGCGTAATCCCCCTGATCAAGGGCCACGTTTCCCAAGTTAATGAGCGAGGCTGCAATCGCCCATTTATCACCTAGATCCCGGCGAATGGCCACCGCCTCTTCATGAATGGCGCGCGCCTCCGCATAGTTCCTCTGGTAACGGGCCAGGATACCCAAATTATTTAGCAAACTGGCAATATTGCGCCGATCTTGCATTCTGCGCCGGATAGCCAGGCTCTCTTCATACAGCCGGCGCGCCTCATCGTAATCTCCCTGCTGGGCAGACATGGTCCCGGCATAGTGAAGCACCTGTCCGGCGCCCGCCCGTTCATCAATCTCTTCGAAAATCTGCCTGGCGGTGTCCAGCAATTCAGCGGCCTCAGCGTAAGAACCCTGTTTGCCAAACAATTCCGCCCGAGCCGTCATGCACCAGGCTTTCGTCTTGAGATCCTGCATCTGCTCTGCAATTTCTTCGGCCTGCTGGTATAAAAGATCTGCTTCTTGCCACTCGCCAACCAGCCCGAGTACCCGCCCGAGCTTCAGCAATACACTGCTTTTATCTTCCCTCGGTAGTAAATCCAGGACTTTGCGGTAATATTCGATCGCAGCTGCATTTGCGTATTTCGCCTGGGCGGCTTCGCCGGCTTTAAGCAAGTATTCAACCTTCTTGGGATCATTGCGGCTTCGTTCATAATGATAGGCGAGCAGGTCGACATGCTGCTCCAGATCCTCGCGGAAACTCCGTTCGATAAATTGTGCGATCTGGTCATGGAGCAGCGCACGCGTCGCGAACGGTAGGCTCTCGTAGGCGACCTCCTGGGTTACAATGTGCTTGAAAAGATAAATCAGCTCCGGTTCTGTCGCGTCTACAAAAGTCAATTCCAGTTGGCTGAGAATATCCAGGTCGTTTTTAATGCGGTCAGGATCGCCTAGTTCCGGATAAGCTCCCCATAACCAGGCTGCAACGAACATTCGCCCAATCACGCTCGCCACCTTGAGAGTAATCTTCTGGCTCTCAGTCCGTTGGTCCAGACGCGTTAAGATCAAGCTGTGCAGACCGGCGGGGAGATCCAATACCTCCAAGGATTTCTGATCGTTTGGATCCAATCCCCGGTCTTGCAAATAATTGATTAATTCTTCAATATAAAATGGGTTGCCTTCAGCCCTGCCGGAGACATGCTCCACCAGTTTTGGCGGTAAGTCCTGGTCCTCACCGAAAAACTGCTTCAATTTTAGACGAATTAATTGCACGGTCTCATCTTGCGTGAATTCGCGCAGGTGGATCTCAGTAAAGTGAGGAAGATGGCTTACCCTCGTGTCCTTCCAATACTGGGTGTCAAAAGGCCTGTATGCCATCAGCAATAACACCGGCAAATCGACGATGGCGCGACCCACGATCTCTAACAGATCATGGGACAAAGGATCCAACCAATGGCAGTTCTCCAGCACGAGGAGCATGGGTCTCTCTCGGGCCCGCTCCTTTAAACAATCTACGAGGAGCGCTTCTAGGGATGTTTTGCGCAGTTTCGCATCAAAGGCGCTGGTCAATTCATTATCAGGGATCGGGAGATTCAGCACCGCCCCGAGCAGCGGTAAGCGGGAGACGAGTCTTGGATTGATATTGTGAAGTTGGCTCTCAACCACGCGGATCTTTTCTTCTGAAGTAAGGGCTGGATCCAGGCCAAAGAAACCACGCCAGATATTCTGCCATACCAGGTAGCTGGTGCTGGTACCATAAGATTGGCATTCCCCCCCGTATCCAATCCACTGGCGCTCATTCGCGATGCGGATAGCTTCCGCCACCAATCGGGATTTACCCATGCCAGCTTCGCCGGTTATGCCAATAATCTGGCCCTTTCCTTCAAATGCTAGATCTAATTTTTGTTGGATGAGCTCCCGCTCGGTCACCCGTCCAACCATCGGAAGAGCGTACTTGGGTTCCTGCAACCGAACGCCCGGTTGTTCTTTCTCTTTTAACAGGCTATAGACGATAACCGGATCCGATCTGCCCTTTACCGTGAGCGGCGGCAGTTCCTTCCAATCGAAGGCCAGACAAGTATCCTCATATACACTATGGCTAACCAGGATTTGCCCTGGAGCAGCTGCCTGCATCAAGCGCGCCGCCAAATTGACTTCATCCCCCAGTACCCCATAAGTACGGCGTTTGGTGCCGCCATATGCGCCGGTTCTCATGTGACCCCGGGCGGTGCCAATCTGCACTTCACCGGACCAGCCGGAGGCTGGTGAGATCTTCCTCAATTCCGTTGCCGCTGAGACAGCCCTGATTTCATCATCCTCATGTGCGATAGGTGCTCCGAATGCTGCTTGAAGATAACTGCCTTTATCCCCCATGGTCAATTGGATCAGGCTTCCATCGTAGTGCTGCAGAACTTTTTGCACTTGCCGGATATAAACGTCTAGCTTCTCGCCGGCGCTTTCATCTTCGTCGTAATCAATTCCCCCAAAGCGCAAAAACAGCGATACCGCCGGTCGAAACTCTGCCAGGAATTCGCCCTGGCCTTTCGAAAGCCGCTCATAAACTGGGGGGAGCAACCATTTTCGGATGGTTTCTTCGGTGAAGTGCTCGGCGGAAATTTCTGGCCACGGTTTCGGTTCAACCAGCACCCGGAGGGCCCGGACAACACCTAACTTTCTACCTGTATGCTCATCCAGGCCAAAACTTTCAAAGGCGACTTGATCGCCCAATGCCGAAATGGCGGTCTCATCGAGCACCACCTCGCCTTTATTCGCATGATGCTCCGCCGCCGCCAGATGATCCAATGTAGTTCCGGCTAATACCTCGATAACCTGGATCTCCGGGTCTCCAACCAGAAATCGCCGGGCCGATCCGGTGGCCACCGCGGCCTTCATCGCCAAAGACACCGTTTTTTCAGGGGTGATTTGTACGGAAGAGAACTGTTGCATCACCAGCTGCATAAAAAGCGCGCAGGCGGTTGCCCTGGACCCATTGTCCCCGTCTAGCCAGCACATGATCGCATCGCCGCTGAATCCGATAACGCTCCCCTCAAAACAGTGTAGTTCGTTGATCAGCGCATCGTAAACAAGGTTGAGATGGCGGCTCAGCTCTTCAGCGCCCCTCAGCGGTCCTAGCTCTCGAACCAGAGCTTCGGTCAATGGTGTAAAACCGGATATATCAGCAAAAAGCGCTGAACCGTTCGATCGGTCAGGCAAATTCGCGCTATTAACCAGCGCGAAGCGACGATCAACGGGAATATAAGCAATCAATGACTCCATAAGTGATCAGCACAACAAACGCGCATAAAACCTAATGGTTGGTCCGGCGAGCTCTATCGATTAACTTCTTCAATAAAGCGATGTTTTCCCCTTTTTTTTTATCTCGCAGTAATTCAGCGGATCTGGTCCAATAGCGATGCGTCTGCAAGAAATGTAATTGAATCTCGTACCATTCCGCTTCCGTCGTTGGTGATCCAAATGCTTCTCTTTCCATCCGGAGCTCCAGGCTCCTTACCAGAAAATCATCCCGCCCCAGGACATCCAGGTCGGCGTCAGCCAAAATCTCCTCTAACCTTGTTTCCGGCTTCTGTGGCAGTCGGGTTGCCAGGATCATTCTTTTTATTGCCAGTATTTGATCAGAGCTGTAACGAAACTCGGGCAGGGCTTCCTCAGCGATACTGCATCCGGCCTCCTCGTGGTTTTCACATTGGACGACAAAGCCGATATCATGAAAGTAGGCTGCAGTAAGCAAAAGAACGAGAGATTCCCCGTCAACGTTCTCCATGCTGGCTAATCGCTCGCTTGCCGCCACAACCCCGTCGCGGGTATGAGCCAGCGAATGGTAGATCAATTTCGGAGACAGCTCTCGTTCCAATCGTCCTAATGCATAAGCCTGTGCACCTTCAAAATCCGGTTTCTTGTTGCTGCTCTGCCGTTTATTGATTGGATTGAATTCCGACATCCATGCCACCGATAACGTTCAATCCCTTCCGCTGCAGAAAAGTTTGGTCTCTGCTACCGTATTAAAAATTTGACCGATAAACTTCCTTAATGCCTCCTTTTATATCATATATTTTCAATACTATTTACCAGATACCGTAGAATCGAACAATGGTCCGCCATCGATCGGATCCAGGGGCATTCCTTGATTTTCTACCACGCCAACTCGTACGCTGCTTTTCTCTGGCTGTTCGGGATTAAAGGAAACGGAGCATGTACCACCGCTTCCATCACTGGCCGTGAAGTAAAAGTGATAGACGCGCCCATCATCACTGCCATCCCGTTGTGACCGGATCAGTGCCGTGTCGGTACCTACGCCAAACCCATCCGGGCTGTTGCTGTCGTTCCCGGTCGGTTCATCTTGCCGGATCGCGTTGAAAGTAATCGTAATCGGATCTCCCTCAGGGTCGGTAATACCGGTAATATTCACCGGCACCAATGAATTGTTGGGAGGCCAGACAGGCCCACCAAGCACCGGGCTGGCGGCTGAACAATCCGGCGGTTGGTTGATAAGTTCGATCGTTCCGGTTGCTGTGCTCGCAAGATAACCGTCGTTGGTACCGGCGTAAGACGCCGTAACTTGATAGCTGCCGGGGGGCAATGTCAGGCTGCCGAGCTTCGCCTTGCCGAACAGATCGGTGATCGTCGATTCTATGAACGAGCCATTACTGCCGGTCACCTCAAAGACCAGCGGTTTCTGGGTGAGAGGTCGGCTCAACGGTACGGACTCCGTCAAGGAAATGTACTCGCGATACACAGCAAGCAGCGTCGCCTCTACCAGCCCGCTGTCGCCCGGTCTACCGGTTGCCGCGTTGGGGTCTAACTCGATGGTAGTGACCTGTTTCGTGACCGTGAACGGGCCTCCACCAAACGTGGTAAAAGTTGGCTCGAAGACCGGCGAACCCGCGTAGCTGGCGCTCAATGCATAATCACCCGGCTGCGCCAGGAGGACCATGTCTACCTCGGCTCGCCCGCCGGCGCCTGTCCTGGCGCTGCGAGTCAGCGGTCCCAGCTTGAATTTCACGGTGCCTTCGATGCCCTCACCATTGCTGTTCGTCAAGGTCGCGGCAAATTTCACTCGTGATCCAAAGGTTTCAGTGGTTACCGGCGCTTCAATGGTTAGATTGGTTGGTTCGCCTTCGCCGGTGGCCAATTCTGGGGTAAAGTAAGCGCCAAAATTCGTCACCAGCCCGACCAATCCGCTGCCATTCACGGCCTGGACGATAAAGCGGACGTCCTCCGGCAGCGCCCCTTGGAGCGCTGCTTGCTCCAGAACGCCCTCCCAAAGCTTGGAGTTCGATAAGTTTTGGCTTAAGTCCAGGGACTGCCATTTCCCGTAAAGCGAGCTGCCGGGATCTGTCGAGGTATAGGTGATCCACACCTCCTGGATGCCGGCATTCGGATTTCCGAGCACCGTCATGCTGAAATGGATGTTTCCGTTCACCACCGGCGCCGACACCTGGGCAATCGATGGCGCGGCCGCGTCGGCCGGGATGCTGCCACCAACGTATGTCTGCGTGTTGGCGCTGTAGAACAGCCGGAACTTCATGTTCGAAAACGCTCGCAGGGTAGAAAGAAGCGGATCGCTTTCGCTCGAGCGGTGTTGCGCCGGGGTGACGGCCAGGCGCGTCGAACCTTGCTCAGGGTCTGCGATCTTATCAAAATAGTTTGCACTCCAGAGCGTTACCGGATAGAAGAAATCCTTGGGGAATGGGGTATGTACGCCGCGGATCTCGGTTACCGCCGCCCCGGTATAGGGCAGGATATTGTGCAAATCGTTGTACGTTCCTTCCCGGAGACCGATCCCTCGCAACACCAGGTCTGCCACGCTTACGTTGTAGAGCTCGAGAGGCAAGACAGGCTCCCCTGGATTCGTCTCAACGCCATCTTTTCCGGATAGATAGGTAACCGTCACCGTCTCTTCAGTGGTGGGGTCTTTAAGAACCACATCATTGTGTAAAGAAAGAGCCGGATTGACGCTCAGATCGTGGTATTGCAGATCGAGTGTTGCGCCCGGTCCACTGTCGTAACCGGTCGTCCCCGGCACTCTGGAAAGCTCACTATCATCGCCACCGCGCCCACTCGCAAAGTTGACGCTCATCATCGGCGGGCCGAACAGGGTGGCCTCAAGATAAGCTTTCTCCTCGATGCCGCGCAGCTGCGGTGTTCCGGACAGGTAATCCATCTTGGCCTCATTCAAAGCCTTCCCGATTGCCACCGGCCCGGTGCCGGCGCGCAGCTGCTGGCTGATTGCCAGGTACAGGCTCTCACTGTACGCCATGAAGTCTGTTTCACCGTACTGGTAACCGGTGCCGGCGATCAGGATCGCCCTTTTCCTGGCGAATGCCTGCGCCCAGTCGGGTTCGCCGGTTACCTGGGGTATGCCGTGCTCGTTGACGATATTGTAGCCTGAGTGGCAGCCGGGGCTGAGCACCAGTGCGTTCGTCAGGTCAACCGGCGCCGCCACCAGCTCGCTCGCCAATACACGCGAACTGTAATCCGCCGCCAGCGCGCTGTTCGCTGAGAAGTGCCCGGCCAGGTAAATTAGATCGTGCCGGTTGGTGAAAAGCTGATCTTTTAGATTTTGAGCCGTCCAGGAACACGATAAGGGATTTTCCGCAGGCAGCGTGTCGCTGCAAGTTACCGTTGGGGATACATCCCGGTCCGTGATCAGCGTGTCGACAAGAGTCCCACCAGTTTCGAATTCGTGCTGTACAGCCAGGGCGTTATCCTCGAGAAAGTCATACCCAGATACAAAGGCAGAATCGGGCGTCTCCAACACCCCGTTGGTCGTGAGGAGATACGCGTCCAGCATCCCTGTTACATCGGGAGCAGTCTCGACCAACCGGCCAACTGCCAGGTCGGGGATCGGCAGGCTGGTATTTTTGATTTCTACCGTCTTGGATGCGCCGTAAAAATCTTGTCCGAGCACGTATCCTAACCGCAGGCTGGCTTGCGAAGCGGTATCGTCTTTTACCGGCGGCCAGAAATCTTTCTCATTGGCTAACAAAGCATTATCCGGATAGCGGTAGAAGGCAATCACGTCGTCATTGCCCACGATCACCACATATTCCATCGTGCTCTGGTTGTGACTCCAGTAGCTATCGACCACCTGCTTGATTGCTTCAGCCGCAAGGTTTTTCGCATACGGGCACTGCGGGTGCGCATCTGCCTGGGAGTTGGCAGCCTGAACTTTCGCATCTGCACCCACATCCACCACAACACCAGAGACTTCTGCCCGGGCAGCAAACTGCGCCAACCGTTGCTGGAGAACGGATTTTTCCTCGGGAGTACCCTCCGTGCGAGCCAAATCCGTCAGGATGATCGTGTGGTAGCCTCCCGGTTGTCCATTTAACGTCGTGGCTTGAGATACCGGCGCGACCGAACCGCAAATCTCGGATATCACCTGCACTTCAAGCTGGAAGGTGTCTGAGATGCTGAACGCGCCATTCCTTCCGCGCACACGGACGTAAAAGTCACCGGAGTTGTTCCAGGTGTTAACCGTCACCTGCTCATCCAGCGTGCCAGGATTGGCCGATGCTGCCAGAACGCTGCGCGTCTGGGCGCTCGAGAAGGCCTCCTGAATCAGGACCAGCAGGTCGGAGGCATCCGGCGTGAAGGCGTCGGCGGTGAAAGCATCTGCCGTGAAAGCATCGGCAGTAAAGGCATCTGCCGTGAAAGCATCCGCTGTAAAGGCATCCGCCGTGAAGGCATCGGCAGTAAACGCATCGGCCGTGAAGGCGTCCGCAGTGAAGGCATCCGCTGTGAAAGCATCAGCAGTAAACGCATCCGCCGTGAAGGCGTCCGCAGTGAAGGCATCCGCGGTAAACGCATCTGCAGTAAACGCATCGGCGGCGAATTCCGCGCTGAGCTGGGTGAGACCATCGACATCATTATTCCCTTGCAGGTTGCTTAATTTTGCAAAGGCGCTTGCGATATCTTTGTAAACCACCAGATCGTAGTTTTCCGGCAGGCTGCTCAAGGTGACGATCACCCGGCTGCCAGGATCAATTTTAAACTTATACCAGCGCGACTGCCCGGGCAAGTCGATGTATTCCTCGACAGCTGCGGAGTTAGAGGAGGGGTTTAATCTTGCGGCATTTGGCCAGGAATCGTTTCCCGCCCCTACCAGGATACATCTTGAGAACGGCGAGACATTTCCATTCGCATCCGTCGCTGTTGCGGAGATGAAATTGCCGGTTGGAACCGTCGTCGAAAACTCCTCATGGAAGACCACATTCCCGTTGCTGTCCGTAGTAACGCTTACAGGTCCTAAGGTAGCCGCGCCCACACCGTCCTGAATGCAGGTTTCCCCGTGGTAGAAGGTCAGGGAAAAGGTCTGGTTCGATTCACCAAATAGGCGTCCATCGATAACCGTACCGCCGGAACCGCTCACAGCCCGGATCAAGATAGGCGCGTTGGTGCGTTCGACCTCCACGGCGCCAATATCGCAGCGCGGTCCGCTGGGTCGCAATACACCGCGCTGGTCAGTCGCTTCGCAGGCGCTTCCACCGCTCCCTGGAGTTCCAGGGTTTCCGCTGTCGATTGCCGGGCTGTCGCCGGCCAGGTTATGGGTCAGGGTTGGGCCGCCGTAATCGCCCAGCGGTTCGAGCTTCGCCTCCACTCCGAGCAGGTTGCCGGTCGCGATTCCCGCAATCGTGCATCCTGCCTGGCTCTGGATCAGGTTGTAGCCCAGTGAGTTTAGTGTCCCCGAACAGTCCAGGTGTTTTTCGACCGGGCTCTGGTCATGATTGGCCGCAACGATGCTGTTTTGGACATTGATGGTTCCACCGGTCTGGTTGAAGGTCCCGCCGCCATTTCCGGCTTCGTTCATATCGCTGTCCGCCGTATTGTTTGCGACGGTTACATTATTTAAGCTCAGACTGCCCGTATTGAAAATTCCGCCGCCGGATCCATTACTAAGGTTGCCACTGATCGTTGTGTTTTGAATGGCGGCTGTTCCGGCGTTCGCAAAACCGCCCCCTTCTCCCAATGCTGAATTCGCGCGCAATACACTTTTTGCGGCGGTGAATCCGGCTCCTGCCGAGTTAAATATAGCCCCACCGTTCCCACTGGCTCGATTCTCATTGAGAGAAACCTTCGTTAAAGCCAGCGTGCCCCGATTTTCGATGGCGCCGCCGTTTCCATTGATTACATTACCCCCGGAGATCATGACCTCTGAGATGGATACATTTCCCGATAAAACATGGATCACCCGGTCTTTAAAATTGATGGCATTGATCAAGGTAACATTCGCGCCCGCCCCGGTGATTTTTATATCGCTGGTGATATCCAGGTCCCCGGTGGAGGAGGAATCTTCAAAGCCGGAATCGGTGCGCGTTAAATTGTAGGTCCCGGCTGGCAAGATGATTTCATCGGCGCCACTCCCTGCCGCACACTCTCCGCTCTTACTGCCGGATCGCTGATCCTTGTTTGCTGCGATAATGGCCTCTCGCAGTGTGCAGAAGCCATCGTTCTTGAGGTTGTCTTCGGCGCTGTTGACAGTAATGATGGTGGATGCCCTTCCGACATGCTCTGGCGCAGCAACGAATAGAAGCCCGATAAAAATCATTGCCATTGCGATTGGAAGGATATGCCAGTGCCAATTGCTTTTTGCGACCTTGATGAACATATTTTCTCCTTAATTTAGAAGTCAAACCTGGCTCGGCATCTCTTCCAGAATCTGAAGCAGATAGGGCAGGCGATCTTCCATAGATCGTTCTCCTTGCTCGATTACATAGGGGATTTGATCGGTGCTGAACAGATTTATCGGGCGATCAAATTCAGGGAATATGCTGACAATTTCCGCGTGGTGCGCCAGGTTTTGAAAGGCGAAGTTTGCTCTCAGCAGGTTGTTGGTCATAATCGTGTCGATGTGGAATGCAAACCTGGTCACGGACTTAATCTCCTTCGGAAACGGATTTTCAAAACCTACCGCCAGGATCACATCTGCGCCTTCCTTGATGGCGACATCGACCGGCATTGGGTTGGATAACGAGCCATCGACATAGTAGCGATCCCCGATTTTCCAGGGTTTCCATATATACGGCAGGGTTATGCTGGCCCGGATGGCATCCAATAAGCGCCCATCCTGAAACACAGACGGCTCACCACTGTGAAAGTCGGTTGCCATAATGAATAGAGGCGTCCTGGCATCGCGAAATGTCTCTTCCCCAAAAACAATTTCCAGGCTGCGCATCATCGCCCGGTCATCGATCATGCCAAAGCGTTCGTCAAAGCTCAGAAAAGGCACGAAGGCCCTCAATAGAGAGGACCAGTCCTTTTTGGCAGTGATTGTCCGGTTCCACAAACTTTGTGTGATTGCGATGCTTTCGTCTACATCGTACCCGAGCGCCATCGTGGAGGCGAACAAGCTTCCCCCGCTGCATCCCACGTACATATTAATATCGATTCCCTCGCGGTGCAAGACCTTCCAGAGCCCGAGCGCGGCTGCGCATTTCACGTTTCCTGATCCGATAACCAGGGCGACTTTTTTCGGCTTTGTAACTCGGTCAACTTGGCGCATATTTATCCTCGTGAGGAACTTCTTGCTGGACTTTCGCGAATTTTGGTCTTGCAGATTGAAACCACAGATTAACACCGATAAACACAGATTCCCTGGTGGAAACTTTGTCAGATTCAGCCAATATCTGTGTCAATCTGTGTGTATCTGTGGTTGCAGTCATTGATTCCGATAACACCTAACTCCAGCGTCTTAGTGGGAACCAGATGGCCCGTTGAATTCTAGCCAAAATCGGCTACAGCTTCGTTTACAGTTGGATATGTCCTTAAGATGCTCGTGAAGCCGGACATTTTCAAAACTCTCTCGACGCCCGGTTTAGCGGCTGCCAGGCACAAGTCGCCACTCA
>Ga0209640_10003212_pt1 | contig 14291 bp, 10 predicted proteins | sample RifCSP10_1_FD_184018 | JGI IMG/M metagenome (GOLD analysis project Ga0209640, IMG submission 184018) | Soil microbial communities from Rifle, Colorado - Rifle CSP2_sed 10_1 (SPAdes) (version 2) | ecosystem: Environmental > Terrestrial > Deep subsurface > Rock core/Sediment | place: Rifle...
GGCTGCGAGCTACCTTATCCACCACGGTCCGGCCACTCAACAGGAGCGGTGGGAAGAGGTCGGTGGCTACTCGCCTTCCACACTGGCATCGAACATCGCAGCGCTCATCTGCGCTGCCTCTTTTGCGCGCGAGCATAGAGACAGTGCCACATCTGAGTTTCTCGAAGGATACGCCGACTTCCTCGAATGCCACGTTGAAGCCTGGACGGTCACCACTGAGGGAGCGTTGGTTCCTGAAATTCAACGGCACTTTATCAGGATTCATCCGGTGGACGTCTACAACCCATGCCCCAATGAGGACCCCAACCACGGAGACCTCACCATTTCCAACCGGCCGCCGGAAGCTCAGACGGAATTCCTAGCTAAGGAGATCGTCGACGCAGGTTTCCTCGAACTCGTGCGATACGGAATTCGTAGACCCACCGACTCACTCATCGTAGATTCCCTGCGCGTCGTGGATGCCGTTCTCAAGGTGGAAACGCCCTTTGGCCCGTGCTGGCGTCGTTACAATCATGATGGTTATGGGCAACGAGAGGACGGTGGATCGTTCGATGGATGGGGGAAAGGGCGTGCTTGGCCGCTATTGACCGGGGAGCGGGGTCACTACGAGTTGGCTGCCGGACACAACGCAAAATCGTTTATCCGGGCAATGGAAGGCTTTTCCTCCGGCACCGGTTTGCTGCCCGAGCAGATCTGGGATGAAGCGAATCGTCCCAAAGTCTACATACACTTGGGAAGACCCACCGGATCGGCCATGCCCCTCATGTGGGCCCATGCTGAGTACATCAAGCTCCTTCGCTCGGTATACGACGGGCAGGTTTTCGACCTTATCCCGGAGGTTGCAGACCGCTACATCAAAAACAGGAAGAGCTGTAAACCTCTGGAGATATGGAAGCCCAACCGTCAGGTGTGCACGGTGAAGAAACGCCACACCCTGCGTATTATGGCGCCGGCCTCTTTTCGGCTCCACTGGTCGGGTAATGATTGGCGGAACGTTGAGGATACACTCTCCTGCGCGACAGCGCTGGGAATTGACTTTGTGGATATCCCGGTGACTCCCAGCCAGCGTGCTCCGATTCGTTTTACCTTCTTGTGGACATCGAACGGCAGGTGGGAGGGACGCAACTATGAGGTAGCTGTAGAGTAAGTGGGTTTCAATTCGAGTTTATGGGATTTACGGGTTACTTGACCGGCGATTAGACCCGCATCTTTTTATTTCCCCCCTTGAATCATGATTTGAACCACGTCGTTTCGGCTGTAATGTCCGGCCGTGTCGATCTTCCACTTTTCTTTGAGGATCGCCTTGGGATCGATCTCCGCATAGATAATTTTTTCTTCCTTATAGATTGGGCCGGCCACGTATCTGCCGTCGGGACCGATGATTCCGCTGCCGCCGTCCATGTTCCAGACAGTACGGTTCTTGAGCACAAAATCGTCCGGGACTTGATCCGCAGTCAGGACCCCGCAGGCCTTGAGGACGTAAACCTGACTCTCCAAGGCGTGACTCCGGCTTAAGAGATCCGCCGTGTGATCGGTCTGTTCCCCTTTGGGCCACACTGCCACATGGACTTGCTCACCCTTGGTTGCCATGGCATGGCGCAGGAGGGGATGATAATGCTCGCCACAGATCAGACCTCCCAAACTGCCCAAGCAGGTTTCGAAAACCACAAGATCCGAGGCGTTCCCTGATCCCCAGCAACAGCGCTCCTCATAGGTGGGCAGGAGTTTTCGTCTTTTGCCCAAGACGTGACCCTGGTCGCTCAAAAAGAGAAGCGTGTTGTAAAGAGTGGCACCCGGCTCCCGAGATCGTTCATTGATGCCCATGACCACATGGCACCCGGCTTCTCTGGCCGCTTCTCCCATGGCCTGAGTGTCAGAACTGGGGATCTCCACGGATTCCTCGTAGAGCCTGACCCAAGCTGCCTGGCTGAGCTCGCGCTCCCCGACGGGAAGCGCTCTCGGCCAGTGGGGGAATGTGGGAATCCAGGCTTCGGGAAAGGCAACCAGCTTGGCTCCGTTTTTCCCTGCCTCACGAATCAACCGGCAGGCCTTCTCCACCGTGGACTGCCGATTGAGAAAGACCGGGGCGGCCTGGACGACCGCCGCTAAATATTTTTCAAACTGAGTACCCATGACGCGCTCGCCTCATAATATAACGGCGCAAGATTTTATCAAGCGTGTAGGTGCGGTCGGCTCCCGACCTGTGCGGCTACCGCGCCGCCTCCCAGCTAGAGGAAATGTCGGGGACTGCCTGGAAGCCGACTTTCAAGTTGACCGAATAGCCTGTTATCGGATATCCTCCGCCCAAAGAAAAGGAACTTAGGGAATTGTCACCATTTTAGCGGAGAACCTGCCGTGGGCAGCTAGATAACGCGCCCGGACTTGTCTATCCATCGAGACACACTCGTGCGCAACGCCGCGCTATCGATGGGCGAATGCGATAAACCAAGAGGGTTGAAGAGACTTCTCGCCGATTGAATGTTTCTTCTGACAACATCCGAGTTTCAATTTGCGGAGGCACAAAAACAATCTACGAAAAGGAGGAAATCATGGCTAAAAAAGCATTGCTCATCGGTATTAACCGATACCGGATTCCCGGTGGGGACCTGCGGGGCTGCGTCAACGACGTGAAAAACCTCAAAGCCGTTCTGAGCACGTATTACGGCTTTGCGGGGAAAGACGTTAAGACCGTAACCGATTACGATGCGACCCAGAAACGCATGCAAGCGGAGATCAGCAGGCTTCTGAGTGGGGCCAAGGCTGGCGACGTGCTGCTATTACACTACTCTGGTCACGGCTCCAACGTGCCGGACAAAAATGGCGATGAAGCCGATCATCGTGACGAAATTCTCTGCCCGACCGATCTGGACTGGAAAAACCCGCTGCTGGACGATTGGCTGCGTCAGACCTTTGACACGCTGCCGGCTGGCGTGAACCTTACGGTCATCATGGACTGTTGTCACTCCGGCAGCAACACTCGGGCCATCCAGCCACCCAACGCGCCGATCATCGAACGCTACCTGCCCAGTCCGTGGGACTTGGTCGCCGCCGAATCGCGTCGTCGGCTCACGGGGACGGTGCGGGGCATCCGCGCGGAAAGAAGAAAAAGCGCCCCGCGCCGGAACGACGTGGTGAGTGTGGACATTTCCGAGGTGCTCATCTCCGGCTGCCGCGATACGCAAACTTCCGCCGATGCGTACATCAGCGGCAGTTACAACGGGGCGTTGACCTACCACCTCGTAAAGGCGATCAAAGAGAAAAAGGGCCAGCTGACCTATCGCGAGTTGCACGCCCGCACCATTGGTTTGCTCAAGAAGGGCAAGTACTCCCAGGTGCCGCAGCTCGAAGGTCGCAAAACAAACCTGGATCGCCCGTTTCTCGCGCCGTTCGAGTAAAGAGAACTCGCCGCGGAAGTGCGCAGAGCGCGATAAAAAGCTCATGGGTCAATGGGCTCATGGCCCGGCCGCGTTGCTCGGTTGACTCACAGGGGTTCTCCGCGCCTCTGGGGTGGAGTCACAGATCAGGAGGGAGAATATGCCTCGTCGGAAAACTACCAACCGGAGGATCCTGCCCGGCCGGTCTTCATCCGAAAGGTTCACTGCCAACAGCCCTTTGCCGCCCAAAGCGTGGACGTTTCTCATCTATCTGTGTGGCGACAATCACCTGGCCGAGTATCTCGACAGCGACTTTGAGGAGATTTGCCGCGCCGGAAGTCTGCCGGACATCCACGTCGTCGTGCAGCATGATCGTCCTGACGGCGCGCGGCGTTACTTGCTGCGGCAAGGCCAGCCCGCGGAGCCTGAAAACCTCGGCCGGGTCAATACTGGCGATCCGAGGGAAGCGGTAGCGTTCTTGCGTTGGGGCATCGAGCAAGCGCCCTCGGAGCGCGTGGTGGTGATCTTTAACGGTCCGGGCATCAATCCCAATTACCTCGCCCAGAACCTCTCGCGAAAAGGTGGGACCGAGATCGAATACGACCTGGCGGCGCGCGTCGAACAACGACTCTTTTCCATCTGCCACGATAGGACCAGCGGTGATGCTCTGGAGACACATGAACTGCGGGCTATCCTTGAAAGTTTGACTGAAAAGCTGGGACGGCCGATCGATCTCGTCTGCCTGGACATGGGCGCGGCGGCCTTTGTCGAGATTGCTTACCAGATGGAAGGACTGGCCCAGGTGCTGGTCGCATCGCAACGGTTCGTGCCGGACAACGGATGGCCCTACGATAAAATTCTGACGCGAGCCCAAGAGCGCGTCGCCAAAAACTCCACCGGTGCTCAAGAGCTGGCCCGCCTGATCGTGGAGACCGTGGCCGACCACTATAAAGGTGACTATCCGGAGGACGATGTCCGCTTGGCGGTTTTCAACCTCGCCGCGCTGGAGGATGCCAGCCGCGCCTTGGATACGCTGGCGCTGGCGTTGATGCAAAGCCTGGGCGACTGGCATGTGTTGGATGCCGTTTGCAAGGCCGCCGAACCTCTTCAGTGGATCAAGGCCGAGCTACCCGAGGATCAGACCGCAGAGGCGACCAAGCTGGCCCAGTTCCTCCCAGCGGTGGATCTGTTCGAGCTGCTCGAACGCACTCATCAGGAACTGACCGAAAAGATTGAAGGAACCCCGGAGGACTACGGCCAGCGCCACCGCGTGAAGCACTTGGCCGATCTGACGGAAAAGGCACTAAAGCTGCTGAGGGAGGGGAGCAGCGCCGAAAGCAGATTACTCCTTTACGCACGACCCAAGTCTAATCGCGGCCTATCAATCCTGCTTCCACGCCCGCGGACGCAGGAGGAAGTCGACAAAGGAACAGGAGTCACTTACAACCCGGTCGGCTCGAACTACCTCGACCTGAACTTCTCTCAGCGCGTGCATTGGGCCGCGCTGGTGGGAGCGTTTCAGCTCATCATCGAAAAACCGCACGTGCTGTGGCGGATCATTAGCTCGATGCTGGCCGACGCCAGCGCTCCGGCGCGCGACGCGCTCATGCAGCGCTTACTCAGTCCTGATTCAGTCATGCAAGGGCTGGAGCGCCAATTCCGGTCGTTGGGCGAACACAGGGCTTTGACGCTGTCGCTGAATCAGCGCGAGGTGTCGCCCGGTTCAGAGCGGCGCACGTATCGGTTACTGCTGGAATCCACCGTGGCGGGGGCGACCGTCGCTCAGCAGGAGAGCCGCGTGTATCAACCTTCCATGGACACGGCGCTGCGCGGTTTGGAACAGCTCCTCGATAGCCTGGACGACAATCCTGACGTGTTGCGCGATCTGGAGGCGTTTGGGCTCACGCTGGGCGAAGACTTGATCCAGGATTTGGCTGACCGATTAGAGGCCGAGCGAAGGGCGGCGACCGAAGGCGCGATAGAAGAAACGCCGCATCTTCGCCTGCAAATTCCTAGCGAGTTGATGCGCTATCCGTGGGAGCTGATGTTCGACCGCCGGGGCATGCTGTGCGAGCGGTATGCGATGGGTCGTCAGGTGTTCATGGGGACGCAGTTGACCAAGCGGGTGATGCGACGCAAGCCAGGTCCTATTGAAGTGCTGATCATCGGCGACCCGAAGTTCACGCCCGAATTCCGTGAGCAATTTGAGAAGGAACGCCGCCGGCAGCCTCCTCAACTGAGGGGCGCGGAGCAAGAGGCACGCGAGGTGGGTGACGAGTTTGAGCGACTGCGCGATGAGATGGCAGGTTTGCCGCCGTTGCGGATCACGCGGCTGATCGGCGCGACGCTGACGGTGAATGAGTTTCGCCAGCGGCTCCGGGAAGGAACCTACGACATCATCCACTACGCCGGACATGCTTGCTTCGACAAAGGTGAGCCGGAAGCGAGCGCGTGGCTGCTGAGCGACGGATTGCTGCGGGCGCGGGAGATCCGCAACACGCTGGCCTGGACGGGCTCTCCGCCGTGGCTCGTTTTCGCAAATGCATGCGAGGCGGGCATGGATGCCGGGGCGGTGGCAAGTCGTTACCAAGGTGATGTGTTTGGTCTGGCCACAGCCTTCATCAATCAAGGCGTCGCTGCGTACATTGCTCCGTTGTGGGAAGTGGATGATGAGGTGGCCACGCAACTGGCCATTGATTTTTACCGGGGGTTGCTACTGGATCGGCTTAGCCTGGGCGAGGCGTTGCGTGAAGCCCGCGTGCTGGCGAAGCAAGAATGGGCGTCGCCGCCGCGCGCCGTGGCAAGCTGGGCCAGCATGGTGCTCTACGGTGACCCGACGCCACGATTGCTTGAATCCCTCTGGACGCCTCACGCCGAACGCGCCGAGAAACAGAAGCGTGAGGCAAAGAAACGCCATGAGCGGGCCGAGAAGCGCCGCCGCTCCCCACGGCTTGCCAAGGCCACGGTTGAACAAACTGTTGAACTCGCGTCCGGCCCCGACATGCAATTGGTAAGCCCTGAGCCTACGCGCGGCGAAACGCCCGTGCCGCCGGGGTCGGCAGAGCTCAAGCTGATGGAATACAATGGCATACGCTACTGGGCGACGGTGGATGAACAGGGGCAGCTCAAGCCGCTGCACGGCTCAGAGCTAAGCAAGTCGCTGGAGGGCGACAAGAGCGAGAATGTGCGAGGGATGTTGGGGCCGCGGCGCGGCCTGCGGGATTATCCCCGCGGCGTAGCCCGCTGGGTCATCGGCAAATTCATGGGGACAGAGAAAGAAAGCCTGATCCTGAGGTTGGTCGAGCAGTACGATAGCGATGTGGTGAAGACGGAGCGGCTGTGGCTGATCAACCCTGATTCACCGCCTACGCCGCTCCCGCAGCGACCCGCGCAATGGGAGTGGTTGACTGATCCGCTGAAAGAGGAAGACCGAGTCCTGTTGATCATTCACGGCACGTTCGGCAAGACGGACTCCCTGGTCAAAGGACTGCGCAGGGGGTTCTTTGACTGGGCGTATAGCAAGTACCGGGGGGTGATCGGATTCGATCACTGGACGCTGTCCAAAACGCCCGAAGACAACGCGCGGATGCTCTGGGATTTACTCGATCCGCGCCTGCACGATGGCCATCGGCTGGACATCATCACCCACAGCCGAGGTGGGCTGGTGGCGCGGGCGTTCGTCGAGTTGCTCGGGCATGGCAAGGCAGTCCGCCGCGTCATCTTTGTGGGCACACCCAACGGGGGTACAAATCTGGCCAATCCAGAAAATTGGGGTCAGGCGGCGGATTGGCTGTTGAACCTCGTGCACGCTGATCCGACGGGGATGTATGGACGACTAAGCGGGTTGCTGGCGCGGTTGCTAGTCAGCGGCCTGGTCGGTGAGATTCCGGGATTGCAAGCACAAAACCCAAAGGCGACGGGCGACCAGCAGTTTCTGGGTCGCCTGCAAGAGGCACAGCCGCTGCCGAAGGGCGTCACCTACGCGGCGGTCGCAGCCAATTATGAACCGGGCGAGGAGGAGTTCAACCTCAAGACTGTCTCGAAAAAGGCTCTGGATGGAGCCTTGGATAAATTCTATGGGGGACCGAATGATCTCGTCGTGGACACTGCCAGCGTGTGGGCTTTGGACACTGCGAAAAGCTTGGATCAGACAGGTCAGATGATTCCAGCCCAGCGGTTGTTGCTGTTCAATCCTGACGGGCAGGTGCCCAACCCGCCGGGCACGCAGCTTGAGGAGATGAGCGGCGTACATCATACGAATCTATTCACATGGCAGGCGACGCAGAATTTTTTGCGGCAGCAGTTGGCGTGAAGGAAGATGGAAGGGGTCAACTTGACCCCTGCTCCCTTCTTTGCTTCTCGTTCACTTGTTTTTCCCCTCTTTGCTTAGCCTCTGCAACATCTCTTCAAAGAAAGGTCGATCCCTGAGGCTCATGAATTCCCCTTTAAAAATAATCGCATTGAAATGGGCAACCTCCTCTTTCTTATCAATATCCCGCAAAACCAGCGCAAAGCGACTACCGTCAAACAATCGCGTGTTATCCATGTAGGGTAAATCAAAAGAGGATACCTCAAAGTTTATGGGTTTAGCCGCCCGAACGAAATTCAACGTGCTGTTCTTAAATGATTCTTGGTACGGAGTCACCTTCACGCGTGCGGCCGCCTCCTTTATCTCTTCTAGCTCTACATCGATCGCAGGAGAACCCGTGTCCATCGGCTCGGGGTTTCGGACGGGTGCTTTGCTACAGCTCTCATACTTGAAATCTCGGAGCGATCGTTTCCCGACTTCACCCATTAATTCCTTGAGATTTTCTACAGCGTAAAGCCGAACACAGACCGTCTCCCCCTTCTTTACTTCAAAACTTCTATTGAGCCCCAAGTGGGCAAGCATCGCGGATTGTCTGGAGGCGACATTTTTTGCCACTCGGATCAGCTCTTGCTGTAACTTCTCCACTGTTTCGAGCTCCTTGCTGCCTTTTTCGATCCCTTTTTTCGCCTGGACTAGGCGCGAATAGACATCCTCAAATAACGGTCTGGCATTCAGATATTCCTGAAAGTTCAGATTCAGCAGGTCAAGAAACATGATTCGCTTCCTGAAGGAATCTTCAGTCTCCTTCATCGTTTTCTTATCCTCAAATGCTCCGAGATAGTTCGTGAGAAGAGTTTTAAACATCTCTTGCCTGATGGCAGTGTCCGCTTTTTCTCTCTCACTCATGATTTGCATATAGACCTGTGCTCTATGACTTTGGTCCGTGGTTTTTTGAATAATGAAGGGAATCGCAACCGATCCAAAAAGCACCCCCACACCTGCCGAAATTTTGGCAAAGGATTCAAGCTTTCCCCAGAGGTCTCGCTTTCCGTTCTTCTCTTCTTTCTCTTCCCCTTCTTCAGCCATGCCGTGCTCCCCTTCCGTTTTTATGGCAACCTGATGTTCCTTTCCGTCCCCTGTGGAGACACCCTGACCTGTTCATTCTGACCCTTAATTGTCAGCGTGTAAGTCCCTGGGGTAATGTTTCTGAACTCATAGAAACCACTCCCATTCGTCGTCGCGGTTCTACTATCTTGTCCTTCCTTCAGGGAGATTGTCACGTTGCCTGCTGGCGCGCCGTTGCCCTGTAAAACTTGGCCCCTCAGGTCTGCTGCCACAAGAGGTGTAACAATGACCAGCATGAAAAATGAAAACGAACCGATTAACAAGCTCCTCATTCTACTCTCCTCCTCGTTCACCACACCGTGTATGGTGGTGCGCTCTTATTGACCAATTCATAAGAGATTCCTTTTTGGGGGTCAGCCACCGAGAGTTCATGGGCCGGCCCTCACTCACACCCTCAGCCCTCCTTCGGGAGGATCAGGCTTGTCTGCGCGAGCGCGCAATCAGGCGGCTACCGGAGAGAGCAGGACGGTGCGGGCCGCGTTTTTTAGGCGGAGACTATCCGATAAGGTGGCGTTATGTCAACTCGCCTGCGCTCGATCTGCGTCGGGTCTTGCCGTTAAGTGTCTAGTGTGCCTGACTATCAAGCCGGAAGAATAAATTTATGGGTAAAGTCACGCAAGCGGTGCCGCTCGCTCTCTTCTGGTTCATCTATATGGGCGCGCTCGGGATCTTTTTCCCTTACTACAGCCTGTATTTGCGGGAGAATGCCGGCCTGACGGGGACTCAGGTGGGTGTGGTGCTGTCGATGGTGCCTCTCGCGGGCATGTTTGCGCCGCCCTTCTGGGGCCAGGTTGCCGACAGGACCGGGGCTCGCGGCCGGGTTGTGGTCCTCCTCGCCTTTGGCGCCTCCCTCGGCTATCTGGCGCTCGCTTCGGCAGACAGATTTCTGGCAATCTTAGGTGCGACGGTTGCGCTTGCTTGTTTTTCTACGGCGATCATTCCGCTGACCGTCTCGGTGACGCTCGGAGTCCTTCACGGTTCCGGGCCTTACGCTTTCGGTCTGATTCGCGTCTGGGGTACTTTGGGGTATCTCTTGCTCGTCCTAAGTTTTCCCTGGCTTCTGCGTCATTACCAGACAGCGAAAGGATTGGAAGCGGCATCCGGCGGAGCGGTGGAGCCGGGTCTCGAAATCATGTTTCTTATAACTGCTGGGATAGTTTTTGGAGCCGCCTTGGTGGGTCTCTTTCTCCCGAGAGAGGGCGTCGTGGGGCTGCGGGCTTCCCGGGGGGAGTGGCGAGCACTTTTGAAGAACAGCGTTGTGATTCGTTTTCTTTTCTTTGTGCTCGTTGCTTACGTACTGCAGGCCGGTCCCATGTGGCTCTTTCCCGTTTATGTTCGCGCTCGCGGCGGGGACCTCTACACGATTCGTCAGATGTGGATTTTGATGCTGCTCGTTGAAATCCCGCTATTGATCTCTTCGGGTGCCGGGCTCAAGCGCCTTGGGGCTCGCGGCCTTCTAGTGTTGGGGGTGCTGGCCGGGGCTGTCCGCTGGACGGTCAGCGGTCTGAGCCACGACCCCTACCTGGTCTACCCCGTACAGATGCTCCACGGGGTCATGGTTACCGGCTTGCTGCTGGGTGGCCCGCTGTATCTGGACGCGGTCGTCCCGGGCCGGCTTCGCTCCACAGCCCAATCGCTTCTTTCGATGATAGGGATAGGGATTGGAGGGATCGCTTCTAACACAGGAGCAGGCTGGCTCCTCGAGCACATGGGAGCCGATGCTCCTTATATCGTGAGTGGGATCGGCTCCTTCGTTCTCGGCTTCCTCGTGTGGTGGTTTTTGCCTTCCCCCGACGCCTCAGAGCCGGGAACCCCTGCCGCCTCCTAACCGATTCCCGTCTCGTCGATCTTATGCCGTAAAAGGTGAGGCTCTGCGCTCGGCGGCAAAAAGAATCTTTCGATTTCTTCGTCCCTCACCTGGGCCAGCGTCGGGGGATTCCACAAAGGACGACGATCCTTGTCCACCAAGAGGGCCCTTATGCCCTCACGAAAATCGGAGCGGTCGCAGAAATGAACGGCCATATCCCATTCCCGAAGGAAAGCTTCTTTCAAAGGCAGATTTTTCCCCCTCTTGAATTCCTCGAAAATGGCTTTGGCTGAAGTGGGGGAGCCGGCAAAGTAGCCCTGGAGGGCGCTTCGCATCCAGGCGTCTTTGCCTTCCCATTTTCGCAAGACCTCGTCGATTTCGTCCATGCTTACCTTATCCATGAATGTCTCGATTTCCTGGAGGCGCTTTAAAAGGGATGAGTTGGGAGAGGCGTTAGCGTCTGCCAGGCTCGCCAAATACCGGCTTAAGATTTCCCTGTCTCTACGGGAATCTCCGGCCCAGTCCAGGCGCAAAAGCTCCGCAAAAACCGACTTCTTTTTTTCGGATCGCACCCATGCGTCGGCCATTCGGATCGCCACCGCATCGAAGCCGTCAAAGCGGGCCCCGGTCAACCCGAGAAACAAGCCCAGGCGCTGGGGCAATCGGCTGAAAAAGTACGTCGCGCCCACGTCTGCAAAGAAGCCGATAGCGATCTCGGGCATGGCCAGGACGGTGCGCTCGGTTACCACTCGATGCGAGGCCCCGTTCATGATGCCAATCCCGCCGCCCATGGTAATGCCATCGGCCCAGCAGAGTATCGGCTTGGGATAGACGTGGATAAAGTAATCCACGAAGTACTCTGCGGCGAAGTACTCCCGTCCGTAGGCGGAGTTGTCCTCTTTCTTGAGTTCGTTGACCAGAGACTTAACATCGCCGCCGGCGCAAAACGCCTTCTCAGAGGTGGCATTGAGCACGAGGCAGGCGATATCATCCCTGGCGCGCCACTCGAGAAGCTTTTGTTCGATCGCATAGAGCATCCTCAAGTCGAGCGCGTTGAGCGAGCTCGGGTTGTCGAGCGTGATGAATCCGACGCGGAAACGGCCCGCGCTCTCCTCCGAGAAGAGCACTGGGCCATCACCAAGGTATTCGGCGTTCTCCATCCGATGAATGATGGAAGGGAGGGTCTAAGGGTGATCGCGAGGCGCCGCCAGGGAGGTGCTAGCCGCCGGCGCGTCTTTGAGCATACATTTTCTCGATGTATCCGGGGGCTCTTCCGCGTTTGGATTGAACCTTCAGCCAATCTCGTTCCGCGCCTACGATATAAACCTTCATTCCTTTGGGAATACTGGTGATGACCGGATAATGTAGGCCGGGACCTTGTCTAACGTAAGTATCCGCAATGACAGTGTAGGTTCCTTGGACCGGAGGCGCCCCCCGGGTCTCCTCGCCTAGCGGCCGGGCGAACCTGTCATCGATATACCCGGGAGGGTTACCGTGCTTGGAGACGACCTTCAGCCAGCTCCCTTCATGGCCCACCACTTGGACCTTTGTCCCACTGCGAATTTCCGCCACAGTTTTGTAGCGGGTGTCCGGGCCGCTTCTGACTTTCACATCACCGGTCGTGACGTACGCTTGGGCTTGCCCGGCGGAGGTGGTTTGCGAGCCGGGATCTTCGCTCTTTTGTCCGCATCCCGAGAGCGACCAAAGGATTAGAACAGCGAGAAAAAAGGAATGTCTTGACCTGAGCCACATCTTCGCCTCCCGAAACACGAGCCTCTTTCCTCAGCAACTTAACAGATAATCCCGTTTCGGACAATTATCGGGAAAGTGGTGAAGACCTCGCTGTAGCGAATATCGAGATAGCCGGGCTGGTAAGCTTACACTGTCCGCCGGCCGAAGCAACTCCTTACCGTCTTCGTTCCCTCCGACCACCTAACCGGCCCGCTTCGGGCACTCCTTACGTGGACGTGGAAATTTTTCTCTACCTTTAAGGAGCAGGCGGTTCGTTGCGGTTATGAGAAAGCAGACCCTTCCGTGTATAATAGCGCATGGCGGGGAGGGTCTTGAGGCTCGCGGTTCTGTTCGAAGGGGGCCTGTTCGCTCTGGCGTTGGGTCTGGGATGGTTGCTTGGCTACCCGCCTCTCACCGGAGTCGATTTTGGTTGGGAGGGATTGGCCGGAGGGGTGCTCGCCACGGTGGCGCCGCTCGTGGCGCTTTGGTGGTGCGCCTGGACCCGATGGGCTCCATTGCGCCGACTCATGCGTGAAGTGGAACGGGTCGTCGCCATATTCGCGGGCTGTTCGCATTTTGAACTTGCTCTGATTTCTCTTCTGGCCGGAATAGGTGAGGAGACTCTTTTTCGCGGCGTCATCCAGACTGCCCTTGCAGACTGGCTAAATCCCTGGGGCGCATGGGTCGTGGCGAGTGGGTTATTCGGTCTTGGCCATTTCATAACGCCGGCTTATGCCGTGGTTGCCGTTTTTTTTGGCCTTTACTTGGGCGCCCTTCTCCTCGTCTCAGGGAATCTTCTTCCGCCCATGATCGCCCATACGCTTTACGATTTTTTTGCAATGATATACTTGCTTCGACGGCACAGGGCAATCACGAGGCTAAGCGAGTGCTCAGATTTTGAAGATCGCATCACGGAGGTGAAAAGAGATCGATGAACCGAGTTCCCGCCCTGGACATCCGCAACGTCTCCTATTCGGCCAACGGAAAAAGAATCCTTGATTCTGTCAGCTGGACCGTGGGGCAGGGCGAGCACTGGGCCCTGCTGGGCCCGAATGGTTCCGGAAAAACCACGCTGCTCAGGATTGCCGCGGGTTATATCTGGCCAAACGAAGGGGGCGGGGTTTACCGGAAAGGAAAGGCATTGGTCAATCTTCCCGAACTTCGGAAAAGCATCGGCTGGGTCACCTCGACGCTGGCGGCTCAGATTCCGTCGCGTGAGGAGACGCTGAGGACGGTGATATCGGGGAAGTTCGCGCAAGTCGGGCTCGTCGAAGGTCCGTGGGGAAAGCCCGACGCAAGAGACTACGCCCAGGCCGAGGAGTATCTGGAACAGATGGGTTGTTCGTACCTGAACCACCAGGAGTTCGGCACGTTGTCCCAAGGAGAACAGCAAAAGGTGATGATTGCCCGGGCGCGGATGACCAAGCCGTACCTCATTTTCCTCGATGAACCTTGCGCGGGGATGGATCCCGGGGCAAGGGAAAATTTCCTTTTCACCTTGCAAACATTGGGAAGGCAGAAAAAGGTTCCCTCGCTCATTTATGTGACGCACCATATCGAAGAGATTCTACCGCTCTTTAAAAATATGCTGATCCTGAAGGACGGTCGAGTTCTCAAGCGGGGAAAAACGGGCGATGCGTTGAAACTTGATGTTTTGGAAAAGCTCTACCACGTTTCGCTCCGCATTGTCACAAAGAAAGGGCGGTATTGGCCGATCATCAAGTAAATCGGAAGAGAAAACCTCGTATGGCTAAATCGCGGCTAAAACGCTGGGGCTTTATTGTGCTGGTTTTACTGCTTGTCCTTCTCGGCAGCGGCGTCATCGGATATCGCCTTGCGACTGAGCGGCATCCGACCGGGTGCGGGCCAGGAAGTGATTACGACCCCACTAACGGCCGCTTTTACCGCGCACGCCATTGTCGCCGCCGGTGCCCGGCCTGTATTT
>Ga0209640_10003213_pt1 | contig 14290 bp, 11 predicted proteins | sample RifCSP10_1_FD_184018 | JGI IMG/M metagenome (GOLD analysis project Ga0209640, IMG submission 184018) | Soil microbial communities from Rifle, Colorado - Rifle CSP2_sed 10_1 (SPAdes) (version 2) | ecosystem: Environmental > Terrestrial > Deep subsurface > Rock core/Sediment | place: Rifle...
GAACTTCGCTCCCGATCTGACCGACACGAGCAGCGGGTTCGAGGGGTCGCCGAACTTCTTGCCGGTTGCGCGCTCGACTTCACCGAGGGCCGCCAGCGCCTGTTCCCACATGCCGTCGGAGAACCTCCCGCCAGCCGCAGAATACTCATTGCAAGCCTCGGTCGTAATGGTGAAACCCGGCGGCACCGGCAGGCCCGCGTTGGTCATCTCAGCCAGCCCCGCGCCTTTTCCGCCGAGCAGGTCTTTCATTGCGCCGTGCCCATCTGACTTACCGTCTGCGAATATGTACACGTACTTCTTCGACATCAAGCTCTCCAGTGCCCGGTTAATCTCAATCGCTGTGTCCGCATTTGAATGAAGAAGCGATGCAACGTAACAAATCGAATATCGGAAAGCCGCGCGGGTTGTCAAGCGAGTGCATGTCCGAAGCCGCCCCGTTCGGCCCCAAAGTTCGCAGAGGTTCCGCTGAGATCCTGACGCGGGTTCGTCGCGCACACCGGCAGGCGTTGTCCGCGCGCAGTAGTTTCCTCATTCGGTTTTCAGGTAGATCAGTGCGTATTCAGCACCGCCGGCGATCTTGCCTCGAAAGGGGATGCCGAGCGTGGGGTGCAACCACCAGTCGGCTGTTGAGGCTCCAGTCGTGCAGAGCGCGTGCCGCGCGGTGAATTCTCCGGCGGAAACACGGACCGGCGCGGTTCCCTTCGCTTCGTAGCCTGACCGATTGAGCGTCCCAGCCGTCCCTTGAAACTCAGTCGGCGCGAAGTAGGTCGCCGCGTGGTTGCGGTTGTCGCGTTCATCGGGCAAGGCCCAGCCTGCCGTTGCGACGGCGGGCGATACGAACGGCACGCCCTCGGGCACGTCGATCGTTTGCTGAATCACGCCCGAGACGTTCCCACGCACCCGGAGCGTCATCGCGCGGCCGTCGATGTTGTACCGTGACCGCATTACCGCGTCCCCGCGCCGTTTTGTGATCTCCACAAAAGTCGTCTGGCGTTTCGCGTTGACTCTGTGGAAGACCTCGGTAGAGTCTTCACCGACGGAAATCCTGCTATGCGCGAGGCGGCCGCCTTCAGAAGTCTCGAACAACTCCCACTGCTCAGCGCCGGTCTTCTTGCCGTTCGCATCCCGATATTCGTAAGCGCCTTCGGCCAACCGCTTGCCGCGCTCCCATCGTCCATTGTGCACGAGCGGTTTGCCGTTCAGTATTGCCGCGAGGTCTTGCTCGATTGTCGAACCGGCGGGCGTCTCAATTATCCGTCCGATTTCGCGTCCATCGCGTTCGACGATTACGGTGGGCACGTTGATGATGCGCTTTGGCTGAACCGTGTCGACCGGCTCGCGGAACTGGTTGTCGATGCCGACGAGGGTTAGCCGCAGGTGATCGTTGTTCGCATCGCGCAGTGCCTTCAGCAGCTTGGGCACGTATTTCTTGCTATCGGGGCACCAGGTACCAAACAGCAGAGTGACCGTGGTATCGGCGCCGCATCGCTTCAACTGGGAAACGGCAGCGGCGTCCGAGTTATAACTCTCCATAAGCGCGCGCCAAACAGGGACCGTCTGCCAGAGCTTGTCGAGGGTCAATTCGCCGGTGACGCCGGGATGCTGGCGAATCAGGACCGTTTTCCCGTCGGCCACAAACACGTAGACCGGACCGTCGATGCGGGTGAACTTACCCGAGGGCTGACTCACCGCGTCGCCTTCGGAGGTTGCCGTCGAGCGATCGCTGGAAAGATGAAACGTGTCCTTTGCCATCGTGCTGACGGCGTTCTGCGGGACATCGAGTACGATGGCCCGCCCGAGTCTGCCCGATATGACCGCGATTCGTGAGGGAGAGTCGCACACCAGGACCTGAGCCGCGCGGTCGATCTCGCCGTCGATGTAGACGTCGCGCGTGGAGTCGTGCCAATCCAAAGCGGAGGGCTTCGCGGTTTGCGCAGCGGCTGTCACGATCGCGATGGCTATTAGCGTCAGCGTCGGAAACATTCGCCTCATCAGTCTCCTTGTGCCTCAATCTTCACACCTTTCCAAAACGCCACGTGATCCTTGATGTGTGCGGAGGCCTCGCTAGTCGCCGGGTAATACCATGCCGCGTCCTTGTTCACCTGCCCGTCGACCTCGATCGTGTAATAGCTCGCTACACCCTTCCACGGACATGTCGTGTGGGTGTCGCTTGGCTTGAAGTACCGCCGGTCGATCGAGTCAGGCGGAAAGTAGTGGTTGCCCTCCACGATCTCGGTCTTGTCGCTTTCGGCAAGCACCACACCGTTCCATGTCGCCTTCGCCATTGTGTCCTCCGCTTCGGTCTGTCAGGAGCTACTTCACTTCCAGCAATTCAACTTCGAAGATCAGCGTAGAGTTCGGTGGTATGCTGCTCCCCATGCCCCTCGCCCCGTATCCGAGCTCCGGCGGAATGATGAGCCTGCGTTTGCCCCCGACTCTCATGTCAAGAAGACCCTGATCCCATCCCGGGATCACGCTGCCCCGGCCGAGCGTGAACTCGTAGGGCTCTCCCCGATCAAGCGAGCTGTCGAACTTCTTTCCGTTTTCGAGCGTGCCGGTGTAATGGACCTTGACCGTCTTCCCCGACTTTGCAGCCGGCCCTTTGCCTTTGACGAGGTCGATGATCGCGAGCTGCCGCGCCGGCTGAGACGTGGCCGGTGCGGCTGCGCCAGGGTCGTTGGTTTGAACGCGGCCTGACGCTAGCCCCGATTCAGACGCAGGCGATGTCCCGCCCACGGTCGAAGTCCCGCTGTTTCCCCTCAAGAGAATAACAACGGCCGTCGCGACGACCACCACGCCGACTGCAATCATGGCGATGACTCTCGTCTTGCGCCTTGATTGTCTCGCGGCGCGGTTATCGCGCGAGGCTCCGCCGCGCCTTCTGACTTTTCGCTTCCGACTCCTTGGCAAACCGATCTCCTCCGTGGAGCAATGGGGTGTGAGAGGAGTTTATAGCGGACAACCGGATTACATTTCAAATGGGCGGCAGCGTAAAAGACGCGTGAACAGGCGACGGGCGTTCAGAGTACCGACTTTAGTCGGGTCTTTCGACTCCAAGGTCCTGCTCATTTCCAGGGGTCGGCGACGGTCGTAGGTGGGGCCGCTTCCTCAGAGGGCCGAAGACCCAAGAGCCAAGACCGAAGACCCGACTAAAGTCGGTACTCTCAACGCCTTCTCCTCAGTCCGGGCTGTACCCCGCCGCCGCGCCCTCGCCTCGCGGATCGGCGCCGCCCGTAAATCGCATCGGCTTCCCCGCGGCGTCATACTCGATCGCCAACCCGTGAGCATTACCCAACGCGCGCACGACGCGAATCTTGTGTCCCATCGCTGTCAACTCCTCACGGACCTCTGACGGTATCGACTCTTCGACGGCGATCGTGTCGGGTTCGATGAAGCTGATCCGGCCCGCAACGATCGCCTCGAGGATGTTCATCTTGAAGTCGATCAGGTTCATGACCATTTGTGGGACGGTCTGGCCGATTGTGTGGCCGCCGGGCGTTCCAATCGCAACCCACGGACGGCCGTATCGCAGGATGATCGTTGGACAGTCGCCCGACAGTTTGTGCCTGCCGGGGAACGCGTCCATCGGATTGCCCTTGGGCTCGAACGTGCTGTAGGCCAGCGAATTGTTGAGCCAGATGCCCGTGCCCTTCGGCATTATGCGGCTGCCGAAGAGATTGCCAAGCGTCTGAGTAGCCGACACGACGTTGCCCCAGCGATCGGCGACAACGAAATGCGTTGTGTGCTGGCCTTGACTGGATGTGGCTTTGGGTTGCTCGAACGGGCGGGCGTGATCGGGATCGATCTTTTCGGCCTCTTCGGTCCAGTACTTTTCGGACAGGAGCGTGCTGAGCGGTGGGGTACTCACTTCGGGATCGCCGGCGTAACGCAGCCGGACCCAGAAGCCGTGCTTCGTCGCTTCGGCGAAGCGGTGCAGGTAAGGGCTGCTGTTGTGGCCGAGATCGGCGACGTCAAACCGGCTCATGATCCCGAGGCGAACCAGGAAATCGAACGCATTCGCGGGCGGCGAGGCGGTGACGATTCGATGGCCGCGATAGTTGATGCTGATGGGCTTGTACCACTCGGCGCGGTTCCGGCGCAGGTCGTCGAGCGACAAGAAACCGCCGGCCTCGCGCATCGCCGAGTCGATGGCCTTGCCCAGTTCGCCGCCATTGACGGCCTTCGCGCCTTGCTCGGCGATCATCCTCAGCGATCTGGCGAGGTCTTTCTGAACGAGTCGCTCGCCGGATTTCAACGGGTGTCCGGCGCGGCCATACACCTCCTTCGCGTGATCCGGAAAGGACGAGTATGCCGACGCGATGAGGCCCGCGGTCGTGCCGCTGACGACGAAGCCCTCGTCGGCGAGTTTGATGGCGGCGTCGAACAGGCGTGGCCACTGGAGCTTGCCGTACTCCTTCGACAGCGCTTCCCACGCCGCAACGTTGCCGGGAGTCGAAACCGATCTTGCGCCGACGCGATTCGCAAGGTAGTTCGGAGTCGGCGCGCGGAACACGTCGGAGTTGAGCGTTGCGGGAATGCGGCCACTCGAGTTGAGAAAGCGCGCTTCGCCTTTCTTCGCGTCGAAGATGACTATCGTGCCGTAGCCGCCGATGCCTGACATCATCGGCTCGACGACGTTGAGCGCGGCGGCGACCGCGACGGCTGCGTCGAACGCGTTCCCGCCCGCGGCAAGCACGGCAACGCCCGCTTGGGTGGCTAGCGGGTGAGCCGAGCTGACCATGCCGGACGAGGCGACAACCGGGGTTGCGAGGGAATCCCGATCCTTCTGGGAGATGCGAGGTGTCGGCGCGACACCGGCCAGAGTCGCAACAAGAACGGCGGATGCGATTACGTAGTTTCTTGCGATCACCAGGAACTCACTTGTTGACGCATGGGACTGCACGCGTCGGCCCAGGCGTTCTGCGCTATTGGAGTGCGAACGTCACCGTGATCTTCGCGGTGATCTTGATCTGTCCAAGCGAGATGGTGCCTTCGGACGCCGATACTCCGCCTGCTGCGCTCTCCTCGGTGACGTTCTGATACATCGAGCGTCTGACGTAACCGGATAGCCATCCTATCGAATCGGTGTCCTCCTCGATCGAGTGTACCTTGCTCACGGTCTGGCCGAGTTTCTTCGTAAGCGCTTCCGCCTTCTCCCTCGCCGCTTCGATGGCTAACTCTCGCGCGCGGTCCCGGAGCTAACGAATGGGCCCAGGAAGGGGGCCTTCCAGTCTCCCGTCATGATTTGTCTCGCGTAGATTTTTGAATCGCAGCCGGGAGTTTAATCGCGCCGGCTGAAAGATTCAATGCATCCTCTGACTACGCGAATGATCCATGCGTATGACTTCAGCTCACCTGCTCCGCCTATACTCGCGCGAGTTTCTTTTGTAGGATTGAGCGCGTGGAGGTGGGTGCCAGCGACACGCCCACCGGTGAATGCGTATCAGTCCTCATAACGAAGGTCGAAGGCGAGGTTTTGGATGGCAATTAAAGTCGAAGAGAGATTCGACGTGCAAGCTCCGGTTCAACGCGTGTGGGAGTACCTGATTGACCCGGCTCGCGTCGCCGAGTGCCTGCCGGGCGCCGAACTGCTCGAGTCACAAGATGAGCGAACCTTCCTCGGGGCAGTGAAGGTGAAGGTCGGGCCAATCTCGATGTCATACAAAGGCGTCGTGAAGTTCACTGAAGTCGACGAGCAAGCTCACGAGGTTCGAATAGTCGGGGAGGGACGAGAATCCGGCGGCGGCGGATCGGTGAAGGTGACGATGCTGAGCAAGGTAACCGCGCTGCCCAACGACAGCGCGGAGGTCGTCGTCCAGGGCGAGGTCGACCTCGTAGGGAAGATCGTCCAGTTCGGCCGCGGCATGATAGAAGAAGTATCGAGGCAACTATTCCGTCAGTTCGCAACGTGCGTAAAGCAACACCTTGAAGTAGTCAATAACGCTCAGCTCGCTCAGGAAACTCCGAAGGCAGAAACGAAACCGGTCAGCGCGGCGCCGCTGGCGCTGCGAGCGTTGTGGGCCGTTGTCGCGCGATTCTTTCGGCGCTTGTTAGGCAAACAAACTGGGTAGCGTCCGACAATCGAACTCGTAAAGGACAAGTGTCATCCGCGCAATGGGGTGTCCGGGCCTGCGGCATCCACCATGCCGGCCGCGGTACGTCCGCTGATCACCGCGCTTTCAATGGTCGCGGGCAAGCCGGTGGCCGTCCAATCGCCCGCGAGAATCAAACCCGCAACGCCGGTGCGCGCCGCCGGACGAAGGCCGTCTGATTCAACCGTGTGAGCGAGCGTCGCCTCGCGCTCCTTCACCACGACGCTGTGCACGAGCCTGGCTGCCCGGCTGTCGGGCACGAGCCGTTGCAGTTCCGACAGAGCCATCGTCACGAGATCCTCTTTCGTTTGATCGACAAATTCGCGCGCTGCGCTGATCACGATCGCGACTTGATTCGATTGCCGCTCGCTCGCAAAGATGACGTCCTTGTTGAACAGCCACTGAATTTTCGTCCCGAGCAGCCCGATGAACTCGAGGTCCGTCACGCGCCGGTCGAACCACAGGTTGATCGACACGATGGGCGACGAGCCAAGCGACGAGAGCCGGGCAAACTCACCGACGCGCAGTTGCTCAGGCAGCAGATCGAGCAGGGCATTCGGAGGGACGGCGCTGATGACTACATCGGCGTGGATCGTCTCGCCGCTCTTGAGCCGCACTCCGACCACGCGCCCGTTCTCGATGACGATCTGAGCTGCCGGGGCGCCGGTCCTCACGTCGCCTCCGCGCGACTCGATGAACTCGCGCGCCCCGACGGTGTACAAATCACTGAGGCCGACGCGCGATATCGCTATGCTTGTGCCAGACCTGTCGCCGCCGAAGGCTTCTTTGAGCACGACCCTCAGCATTTCGGCTGATCCGATGTTTGGGTCTTCGTTCAGAGTCGCGATGGCGATCGGATACCAGAAGCGTCGTTTGATTCGCTCACTCTGTCCCAGATCGCTCAGCCACTCGGATACGGTCAGTCCGCTCGCGACTTGGTTGGTTGTCTTGAGCGCGCGGCCGACTTTCAATGTGCGGAACTTGTCGCCGAGCGACAGGCCGCCGAGTCCGAACAGCCCCGCAAGCGCGTGGAGAGGCGCGGGAAGAGGAGGGCACCGAAACGTCGCGCGGCCTGTGTCGACGTCGAGGAACTCGACGCGCGGGCTCTCTTGGATCTTCAACCTGTCGAGGCAGCCGATTTGTTTCAAGAACGAGATCGTATTGTGATAACAGCCCATGAAAAGATGCTGGCCGTTATCCACCACGTCGCCTGTCTTTGGGTCGATGAACGAGTAGGCACGTCCGCCGAGATGATTGCGCCGCTCGACGAGAATTACTTTATGGCCTTGCTCGCTGAGCGCCACTCCGGCCGCCAGACCGCTGAACCCTCCTCCGATTATCGCTACTCGCGCCGGCAAGCGTCACCTCTCGAACTTACTCCGCAGCCAGATGTTGAGCGCGATCTTCAGGCGCCGCGACTTTGGCACGCTCACGCGATTGCGGTAGACGTCGAATCGGACCGAATCCATGGCTTCGAGAAGCTCGCGGTAGATCGTCCCCATGATCTCGGCGGCAAACATGGACGAGCGATCCTTCTCGGGCAGTAGTTCGGCGGCCCGGTCGAAGTACGACTTCGCGCGCGTGTACTGGTGCTGCATGAGATTCTGAAACGGCGCGTTGTAACGGCTCGCGCGGAGATCGTCTTCCGAGTAGCCGAATCGCTCGAGCTCGTCGAGCGGGACGTAGATTCGGTCCCGCTCGATGTCCTCTTTCAGGTCCCGCAGAATGTTGGTCAGTTGCAGCGCGAGCCCGAGGTTCACGGCGTACTCACGGGTCCGCGGCGACTCGTAGCCGAATATCTCGATGCAGATCAGTCCGACTGCCGACGCCGCTCGGTAGCAGTACTCGCGCAGGTCGGCGAACGATTGATAGCTCTTCCATTCGAGGTCCATCTGCATGCCGTCGATGATGTCGATAAACGGCTGCTTCGGCAGATCGAACTCGGAGATCGCATCGGAGAGCCTCTCGCCAAGGCTGGTGCTGGGACGCCCCTGGAAGGATGCTTCGATCTCTATTCGCCAGTGGTCCAGTTCCGCGCGCGGGTTTCGCCCGGCGTGGTGTTGGTCGACTATCTCGTCCATCACGCGGCAGAACTCATAGACGTCCTTGATCGCCTTTCGTTTGGCGCGCGGCAGGAGTAGGAACGAGTAATAGAAACTGGAGCTGCTGCCCGCCGCCGTTCGGGGCTGCGGCTGTGCATCTCGTATTGCGGTGCTCTCGCGCGTCACCATTACTAAACTGTGAAAGCCCTCCGATTGATCGCGCTCAGGAGGATTCCCGCCTTGTCGAACGATGAGAGCTGCGGCCTCGCGGAGAACACATCATAACTCGCCGCGTCGAGGCGCTTGAGGATGCGAGTGCCTCCGAGCCAGACAGCCCGAAGCTCGAATGCGAGCCTGCCGCGAACGGCGTTGCAAAGCGGCTTGCCCTTGTCGAACAATTCGCGGGCGCGGCCGACCTCGAGTTGCATGAGTCGGCGAAAGGCCTCGTCGGTCTTGCGATGATGTCGCAGATCTTCGATGTCGACGCCGAACCGCTCCGCGTCTTCCACGGGGAGGTAGACCCTGTCCTTCTCAAGATCGACAGCAACATCCTGCCAGTGATTCGCCAGTTGAAGCGCCGTGCAGATGTTGTCGGACCGCGTGTGCAGTTGTTCGTCTCGATAATTGAACAAGAGTAGAATCAGCCGGCCTATGGGATTCGCAGACCGGCGGCAGTAATCCAGCAGGTGGTCGAACTTCTGATAACGCCGGATGATGACGTCTTGCATGAAGGCCGAGATCAAATCCTCGAAGAGTGAAACGGGGAGGCTGAACTGTGATCGCGTCTCGGTCAGGGCGATGAAGACCGGATGAGTAGCCTTACCGTCGAGTGACTGCCTGAGCATCGAGCCCCATTCGGCCAAAAGGTCGAGCCGGTCCTGCTCGCTGTAGCCCCGCCCATAGTGCTCGTCGGCGAAATCATCTGCCGTGCGGGCGAATGCGTAGATCGAGTAGAAATGGCGCCGGAGCGGCCTCGGTATCAACACCGAGCCCACCGGAAAGTTCTCGTAGTGCGAGCGCGCGAGGCGGGCACAATACTGGTATGCAGCTTCGACGGTCCAGGCCTTCTCGGTTATCTGCTTTCCGTCGATTGCAGCCGCCAGCCGCTCGGGTGTGTACTGTGTCGCCGCCGTCATCTTGGTCGCGCCCGCGCGAGGATTACTTGCTTATCGAATGACCTTGGAGGAACGTTCTCCGCCGCGTGTTGGGTTTCCTGCGTTCTTTGAGCGGAGAATTATATTTGTTTTCGGGTATTGTTGGAAGGAATCGCCGGACGTTCACGACTGCGCGAACTCCGACATCGCGAACTCCGACATAAGGATGGCGAGGCGCCGGCACCCTCCCGGTGAAGGTTGATTTCGCGCCTCCGACACACTTATCATTCGTCGGGTGTTAGCTCAGCTACTTCCGGATCGGCGGTGTTGTGACAGAGGGCGACGAGATGGCCGAAAAACCGCTGATAATCCTGGGCGCGGGCGCGACAAAAGCCTGTGGCGGGCCCCTTACCCCCGATATCCTGCCTGCGGCTCTCAATGGGTCAAACGGCGCACGATGACCGGACGACGCTGGTCGCCGACCGCGAAGAACTTCTGTATCTGACCGGCAAGTTTCTGGCTCAGGCGAGGAGAACGAGTCGTGAGTTCGAAAACCTCTCATCCTATCTACTCCAGGGACGCAACGGTGGTCCTCGCAAGGCACGAGACCGACAAGTTTTCGGCCCTTCAGCGCGCTATAGCAGAATCGCGGTTTTTCGACAACGTAGAGCTGGCACTCGAACGAACCGGAAAACCTCGCAAGGACTTTCTGATCGCGATCAAACCGAACCTCATGACCGCTTCCGTGCGCGAGGGCGGTTCCCCGATCTATACCGATCCGCAACTGGTTGAGTACCTGATCGAAGGGCTGCGTGATCGCGGCTTTCGCGATATAGCAGTCGTCGAGGCGCGCAATGTCTACGATTACGCTTACGAAGGCCGCTCGGTCAGGGCCGTTGCCGAACTGGCGGGCTATTCCGGCAACGGATATCGGATTGAGGACCTGTCCGAACAGAAGGAACCCTTCGATTACGGCGGCGTGCTCGGCTTGCACGTTGTTGGTAAGACCTGGCGCGACGCGGATTATCGAGTATCGTTCGCGAAGAACAAGACCCACTGGCAGTGCTATTACACAGGCTGCATGAAGAACATCTATGGCTGCCTTCCAGAGTGGGACAAGATGAAGTCCTACCACGGCAAGGGACGCGAGTTCTATCAATGCTGCATCCTGATTCTCGACAAGTTGCCAGTGGGCTTCGGGTTCCTTGACGCCTGGGTCAGTGCGGATGGATTCGCCGGCCACGTGCGCGACGGGAAACCGAACCAGACGAAGACTGTTTTGGCCAGCGACAACATCCTTGCGCTCGATTGGGTGATGGGCGAGAAGATGAGCCTCGACCCGAAGGCAAACTACGTGATTCAAGAAGCACTGCGCTATTGGGGAATAACCAGCCTCAACATAACCCGAAGCGGCGATATGACTCCCTGGAGGCCGTGGACCAACGTTCGGCCACTGTCGGTCAAGGTTCTGGACCTCATCGAGGAGCATTACCGGGTCAGCCGGTTTTTCTCGAGGGCTTTCGCAAGCGAGCAGGACGAACGCTTCCGGCCGGTTCAGCGAGGCCGGTGGTTCTTTGGCGCATTGCAAAAGCTTTCAAAGCTCGTCGAACGACTGATGGTCTCGAAGACCTGACGGGGCTACTGTTCTCTCTCTGCAAGAGCGAGAGCGGTCCTTCTAGCGGGGTTGGAGGCGACTATGACAAGAGAGGCGGATGGGCAGGAAGTCGAAGCGATCTTAAAGATCGTCACAGACAGCTTGATGCATCTGATTACGAAGCCAGGGATCATCCTCATCAGCGTATTCCTCCTGTTGATTGTGTGGGGGCCAAAGGGCGAGCCGATCTTCATGCCGTGGTTCAGAGAGTGGATAGAAGCAACTCCTCTCCATCGGCAGTTCCGAGTGCAGTTGCTCTCATACGCGTCGGGAGTGTTGCTGCTGGTCGTGACGCCGGTCCTCATAATCAGGTTCCGCTTCAAAGAGAGCTTGAGCAAGTATGGTCTCGGATTAGGTGATGTGAGGTTAGGGCTCTTGTTCATGGCGGTTCTCATCGTCGTCAGCCTTCCGCTCTTCTTTTTCGGCGCGAGAAGCCCGCAGATGCAGGCAGAATACCCGCTGATCTACCGCGGTCTCGACGTCGCGCAGATCAGGCAGCAGTTTCAGTGGCAGTCTTTTCTGCTATACGAACTGATCTACGCATCGTTCTTTCTCGTCATAGAATTCACTTTTCGCGGCTACATGCTGTTCGGTCTGCGCGAGAAGTTCGGACTCTATTCAATCCTGATTCAGATGTTGTCCTACACCGCGTGGCACCTGGCCAAGCCGGTGCCCGAATTGATCGGCACACCAGTGTGGGGGTTTGCGGTTGCGGCGGTGACGCTAAGGGTTCGGTCAATATGGTACGTCTTCGTCGCACACTGGCTACTCAACGTCTTTCTCGACGTGATGATCCTTATCAACATCGGCGTCTTTACGGGATCAAACCGTTGAGTCTCACTGTGTGACGTCGTCGCTGGGAGGGAATCCTATGGGGAGCGACAGGCAGCCCGATTCTCTGAGATCAAGAGTGTCGTGGCGGCCGAGCGGATGCGTGCGCTGAGAGTAACCAACCCCGGTTGGTGATAGGGGTGAATTAGTGAATTGACTCGGGTCAAGAATTGCACTTCGATCCCGCTGTAGTTTCGAGTGAAGGCGGGCCGGGCGTCGGGGGTCGTCACCAGCAATGTTGTCTTGGGGTAACGGCGGGCGAAGACCAGCAGGTTCGCCGGATTGAAATCACGAGCCGACGATGACGTTTGGTATAACTAAACGCAAGACTACTCTCGTATGGCTTATGACGTTTGGAATAACCAAGTGCAAGACTCCTTTCCTGTGGTTTGAGTCAGGATTCAAACGAGCCGTTGTCGTATCGCCAAGCAAGAACCTTCCGCGCGCACGGCAGGCGGGGTGAAGCCAGAGGGCGTACACGGCGATTGACTTGGAAACAGAGCGAAGGTAGCATGCGCGTGCTTAAACATTACCCCGGCTGGTGCGAGGCTGGGGTGTCTTGATCCTCATACTGCTGTTACTCGCTGGACGCTGATAGATCGAATAAGAAGGGGTCGCGGTGTCGGCCGAGGTCGAGCCTGCGGCGTGGGAGTCGTTCCCGCATCGCCGAATCGGACCTCAGCCGGCTCCTGCAGGCGATTGCTCGCCAAGTCACGCGTTGTTACGTGATCGAGTTGTCGCCAAACGCGAGATGTCCAGGAGCAGCGAATCTAGACGAGTTCCACACACCGACAGGCCGGACGACGCGCTCGGCGTCTCCAACGCGAGGCTTCACGCACTCGTGAACGCGATACCGGACATGATGTTCGTGCTCTCAAGAGACGGGACCTATCTTGATTTCAAAGCCTCGACTGAAATGGAGCCCCTGGTACCGCCAGGTCAATTCCTTGGTAAGAAAGTCACTGACGTTCTGCCTGCCGATCTTGCTCACCAGTCTATGCAAATCATCGAGCGAGCCCTCGAATCCGGCGCGCCTCAGGTCTTCGAGTACGATCTCCCGATGAACAATGTCTCGCGCAGTTACGAGGCTCGCGTCGTGGTCAGCGGACGAGACGAAGTTGTCGCCGTCGTCCGCGACATCACCGAGCGAAAGCGCTCAGAAGAACTGCTCAGGCAGGGCCGTGCGGACCTCGCGCGGGCGCAAAAAATCGCCGGGCTTGGAAGTTGGAACTGGGACATAACAACCGATACTGTTGCCTGGTCCGAGGAGTTGTACAACATCTGCGGGATCGAACCCGGGGGATTCGGCGCGACGTACGAGTCGTCTCTTGCACTCGTCCACCCTGACGACAGGGACCGGGTTCAAGCCACGATCGCCAAGTCGCTCGGTGACCACAGACCTTACGTGTTCGACCTTCGTATCATCCGCCCCGACGGCGGAGTGCGGACTACGATTACTCGAGGAGAGGTCATCGTCGACCAGGAGGGCCGGACGATCCGCATGACCGGCACCGCGCTCGACATTACCGACCGCAAGCTCGCCGAAGAGCGGTTGCACGAACAATATGAGCAACTGCGGGTGATCTATCACCTGAGCGACGCGCTCGGCCGAGCACAGGCCGTCGAGGAGATCTACGAAGAGGCGCTCAAAGGACTCCAGCTCGCGATGAAAGTCGAGAAGGCGTCCATACTATTGTTCGATCAGGACGGCCTCATGCGCTTCAAGGCGTGGCGGGGACTGTCGGAAGGCTACCGCAAATCGGTAGACGGACATTCACCCTGGCGCCCCGACGAAAAGGACCCGCGCCCGATTCTGATTTCCGACGTGGAGAAGGACTCGAGCCTGGAACACCTGAAACCGGTCATCGTGGGCGAGGGAATTCGCGCGATGGCCTTCATCCCGTTGGAGTATCAAGGCCGGCTGATGGGGAAGTTCATGGTCTACTATGGCGAGCCTCATCACTTCACCGAAGAGGAAGTGCGGCTGACCCAGACGATCACCAGCCACGTCGCGTTCGCCATCGATCGCAAGCGTGCCGAAGAAGAACTACGCCGCAGCGAGGAACGATTTCAACTTGCGGCCCGGGCTACCAACGACGTCATCTGGGACCTGGATCTGGCTAGCGACCGCCTCACGTGGGGCGATGGGTTTCAAGCGATGTTTGGGGACGACCCTCGTCACACGGAGCACACGTTCGACTCCTGGCTCGAACGGGTCCACCCCGAGGACCGAGACCGCGTCGTTTCCACGCATCAAGCAACGCTGGAGAGGGAGCGCGAATTCTGGTCGGGTGAATACCGGTTCCGGCGCGCTGACGGGTCCTATGCCGATGTGTACGACCGCCTTTATCTGATCCGCGACGCGGCGGGAACACCGGCGCGGCTCGTCGGAGCGTTGATGGACGTATCCGACCGCAAGCGGGCGGAGGAAGCGCTCAAGGAGAGCGAGGCCCGGCTGCGGCTGGCCCTGGACGCTGCTCACATGGGCAGTTGGAATTGGGATATTCGTGCCAACACCGCAGTGTACTCGAACGAGCTCGGACCGATGTGGAGCGGGCCCGGCCCGGCCACCGCGGC
>Ga0209640_10003214_pt1 | contig 14290 bp, 13 predicted proteins | sample RifCSP10_1_FD_184018 | JGI IMG/M metagenome (GOLD analysis project Ga0209640, IMG submission 184018) | Soil microbial communities from Rifle, Colorado - Rifle CSP2_sed 10_1 (SPAdes) (version 2) | ecosystem: Environmental > Terrestrial > Deep subsurface > Rock core/Sediment | place: Rifle...
GCGGCGCAGCCTGACCGGCCCACAGGGCGTAGAAATCAGGGCTGCCTGCCTTGGCGGAGGCCGCGCGCAGCGCAACGGTGAGGTTATTTTGCGCCGGGAAGGCGATCTGCGGGAAGTGCTTCGCCTCGGCTTCGCGCAGAAAGCGATTCGTAAGTCCGCGCGCCGCACGCCCGGAAAACTTCTCGGTCATACGCGTGTCGTCCTCGCGCGCGCGGAGGATCGCCTGCTTGTGGACTTCCGGCGCGCCGCTCTCCGGACAGGGAATGAACGCGGTGCCGAGCTGCGCGGCTTGCGCGCGGAGCGAAAGCACGGCCGCGATTCCCGCGCCGTCCATGATGCCGCCGGCGGCCACCACGGGGATCTTCACGGCGCGCGCGAGGAGGCGCGTGAGCGCGAGCGTACCGGTGAGCGCTTCGCGCGGATCGCGCAGGTAGGTTCCGCGGTGCCCGCCCGCCTCGCCGCCCTGCGCGATGACGAAATCGAAGCCGAGCGCCTCCACGCGCTGCGCCTCCGCGACGCAGGTCGCGCTCGAGCCGAGTACGATGCCGAGCGAGTGGAATTCGCGCGCCCATTTCTCGCCCAGCTCGCCAAGGTGGGCTGTGAAGACCGCAGGCCGGATTTCGGCGACTGCCGCGAGCTGGGCTTCGAGCTCGGGCGCGTAGGGCGGCCGTGCGGGCTCGGGCGGAGTCAATCCCAACTCGGCATACCAGGGGCCGAGCGCGGCCAGGGCCGCACTCTGGTGCACGGCGTCCACGGGCGCTGGCTGCGGCGCGACGATCAGGTTGATGCAGAAGGGCCGCTCCGTCTTTGCGCGCACGGCCGCTACCTGCGTCTTCATGTCGTCAGGCTGCGTAATCGCAAAGCCGAACGAGCCGAGCGCCCCCGCGCCCGAAACCGCCGCGACCAGCTCGGGCGAGCTCGGACCGCCCGCCATCGGCGCCTGAATGACGGGCAGGCGGAGGCCGAGTCGTTCGCTGAACGGCGTGGCAAGGCGCGTCATCATGCGGTCTCGGAAAACAACTCCCGCCCGATCAGCCAGCGCCGGATCTCGGACGTGCCGGCGCCGATCTCGTAAAGCTTGGCATCGCGCCACAGGCGCCCGGTGGGCGTTTCGTTGATGTATCCCATGCCGCCGAGCGCCTGGATCGCCTCGCCCGCCATCCAGGTCGCCTTCTCCGCGGCATAGAGGATCGCGCCCGCAGCGTCCTTGCGCGTGGTTACGCCGCGGTCGAGCGCCTGTCCCACCGCGTACACGTAGGCGCGGGCGGCCGAAAACGTCACGTACATGTCGGCGAGCTTTCCCTGCATGAGCTGGAATTCCCCGATCGGCTGGCCGAACTGCTTGCGGTCGTGCACGTACGGGACTACCACGTCGAGGCAGGCCGCCATGATGCCGAGCGGTCCGCCGGCCAGCACCGCGCGCTCGTAGTCGAGGCCGCTCATCAGCACGTTCGCGCCGCCGCCTTCCGCCCCGAGCAGGTTTTCGGCCGGCACCTCGCAGTCGCGAAACACCAGTTCGCAGGTATTGGATCCGCGCATGCCGAGCTTGTCGAGTTTCTGCGCGGTGCTGAAGCCTTTCATGCCTTTTTCGACCAGGAACGCGGTGATGCCGCGCGGCCCGGCGTTGGCGTCGGTCTTGGCGTACACCACCAGCACGTCGGCGTCCGGACCGTTGGTGATCCACATCTTGTTGCCGTTCATCACATAGCGGTCGCCGCGGCGCTCGGCGCGCAGGCGCATCCCCACCACGTCCGATCCGGCTCCGGTCTCGCTCATCGCGAGCGCTCCGACGTGCTCTCCGGCGATCAATTTCGGGAGGTAGCGCGTTTTCTGCGCTTCGCTGCCGTTTCTGCGGATCTGGTTCACGCACAGGTTGGAATGCGCGCCGTAGGAAAGCCCGATGGCGCCGGAGGCGCGGGAGATCTCTTCCACCGCGACGATGTGCGCAAGGTAGCCCATGTGCGTGCCGCCGTAGGTCTCCTCGGCGGTGATTCCGAGGAGGCCGAGCGCCCCGAGTTTCCTCCACAGGTCCATCGGAAACTCGTTCGTGCGGTCGATCTCCGCGGCGCGCGGCGCAATCTCCTTGCGCGCGAACTCCTGCACGGTCGAACGCAGCATCTCGATCGTCTCGCCGTGCTCGAATCTGAGGAAAGGGAATTCCATCGCGTTCACTCCGCGGCGGCGCGGGGGACTGCGTCCGCATCCGGCGTATCGGGGGTATCGGGCAGCATCATGAGGGTCTGCTGCGTGGCGGCGACCAGCACGCTCCGGCCTGCGTGTCGCGTATACACCTCGCCGCTGGTGATGGAGAGGGTGCGCCCCGGCTTGACGACCTCGCCGCGGGCGACCAGCAGGCCCTGCCGCGCCGGCGCCATGAGATTGATCTTGTACTCCACCGTGACGAGCGAAGCGGTGGCAGGCATCAGGGTGTAGGCCGCGTAGCCGCAGGCCGAATCCGCGATCATGCCGATGATCCCGCCATGCACGTAGCCCTTCTGCTGGGTCAGGTCCTCGCGCCAGGGCAGCTCAATCTCGCAGAACCCGGGTTCGACCACCGAGAGCGTGGCGCCGATCAGCGTCATCGCGCGCTGGCGGGCGAAGCTCGCGCGTACGCGGACCGCGAATTCCGGGTCCTGCGGCTCGAAGCGCGCTGCGGGCGTCGGGTCAGGGGCGTTCATCGCCCGGCAAGGCTACTTTACGTTTACGTAAACGTCAACACAAACAACATCCCTATCGCGCATCCGGGCGCCGCTCGCGGAGCCCTCAGGCGTCCTTCCTTCGGTTGCGAGCGCCCAGCCGCTGCCGGATGCGCTTCTCGAACAGGCCGATCTCGGAGAGCTGGGCCTCGATGTCGGTGCGCTGCTGCTCGAGCGCCGTCCGGTGCTGCGCCAGGACCGTGAGGAATCGCTCGAGCTGCGGCCGCTCGTCGCGCCCCGGCTCGTACATGTCGATCAGCTCCCTGACCTCGGACAGGGTGAGCCCCAGCCGCTTGCCGCGCAGCGTCAGCTTGAGGCGCGTTCGGTCGCGCGGGGCGTAAATGCGGCGCTGGCCAACCCGGCGCGGCGCGAGCAATCCCTGATCTTCGTAGAAACGGATGGCGCGCGGCGTGATGTCGAATTCGCGCGCCAGCTCACCGATCGAATACTCGGCACGCTCCTTTTCATGCTGTTCCACGGAAGGATCGATCGTCACGGCGCGGTCCGCGGGCGCTCGGGTGCTGCGATGCGGAAAAAACAACTACAATCCGCGCATTCTAGCTCATGCCGGTCGCTTCCTCCATCGAATACCCGTTCGCCGATCTGCCTGCACCTGGCGCCGCTGTAGAGGTCGCGCGGGGAGTGTTCTGGGCCAACCCGCTGAAGCTGTTTCTCGACTCGATCCGGCGCTACTGCGAGTTGCCGGCCGATACGCTGGTACTGCCCTCGTACGGACAACCGTTCCGCGGCGCGCAAGCCCGCATCGCGGCGCTCGAGGCGCACCACGAGGCGCGCCTCGCGGAACTGCTGGCGGCCTGCGCCGAAGCGCCACGCTGCGCCGCCGACGTGCTCGAAGTGCTGTTCCGTCGCCGGCTCGAGACCAATCAGATCTTCTTCGCGATGGGCGAGGCGATTGCGCATCTGCACTTCCTTCATTACGCGGGACAGCTCACGCGCACGATCGGCGCCGATGGCATCGCGCGATTCAGGCGCGCAGCGGCCGGCGCGCACCGATGAACGAGGGGAACGCATGGATGCGGTGAAACTGGGGGTGAATCCGGAACAGGTGCACCAGGTGCTGCGCGAGGTTGCGGAGCGCTCGGGGCGCATTCTCGGCGAGTTCGCGCAGAGACACGTCGCCAACAGCGTCTCGGCGGCGGTCAGCGACGAACTCGGCATCGCCAAGGCCTACATGGACCTGTACGCGCGCATGCTCGGCAATCCGTACGTGCTGGCGAGCGCCTCCGCGAACCTGATGTTCGATTACGTCAGGTTGTGGCAATCGAGCTGGCTGAAGCTGCTCGGCATGGAGACGAAACCGGTCGCCGAGCCGGCAAAGGGCGATTCGCGCTTCAAGGACGAGGACTGGGACTCGAACTTCCTGTTCGATTTCGTCAAGCAGTCCTACCTGATCGCCGCGCGCCAGATCCAGCACGCGGTGGCGAACGTGGACGGCCTGCCCGAGGAGTCGCAGAAGAAAGTCGCGTTCTTCACCCGGCAGTACGTGGACGCGCTCGCGCCTTCGAATTTCATTCTGACCAATCCGCAGGTGCTGCGCGAAACGGTGTCGAGCGGCGGTCAGAACCTGGTCAAGGGGCTCAACAACCTGCTCGCCGACATCGAGAAAGGCGAGGGCCAGCTCCGGATCAGCATGACCGACGAGAGCGCCTTCCAGCTCGGGAAGAACGTCGCCACCACGCCGGGGAAGGTCGTCTTCCAGACCGACCTCATGCAGTTGATCCAGTTCTCGCCGACGACCCGGGAGGTGTACCGGCGGCCCCTGGTCATCATCCCGCCGTGGATCAACAAGTACTACATCCTCGATCTGCGCGAAAGGAATTCGTTCATCAAGTGGGCGACCGACCAGGGACACACCGTGTTCGTGCTGTCCTGGGTGAATCCGGACGCGCGCCTGGCGCAGAAGGGCTTCGACGATTACATGCTCGAGGGCACGCTCGCCGCGCTCGATGCGGTGGAGCAGGCGACCGGCGAGCGCAAGATCAATTTCATCGGCTACTGCCTCGGCGGCACGCTGCTCGGCTGTACGCTCGCCTGGCTTGCGGCCAAGGGCGAGGACCGGGTCGGCTGCTCGACGTATTTCGTCAGCCTGCTCGATTTCTCCGCTCCGGGAGAGCTCGGCGTTTTCATCGACGAGCAGCAGGTGCAGGCGCTCGAAAGGAAGATGAACGAGCGCGGCTACCTCGAGGGCTCGGAAATGGCGGGCACGTTCAACCTGCTGCGCGCCAACGACCTCGTCTGGTCGTTCGTGATCAACAATTACCTGCTCGGCAAGGACCCGTTCCCGTTCGACCTGCTGTACTGGAATTCGGATTCCACGCGCATGCCGGCAAGGATGCACAGCTTCTACCTGCGCAACATGTACATGAAGAACCTGCTCGGCACGCCGGGTGGGATCACGCTTGCCGGCGTGCCGATCGAACTTTCGAAGGTAAAGCTGCCCGCGTATTTCATCTCGACCGTCGAGGATCACATCGCGCCGTGGAAGACGACCTACCGCGGCGCGCGCTACCTCGGCGGGCCGGTGCGGTTCGTGCTGGGCGGCTCCGGCCACATCGCAGGGATCGTCAATCCGCCCGCTGCGAAGAAGTATCACTACTGGACCAACGAAGCGCTGCCCGAGACGCCCGAGCAATGGTTCGAAGGCGCAACGCAGCACCCCGGCTCATGGTGGGACGACTGGCAGGCCTGGATGGATGCCCGGAACGCCGGCGAAAAGGTGCCGGCGCGCGTTCCGGGCGATGGCAAGCTGAAGGTGCTCGAGGATGCGCCGGGAAGCTACGTCATGCAGCGCCTGGGGGCGAAGACGGCTGCAGGCGCGCAGTGAACGCGGCGAGGTAGCCGAGGCCGCGAATCGCCCGGCTGCCGTACCACGAGGTCATCTCTGCGTCGATCAGGACCGCAGGCTTTCCGAGCCGCGCGGAAATTTCCTGCAAGTGTCTTTCGCGAAACGCGTAGGGCTCCGTCGAAAGCAGCACCCACTCCACCGATTCCAACCACGGCTCGTTCAACGTCAGCTCCGGATAGCGCACCGCCGCCGTGGGCGGCGCCGTGTCCAGGCCGAAAAGCGCGAGCGTTCGCGAGATGTAGGTGTCGCGCGACACCGTCATCCAGGGATCTTTCCAGATCAGGTACAGGACGTTGCGCTTTTCATGGCTTCGCGACGTCGCCACATCGTAGGCTGTCTGAAAACGGGCGCAGAGCGCCTCGGCTTCGGGTTCTCTTCCGAATGCATCGCCAATCTGGCGGTAGAGCGCGAGATTGTCGAGTGGCCCGAGCGGGTGGGTGATGATCACCTTCGGTACGAACGCGGCGAGTGCATCAGCGGTTTCCTTTCGGTTCTCATCCACGTTGACGATTACGTGCGTGGGCTCTAGTACCCGGACCTTCTCCACATCCACCGACTTGGTACCGCCGATCTTCGGAATGCGTCGTACGACCTCGCGCGGGTGGATGCAGAATCCCGTGCGTCCGACGATCTGCCCGGCAAGGCCGAGATCGCAGAGCAATTCGGTGATCGACGGTACCAGCGAAACGATCCGATTCAAACCGGGATATCGCGGGGCTTGCGCGGCGCTCGCGCCGCGAGCCGGTCGTAGAGCGGCGCCGGAAGCAGGCGCAGGGCGCGCCCCACGACTGCCATTTGCCAGGGGATGATCGCGAACCGTCGCCGCGCTGCGATCGCGCGGGCGATGCGTCTCGCAGCGTCGTCCGCCGGAAGAAGAAAAGGCATGCGATAGCGGTTGACGCGCGTCATCGGCGTGTCGACGTAGCCGGGACAGATCGTCACGACGGCGACGCCGCTTCCCGCAAGCTCGGTCCGAAGCGCTTCGAGCCATGCGATTGCGGCCGCCTTCGAAGCGCTGTAGGCCCCCGCGCCGGGTATACCCCGAAAGCCGGCGACGCTTGCGATGCCGCACAGCGTGCCGCCGCCGGCGCTGCGCATCGCGGGCGCGAACGCGGCGAGCGTTGCCGCGAGGCCGGCGACATTGACCTCCAGCAGCCGCCGCAACTTGGCCACATCGCGTGGCTCGTCGCCCCGGGTTCCGACCGACACCCCGGCGCTCGCGATCACGAGGTCGGGAATCCCGAAGCGCCCGATGAATTCGCGCGCCGCGCGTCCGACCGCTTCGGAATCGCTCACGTCGACCGGGTAAACGGCGCATGTTCCGGGCAGGCCCGCGGCAAGGGCTTCAAGCGCGTCCTTGCGCCGGGCGCACAATCCGAGCGCCGCGCAGGACGGAGCGTAATGGCGCGCAAGCGCCTCGCCGATACCCGATGAGGCACCGGTGATGAAGACCGAAAATGGGGTCAGAGTAACTTTTCTCCGAAGACCTCAGCTCGGCAGCCGCTGCGAGGGAAAGTTACTCTGACCCCATTTTCATTTTTTGGCGCGCTCTTCGCGGGCGCGTGCCACGAGGTACTCGACCACGTCCATCATTTCCTTGACGCCGCCCGCGAGGCGCGCGGAAGTGACGTACCGGCCGTCGACGATCAGCGTCGGGACGCCGCGTACGTCGTAGGCGGCAAGCATTTTTCGCGCGGTTTCGACGCGCGCCTTTACGTCCTCCGATTCGAGCGCCTGCTTGAATCGCGCGGCATCCACGCCGTTGGATTGCAGCCAGTCGAGCAGGTTTTTTTCCTCGTTCAGCCGCAGGCCGTCGAACTGATGGTTGTCGTAGACCGGCCAGTGCAGGCGATCCAGCAGCCCGGTCGCGTCGAGCGCGTAGAAGATGCGGGCGAACGTCGCCCAGGCGTCGCTTGAAACCGCCGGCACGCGCTTCAGATCCACTGCATTTCCGGCCGCGAGCAGCCAGCGGGCGATATGAGGCTGCGCTTCGTAGCACACCGGGCAGCCGTAGTAGAAGAATTCGATCACCTCGATCCGCGCGCCGCTCGCCGCCGGGCGCGGCGGGTCGAGCACGACATAGTCGCGTCCGGCGACCGGTTCCGCGCGGGCTGCGGCGCACGCGGCGGCCAGCAGGATCATCCATGCAAGTCGGACAAAAAGGGTTTTCATGGGCTTCCCGGGCCGCCTGGAAAGGCGCCAAGTCTACCCCCGATTGCGATGCCGTCGTCAAAGCCCTAGGCTGTACCCATGCAGCATTTGCTGGCGCTGTTTGCACTCGCGACGGCCGTCGCGTCCGCCCCGGCGTTCGCCGACGAGGACGCGGACTACGGCGTCGCTCCGGTGGGAACGCTTCGGCTGTCCGATTATTCGGCGCCGACGCCGAGCGACGTGCCCGGGGCGAAAAGGCTCGGCACGGCGCAATTGCGCGAGTGGCTGCGCGGTGAAACGCTGCCGCCGCCTCTGCTCTTCGATGTACTCGGCGGCGAGGCGCACGATTCGCTTCCGGGCGCGATCTGGTTGCCCGGTGCCGGGCGAGGACAGTCGTTCCAGGACAGCGTTCAGGAACAGCTTGCGAAGACGATCCGGGCCGCGACGAAGGACGACCGGAGGCGGCGGCTGGTCTTCTTCTGCCAGGGGCCTCGATGCTGGCTCTCGTATAACGCGGCGTTGCGCGCCGTTGCCCTGGGCTACGAGCACGTGTACTGGTATCGCGGCGGAATCGAGGCCTGGGTCGCCGCCGGCGGCACGTTGGCGCCGCTGCGGCTCACTTGGCGAAAGCCCGCCGGGTGAACGCTACTTGAGCGGGACCGTCTTTCGCGCCAGGCCGATCAGATAGTCCACAGTGTCCAGCATTGCTTTCTGGGTTCGGCTTTGCTCGGCGCCGACCGTGTAGCGGCCCTGCACGGCCATCGCCGGCGTGCCGTCGATCCCGTATGCCAGCGAAAGCTGGGCGGCGCGCCGCACCCTGCTTTGCACGCCGAAGGAACGCGCCGCCTCATCGAATTTCCTGGTATCCACGCCCTGCTTCTGCAGCCACTGCCCAAGCGCAGGTCCGCTGTCCGTGCGCAACCCGTCGCGATGGATCGCGTCGAACAACGGCCGGTGCAGCCGGTCGAGAACGCCGAGCGCCTCGAAGGCGTAGTAAATTGCCGCGTCCCGCGCCCAGCGATCGTTGAACACCGCCGGAACGCGGCGGAACTGCGCGTCGGTCGGCAGCTTGTTGAGCCATGTCTCCAGCAGGGGCTCCAGCGAGTAGCAATGCGGGCAGCCGTACCAGAAAAATTCGATGACATCGATTTTGCCCGGCGTATCCACCGGGAGCGCGCTCCTGAGCGCCAGGTAATCCACGCCGGCGCGGGGCTGCTGCGCCCGGGCGGCGAGCGGCGCGCCCAGCGCGGCCAGGGCGAGCGCAAGCATGACTGCGCGACGATTCGTGTCCATTCAAGGGTACCTTGTGGAAGAGGTACGCGGATTTCAGGGATCGCGCCCGGAAATTCGCGGTGCCGCTCCTCCTAGTTCGGTTTCAGTTTGACCAGGTTTGCGTCGATTCCGTTCTGCGCCAGCATCTGGCGCACGCGGTTCAACTCCTCGATCTTCGTATACGGCCCCAGGCGCACGCGGTACCAGGTCCCCTTGTCCGCCACGCTGGTCGGCTCGACGCTCGAGTCGATCCCCAGGATCGCGAGCCGCGCCTTCTGGTTGTCCGCGTCCGCCGGATTCTGGAACGAGCCCGCCTGGATGTAATAAACGTCCTTGCCGCCTTCCGGCTGACCTTTCACCGCGCGCGCCGCCTCCTTCAATTCCCGCTCCGTGACCGGCTCCTCGCCGCCCGGAAGGATCTTGTAGAAGTCGAACCTGGGTTTCTCCGGCGCTTTCGCCGCAGGCGAGGCGCCCTGCGGCGGCAACCCGGCAACGGCCGGGGCGTTCCCGGAATCCGCGCCGCTCCCGCCGGCCGAGGACGGCTTCGCCTTGGCGAGAAACGGGATCGGGGTCTTGTTGAGATAAAACGCGACGCCGAGCGCGATCCCGAGACCGAGGACGAGGCCGACAAAAACGCCGAGCAGAAACCCGCCCCCGGAATGGCGGCGGGTCACAGTGTTCGCAGGCTTGCGCATCACATCTTCTCCGGCGCGCGGACGCCGAGCAGCGCCAGCCCGTTGGCAAGCGTCTGGCGCACCGCCGCGCACAGCGCGAGGCGCGAATCGCGGAGCGGCGCGTCCTCGACGAGGATCCGCTCGCCATTATAGTAGCTGTGGAACTCGCCCGCGAGCTCGCGCAGGTAGAACGCGATCGAATGCGGCGCAAGATCGCGCGCCGCGGACTGCACGAGTTCGGGGAATTCCGCGACGCGCTGCGCCAGCGCGAGTTCGCGATCCAGGACCAGCGGCGCAAGCGATGCGTCCCTCAGTCGCGCAGGGTCACCGCCCCATTGGGCGAACACGCTGCAAACGCGCGCGTGCGCGTATTGCACGTAGTACACCGGGTTGTCCTCGGTCCGGGCGAGCGCCAGGTCGACGTCGAAAACGAAATCCGTCTCGGCGCGCCGCGAGGCGAGAAAGAACCGCACCGCGTCGCGGCCGACCCAGTCGATCAGCTCGCGCAGCGTCACGTAGGACCCCGCACGCTTGGAGATTCGCACCTCCTCGCCGCCGCGCATCACCTTCACCAGACTGTGCAGCACGTAGTCCGGATAGCCCGCGGGAATGCCAAGATTCAGCGCCTGCAGCCCCGCGCGCACGCGGGTGACCGTGCTGTGGTGATCGGTCCCGTGCACGTTGATCACCTTGGTGAAGCCGCGTTGCCACTTGATCACGTGGTACGCGACGTCAGGTACGAAGTAGGTGTAGCTGCCGTCCGATTTGCGCACCACGCGGTCCTTGTCGTCGCCATAGTCGGTTGTCCGCAGCCAGAGCGCGCCGTCCTGCTCGTAGGTCTTGCCGCTCGCGCGCAGCCCGCGCACGGCGTCCTCCACCTTGCCCTCGGTGTAGAGGCTCGATTCGAGGAAATAGGCGTCGAACGTCACGCCGAACGCCTGCAGGTCGGCGTCTTGCTCTCTGCGCAGAAACGCGATCGCAAACTTGCGCACCGCATCGAGGTCTGCGCAATCGCCGCCGTCCGCTGCAAAGTCGCGAGCGATCTCGTTGATGTACTCGCCCTCGTAGCCGTCCGCCGGCCATTGCGCGTCGCCGGGCTTGACGCCCCGTGCGCGCGCCTGCACCGAGAGAGCAAGGTTCTGGATCTGCGCGCCGGCATCGTTGTAGTAGAACTCGCGCGTCACCGCATCGCCCCGCGCCTCGAGCAGCGCGGCGATCGCGTCGCCGAGCGCCGCCTGCCGCCCGTGCCCGACGTGCAGCGGCCCCGTCGGGTTTGCCGACACGAATTCGACCATGACCTTCTGCGGATTTGCAGACTTCGAGCGGCCGTAATCGGCGCCCTGCTGCAGCACCAAGGCGATCAATTCCTGCTTCGCCTTTTTCTTGAGACGCGCGTTGAGAAAACCAGGACCCGCCAGTTGCAGCGGCTCCCACATCGCCGTGCCGACTACCGCTTGAGCGGTTGCCTGGCGCAATTCCTCCGCGATGATTCTGGAAGGCCGTCCCAGCTTGTTCGAAAGCTGCAAGGCAACAGTACAGGCGTAATCCCCGTGTTCCGGGCTGCGAGGCTTCTCAAGCCGCACCGATACATCCGGCAACGTGGGTGCGACCTGCCTGACGCCTTCGGTCAGGATGCGCTCGAGTTCGGATTTTGGATCGGACGGCATTGAAAAAGGGCGCGAATTATACGCCCGGCGAGCGAGGGAACCGGACTCCAACCGTGATTCTCAATCCCGATCATCAGGCGAACTCGATCGGATCCACGTCGAGGTGCCAGCGGACGTGCTTGCCCGGGTGGGACTGAAGCGCCGCGCGCAGGGCGCGCGCGTACCCCTGCAGCGCGGGGCGCGACGCGGATTGCACCAGAAGCTGGGCACGTTCCAGCCCTGCGCGCCGCGTGATCACGAGCGGCACCGGGTCGTACACGCGCACCTGCCCGGGAACCGGCGCGAGCCCCTTCGCCTGGCGCAGAAAGGCGAGCGCCGCTTCGAGCTTCCGTGCCTCGGCGCGCAGCGCCATCTCGAATACGCAGGGGGGGAAGCCGCCGGCCTTGCGCTCGGCGAGTTGCGAAGCGGCGAACCCCGCGAAGTCGTGGCGTGCGAGCGCGGCAAAAAGCGGGTGGCCGGGATAGCGCGTCTGCACCTGCACCTCGCCCGGCTGTTCGCGCCGGCCGGCGCGACCGGAAACCTGGGCCAGCGTCGCGAACAGCCGTTCGGCCGCGCGATAGTCGGTCGACACCAATGCACTGTCGGCGTTCAGCACGCAGACCAGTGTCAGCTGCGGAAAATCGTGCCCCTTCGCGAGGAGTTGAGTGCCGACGAGGATGTCGGCCTCGCCCCGGCGCACGCCCTCCAGGGTACGCGAAAGCTCGGCGCGCCGCCGCACGCTGTCGCGATCGATCCGCACGATCCGTGCGCCGGGAAACAGGACCCCGAGGGTCTCCTCGACGCGCTGCGTGCCGCGGCCGAGAGGGCGCAGGTCCGCGTTGCCGCAGGTCGGGCAAAAACGCGGGATCGATGCTTCGGCACCGCAATGGTGGCATCGCAGGCGCCGGTCAGCGGCGTGCAGCACGAGTCTCGCAGTGCAGCGGGTGCATCCTGCGGTCCAGCCGCAAGCCTCGCAAGCAAGCACCGGCGCATATCCCCGGCGGTTGATGAAAACAAGGCTCTGCTCGCCGCGCGCAAGTCGCTCCCGGATTCCCTCGATCGCGGAGGAGGAGAGTCCCTGTTCCACGGGTTGGGTACGCAGATCGATCGTTCGAATCGTCGGCAGCCGGGCGCCGGGCACGGCGCGTTCGGGAAGCTCCACGCGCCTGTAACGCCCCGAGAGGCAGTTGTGCCAGGTTTCGAGTGAAGGTGTTGCGGTTCCGAGCACCACGGGGCAGCCGGCAAGCTTGGCGCGAACGACCGCGATGTCGCGCCCCGAGTAGCGCAGCCCCTCCTGCTGCTTGAACGACGTGTCATGCTCCTCGTCCACGACGATGAGCTCGAGGCGCGGCAACGGGGCGAGCACCGCGAGGCGGGTGCCGAGCACGATGCCCGCTTCGCCGCGCGCCGCGGCAAGCCATGCAGAGGTGCGCGCAACGTCCTCCAGGCCGCTGTGCAGCACCGCGACGCGGGTTTCCGGAAACGCGGCATGGATGCGCGTCTCGAGTTGCGGCGTAAGGCTGATTTCCGGCACCAGCAGGAGCGCCTGAGCGCCGCGCTCGAGCACCCGCGCGATCAACCGCAGGTAAACCTCGGTCTTGCCGCTGCCGGTGACGCCGTGCAGCAGAAATGCGCAAAATGAACCGAGGGTGCCGGCGATCTGTTCTATGGCGCGTGCCTGTGCAGGGGTAGGGATATGGCTCGAGTGAAACCGCGAGCCCGAGGGCGGTGGCGTCACCGCTTCGCGAATCGCTTTCGGTAACGCCTTGAGCGAGCGCAGGCGCGGAGGAAGTGCGCCGACCGCGGTCTCGCCGAACGGCCTCTGGTAGTACTCCGCGACAAAGCGCATCAGCTCGAGCCATTGGCGCGAAAGCGGCGGCGCGTCGCCGAGCACCCGGGCGACCGGCTTGATTCTCGTCGCCTCGAGCTCGCTTCCGCGCGCGGTTGCAACCGCGATTCCGACGCGTTGGCGGGTCCCGAGGGGCACCATGACGCGATCCCCCGGCTGCACTTCGAGCGTGTTCGGCACCTGATAGTCGAACAGCCGATCGACCGGCACATTGAGCGCGACGCGCAACACTCTCATCGCGCGAGGGAAGACACGTTCCAGCGCGGGTCTTTTCTACAGAATGGCAACGGCTTATTTCCCGTACTTCAGTTTCTGCATTGGATTGCGCGGCGTACGTCTTGCCTGCAAAGGGCATTTTGCTCGGGGTGCGCTTCCTGTGGATAAGTTTGTGGGTAACAGGCCGCGCACATGGGATGTTATCCGCAGGGACGAGGGAAAATCCGATCCTCTCTTCGCCGCCGGTGGAAATTACCCCGTCTTCTCATATACTTAGGCGAGGCACGCATGCATTCAGCCGTATGTCGGTGATTTTCCGAAGAGAAGACGCGTTTTGTGAATAAGTCATGCGGTGTCGAGTCTCGAGCCGGGCTCGGCATACCCTTGGCTGCGAACCCGTTTGCTGTAAGCGTGCACTTCGTCGACCAGCGCCAGCACGGCATCCACAGAGGCATGCGGCGAGATTCCATGACCGAGGTTGAACACATGTCCCGGGTTCGGCCCGTACGCGTCGAGGACCGTTCGTGCCGCCGCACGCACGCGGTCCGCAGGTGCGTACAGGACGGCGGGTTCCAGATTGCCTTGCAATGCGACGCGGCCACCGACCCGCCGTCGCGCCTGCGCGAGGTCCGTATTCCAGTCAACGCCGAGCGCATCGCAACCGCATGCCGCCATCGCCTCGAGCCACTGTCCCCCGCCCTTGGTGAACAGAATCACCGGCACATGCCGCCCCTCGTGTTCGCGCGTCAGAGCCGCGATCACGCGCCGCGAATAGGCGAGCGAAAACTCTTCGTAACCGGCAGTGCTCAAATTGCCCCCCCATGTATCAAAGAGCATCACTGCCTGGGCGCCCGCTTCGATCTGGGCGTTGAGGTAAGCGGTGACCGCACGGGCGTTGACCTCGAGAATCCGGTGCAGCA
>Ga0209640_10003215_pt1 | contig 14289 bp, 14 predicted proteins | sample RifCSP10_1_FD_184018 | JGI IMG/M metagenome (GOLD analysis project Ga0209640, IMG submission 184018) | Soil microbial communities from Rifle, Colorado - Rifle CSP2_sed 10_1 (SPAdes) (version 2) | ecosystem: Environmental > Terrestrial > Deep subsurface > Rock core/Sediment | place: Rifle...
TTAGGTGATTTCGAAGCAGGCTTCTACTCCAACCTTGGCACCGGCACGGCCTGACCCAGGCGTTGGGCGGCCAGGTCGGATTCCTCGTAAGTTCCGTAGAACGGAACATGGGCATCGAGCCACAGGTAGAAAGCTCGCAAGGCGGCCTCGGCCAGTTGCACGTATTTTTGATGGGCCTCATTGGTGAGAATGGAGGAAAGCGGGCTGGCATCCGCGCCGAGCCGGCCCGGCCGGGTGACTTCATCATCGAGGGCAATGATCTGATGCAAGTCAAGCCATCCGGACGCATCGACCCGGAACTTGCCGACCAGCTTTGCAAGTGTTTCATCCTCGGCGATGAGCGTACCCATATACAAGATATCGAGTTCAGCATACACCAGCTCGTCGAAATCGCGGTCCGTGCTTTGTCGCCCGGAATCAATGATCCGATCACCGCGATGAATTGCATCGACCGGCTTGCGGCGGCGCTCTGCCGGCTGGCTCAGAGATCTATGCCGTCGCCGTACCGCTATGACGACGATGATCGGCTGCGCGTCATTGTTGCTAGACCGGTTAGATTCAACGAAGTCGTCGCGGGCGCGTTCGACATGATTCGGCAGTATGGGCGCTCGAGCGCACCGGTCACCCTCCGGCTGCTCGACGCGATCGGGCTCATCGCCAAGCGCGTGCAGAGAGAAGGAGATCGTACCGCTCTATTTAACCAGGCAGTGATGATAGAGCGCGGCAGTCACGAGGAGTTGTCTGAAGAGCGAGACCGCAAGGAAGTTCAAGAGCGCTTCAGGACGACCATCTTAGCGCTGCAAGAGCGCGCCTGGCGAGAACTGACCGGGCGAAGCGCGGCGCGCTAGTCCGTCGATTGGCAGGCTTGGCACCCGATCAGCGATTGCTTTTGTGCGGTCTCTCCGAGGCTGACTCCTCGCCTACACTGAGTTGTCCTCGGCGCATGATTGCGCCGTTTGCTTATCGAAAAAGCCATTCGCCGTTTAACGGCGTCCGAGAAGCGCCCGCCTCGTTGCTGATGCGAATGCTCCGGCGCTGCCGTCCTGACATAGCGTGACTGCTATCTGGTGCGCGGCGCGGAAGCATGTGACCGTCTTGGAATCTGTGTCGCTGCTTTTGGTCAGTCCGAAGGTGGGCATTTTCTCGAGTTGTCGTAGCTGTCGTCGGACGGCGCGCCGTGATCGAGCCAGTCTCTGAAATGCTCCAGCGCATGCGCCATGCGCCATTCTTCAAAGACGGTGCGCGCCATGGCAGCCACTGCACCGGACGATTGCGGCTTATCTTGGATGGAGATCGCGCGCTGCAGCAGCCAGGCTTCAAAAATCTCCGGATCGGGATCTTCGCCAACCGCCTGCTCCAACAGCCGGCGCTTGATCGCTAGGCCGATCGCATCGGGCGTCTGATCGCGTTTTCGGCGCCGCCGCCGCCCTTCAGACGCTTCCAGTGCGGCGAGCAAGGCTTGACAGACATAAGCGGGGCGGACCGTTTCCAAGACGTTTTGCGGCATCGTTATCGCATTCCGGGAAAGAGTCTCCGGATGATACTTTTGTTGTAACCGACAGTGACGTTCAGAAAATATCCCGGGCCCGGAGGTCGCCGGTATCCTTGTTCGACGGCGGCGACGTCGAGCTCGACGCTGGCCAGATCATTGATCATGACGCCGAGCTTATCGACGCCTTGCAATATGGTGAACGATTTCAGGTAGCCGGAGCAACGCTTGCACCCTTCGATCGTCCGCGCCGAATCCCCGTTTTGCGGCACCAACGAGACCAGCTGTTCGTGATCGTTCAGATCGCAGAATGGACACTGCAACCAATGAATCTGCCACTCGTCGCCGCAGCGGCCGCACCGCAGATAGCGCGCGCGCTCGATGCCCCTGATTTCAGCGAGCGCCGGCCACGCGCCGCATAAGGGACAGTAACCCTCCAGCCAACTTGTCTTATTTGAGCTCGCCAAGCGGCGGCCGCAAGCCTGAAGAAACGGAATCGGTAATAACTCCGCAACGCTTTGAAACGCCGTGGCGTCCGTGCCGGAATCGAGCGCGATCTGCTTGAGCTGCTCGATGTCTTGACAAAGTGCCGCGCGAAACAATTGGACGGCTTCCACATTGGATTTTTCCACGGTTCTAAGCGTGGCCATTTGGGGCGTACCGCTGGCAACGGCGCTGCGGATGAGACGTTTCAGCCAAGCGTTAACAAAATCGATCGGTAGCGCTATGGCGGCTTGCGCCAACGCGGGAGCATGCGCCTGTTCTCGTGAAACAATGGGCACGAAGCTCTCCCATGCCGGATCGGCCGCTTCGCTCAGCGTCTGGCCCACAACCGAGAGCCAGGGGTTCCACTCGGGATGGTCGGAACGCAAATTTTGCAGACGGCTTGCTGTAGCACTGTTCATTGGCGGTTCGCCTGCTGCTGGCGCTTATTGTCACTGCCGGCGCTCACATATTTAGGATTGATAAGTTGCGGCGTGTCATGATAGGGCTCGGAGCCTGCATGCATTTCGACCGTTTGGCCGCGATAGCCGAGGTCGGCGCCCGGACCGCCGCCGCGCGTGCGCTTTACTTCAGGGCTCTCGCAGCCGAGCAGCAGTAATGCGGCGCTGACTGTTGTCAGGATGATCTTGATGCGCATATCAGATCGCCTCGGAAGAAAATACGATAACTAGCCGCAGCAGAAATCCGCCGATCAACACCAGCGCGGCGGAAGTGGTCAAGTTCAAATCGCCGAGCCAGCCGCGCCGCCAATAGAGCACTAAGGGAATGATCATGCCGATCAAAACCGTGATCAACAGCAGAACGCCCCACCAGTTAAGCCATGCTCGGCCGACCGCACCGAGTGAAATAATCACGGCGATCAGAACGAGGATCTCGAGCACGACTACCCAGGCATCCATGCGATGCAAAGCAAGTAGACCGGGGGCATGCCAGCGCGATCGGTCCGCCCACAGGATCATCAACGCGGCCGAAATGGACGCCGCTGAGACGACGAAGAGCAGTCCGAGCAAGGGAGTATCGGACCAAATCGGGCGGTTGGTAACGGCAAGCAGGACGCCGGTATAGCCGGCAACGTAGAAGCCGAGTAGGCCGCCGATAACAGCCAAAACGCTGCCGACGGCTCCCGGTGGTCGCAAACTTCGAGGCTCGAGCCAGCGTATACGGCGAGACTCCGCGAGAGCGCCGAGAAAGGCGATGAATGAAAACAGTCCGAAGAGGAGCAATGCCCAGGAACCGAGCGACATCGGCGACCAGTACTTGAACATGGGCTGAAAAGTGTTCGGCTCGACGAGCATATGCCAGAAACGCAATGGCCGATTGAGGTCAATGGTCAACAAGATGCCGCTTATAAGGATGCACGGAAAAGAGATGTAGTAGCCCAGACGCGCGAGCGGCCGATCCTCGGGACGTCCAAAAAAATCGAGCAGGACGGCAAGGAAGTAGCTGCCGCCCGCGAGCCCGCCGAAAAAGAAATAGAACACGATGAGCCATTCCCAGTCGGGTGAGGCAGTAAAGTAGGTGCTGGAAGGAGCGCCGTTCACGGTTGCACCTCCTCGTGCTCTCTTACACCGCGGTCGCGAAAATTAAACAGACCGATGAGGCCGACCAAAATCGCGCCGAAAATCGTATAGAGCGTGCTCGGCACGAGATTGCGCGAGGGCATTTTCGGGTCCGGCGGCAGGCCGTAGACTTCAGGTTTGTCGACGAGCAAGTAAAACGAGTTGAGCCCGCCGAGCATTTTCTCATCGGCGCCGTAGAGGTAAGCGCGCTGTTCGCCGGTTTGATGAAGCTGGGCCACGCGTTTCTCGGCACGGTTGCGGAGGTCCGAGATCGTGCCGAATTGAATGGAATCCGTCGGGCAAGCCTTGGAGCAGGCCGGTTCCATCCCGACTTGGAGGCGGTCGTAGCAAAGCGTGCATTTCTGCGCCGTGTTCGAAGCCGGATTAATCTCGATGACGCCGAACGGGCACGCCGCTATGCAGTCGCGGCAGCCGTTGCAGGTGTCCGACTGGATGACGACGGTGTCAAACTCGGTGCGGATGATCGCGTTGGTGGGGCAGACTTCGAGACAGGCCGCATGCACGCAATGCTTGCAGACGTCGCTCATCAACAGCCAGCGGCCGTCCTTGCGATCTTCGGTGAATTGCTCAATGAATTTCACGTGGCGCCAGTGAATGCCATCCAGCGTGCGGGTGTTATCGTAACTGTCACCGCTGAGAGTGTTCTGGCCGCCATTGGTCGCCGGCAGTTGGTTCCACTCTTTGCAGGCCACCTCGCACGCCTTGCAACCGATGCAGACGGTGGTGTCGGTGTAAAAACCCATTGGTTCAGGCATAAAAATGACTCCTTGGAGTACTGGAGTAGTGGAGTAATGGAGTGTTGGGTTGGTCGGAACCCATTACTCCAATTCTCCAGTACTCCATCAGCCCAGTTCTCTTCACGCCTTCTCCACGTTGCAGACAAACGCCTTGCCTTCGTGAATCGAGACATTGGGATCGCCGACGAGCGCCGTTAGCTCGTTGACGACATCGCCGGTCGACAATCCCTCATAGCCCCAATGCCAGGGCATCCCGACTTGATGAATGAGTTTGCCGTCGATGTTGAACGGTCGCAGGCGGCGGGTGACTAACGCCTTGGCTCGGATCTGGCTCCGTGGACTCGAGATTCTCACCCAGTCCAGGTTTTGAATGCCCTTTTCCCGTGCCAGCTCGGGACTGAGTTCGATAAATAGCTCAGGCTGTAGTTCCGTCAGCCAGGGATTCCACCGGCTCATGGCACCTGCCAGGTAATGCTCCGTTAGCCTATAGGTCGTAATCACGTAAGGAAACTTTGGATCTCCCACTGCCGCGAGAGGATTTCCATCAGTCTTCCAGTACTTCAAAACCGGACTGGACTGTTGCTTGTAGAGCGGATTCTGCACCGGAGACTCCGCAGGCTCGTAATGAGTCGGCAGCGGCCCGTCCACCAGCCCGCTGGGAACGTAGAGCCATCCGACCCCGCCGTCGAGCATGATGAATGGGTCGGTTCCGTCCTGAGCATCCAGTCCAATGCCCATGGGTTGAGCCTTGGCCGTCGGCGGCTTTGTCGCGGCGAAATCCGGCACGTCGTAGCCGGTCCATTTTTGGCCATCCCACCATATATATTTTTTACGCTCGCTCCAGGGCTTTCCTTGCAAGTCGGCGGAGGCGCGGTTGTACATGATCCGCCGGTTGGCCGGCCACGAATATCCCCAGCCCAGCTGCGCCCCCCCTGGCGCATCGGATGGGTCGGCTTTTCGATTGGCCGAACGATTCTCTCCCGGAGCGGGAAATACGCCGCAGTAGATCCACGATGCGCAAGTAGTCGAGCCATCGTCTTTCAAATCCGCAAAACCAGCCACATGCTTGCTGCGATCGGCAGTGTAGTAGCCATTGATCTCGCGCAGGATCTTTAGCCCGTCGGGATCGCCCTCGTCGTGTTGCGGCATCCCCGGCGCAGGCGCTCCTCCTGCAGGCTGCTCCTTTGCCGCACCCGGACCAGCGGCAGTTGAGCCGGCGGGTGATGAAGCTGTTCCGCCGGCGGCACTTGCGCCGCCCACCGCACCGCCTTCCACCTTAGCCGCGGCCGTCGGTGCGCGCAGCGCTTGACTCTTTTCATCCGGATCAAAATCCCACGTTAAATTTTTGAATCCCGCGTCCCGCGGTTCATTGCTGTCGGCGTAGAGCTTCTTGAGTCGCTTTGCGAGCTGATGCGTAAACCATAGATCGTTGCGGCAGTCGCCGGGGGGAGCGGCCGCCTTATAGTGCCATTGCAGCATGCGGAAGGTGTTCGTGAATGAGCCTTCGTACTCGGCGATCTGGGAAGAGGGAAAGAAAAAGACTTCGGTTTTTATGTCTGCCGTTTTGATTTCGCCATTCTTAATTTCAGGCGCGCTCTTCCAAAATGTTGCGCTCTCATGAACCCAATTGTCTTTGACCACGAGCCACTCAAGATTGCGCATGCCGGCGCGCTCGAGTTTGGCGTTCAGAGACGTGGCCGGGTTTTGCCCGATCAACAGCATGCCTTTGACTTTGCCCTCGGCCATGGCGGCAAACATAGCCATATGCGAGTGATCGCCGATGATCTTCGGGTGCCAGTCATAGCCGAAACCATTCTCACGCGTGGCCGCATCGCCATACATCGATTTAAGATACGACACCATGAATTTAGGCAGGTTTGCCCAGTAGCTGCGCGTTCGTGTCTCAGTAGCCAAAAAATCAACCAACGTGTCGTGCTGCTTGAGCACTGAGGGGTGCGACATGTAGCCGTGGATCGAGTGATAGAGCGTGGGAATGTCGGTGGAGCCTTGAATCGAAGCATGCCCGCGCAGCGCCATGATGCCTGCGCCCGGGCGGCCGATATTGCCGAGCAGCAACTGCAGCAAGGCGCAGCAGCCGATAACCTGCGGCCCGTTGGTGTGCTGCGTCCACGCCACCGCATAGGCAAACGAAGTGGTCCGTTCCGCCCCTGAGTTGGCGAGAATGGTTTCGGCTACCTTGAGAAAAGTGTCGCGCGGGCAGCCGGTCACGCGCTCGACCATTTCCGGTGTATAGCGGCTGAAATGCCGCTTGAGGATCTGAAAAACGCAACGCGGGTTCTTCAGCGTCTCATCTTTGCGGGGTGGAGGTTGGAGTAGCGCGCGGACCAGTGGCTCGAACGGCGGGCCTTTGGCGCCGGCCTTGCGGGCCTCGCCATCCTTCTGCGCGGCCGCGCCTGCTGCCCCTGACTCTCGGGCGCCGCGCTCCGCCCCCTGGCCTTCTTTTCCGACCTGCTGCTCGCCGCTTTCGGCGGTTGCGGCCTGCCAGCCCTGGGTCTGAGCCTGCGTGCCCGCATACTGCCAGCTCTGACCGTTGTACTCGCCGACGAAACCATTGAACGGCCACTCGCCGACGCCGCCCTTATACTGCATGAGCCCGGAAAAGACGCCGTCTAAATCTTCCGTATCCTGGAACTCGTCACTGATCAGCATCGGCGCGTTGGTATAATGCACCACGAAATCCTGGAAGAACTGCTCGTTGTTCCAACGCTCGTTGTTGATGACGTAATTGATCAACCCGCCGAGGAAGGCGATATCCGAGCCGGCGCGGATCGGCGCATAGATGTCGCACATCGCGCTGGTGCGAGTGAAACGTGGATCAACATGGATGAGTTTCGCGCCTTTCAGCTTGGCTTTCATGGGCCAGCGAAATGCAACCGGATGGTTTTCCGCCATGTTGGAGCCCATGAACACACAGCAATCGGAGTCTTGCATGGTCCGATAAGGTAGGGTTGCTGCACCGCGGCCGAAGCGTGTCCCCAGACCGGGGACGCTGGAGCTGTGTCATATACGCGCTTGGTTCTCGATGGGAACAATGCCGAGCCCACGCATCAATTTTTGCTGGATATGATTCCACTCATTGTCGAGTGTTGCTCCCCCGAGCGAAAAAATCGAAGTTGTGGAGTTGACTAGCTTGCCGTTTTCCAGTTTCTCGATGAAAGTCTCGTCGCGTGATTTCTTTACCAGCTCGGCGACCCGATCCATAGCTTTTTCCAAGTTCCAAACTTCCCAATCCGCCGCTCCAGGCGCGCGATGAAGAACCTGAGTGGGCCGGTTTGGATTTACGTGCAACTGAAAAATCGCCGCGCCTTTGGGGCACAGGGTGCCCTCGCTGTAGGGACTACGGTTGTCGCCCTCGATGTTGACGATCTTGCCGTCAATGGTGTGAACCAAAGTCGCGCAACCGACCGAGCAATAGGGGCAAATACTTGGCGTCGCTTGGGCATTCTTAATTCTAAGCTCTTGCGCGCGCGCCACCACGGGCGCCAGGTTGACGCCTGAGCCTACAAGCCCGCTCAGCGCCGTCCCGCTTGCCGCGGCAGCCGAGAAGCGGAGAAAATCACGCCGCGAGACATCCATGATGTTCCTCCTTCGAGTCGTGGCCTGAACGTTTATTCACGATCGTAGGTGAATAAATCACGCAAGATATGTACCTGTGTCACCAAATAGTACCCAGGGCGCACTGGAAGGAAATTACTCTTTCTTGGAGAGACCCTCCGCCGCGGCGCCACTCGGGTCGCGCGGCCGAATTAAATGAAGAGAAAACACCAGCGCGATGATCAAAACCGTTAGCAGGCCGAGTTCCATCAACGCATTCTGAAAAAGTGCAGTGCCCTCCTTCATCATTTTCGGCAGTTCCGCCGTCAGAACGAGGATCCGCCGAGTGACCGCGATCAATCCCACGACCAGAAACGGTCCCGGTTGTAGGACATGTTGGCGAAACGAGACTTGGACGGTGTATAGGACTTCGACGAAGATGATGATCAGCAGAATCCTGTCGAGCAGCATCACGATATTTTCGGATAAGGAGCCGACGAAAACGTATTGCGCAAAAAAGATAATCTCGGCAATAAGCAGCGCGCCTGCGATGGCGGCGAGGAGCAGTGCTAGACCGATATAGATGATGTCCTCGATGCGCGTGAACACCGCGGAGATTGTTTCACGAAATCGCGTCTTGGCGATGGCAGTCTCCTTTTGCGGCTGGGCACGCTAACGATGCTAGGAAAACCTGTTTCATTGGAAGCACTGGAGCAATTCGGGGGCTGGAATTCGTAAGCTATTAGCAGCTGTATCTGTCATAAGCGGGCTGCATCTGCAGTCCTTGAAGCAGCAACGCAACACATGTGCCACCGATAATCGAAGCTGTCGCAAATCAAAATCCCACTAGTGGCAATGGGATAACAGTCCCTTGTTCCAATTGTGACACAGGTGGGAACGTTCACGAATTGTTAAATTGTAATTATCGCGGGGGCATACGCGCGCTAAGTGGAAGACGGCAACGCCGTGGATGGTACTGGGTTTGCGTTACCATTTGAAGGAAGAAAGTATCTTACGCGAGAAGGGAGTATTCACGATGGCGCAACGGACCTATAAAGCGAAAGAGTTTAAGCTTAGCGGACTCGATGGAATATCGGACCAGACCCTCGAAACTCATTTTGGCTTATACGAGGGTTACGTTAAGAATAGCAATTTGCTCATGGAGCAAATCTCCGCCATCATTCGCAAGAACCAGGCGTCCGGCAAAGATCCTGCTTACGCGGAGCTGACCCGCCGGCTCGGTTTTGAGTTCGGCGGCATGGTGTTGCACGAGTATTATTTTGAAAATCTCGCGCCCAAAGGAAAAGGCAACCCGTCGAGTGATTTCAAGCAGGCGCTCGAGTCATGTTTTGAAAGTTTCGAAAACTGGCAAGAAGCTTTTACCGCCGTGGGCGAGATGCGCGGCGTCGGCTGGGCGATCTTGTATCAGGATCCGGTCACGGAGCAACTTTCCAATCACTGGATCGCCTTGCATCAGGACGGGGTTCCTTCGGGGTTCAAGCCGATACTCGTCATGGACGTTTGGGAGCATGCATTTATGCTCGACTACAAGCCATCCGAGCGCGCCAAGTACATCGATGCATTTTTTAAAAATATCAATTGGGAAGTAGTGCATCAGCGGCTGATCACACCGGCGGCCGTGCGTGCCGTGGCGTGAAGGTTGTTCTAGCCGCCGGCTTAGGCTCGAGACAGGCCGGCGGCTTAGTTTTCGCTACGCCGCTGAATGTGCATTAGTGCAAGATTACCTCACCCGAAAGGCTGGCCCGAAGCTTATGGCGTTCACCACATTGATTTTTCATGAGCCTCCGAGGACGTAGAAGCGTAGAACTATAAAGAGGAGCATCAGCAGGTCGTCCTAGTGAGAGCGCATCGTGGTCCCCGGTTGGCTCCCGTAGCACACAGTGGCGCCTGTATCACGGCCTCCAGGCGTGCTCCGATGGGTCGGGTCACCGTGACGTCATATTCGCGGATGGAATCACCACCGTGAACGCCCCGATCGTTACTTCGGGTTCGAACCAACCGTCCCCGCGATTCGGCAACGGCGGATCCGGGGTGTAGCGAAAGCCCATCGATTCTCCGGGTCTTAATTCTTTCGCGATCTTGAGGATTTCCGTCCGGCCAGGAGACTCCCGGCCCGGCTTGAATTCATTCTTCCACAGCCAGTGGAATTGAAATACCAGCTCGATATCACGGGCGAGATGCGGTGTTCGATTGACAATCTCACCGCTGACCAATGACGGTGTTGCCGTCACATTGCGAATCGCCAGAGTCTTTGCTGCTTCTTCCTGGTCCAAGACTATTTGCGCGCGACTGTCGATGCTCCAGGACACGACGATCAAGCCGCTCAGCAGTGCACTTAAGGGAAGTAACCGTGCTTTCATGAAATGCTCCTTTCCCGACCTCGATCAATCTGCGAGTCTATCGACCTGAAGCAGCTTCGAGTTACGTTTATACTACGATTATTTATTAGCCGAGCAACCTATGTGCCGCGATGCAATGGGTTCGACGCAGCACAGTTGGGACGTCCCGCGGGTGGCGACAAGATGATGGCGTAAACCAGAAACCTTAAGAGTAATATTGAATCACGGGAGGACTTCCGTTTACCCCAGTGGCGATAGCGTCGAGCTGACGAACAAATGTCTGGGTTAGGAGCAGCTACCCGAGCTCCTTGGCAAAGTAAGCGGCTGCTTTTCGCATGATATCGCGCTCTTCTTTCACGCGTTCGAGTTCGCGTTTGAGTCGTGTCAACTCATCTCCGCCACCATCGGAGCGCAATTGCCTGCCAGCAGTCGGTCTTGATCCCCCGTTGCCAAATTGCTCCTTCCACTTATAAAGCTGGTTACGGTGTATTCCTAAATCCCGTGCTATATCGGCCGGCGCCTTATCCGAGCTTTGCAGCATCCGAACTGCTTCACGCTTGAATTCCGGGGTGAATCTTTTACGTCTTGCCATGTAAGAACCTCCTCTTTGAAGGGACGGCCACGCTGCTCGTTATTTCAACGATCATGCGAAAACCGTCATTGTGTGTCATCCTGGAAGGGGACATTTGGTCGGGACGAACTTCGCAGCCGCAAACCATATGCCAGAGCTTGATGGCTGCGGGCGAAAATCGAGGTCCTGCCTTCAAGCAAGTAGTTTTCAACATACAGCTGTGAAATCAAATCCCCTTCGATGACTAGGCAGGGTAAAAGCGGAGGTGAGACTATTGATTTTTGTCCGAACTTTGTCGCAATTTTAGCACGATTTCTCCTCCGGCTGTCGCAAGACTGTTACAGATACCGGTGCTCATGGGACAGTTGGCTACGGTGCCTCATGGGAAAGTTGACGCTAAATCGTGCGCAGTTCATGAATCCTGGTATGACGCTTGCTCCTCTCTCTAATGGCTCTGAGGCCGCGTGCCATTTCACTTGTTATTACTAGCCAATAACCCGCGGACTTGTAGTGGGCGCCGGCGCCAATTAAGGATATGTGGCAGTTTCTGAATGCGGCCTCAGAATGAAGAAACTGCGACATCTTCTTAGGCGGTGGTTTGGCGACTATGCACGGCTACGCAAGTTGGTTGTCGGTGTGCTTGGCGTGAGCATCGTTATCATCGGCGCCGCAATGCTGCTGTTGCCGGGACCGGCAGTTATCGTCATCCCTGCTGGATTAGCGCTCTTGGCAACGGAGTTTGCGTGGGCCAGAAGACTGCTCCGGCGTGTTAAAAAGAAAATCAACGCTGTTTATCCGGGCAATGCGCGAGACCAAAGCGTGCCCGGCGCGCATCGTTCCAACGAAACACAAGAAAGGAAGAACCATGTTTGAAGACAAGATCGAGCGTGAAGATCTGGAAAAAATGCCGTCCGAGTACAAGGACCTTCTCGGCCGGGTGCTGACGATACAAGCGGACTGCGAAATCGGCGGCCCGCATCTGTACGTCAAAGACATGCTGCCGGGTGCGCCGAGCAAAGTAAATCAATTGATCGTGGCGCGGACAGCGGCGGAGGAGATGGACCATTACAGAAAAATCGCGCGGCTCGCCGGTGATATCGGAGTCGACACATCGTTCCTATTGAGCATTCCCAATCAAAAGCGCTATCTCGAAGCCTTTCGCGGGCTGATCAACACGTGGGAAGATTTTTCAGTCTTTGGTTTTCTGATCGATCGCGTTGGCCGCTTTCAACTGGAGGAGTTCCTTGACTGCAGTTATCTGCCGCTGCAACGGGTGTTGCCGGAGATCCTGAAGGAGGAGATGGGCCACGTCGGCTTTGGCACCAACCAGACGGCCGAGATGGCGGCGCACAGCCAAGAATCGAGGGAACTCGTCCAGAGGAGTGTCAATTTCTGGTATATCAAAGCGCTCGATATGTTCGGCCGCTCAGACTCTGAGCGCTCCAATCGCTACTGTCACTGGGGCTTAAAAAGACGGAGCAACACTCAGGCACGGTGGGAATTTAAGAAAGAAGTGGATCCGCTCATCCAAAACATGGGCCTTACCGTGCCGGATCCGGTGGCAGGCCGACAGTATTTGTAAACTGAGATGTGGGGAGGCAGATCCCGTTAACCGCTTCCTTTTGCGGGCGCATATTCTCCCAGCGTGACTTCCAATTGTTGTTCGCGCTGATCGTGGGAAAATCGTTAGCTTGACCTTTGTCCCCGGCGGCGTGCTGGCGACGCGATTGCGCAAAGTATTGCCGTCGGTGACGGGTTCGCCGTTGAAGGCGACGATCACGTTGCCCTGGCGTATGCCGGCGCGCGCCGCCCGCTGTCCGGTGCCACGGAGTTGACCACTACGCCACGCACTTCTCGAAGACCGAAACTCGCAGCCAGCTCGGGTGTCATAGGCTGAATGGCGACGCCGAGATGCCCGCGCGTGCCCTTTCCGCTTGCTATCAATTGCTTCATGACGTTGCGCGCCATGTTGGAAGGGATGGCGAAGCCAATGCCGATGCTACCGCCCGACGTCGAAAGGATTTGTGAGTTGATGCCGATAAGCTCGCCACGAGTGTTGATCAGCGCGCCGCCGGAATTGCCTTGATTGATCGGCGCGTCGGTTTGCAAGAAGTCTTCGAAGCTGCCGTCGCCAAACCGGTTGACCGGCCTGGCCAAGCGTGATCTGTTCAACCAAACTTTTATGCCGATCCTGAAAATCCTTATTCCACTGGCTGCGCCAAATTGCCAACGACCGTCCTAAGTGGCCGAGCGCGAGAGATACGATGCCGTTGTTGTCGGTGCCGGTCCAAATGGTCTGGCGGCAGCGATCACGATGGCTCAAGCCGGGAAATCCGTCGCGCTCTTCGAAGCGAATGGTTGCGCCGGCGGCGGCGTTTGCTCAGCGGAGGTCACGTTACCGGGCTTCGTTCACGATCTGTGTTCTTCGGTATACCCGCTCGCAATCGGTTCGCCGTTTTTCCGCTCGCTCCCGCTCGCCCAGCATGGTCTCGAATGGATTCACCCTCCGGCCGCTCTTGCGCATCCGTTCGACGATGGCACGGCGCTGCTCGTCGAGCGCTCGGTTGAGGAAACGGCTTCGAGACTTGGCGACGATGAGGGCGCATACCGAAAGCTCATGGCGCCGCTTGCGGCCGAGTGGGAAAGTCTGACGATTGATATTTTAGCGCCGCCGCGTTGGCCGCGCCGTCCCCTGCAACTGGCGCGTTTTGGATGGTCGGCGATCCAGCCGGCGCGGCGCTTTGCCGAAAAAACCTTTAGCGGCGGGCGCACCCAAGCGCTTTTCGCCGGATTGGCGGCTCATTCGATGCTGCCGCTTGAATATTGGGGGTCGGCTGCCTTCGGTTTGGTTCTCGGTGTTACGGCGCACGCGGTCGGGTGGCCGATCGTGCGCGGTGGCGCGCAGAAGCTTGCCGACGCACTGACCGCGTATCTTCGCTCGCTTGGCGGCGAAATATTTTTGCATCACCCGGTGGAGAGCCTCGCCGAGCTCCCGTCGTCGCGCGTCGTTCTGTGCGATTTGACGCCGCGTCAGCTTATACAAATCGCTCGCCACCGTCTCTCGCGGAATTACCGCGAAAAATTGCAAAAGTTTCGCTACGGCATGGGCGCGTTCAAGATTGACTGGGCGCTTTCGGCTGCTGTACCGTGGCGCGCGGCCGAGTGTCGGCAGGCTGCGACTGTGCACCTAAGCGCGAGTTTGGCGGAGATCGCCTTATCGGAGCGCATGGCGTGGGCCGGCTTTCAAACCAACCGCCCCTTTGTTCTGCTAGCGCAGCCGTCACTGTTCGACGAATCACGAGCGCCTGCGGGAAAGCATACGCTCTGGGCTTACTGTCACGTTCCGAACGGCTCCGTCTTTGATATGACCGATAAGATCGAGACACAGATCGAACGCTTTGCTCCCGGTTTCCGCGACACCATCCTTGCACGCTGCGTCTCCTCGCCGGTTGAACTCGAGCGACGCAACGCCAATCTCGTCGGCGGTGATATC
>Ga0209640_10003216_pt1 | contig 14289 bp, 17 predicted proteins | sample RifCSP10_1_FD_184018 | JGI IMG/M metagenome (GOLD analysis project Ga0209640, IMG submission 184018) | Soil microbial communities from Rifle, Colorado - Rifle CSP2_sed 10_1 (SPAdes) (version 2) | ecosystem: Environmental > Terrestrial > Deep subsurface > Rock core/Sediment | place: Rifle...
CCCGAGGCCCAGGCGCCGGTATATCGCAATCGTCGCCGGATTCGCGGCCGACGCGGGCGGCGCCTGATGCGCCAACGCGGCGAGCGGATCGAGCGGTCGTTCGCGCATCTCTACGACACGGGCGGCATGCGCCGGACGCATCTGCGCGGTCACACGAACATCCTGAAGCGGGTCCTGATTCATGCGGGTGGCTTCAATCTCGGGCTCGTCATGCGTCACCTGATCGGGATCGGCACGCCGCGCGGCCTGCAGGGCCGCGTGGCAGCCGTGATCGCGACGTTATTGGTGCTCATCCGCGTCGTCCGACGCCGGATCACCGCGATCTCGGCGTCGCATCGCCCCTTCAGCGCCGTGCGCGGCTGGCTCACGTCGCTGACATCGCCTGTCAGCTCGTCAGCTGCGGCCCCTTACACCACGGGCTGTTAGGAAACGCCTTCTTCTTCAGCACCCTGTTGAAGAACAAGCCTCTGACGAGCGGGCGCAAAAAGGTAGGCAGGGTCGGGAATTTGGATGGTGCCCCTGAGACGACATGCGCCGACTCTTCCAACGCACGTGCTACGTGCTCCACAACCTGGGAAGGCGACCATTTTCCCGGCACCCGCGGTGTCGTCCATGTCCCTTCCGATCTTTCCGCAGCCACGACGAGATCACCGACGGCGCTGCGATTGGCGGCAAGTGCGGTATCGACATCGACCATGGGACCTCCAGTCGGTGCAAGAGTTTATCGCCTTGAAAAAAGCCAGCTAACGTCACCGCATCACCAGCGGCGCTTCAGGTCCAGTAGCGCCGTCTGGTGCATGCGTCTGTTAGACGGCTCATTGTATCCGTCCCCGATCGGCCCGACCCTCCAGAGGAGAACCGCAGGTAGTCTTCCCCTTGCAACGGATCGCCGCGGCTCATCGTGGCAACGACCTGGACCTCGCGTTCAACCGCCCGATAGCTGATACGGCCGCTTGAATTGCGGCAGGTGTCAAGACGAGCTCGATATGGTTGGTGGAAGGAACGATTGAAACGGGTACTGTCCTTCCTCGGCTACTAAACTCCGGTGCGAAGCGCTCTGGATAGAATTGATCGTCGTTCTGACCGACGAGGACTTCCATCGGCTCAGTCACTCCAGTGATGTCGGCGGCGTAGTTCCGGTGGGGACGAAAGTTCGTAGCCAAGGCAAAGGAGTAGGACGGGGTCAGGAAGGCTCGCGCCTCGGGTCCGAGCGCAAACACGGTCACGGGAAGATCGTTGAACGCTGAGATGCCGACGCCATCGAGGATGAAGAGCCCTACCATTCGAGGCGTACCCACAGATACCCACCCACCGCTAGCGGGACGATAGGTCGTCGCGTCTTGACTGAGAAACGGTGACAGTAGGAGATAGTTATCGAAAAGGTCATGCCGTGGATCTGCGGCGAAGCGCAACGCAAATCCACCACCGGCCGAAAAGCCCACGAGGCTCTTTTTCCCCGAAGGCTGAATGGCCCTCAAGAAGTCTTCGACGTCGTCTTCCAGCTGTCCGATGTAGCCGATCTGCCCCTTCGTGCCCGAGTCGCCATGCCCGCGTATGTCCAATGCATACGCAACGTAGCCTGCCTGGGCAAAGCCCTTCGCTAACGGGTGCATTCTATTGCTGCGTGAGGAGGAGCCATGCACGAGGATGACAGCCCCTTTGTTCTCGGCATTCGCCTGACCATACACGCGGTAGGCGAGTTGTGCACGATCGCGCGCGGGGAATCGCTGAAGAGGCGCAAGGTCAGAGAGGTCCACAGACTTGAACGCGTCCCTGATGCTTGCCATCGGCGGGGGCTGGGCCCCGGGGCCCCCGAATGCAATGGCGGCGGCGATGCCGCAGATCGGAACGATCGCAAGCGCGAGAAGTGCCCCAGTGAGGTTGCGCATTTTGCGTCCGTCTAACGTTCCGAATGAGCCGCGCGCCGCAGCGACATGACGCACGGGACTAGCCCTGATCCGATCTCGTGGACAGGTTAGTTGTGTTGCCTCGAGTTGCCCTGTTCTCTTTCGTCAGTCCCTCTTTTGCTCATGATTGTAGAACGTCGTGCAGGCGCTCGGCGGCCTTCCCGTAAACACCGAGGGCGGGCACGAAGCTGCCGCCGAGGGCCCCCCTGAGAATGTGGCCATGAGGGTGAATTCGATCGCGATCGTCGAGAGGGTGACCTCATAGGATGCCCCAGGGGTGACGATCGTTGGGCGGGTCAGGCTGCAGTATCCCCCCGTACACCACCGCGTCGCCGCTCGGAGCCGACGCTCGACGCCCGGCGGCCTGGCGTTCGAACGCCGCAGGACTCACGTACCCGATCGTGGAGTGCCGGCGTCGCTCGTTATAGAACACCTCGATGCCCTCGATGTAGTCGAACAACGCCATCTTTGCGTCGCCATGGCTCTCGAATCGATCGGCCAGCTCGCTCTTCAGAGACGAGAAGAACGCTTCCATCACCGCGTTGTCGTAACAATTGCCGCGCCGACTCATACTGCACGTGATGCCGCGCGCGTCGAGGATCGTTTGGTAGTCCTCACTGGCGTACGTGCACCCTTGGTCGGAGTGATGGAGCAACCCGGCTGCGGGGCCGCGGCGTTTCACCGCCATCTCGAGGGCTTTGATCGTGAGGTGCCGGTCATTGACTGCGCTGACGGCCCACCCGACGATGAACCGGGAGAACAAGTCGAGGATCGCGGCCAGATACAGCTTGCCGCTCTCGCCAATCACGAACTCGGTCGTGTCGCCCCGGCGAGCGTGCCTTATCACAGAGGCATCGATCGCGTGCGAATCACCTCTTCGTTCAGCTCCACACCGAACCCGGGCCGGTCCGGAACCTGAATGGTTCCGCTGAGGAATCGCTCCGGGGGAGTCAAAGCGTCCGAGCGCCAGCTGATTTCGCCGTACTGCGGCTCCAGGTAGTTGACGTTCTTCATTCCGGCGCACACCTGACCGCTCGCCGCGGTCGAGACAGGCCCGCTGGGGTTGTGCGGGGCCACCATCACGCCCTGCTCGGCGGCCATCGCGGCAATGCGTGTCTCGATCTCGAACGGCGACCGTCCGTCGATCAGGGCGAAGAAGGTCTGCAGCTGCGACTGCATCCTCGCGGCGTCCTCGGCCGTCGTGTTCGCGAAGCCGAACGCATCCGACGCCTCGCCGAGCCCGATGAGCCCGGCATCGGTCCGGAGCCGGACGATGAGCCACACGGTCCGGGAGGTCGCTCGGATTGGCAGCAGTTCGACACCCACCACGCGCAGGCGCGGGACGGCCGCGTCGGCCCTCACGAGTGACAGCAGGGGAGCAAGCAGCGCGCTTCCCGTGGCCAACAGCGCCTTGCGGCGTGTAAGCGTCTTCTGAACCATTGGGGGATCAGTGTGGTCGTGCATGACAGGCGTCGTCAATTGTGCCGCCGGCATGATACGCTGCGCGCCGCGAAGCGGTCCGGGCGAGGCCGGACCTGCACACATGCGAGGTGGCCATGGTTCCAGTCACGTCCCTCTGGCTCCCCATCCTGGTCTCCGCGATCACCGTCTTCATCGTCAGTTCCCTCATCCACATGGTGATCGGCTATCACCGCGCCGACTGGAAGAGGCTTCCGTCGGAGGACGAGGTGCAGGCGGCGCTTCGGCGTTTCAACATCCCGCCGGGCGACTACATGCTGCCGGGCCCGGCCTCATCGGCCGAGATGAACACGCCTGAGTTCAAAGCCAGGGTCGAGAAGGGCCCGGTGCTGGTCATGACGACATGGCCGGCCGGACCTCAAGGCATGGGGAAGAGCCTCACGCTCTGGTTTCTCTACACCGTCCTCGTCGGCCTGTTCTCAGGCTACGTGGCGGGCGCCGCACTCGGCCCGGGCACGCCGTATCTGAGCGTCTTTCGCTTTGCCGGGACGGTGGCGTTTGCCGGCTATGCCCTTGCGCTGATGCAGCAGTCGATCTGGTACCACCGCGGTTGGGCAACGACAGCCCGCTCCATGTTCGACGGACTGATCTACGCCCTGCTCACGGCCGGCACGTTCGGGTGGCTCTGGCCGAGGGGGTGAAGTCGGAAAGTAGGAAGTTCGAAGGTCAAAGTGAGGAAGTAAGTATGAAGTGCGCCGGCGTTGTTCCGTTTCTTTTCTGTCTCGCGCTGGCGCCGCTCCTCGCGCAGCGCGACGTCGATCGCCGGGACTGGATTCAGCTCTTCAACGGCAGAGATCTCGACGGCTGGACGCCAAAGATCACGGGCTACCCGCTCGGCGAGAACTACGGGAACACCTTCCGGGTTGAGGGCGGCGTGCTGAAGGTGTCCTACGACCAGTACGCGCAGTTCGACGGGAAGTTCGGGCACCTGTTCTACAGCAGGGAGGCGTTCTCCCATTACATCCTGGCGGCGGAGTACCGCTTCGTCGGCGAGCAGGCGCCCAGTGGCCCAGCGTGGGCGATGCGCAACAACGGGCTCATGCTCCACAGCCAGGCCCCGCAGACGATGGGGTTGCGTCAGGACTTCCCGATTTCGATCGAAGTGCAACTCCTGGGCGGGGCCCCTGCACCGGATCGGACGACCGCCAACGTCTGCACACCTGGGACCGAGATCTTCATGAAGGGCGCGATGGTTCGCGCACACTGCACGAACTCGACCTCGCAGATCCACCGCGGTGACGCGTGGGTCCGCGTCGAGGTGGAAGTGCACGGCGGCGATCGTGTGAGGCACCGAGTCGACGGTCAGACGGTTCTGGAATACGAGATGCTGCAGATCGGGGGCGGAACCGTCTCGAACTTCGATCCCGCGGTCAAGAAGGACGGAGCGCCACTCACCGAGGGGTACATCGCCATTCAGGGCGAGAGCCATCCCACGGAATTCAGGAAGATCGAGATCTCGAATCTCTCGGGGTGCATGAACCCGACAGCGGCGACCTTCAAGTCGTATTTCGTGCGCCGGGATGATTCGAGGTGCGAGTGAGCTGAGTCCAGCATCCCGCGCTCGCACCTGGTACGATCTGGGTCAGTGCAGACCCTGCTCCATGTCCTGCGCCGGCGCCTCTCCCTGCCTCTGCCCGGACTCGACGCTCAGTTGCGGATGGCGCCGCGCCCGCGGGCCGGACCGGATCCGGCGCTCGCCCTCGACGATCTTCGGCCGGCAGCAGCACTGCTGCTGATCTACCCGCACGAAGGCGCGTGGCACATCCCGCTCACCGTGCGCGGGTCCGGACTTCGTCACCACACGGGACAGGTCTCGCTCCCGGGTGGACGCGTCGATCCTGGCGAATCGGTGGAGGAGGCGGCCCTCCGCGAAGCCCACGAAGAAGTCGGTATCGTGTCTGCGGACGTCGAAGTGCTGGGCCGGCTCACTCCGCTCCCGATCGTCGTCAGCAGCCATCTCCTGTATCCGGTCGTGGGCGTCGCCCCCGGCCGCCCGCAGTTCACACTCGCGACACACGAAGTGGAGTGCCTGATCGAGTTGCCGCTGACACGCCTGCGCCAGCCCGATGCCGTGGCGTGGGAAGAGCGTGTCCGCGCGAGGCCGCCGCACGGGACGATGGAGGTACCGTACTTCGACCTGCAGAATGCGAGGATCTGGGGCGCCACGGCGATGGTGCTGGCCGAGTTCATGGACCTGATCGGCGAGTTGGAGGCCTGAGCGGGCGTGGCCCGCCCGGCCTCCCGATGGCAGGGTAAAGTCCCCGCTCGGACCGGCCGATGGCCTGTACATGCCCGGTTGAGCCGGGTCGCTCGTAACCACATTAGCGGGGTGTCATGGGTCCACTGCGGGGACTGCTCGCCGTCGACGATCGACACGCACTCGAGTTCTTCTTCATCAGCCTGAAGGACGTGTGCGACGTGGCGGTCGACCCTCAGGAATTGCTCTACAACGCCAGCGTGCTGGCGCACTACGCGCAGGTCTCCACTCACTCCGATACCGACATCCCCGCGCCCGCCGATCTCGGCGCAGTCTTCGACCAGTTCGTGGTGAACACGACGCTGCCGCTCGATGGCGCGCTCATGGAGATGGCCGGCGCGCAGTGTCTGCTGCTGACGGGATTCTTCGAGGATCAAATGCGCGGGCGGCACAACATCCGCTGGTACTCGGAACTGGGCGCTAGCTTCTTCAGTCGGGCCGCCGGCCGGCAGGACTCGGCGCACAAGGCCCGGCTGCTGACGATGCTCGCTCGCCGCTTCGAGCCGTGGCGCCGGCGCCACGCGCGCCTGAGTCGCGAGCTGCGCGACCAGGCGTACCTGCTCGCGCCGCCGCGGGTGATGTAACGAAAGTCGGGCGGGCCTGACGACCCGCCCCCTGCCTGAACGTGGCGCTTATGCGCCACCCCTGCCGGTGCTTGGTCCAGTGGTCGGTTGGCCCGGGCTGGTCGGAGCTCCGCCAGGCCTTGTGGGCTGGGTGGCTCCGCCGGGCGCCGGAACGCTCGCAGGTGGGCCGCCGCTCGCACCGCCGCGGCCGTTGGCCGCGTCCGGCAACTGTGGAGCGGAGGGTCCGCCACCTCGCCGGCCGGCTTCAGCCGGCAGATTGAGCAGCGCCTCGGGTCCGCGCTTGAGCGCCGCCTCCACACGCGCGAGAGCGGCCTCGGGAACATGCCCGAGCTGCACGAGCTGGGTGAGCGCAGCGATGGCCACAGCGCGACGATCCCGCGGCGCGGTCTCGCATATCGCCTTCAGCACCTTTTCACTCACGCCCGACTCGATGGCGTCGGCCGCCACGGCCAGCTCGGCGTCCCCCGTCCCCTGCAGGCCCTTCAGAACCTGGCTGGCGCGCTCGAGCGTCGCCTCGCGTCGCGTCACGGCTGCGGCGATCCGATCGAGCGACACGCCCTTCGCCTTGCCCTCCGCGATCTTGGCTTCGAGCAGCGCCACAGGAACACCTACCTGCCGCGCGCGCGCCAGGGCCGTGTTGATCCGCTCCTGGGCCGGCTGCACCTGGGCGACCGCAAGTCCGGCGCCCGCCACGACGAACAGCGCGACGGCCGCGATCACGATCCTCATGTCTCCTCCTCGGAAGCCCCCTGTGTGTCCCGACGCCCGTCAGGGGCGTCTGAGAGAGAGACGAACGGGCGGCTCCTGGGTCACCTGACGATTCCGTAAGTCGGCGGCCAGCGCTGCGCGTGCCCGCAGCACGCGCATCTTGAGGGCGCTCACGGACGCTTCGAGCAGGTCGGCCATGGCCTCGTAGGGCACACCGTCGACGTAGTGCATGAGGAACGCTTCCCGTTGCGCCTCCGGCAGCCGTTCGAGCGCCTGCCAGATGTCCAGGCGCAGGCGCGATCGTTCCACACGGTCGCCAGGCCCTTCGGCAGCGTCCACGATGGGCCCGGCGTCCTCCAGGGGCACGCTCGTCCGTCGAGGGTTCCTCAGGTGGTCGAAGCAGCGATTGCGCAGCGTGCGAAACAGCCAGATCCTGAAGTTGGCGCGGTCGCGGCAGGCGCTCAGCTTGGTGTAGGCGCGCACGAACGCGTCCTGAACCATGTCGGCGGCGACATCGTGATCGCGGACCATCGATACAGCGTATCGATACAGCCCGGCCTGATAACGGCGTACCAGCTCCGCGAACTGCTCGGTCTCGCCACCAAGCACCCGTGCGATGACGTCGGCATCGTCCGATGACTGCATCACAGCACCACCAGCACGGCGACGTGTCCACCCATCCCGTCATCACGCCGGCTCGCAACCGAGGCCGGCACGAACCATTCCCCGCGCGCCGAACGGAAGGCGTACTTGTAGACGCCCGGGGCCAGCGGCAGGCGGATCACCCACTCGCGGCCCTCGCGACGCATGGGAACTGGCTGCCATGTGTTGAAATCGCCGGCGATGGACAAGGATTCCCCTGAGGCATCCGCCGCCGAGACGCGTATCAGCACGCCTTCTGCATCCAATCTCGGCGCCGGCTGCAGCACCGTGACGCCCCGACCGATGCGGCGCGTGACACCCACGCTCCAGCTGCGGCGCGTCTCGTTCCAGTAGAGCGGATCGGGCGTCTCCTGCCGGACGGCAGCCCACAGCGTCGCACGATCGCCAAGTGCCACTCCGACACCGGCGCCCCACGCGACCTCGTCCAGTTCCTCGCTGAGCCACTTGCCGGTCTGCGCCCACACCTGGAGCGGCGACCCGCCGTACACGAGTGACACACCGGCAAAGGGGTAGGTCCCTTCGCTCGAGTGCACCCACTTGACGTCGCCCTGCACGCGGACCGGGTCGCCATAGCTTGCGCGCGCGCCGGTTTCAAAGACGCCGCGGTTCTCGGTGACGCCTGCAAGAGCGAGCGTATGGCCACGCCAGCCTCCACGCAGCTCGATGCGCCCCGTGCCGGCCGCGAGACTGGCGAAAGGGATCGCTTCGACCGTGGCGCCGCGGCCGGTCTGGACGGCCACGTCATCTCTGAAGAGGAAACCGTGCGCGTCGAGGTCGGCCCCGACAGCCACGCGACGATTCTCGGACCCGGAGGGCAGGAAGCGCCCCCCCGTACCGAAGGCGCCCCATACCGGATCGCCATTGCGCATCGGCGCCGCGGCGGTGCCATAGACCCACACTCCGCGGAGGCTGTCGTACCGAAGGGTGCCCATCACGTTGCTCGTGCCCACGTTGACCGACACCGGGTCGTAGACGAGACGCCCCGCAGACACGTCGATGGACCATCCCTGTCCCCGCGCGCGTGCCGGGATGGCCAGGAGGCTCAGGCCCGCCAGCAGCAGACAGGTGAGCGCCGACGACCGGCTCATAAGCGTGATTCGTCTGGCGGCAACAGCGCGATGCGACTGTTCGTTCCGCCGAAGCCATCCTCCACGTGTTGCGCGTACGGATCGGGGACCCAGCGCTCGCCATCGACGACGAACGCGTAATCGTGCACGCCGAGGGGGAGCGGGAGAGTGACGGTCCAGATGCCGGGAGCCGATTGATGCAGCTCGTACTCCGGCTGCCAGTTGGTGAAGCTGCCCGCGAGCCGAACGGTCGAGGCGCCGGCGGCCTGGAGACGGAACTGGACGAAGAGCTTCGTCGCGTCGACAGCCTGCGTCACCGGCGCCGGAGCGATCGGCGACGGCCTGCCAGTCGGCAGGGACGTCGCGATCACCGCGACTGCGGCAGCCCCCAACAACCCGTACGCCGGACGAAACTGAAAGGAGACTTCTCGAGCCGTCCACAACCGGGCGACCAGACGCGCCAGCGCACTTGCTGAGCGGTGTGAATCCGCTTGCCTTATGCGGCGCATGACGCTGTCAGTCAGGTCCGGCGCCGGCCTGGCATCGACGAGCGTGCGAAGCTCGTCGATGTTGTGCTCTAGCGCGTCCGCCTCGGCCCGCTCTTCGGGCGTCAACGCGATTCGCTCGATCGCGCCGTCGAGGTACCTGTCGATCCGGTCGGTCATGTGCGTGCCCCTCAGGGCTGCGAGCTGGTGTTGTTGCCGGTGATGACGACAACGGGCTTCAGCAGCCACTGTCCGTTGCCCAGCAGAACGAGCGAAGCTGCCGCGTCGAAGTCGAGCGTGAGCGTCGTCAACTGACTCGCGTCGACGTTGAAGCCTCCGACGATCTTGATCTCCTTGCTCGGCACCTGCAACGGCTTCTCGACACCATTCTCGACGATGTTGCTGAGAACCGGGTCGATGTTGACGTGGATGAACTCGTAGTCGCCGGCGGGTACGAAGCCTGAAGCGAATCCCGTCGTGTCGTCGGCCAAATCGAGCAGGTTCACTGGGTTCGGGTCGAGCACGAGGGGCAGGTTGTGCTCCACGGGCCCGCCGACGGGCTTGACCGTGACGCTGGTGAAGTAAATGTTCACCTCCGTGACGTCATCGATCGGGTCATCGGTCAGCAGGAGACGCAGATTCGAGCTTCCGCTCGGCGACGTGGGGCTGCCGCTGCCGCTGCAGGAAACCGCCAGAACAGCAGCGGCCGCCAGCGCCGCCAGGGCCCGCAGGGGCATCCGCTTCAGGTGTAGTCGATTCATCTTCATCGCCATGTTTTCCATCCTCGCTATTGAGTATCGGGATGGAGGAGCTAACCCAGAAGACGAGCGAGAGGGGCCCCGGGTCACGTTGACACGATTTCCCCAGGCTGCACGGCGGAAGAACGGGGGGTTATCGACACCCCTTCGATGCCGGTACCGGAAACAGGTGGTGGGCGGGCGTCTACTTCGCCTTGTGGGACGACTCCATCAACACGACGCCCGCGCTGGCGGCAGGCGGCAGCTTCAAACGGTCGCCGAGCGAGCCGAAGTTGAAGCCCTCCCGCACTGTGCCCTTGACCGTGACGCGGGCGCCCTGGCGGGGGACACCCGTGCTCGACACGATCCAGAGCCTGCCGGTGCTGTCATCGAGCTGGTAAGCCCCGTTGCCAAGCACCGAGTAGCTGTCCACGACCGAGCCCGAGAGTTTCACTTCTCGATTGCGATAGCGGCCTGGATCCGCCAACAACTGGTTGATCGTCCGCGAGGCGCATGCGGTCGACGCCATCGCCGTCATCGCAAGGACGAGGAGCGCTGAATACCTCAGCATCGATCGGTTCATGGAACACCTCGTGCCAAGTGTAATCCGACGGACCCGGCTGGACGAAGCCGGGTCCTGATGCTCAGAACAGGACGGCGACGTCGAGAATGAAGCCGCGGTCGTTGTAGACGACGGCGTGGCCGTCGATGAGGCCACGGCGGTAGCCACGCGGCACGACGACCAGCTCGCGCTCGACGTACACGGGCACCGGACGCATCCGCTTCGCCCACCCAGGCGGCAGGTAGCCCGTGCGGTAGTACCGATGCTGCAGCCCTCGCGGCAGTGGACGGTAGTGCGGCCGGTAGTAGTCGCGAATCACGACGACATCGCGGTCCCGGAAATACCGGTCGTGGCGGTCGTAGCGATTCTCGTAGCGGACCTCCACACGGCGGTTCCTGGATCCCTTTCGCCTGTCTCCGGCTTCGGCGTGACCGGCCAAAACGGTACCGCTCAGCAGCGCGCCAGCGATCATGAGTGAGAGCAGCGATTTCACGTTGCACCTCCGTGTCGAAGACCGGGGAGTCACGCTGACAAGGAGAGGCAAGGGGGCTGCCAATAGGGCCTCGGTGAGACCAATCCGTTCTGACACAAGTAGTTACACGTATCTGTCCTGCCCAGCACGGTCTCCGGACGTCCTCGTCATGGGACGTCCTGGTCGTCCCGGGAGGTCAGAGCCAACCCTGCACTGCGTTGGATTACGGGAGGGCGAACACCCAGATTGCCGCACCGCGATCGGGTGGACTGGTCAATTCTGGTACGAGCACGGCATAGCTGGCGGCGTGAAAGCCGCCCTGGCCGACGACGACAGCCACGTACTGCTTGCCGTCGATGCTGTAGCTGATCGGGCTCGAGCTGCTTACGTCGTTGAGACGCGTCTCCCACAGCACCTTGCCGTTCGAATCGTCATATGCCCGGAGGACGCGGTCGAAGGCGCCGGCAAACACGACACCGCTGGCCGTGGCCAGGACACCAGAGGTCTGCGGTGCGCGATGGCGAGTCGTCCAGACCGTCTTGCGCGTCTCGAGGTTGATGGCCTGCAAGCGCCCGAAATTACCGTCGCTGCCCGGCCGCGGCCGGATACCCCAGTTCACCCCTGACGAGAGGGCGCCGCGTCCGGCGCCGCCGGGAATAGGGAAGACGTCCATGCACGCTTCGGTCAGCGGCACAAACAACGTCCGGCTCGAGGCGTTGTACGAACCGGGCAGGTAGTTCTTGGCCCCGGCGCCGTGCGGGCAGACCATCTTGAGCGTGCCATCGCCGGGTATGAGGCTCGCATCGATCATCTTTTCACCCGTCTCTGGATCGATCTCGGTGACGAGGTTCTGCAGGCCCACGTCGAAGGAGAAGACGAAGCGGCCGGTCCCGGCCTCGACGGCGTCGTAGATGCCGATCTTGCCCGCCGTCACGACCAGCGTGCGCGGCTGGCCTCGCACGGGAAGCTGAATGATCTGCTGCTCGAACGCCCAGTCGAGATCCCACTGGTCGTTGGGGTGATGCTGGAAGTGCCACACGAGCTTGCCCGTGTCGGGATCGATCGCCAGTGTCGAGTCGGTGTAGAGGGCGTCATTGGTGACACCGGGCCGGTTCGATGGCGGCATCAGGGGTCCGGTGTCGTAGGTGTTCCCCGTGCCGAAATAGGCGAGACCGGTGGCTGGGTCATAGCTCCCCGTGGTCCACACCGACGCACCGGTACGCTGAGTCCCCGGCATGCCGTTCCAACTGTCGCCGCCAGGCTCACCTGGCTGCGCGATGGTGTTGACACGCCACGCGATCCGGCCCGTGTCGGCGTCGAGCCCCACGATCTGCGGGCCGCCGGGCTTGGCGCCGACGCCCGTGCCGGTCGTGCCGACCATGACCTTACCCCTGGCCGCGAGCACGCCTCCCGCGATGCCTTCACGCACTTTGACGTCGCCGACGAGCTCGTCCCAGACGAGCCTGCCCGTCCTGGCCTCGAGTGCGATGACGTGCGCATCAGAGGTCCCGATGTACAGACGATCGCGGTAGAGTGCCATGCCGCGCTTCACCGTCGGCGAAACGCCCTGCGGCAGGCGCCGCCGGTACTCCCAGAGCAGGTCGCCTGTTCGTGCATCGAGTGCCTGCACGCGATCACCCATGCCGTGCACGAACAGGGTGCCGTCGTGCACGAGCGGTATCCCTTCGTTCGATCCGGGGGGCAGCGACCAGCTCCAGGCGACGCGCAGGCTGCTGACGTTGGTCGTGTTGATCTGGGTCAGCGGGCTGAACCCGTGCGCGTCCCACGTGCGACGCCAACTGAGCCACTCCGATGGCTGGGGGCTCCCGAGCACCGCGTCGGTGACGGCCGTGTACTTGTCGAGCGGGCTGGGACGCGTGGCCTTCGGCGCCGTCGCGGCATACGGAGAGAACGCCATGAAGCTGAAGCCGCCCTGCGGAATGATCATGCCGCTCAGTCGCGCCGGATCGGAGGGCAGCTCCTCGGTGGCAGGGAGGACGGCGTTCTGCTGGAGGATGTAGGCCACGATCTGGGCGTAGACCGATGCGCTGAGCGATCCAGGCGCCGTCGTCGGCATCGTCGTGCTCGTGACGGTGAAGAGGCCATCCACGCTCTTGCCGCCGAACTTCTGGATGAAGGCCACGCCCTTGAGCGGCAGTCCGGACACGCCGTCACTGAGGTTCGAGCCGTGACACTGGGCGCAACTCGCGATGTAGGCCGTCTGGCCGAGGGTGGCCTGCGCCGCGGTGAATGTCGGGGCGGTGCGGGCGCCGGCTTGTGTGGGCCCCTGCGCGCCAGGGGACATCGACGACGCGGCAAGAGCGGCTACCAGCGCGGCGCACGCAAGGATCGGTGTCCGCATAGGCGGAGGGTAGCATGACGCGCGCGCTGACACTCGCGGGTCCGGTGTACAATCCCGCCTCTGATCCTGCCTCGGCTCGGAGGAGAGCCGGCCATCCCATGATTCACGTCACGAACCTGGTCAAGACCTTTGGCGAGGTCAAGGCCGTCGACGGGATTTCCTTCGAGGTGTCCGCCGGCGAGATCTTCGCCTTCCTCGGCCCGAATGGGGCCGGCAAGACCACGACGATTCAGATGCTGACCACGCTCCTGCGACCGACCAGCGGGTCGATGAAACTGGACGGCCTCGACCCCGTGACACAGCCGCTTCAGGCGCGCAGCCGCTTCGGCATCGTGTTTCAGGATCCCAGCCTCGACGCGGAGTTGACGGCCTACGAGAACATGGACCTCCACGGCGCGCTCTACCACGTGCCGAGGAAGACCCGCATCGAACGCATCGAGACGCTGCTCACGCTGTTCGAGCTCTGGGATCGCCGCGACTCGATGGTGAAGACGTTTTCGGGCGGCATGAAGCGGCGGCTCGAGATTGCGCGCGGGCTGCTGCACACGCCGCGCATCCTGTTCCTGGACGAGCCGACGCTCGGCCTCGATCCGCAGAGCCGCAATCAGCTCTGGACCCACGTGAAGCACCTGAACGAGACCGAAGGGGTCACGGTCTTCCTCACCACGCATTACATGGATGAAGCGGAACGGACGGCGCACCGCATCGCGATCATCGACCACGGGCACATCGTGGCGCAGGGCACGGCAGAATCGCTCAAACAACAGACCGGGGCGGAGTCGCTCGAAGGCGCATTCCTCGCGCTGACCGGGACGACGATCCGGGACGAGCGAGCCGATAGCGCCGAGCAGATGCGCCAGATGGCCAGAATGTGGAGGAGATGAGCCGTGACCGTCGTCTACTACTTGTGGCTGCGTGAAGTGAAGCGGTACCTGCGATCGCGCCCGCAGATCATCGGGTCGATCGCCCAGCCGCTGCTGTATCTGCTGGTGCTCGGCTTCGGGCT
>Ga0209640_10003217_pt1 | contig 14283 bp, 12 predicted proteins | sample RifCSP10_1_FD_184018 | JGI IMG/M metagenome (GOLD analysis project Ga0209640, IMG submission 184018) | Soil microbial communities from Rifle, Colorado - Rifle CSP2_sed 10_1 (SPAdes) (version 2) | ecosystem: Environmental > Terrestrial > Deep subsurface > Rock core/Sediment | place: Rifle...
TCCTGGGCCCCGGGATCATCACGGCATCGGTCGACAACGACGCCGGGGGGATCGCCACCTACTCGATCGCCGGCGCGCATTTCGGGTACTCCCTCCTCTGGACGCTCATCCCGATCACGGCCGCACTGATCGTCGTCCAGGAGATGGTGGCGAGGATGGGGGTGGTCACGGGGAAGACGCTTGCGGACCTCATCCGGGAGAAATTCGGGGTCCGGCCGACCTTCTTCCTGCTCATCGCGCTCCTCCTGGCCAACATCAGCAACACGGTCGCGGAATTCGCCGGCTGGGCGGCCGCCCTGGAGATCTTCGGGGTCAGCAAGTACCTCTCCGTTCCCATCGGGGCGGTGGCGGTCTGGTTCCTCGTCGTGAAGGGGACGTACCGCATCGTCGAGAAGATCTTCCTCATCGCGAGCACCCTGTACTTCACCTACGCGGTGTCCGCCTACTTCGCCCACCCCCAGTGGGGAACGGTGGCGCGGAGCCTGGTGACTCCCGTGCTGCAGATGGACAGCGCCTACGTCATCATGCTCATCGGCATGGTGGGGACGACGATCGCCCCGTGGATGCAGTTCTACCTGCAGTCCGCGGTGGTGGAAAAGCACATCCCGGTGGAGGACTACGCCCTGTGCAGAGCGGATGTCATCCTCGGCTGTTTCGTCACCGACATCGTGGCGCTTTCGATCATCGTCGCGTGCGGAGCGACGATGTTCGCGCAGGGGATTCACATCAACGACGCCAAGGACGCCGCCCTCGCCCTGGCGCCGCTCGCCGGAAAGTATGCCTCGCTCCTCTTCGCCATCGGCCTGGCCAACGCGTCCCTTTTCTCCGCCTCCATCCTGCCGCTGGCGACCGCCTACTGCGTCTGCGAGGGGATGGGGTGGGAGTCCGGCATCGACAAGGACTTCCGGACGGCCCCCCACTTCTTCTGGCTGTACACGGGGATCATCGTGCTTGGCGCCCTGTGCGTCCTGTATCCCGCCGCCCCCTTGATCCTCATCATGCTTTTTTCCCAGGTGGCCAACGGCATCCTCCTGCCGTTCGTCCTCGTGTTCATGCTGAAGCTGATCAACGACCGGGACCTGATGGGGGAGTACGTCAACTCGAAAGCGTTCAACGGGATCGCGTGGACGACCACGGTCGTCATGATCCTTCTCACGATCTTCCTTGTGATCCTGACGATTGTCCCGGGGCTTCCGGGGCTGCTCGGGGCCGAACCGTGACGTCGGGCCGGACGGCGGCCGTAGGGGAGGGATCGCTCCCTACATCCTCCGGCGGCGGCGGCGGGAGGCAGGCGGCAGAAGCAGGTCCACGACGTCGTCCACGGTCACGATGCCCAGGAGGCCGTTCTCGTCGTCCACCACCGGGAGGGCGAGCAGGTTGTACTTGGAGATCAGCTCGGCGACCTTTTCCTGGTTTGCGTCCGCCCGGGCGGTGATCAGCTTCGTGTGCATCACCTCGCCGAGCGTTTTCGAAGGGTCCTCGAGGATGAGATCGCGCAGCCCGACGACCCCCAGCAACTTTTCGTTCTCCACGACGTACACGTAGTAGACCGACTCGATCTCGCTGGCCTCCCCCCGGAACTTTTCCAGCGTCTGCCCCACGGTGATCCCCGGGGCATAGGCGAGGTACTCGTTCGTCATGAGCCCCCCGGCGGTGTCCTCCTCGTGCCCCAGAAGCTCGTGGATGTCCTGGGCCTCCTCCTTCTCGATCAGCCCGAGGATCTCCTGGGCCTTCTCGAGGGAAAGATCGGCGATCACGTCCGCCGCCTCGTCCGGCGGCATCCGCTCGATGACGTCCGCGGCCTGCTCCTTGTCCATGTCGGTGATGAGGTCGGCCTGCACCTCCGGCTCCAGTTCGTGGAGCGCCTCGGCGGCCGTCTCGAGGTCGAGCTTCCCGAAAAACCCTTTCCTCTCCTCGGGGGAGAGGCCGCTGATGATCTGGGCGATGTCCGCCGGGTGGATCCCGGAGAGCGCCTCCCGGGGAACGGCCAGGGTGAGCCGGTCGAGCTTCTCGTGGAGGGGCTGGATGAGGGACCAGGAGATCATCTGGTGGCGCAGCGGGTGGCGGATCGCCCGGAAGAAGGCCTCGCCCCTCCGCTCCACCCCGAGCCGGCGCAGGATCCCGCGCACTCCCACGTCCACGTCCGTGACGCAGGCGGCTCCCCCTTCCTCGGCAAGCTTGACGTCGTTGACCCGAACGACCTTCGCGCCGTCGATGTCGACGATCTGCTTGTCCATAAGATCCTTCCCGATGAGCAGCTGGTCGTGGGCCGGCGTGTATTCCGACAGATCGGATTCCCGTTTCCTCGAGGAGATGATCCGCCGGTTGAAGATGCTCAGATCCTCCCACGGAAGGAAGAGAACCTTTTTTTTCCTCTCCAGCAGAAGACCCGCCGCCCGGGGAAACGTCCCGCCGCCGACCACCGCGATGTCGCGCAGTCTCCCGATCTCATCGCCCAACGGGTCGAGCACCGGTTTTCCGAGGACGTCGGCTACGAACAGTTCTCCCACCAGCGTCATATCGAGGACTCCCCTTGCCCGGGACCGCCCGGACGACTCCAGTGTATGGAGGGGGTTGAGTCAGGTCAAGGAAGGCAAAAACGAGAATGGTAAAGTAGGGAACCAGCATCCACTCGGGCACGGGAGAGAGGAACATCGATGACGGAACCCGCCGGGGCGCTCGCACAGGAGGGGCCGGCCCCCGCGAAGTGGCGCAACCCCTATGCGCTCCTCCCCACGCTTCGGTGGGTGGTTCAGGGCGCTTACCTCCTCTTCTTCGTCCTGGTGGGGATCGAATTCTCCTCCTTCTCCCGGCAGATCGTTTCGGGAGGCCCGGTCACCGCCCACCGGCCGCCGGCGGTGGAGGGGTTTCTGCCCATCAGCGCCCTCGTCGGCCTGAAGCGCTTCCTGCTCACCGGACGGTACGACGACGTGCACCCGGCCGGTCTCACCATCCTGATCGCGGCGATCCTCTCCTCCTTGGTCGCCCGCAAGGTCTTCTGCTCCTGGGTCTGCCCGGTGGGCGGAATCTCCCGCGCGCTGGAGTGGGCGGGGAAGAGAACGCTCTGGAGAAGGCAAAAGAGGGAGATCCTCGTGAACCGGTGGGCGGACCGGGGCCTGATTTCCCTCAAGTATCTCCTGCTCGCCTTCTTCGCCTGGGCGATCCTCTGGAAAATGGACGCGGCGGCGATCGACCGGTTCATGCACACCCCCTACAATTACGCCGCCGACGCCAAGATGCTCCTCTTCTTCACCGACATCTCCCGGACCGCCGGCGGTATCCTGGGAGCCCTGGTCCTCCTCTCCCTCGTCATCAAGCATTTCTGGTGCCGGTACCTGTGCCCGTACGGGGCGCTGCTTGGGCTTGTCAGTTGGACGTCTCCCCAGCGGGTCGTGCGGGACGAGGCGGTCTGCATCGACTGCAAGGCGTGCACCCGGGCCTGTCCCGTGGAGATCACCGTCCACCGGAAAGCCTCCGTGTGGACCCCCGAGTGCACGGGGTGCATGTCGTGCGTCACCTCCTGTCCCGTGGAGGACTGCCTGACGGTCACCCGGAAGGGAAAGGGATCCCTCTCCCCCTATCTCATCCCGCTTGCCGGTCTGGGGACGATCTTCCTCCTGTGGGGCGTCGCCCGCCTGACCGGCCACTGGCACACCACGCTTTCCCCATCGACGTTCGCCGAGGTATACCGGACCGCCGCCACCCTGGTCCACCCCTAAGTACTCCGTTTCACAAATACGGTTGCATTCGAGCGCCGCTGCATCCGCTCCAGCTTCGTTGCGCTCCTTGCGCCGTACTGCTGCGAGTACGTCTCAGTCGCGCGCCTCGCCGGCGCGGCGCATCGACGCTCTCGGTGCGATACCGTATTTATGAAGCGGAGTACTAAGCCGTAAAAAGAGAAGGGCCGTGAAACGGATCTCTGTGAAACGGATCTCTTGACGGAAATAATCCCTATATATACAATCGGATAGGTAGAATAAATGCCCGGAGGAAGGATGCGGCTGTCGAAAAAAACGGAATACGCTCTCCGGGCGCTTATTTACGCGGCTCGCCATCCGGAGGGGACCACGTTCCAGATCAAGGAACTGGCGGAGAAGAACGGGATTCCGAAGAAATTCCTGGAGCTGATCCTTCTGGAATTGAAGAACGCGGGCATCGTCGTGAGCAGGCGCGGGGTCGGGGGCGGCTATCTCCTCGCCCTGCGTCCGGAAGCGATCCGCTCCTCCAAGATCATCGAGGCCGTCGAAGGGCCGATCTCCCCGGCGAAGGCGCAAAAAAGAAAAGGGAGAAAGGCGCTCGACGAGGACTCGTCTCCTGCGGTCTCCCGGCTCGTCCGGGAGACTTCCGAGGCGATTCAGGCGGTGCTCGACCGCTGGACGCTCGCCGACCTCGCGAGGGAAGAGCAGGAGGCGGCGGAACGCAGGCAGCGCAACGTCACGTACTTCATCTGACCCGAAGGAGACCCCGCCCCTGAAGCGGAAACGTTCGATAGAAACCGTCGCCGCGCAGGCCGGAGTGGGCGCCGACCGCGCGTTCGGCTCGATCAGCGTCCCGATCTACGCGACGGCCATCTACCGGTACGAGGCGTTCGGCAAGCATCGCGGCTTCGACTACTCCCGCTCGGAAAACCCGACGCGGCAGGCGGCGGAAAAGGCGATCGCCGATCTCGAGGGGGGAAAGAAGGCGGTCGCCTTCTCGTCCGGGATGGCGGCCATCTCCGCGGTGACGACGCTCTTCCGGTCGGGCGATCACATCCTGTGCTCCGACGACCTGTACGGGGGCACCTACCGGTTGTTCGAGCGGATCCTCAAGCATTACGGGCTGGCGTTCGACTACGTCGACATGGGGAATCCCGGGCAGGTTGCGAAAAGGATCGGAAAGAAGACGAGGGCCGTCTTCGTCGAGACGCCCACCAACCCGCTCATGAAGATCGCGGACATCCGGGAGGTCGCCCGGATCGCCCGGAACAAGGGGATCCTCTCCGTCGTCGACAACACGTTCATGTCGCCGCTTCTGCAGAGGCCCCTCGCGCTCGGGGCCGACGTGGTGGTCCACAGCGCCACCAAGTTCCTCGGCGGACACAACGACCTGATCGGGGGGGCGGTGATTACCACCGACCCGGGCCTCGGCGAGAAGATGCACTTCGCCCAGAAGGCGGTCGGCGCGGTCCTCTCCCCCTTCGACTCCTGGCTCCTGCTCCGGGGGATCAAGACGCTTGCCGTCCGGGTGGCCCGGGCCCAGCAGAGCGCGGAAGTCATCGCGGCCTATCTCGCGGCCCACCCGTTCGTCCGCAAGGTCTTCTATCCGGGACTGCCCGGCCATGCACGGCGAGACTTGCATTTCTCGCAGGCGGACGGCCCCGGCTCGATCATCTCCTTCGAGCTGGCGAGGGAATCGGCGGTCCCTGCCTTCCTCAACGCCCTGAAGACCGTCCTGCTGGCCGAAAGCCTCGGGGGCGTGGAGTCCCTCATCACCCACCCTTCCACGATGACCCACGCCGACATCCCTCTCGCGGAACAGGCCGCGGTGGGGCTCACCCCCTCGCTGGTGCGCCTCTCCGTCGGGATCGAGAACCCGGACGATCTCATCGCGGACCTCACGCAGGCGCTCCGGAAGGCGAAAGGGCGCAGCTAGATCCTTTTTCTACCGGTTTCCCCCGGCGGAGGGGCCGGACGACGGTTCGGCTACCCGGGTGTCTTCGCCCCCGGGAGCCGACGTCCCCGGGGCAGGAGGTTCCGATCCGGGACCGATTCCGGGAACCGGAAGGTCCCCGGTCTCCTCCGGCGGCGGGGACGCGATCGTGCTTTCCACCTTGCGGGACAGTCCCTCGATGTTCGGCTCCTCCGCCAGGGCGGCCTTGTACTCCTCCTCGGTGATCATGTGCGCGGCGGCCATCCGGCGCAGGATCCGGTCGGAACGGCGCACGACGCGTCCCAGGTTCCGGTACGGATCGTACACCTTCGGGCCGGGCAGCATCGACGCGAGGAAGGCGCTTTCCCGAACGGTGAGGCCGGAGGGCGGTTTCCCGAAGTAATAACGCGAGGCGTGCCCCACGCCGTAGACCATCGGACCCAGCTCCACGACATTGAGGTAGAGCTCGAGGATCCGGGACTTGCTCAACCGGTCGTCGATGCGGCGGGCAAGGATGTACTCCTTGATCTTCCGGGAGATGGACTTCTCCCTCGACAGGAAGAGGTTTTTGGCCAACTGCTGGGTGATCGTGCTCCCCCCCCGGACGAACCGCCCCTTCTGGATGTCGGTCCGGATCGCCTCCTTGATCGCTTCGTAATCGACTCCCTCGTGGGTGTAGAAGTTGGCGTCCTCGGCGGCGATCACCGCTTTCTTGAGAGAGGAGGGGACGGCGGAGATCGGCGTCCAGTAACGGTTTCCTGGACCGACCCGGAAGGGGTGCTCCTTTCCGCGCCAGTCCCTCACCGTGACGTCGAAGGAGGCGCGCGGGTCGGCGAGCGGCTTGACCGACGGGAGAAAGACGAGGGAGACTCCGGTCCCCGCAGCCCACAGGACGACGGCCCCCGCAAGAACCAGAAGGATGCTCCGGGCGACGCGCGGGAAGCGCATGGGGAAATTATACCGCCGGCAGGAGGGAAACGGCGGGAGAAAACGGTCCGCCTCCGGCACGGCGGCGGCGCGTCGTGGCGCGGAGGGGAACGCCGTCGGGACTACCCGCGCAGCCAGACCGCGGTCACCATGGCGGCGACTCCCAGCGCAAGCGCGATCTTCGGGAGGAACCCCTTCGAGCGCTCGCGGATCGTCCCTTCCTTCCCTCCCGAGAGAAGCGCCTCGGAGGCGATGTCGCACACCCCGGGGATCGGAGAGCACGATTTCGTCTTCGGGCAGACCGCGAAGATGACGAGCATCGCCCCGGTGAGCCCGATCTTCAGCAGGATGTACCGGCCGGCCGTCGTCGTCCACAGCCCGGAGAACGACCCCAGCAGGAGATACGCCTTCGCGAACCCGCTCCCGGCGAGCAGGACGATCGACGTCCCGACCAGCTTCCGGAACCGCTGCTCCATGAGCGCGAGAAGGAACGCGCTCTGGACACTCACCTCGTTCTTCCGGAAGACCGGGTCGAGAACCGCGATGTGGAAGATCATCCCGCCCAGCCACGCGATGGCGGCCAGCACGTGGACGGCGGTAAGCACGACGCGAACCGGTTCCATTCGGCACCTCCCCTTGATCCGCTTCCATTATAGGGCGCATGGGGAACCCGCGGCTTTGATCCACGTCAACCGGCGATCCGCGCGTTCTTCCCGGTTCGATCGACACCGGTTGCGAAAAAGAACCGGGGACCGTAATGTAGGCGGGATGCCCACCTCCGCGCTGCTCCTCATCCTCCTATCCGCGGCGACGCACGCCGGGTGGAACCTGATCCTGAAGACGACGCGGCACAAGCTCCCCTTCAACGTCTTCATGCACGCCTGCGCGGTCGCGATCTTCTCGGCGTACTGGCTCCTCCGGTACGGGGCGATCCCTCCGCCCTCCGGGCCGGTCCTCCCTTTGGCGATCGCGGGGGGATTCTTCTTCGCGATCTACCACGCCTGCCTGACCGCCTCGTACGAGCGGGCGGACGTGTCGCTCGCCTATCCCCTCACCACGACGGGACCGCTCTACATCCCCCTGTGGGCGTACCTCTTCCTGGACGAGCGGCTCTCCCTCCTCGGGATGGCCGGGATCCTCGTCGTGTTCCTGGGAGCCTACATCCTCCAGATGCGGGAACTCTCCTGGGCGGGCTTCTCCTTCCCGCTGCGGAACATCCGCCTTCCCGGCGTTCTGCTGGCAATCGTGGCGGGGGTCTTCTACTCCGTGGGGGCGATCGTGGACAAGCGGGGGGTGACGGTTGCGGACGTCTTCGTCTACACCTATTACCTGGACATCGCCCTCTTCCTCTTCCTGCTGGGGAACGCCCTGCTGGCGAACTCACGGAACAAGTTCCTCGAGGAGATCCGGGCCCACTGGCCGCGCGGGATCGCGGCCGGGTTCATCCTCTTCCTCTCGTTCACGACGTACCGGGTCGGCCTCCAGATGGCGAAGGTGTCCTACGCGGTCTCCGTCCGTCAGGTAAGCGCCATCGTAGGCGTCGTGGGGGGGATCCTCCTTTTCCAGGAACGCTTCGGGCGCATCCGGCTCATCGGCGCAGCGCTCATCGCCATGGGGGTCGTGTGCATCAAGCTGGGGTAGCGACATGAGATTACGTTTCCTGCCGCGTTTTGTGCTCCTTCTCCTCGCCACCTTCCTGGCGATCCTTCCGGCGTGCGATTCCTACTTCTTTTATCCGCAGCGGAGCTTCATGGCGAACCCGCACCTCGACCGCGTCTTCCACGAAGACGTGTTTTTCGAGGCGCCCGACGGCGTGCGGCTCCACGGATGGTTCCTCCGGCCGAACGACGAGCCGCGCGGGACCATCCTTTTCTTTCACGGGAACGCGGAAAACATCAGCACCCACGTGGGCGCCGTCCTCTGGCTCGCCATGGAGGGGTATCAGGTCTTCCTCATCGACTACCGGGGATACGGGAGGTCCGAGGGAACGCCGGAGATGGAGGGGATCCACGTGGACGCCCTGGCGGCGATCGACCGGTTGTTCCGGACGGAGGGGGTCGACAAGGACCGCATCGTGGTCTTCGGGCAATCCCTGGGCGGGGCCGTCGCCGTGTACGCCGTCGCCAACTCCCCGCACCGGGACCGGATCCGGGCGCTGATCATCGACAGCGCGTTTTCCGGATACCGACGAATCGCGCGGGAAAAGATCGCCGAAGTGGTCCTCCTGTGGCCGTTCCAGACCCCCCTCTCCCTTCTCGTTACGGACCGATACAGCCCCTGCCGCTGGATCGGGCGCATCCGTCCCGTACCCGTCCTCATCCTCCACGGAGAAGCGGACAAAGTCGTTCCCGTCCGGCACGGGGAACGGCTCTACCGCCTCGCCGAAGAGCCGAAGCAGCTGTGGATCGCCCCCGGGGCGGGGCATATCCAGGCGCTGTCCGACGGACACCTGCGGAAACGGCTCCTTTCGTACCTCGACTCCGTCCTTCGGAGGCAGAAAAGCGGGGAGACGGAATCGGGGGAACGGCAATCGGGGGACTCGTTTCCCGGGTCCATCACCTCCTTTTCTGAAACTTTCCTTTTCCCTGGGCATTTCAGTTATCATGACCTCGATTTTCCACTATGCGGCAAAAGGGAGGACCTAAGATGAAGCGGATGCTCGGAATAGTCGCATTAATCCTGATCTTCGCCACCACCTCGTTCGCGGCGGAAATGGGAGTGGCCCGCACCAACACCGGTTGCGGCCTCGGGACGATGCTCTTCGAGGGCAGCGCCAACGACTCCAGTTTGCTCCAGGCCTTCCAGGCGACGACGAACGGCACATCGGGAGCCCAGACCTTCGGCATCACCTCCGGCACGTCGGAGTGTACCCAGCCCAAGAAATTCGTCCAGAACGAGCGGCTCAACGAGTTCGTCTACGCGAACCTCGACACCCTGGCGAAGGACATCGCCCAGGGGCGGGGCGAGTCCGTTCAGACCCTCGCGGAGCTGATGCAGGTCGCGCCGGAGAAACGGGAAGCGTTCTACCGCAACCTGCAGACCCACTTCGCGGAAATCTTCCCCCGGGAGAACGTGGAGTACGCGCAGGTGGTCGATACGATCGTTCAGCTTTCTTCCTAACGGACAACAGGCGGGAGGAGCCCCCTTCCGCGGGAGAATGCTATAAGAGGGTATGCTGCGCAAACTCGCATACCCTCTTTTTTTTCTTCTCTTGTTCCCTCCCCTGCAGGGAGCGGCGGAGACGACACCGTACCGCGACGAGCTGAAGGAATCGGCGACAAGGCTTCGCCTCCCGGACGACCGGTACTGGCACGTCCTCCTGCATTACAAGCGCGGACTGTTCGGCACGGAAAGCCTCGTCGATGACCGGAAGTTCTTCCTTTCCCCGGACGGCAAGCACGACCCGTCTGCGGAGCTCGATGCCGCCATCGACGGGCTCTTCGCAGACGGCGAGGAGGAGCAGACCATCCCGAGATGCCGGTTCCCCGCCCGGTACGACTGGCTGATCCGGCGGCTTACGGTCGACCTCACGAAGCTTCCGGAGGTCTCCTGCCCGACCCTCGAGAAACAACGCCAGAGGATCGATGCAAAATCCGCAAGCCTCATCTTCGCCTCGGGGCACATGAACGCCCCCGCCTCCATGTTCGGCCACACGTTCCTTCGATTCGACTCTTCCTACGAAAGCCCTCTCCTGTCGTACGCCGTAAACTACGCGGCCCAGATCGACCGGAGGGACAACGGACTGGTCTACGCGGTAAAGGGGATCTTCGGGCTCTACCCGGGCTACTTTTCCATCCTCCCGTACTACGACAAGGTGAAGGAATACGGCAACATGGACCAGAGGGACCTCTGGGAGTACCGGCTGAACCTGACCGAAGAAGAGGTACAGCGGATGGTCCTGCACGTCCTGGAACTGCAGGGGCTCTACTCGGACTATTTCTTTTTCAAGGAGAACTGCTCCTACGACCTGCTCTTCGTCCTGGAGATCGGAGCCCCGACGGCCACGCTCACCGACCGGTTCCGCCGGTTCACCATCCCCATCGACACCGTAAAAGCCGTCCGCGCCGAGGGTCTGATCTCCGATCCGGTCTTCCGCCCCTCCCAGGCCCGGAAGATCCGTCACATCGCTTCCTCTATGGACGAAGCGGACATCGGGCGAGCCCGTTCCGTGCTCGACAACACCGTTGCCCCGAGGGAGATCCTTGCCGTCGACATTCCCGGCGCCGCAAAAGGGGCGATCCTCGACCTCGCCTCGGAAGCCGTCCAACTGCGATATGCCGAAGGGCAATACACGAAGGAAGAGTACCTGAGGCGGTTCCTGACGGTCCTTTCCGCACGGAGCACGATCCCGGCGGCGGAGAGCGTACTTACGCCCATTCCGGCGCCGGGCCAACCCGAAAGCGGCCACGAGTCATCGAGGGTGGCGCTGGCGGTGGGCATCCGGGAAGAGAGCCCCTTTCTTGAGGTGTCCGGCAGGCCGGCCTATCACGACCTTTTGGACGCGGACGACGGCTTTACCCCCGGATCCCAGATCGAATTCTCCCGTGCGACGGTGCGCTACTACCCCGATAGCGGGCGTTTCCGACTGCAGGAGTGGGACCTGGTCCACATCCTGTCGCTTGCCGGGCGGGACGACTTCTTCCGGCCGGTTTCCTGGAAATTCCGGACGGGGTTCGCGACCAAGCCTTTCCCGGGCGGATCGGACGCACTGGTCTTCTTCCTGAATCCGGGGGGCGGAATGGCTTGGGACATCCGGCCTCTCGGCCTGGCCCACGTGCTGCTGGAAACGGAGGTGAACGTCGCCGGCAGGTACCGCCCCGATTACACGGCGGGAGTCGGCCTGTCTGCCGGGATCCTGAGGCAAATGTCACGCTCCTGGAAAATCCTCCTGGAGGCGCGCCAGATCTTCGGCGTCCTGGGGGACGAAAAACGGGGGCGGGAGTTTTCGGCGGTCCTCCGCCAGGGGATCTCTCTCGACCGTCACCATGCACTATTTGTGGATGTCGGCCGGACCGTTTCCCCCGGACTCCACTACAACGAAGCGAAATTCTCTTGGAATATCTATTTCTGACGGGAAACGGTGGCCGAAGGATCGCCGAAAGGGGAATGCGGGGCGAGCTGTCCGTCGCTGCCCACGGCGCGCCGGCAAAATGAGGCGCCGTCCGGAAACGGACGGGAACGATGCCGCGCCACGGGGGGCTATCCCCCGATGTAGTCCTTCACCTTGGCGAGAAACTCCGCCGATACCGGTATCACCCGCCCTTTGGCGTAGTCGAACATCACCTGCACGGTTTCGGTCTCGGTGAAGACGCGGCCGTCGCGGGGATCGAACAGTTCGGCCTGGAACCGGAAGGAACTTCGGGCGACGTCGGTAATGTGCATGCGCAGTCGTACCTGGTCCTGGAGCAGGATGGGGAGACGGTACCGGACGGTCGCCTCGGCAAGGATGAACTCGTAATCCTCGATCCTGCCCACCCCCACCACCTCGGCGAAGAATTTGGCCCTCCCGAGCTCGAAAAGAGTCATCGCAACCGCGTTGTTCACGTGCCCCATCGCGTCGATGTCCCCGAACCGCAAGGGGATATCAGTCTCGTACACCTTCGCGGGGGCCGAGGGCAAGGTCCCCCGGAAGGGCTCTCCCCACCGCCCGCGGAAGGCGATCTCCCCCACGTCCTTGCGGGCCCGCGGCCGCTCGTCCTTCCTCCGGGTCTCCTCGTCGAGATCCTCGTGCCTGCCCTCGTACCCCACGGCGATGACCGCGATCGGCAGGAAATCCTCCGGCAGGGAGAGGGCCGCCCTCAGGGGCTGCTCCTTCCACCCCGCCATCGGGTGGGCGAGAAGTCCCTGATCCGCCGCGCGGAACAGGAGACTCATGGTGGCCAGCCCCGTGTCATGGTGGAAGTACTTCCGCGCCTCCACAACGGCCCCGTCGGCCTTACGCGCACCGGTGACGAGGAGGACCGGAGCCCGTTTCGCCCAGCCGTTTCCCGCGTCGAGGGACGCCTCGACGGCGGGCCGCGCGGAGTCTTCCCTGGCGACGATCACGAACCGCCACGGCTGCCGGTTCGCGCAGGAGGGCGACCACCGGGCGGCCTCGATCATCCGCTCGATCTTTTCCGGCTCGACCTGCCTGTCCGAAAAGGCCCGCAGGCTCCGCCTCGCCGATATCAGCCGGGAGAAGTCCATCGGACGGTCACCCCCGGGAGGAGGGACCGCCGGGAAGAAAGGGTTGGTAGGACAGCCACCGGGGGGTGGGCGAGGGAACGGACGACCGGGGAGACGCGGGCGCCCGCTTGGCCTCCGGCTGGCTCTTCTTCGGCTTTTTGCTGGCCGCGCCCTTCTTGTTCGCTCCCTTTTTCTTTGCCGCGGCGCGCCCTTTTTTCTTCGCCCGGCGTTTCGCGTAGGCGGGGGGGGTGGATTGCGGATACCCGAAATAGGAGGACATCGCCTCCTTCCCGACGTAGCTCCCTTTGATCTTCCAGTGGTTGCTGTTCACCACGAGGGCGGCGACCGCGATTTTCGGGTCCTTCACGGGAGCGACGCCGGCGAACCATTCGAAACGCACTTTCGGGTTCCATCCCGACAGGGAGCCGGTCTTGCCGGCCACCTCCATGTCCCGCAACATCGGCGTGGAGTCGGGGGTGCCGAACGTCCGCCGCGACGTCCCCATCTCGATCGTCTTCACCATCATCTTGAGCAGCGCCTCGGCGGTCTCGGGGCTCACCGTGTCCCGCCACGTCGACGGGACCGCATCGTACAGGGGGTTGCCGTCCTTGTCCTCCACGCTCTCGATCAGGATCGGCCTCGGCATCTCCCCGGAGGAACCGATCGCAGACATGATCATCGCCATGTGGAGGGGGGAGACATACACTTCCCCGAAGCCCGCGCCGGTCCGGGCGAGACGGTACTCGTCCGACGGCACATAGCCGTTGCTCACCTCGACGGGAAGGCCGAACGGGATCTCTTGCCCGAACCCGAATCTCTCCATGAACTCCTCGAGCGCCTCGCTCCCCACGTAATCGACCGTCACTTTCCCGAAGACGGAATTGGACGACTTGGCGATGGCCTCCTCGAGCGTCATGGTGGGAACGCCCCGACCCCCGCGGGTATGCAGGCCCTTGCGCGTGATCCGGTAGATCCCGCCGCGATAGCTGATCTCTTCCTCGGGGGAGATCGACCCCTTTTCCAGCGCCGCCGCCGCCGTGACCACCTTGATGAGGGAGGCGGCGGGATAGATCGCCTTCAGGGGGAGCCACGGGTCGTACTCCCCTCCCTTGCGGTATCCCACGAGGGCCAGGACCCTCCCGGTCTTCGGCTCCATCGCGGCGAAGACCCCGTACGGCGGGTCGAACCGGCGAAAAAGATCGAAGACGGCCTTCTGGAGATTCGGGTCAAGGGTGAGGGTTACCTTCGCCCCGTTCGGAGTGGTCCCCTCCGACAATCCGACGGCGAGGAGCTGCCGGAGGTCCTCGGGCGCCAGGCCGTGCGCGAACGCCTGCTGCTCGTCCTGGGCCGGGAGCGCCCGGGACGGCGGAGGCAGCTGGTGCCGGTTGGCCGCGCTGACCGCACGGGAGATTCCCCAGACGGCAAGGAGGGCTGCCAGGACGGAAAACGCCCGGACCACCGGTTTTCCCCCGTACCGCCCCTTCGTCACGGTTTCCCCGCCAGGCACACGAGGGCTTCCGATTCCGGAGAAAAGTCGGACCCGGCGAAATCCCCGAAATA
>Ga0209640_10003219_pt1 | contig 14278 bp, 8 predicted proteins | sample RifCSP10_1_FD_184018 | JGI IMG/M metagenome (GOLD analysis project Ga0209640, IMG submission 184018) | Soil microbial communities from Rifle, Colorado - Rifle CSP2_sed 10_1 (SPAdes) (version 2) | ecosystem: Environmental > Terrestrial > Deep subsurface > Rock core/Sediment | place: Rifle...
TTCCGAAAACGGCGCCGACATACCCCAGTCCGGCTGAAGCCGGACACTACGTACTTATGGAGGGGCTGTAGGGCCGCTTAGAATCGCTGTTGCAGCGACACGGTGACGCGGCCCATGTCGACATTGCCGCTGCGCCACTGGTGCTCGTAATTGCCGATGACGGTGGTCAGCGTCGGCAGGTCGAACCGCACGCCTCCGAGGACCGTATTGGCGTGGAAGTTTCCGATGCGGTCGATCGAGAAGTTCTCGAAATCCTCCACACCGGCGGCATAGCCGGTGTGGACCCACATCCGCGAATAGAGGCGGTACGCGCCGCGCAGGTGCGCGCTCTGTCCCACCTCGAGCGCCTGCACGGTGCTCGTTTCCGTCCAGGACATCGCGTAGCGGGCGGCAAAGGACCATCGCTCGGACGCCAGCCAGGAGACTGCGGGCGAGAACACCGTGGTCCGCGCGCCGGTGAAGTCAAAATAGCGAACGCTGCCCGTCCAGATGGCGGGTCCGCGCATGTGCTCGAGCTCGCCGAGGTAATCGCCCTCTGGCATGACGAGATTGCCGGGCCCGACGAGCACCTGGCCGCGCACCGTCGTCCGAGGCTTCCACCGCCACTCGACGCCTCCACCACCGCGCTGTTCGGACGCCGCGAACTTGCGCTGCACCTGGCCTCGCCCGATCACGCGCCAGGTGTCGTTCAGACGATAGTTCACCGTTGCGTCGCCGCTGCGGCTGTCGGGCGTGCCGCCGCCGAACTGCTCGCTGAAGCCGCGCGTCTCGAAGCGGTGCTCGTGCGCCAGCCGCGCGTCTTCGAGCTGAAGCTGGTGCTCGGCGCTCGGTTCTACCGCAACCACGCGCTCGAAATACCCAATCGCGCGCGCGGTACGGCCCGCACGGCGATGAGCCCGGGCGAGAAGGATCAGCACATCGGGGTTTTGCGATTCACGCTCCTCGGCAACCTCCAGGACCTCCACCGCTTCATCCGGTGCGTCGCGCGCCACGAGCGTGGCGGCCACGCCGAGCCTGGCCTCGAGATTGGCGGGGTCCTCCAGGAGCACGCTGCGGTAGACGGGTTCGGCCAGGCCCCGGTGGCCCAGCCGTTCGTGCAGGCGGGCGATCCAGAGGCGCGCGTCGTGATCGTCCGGACGTGCCGCCGCGCGCTGCTGGAAGGCGGCAAGCGCCTCGGCGTCGCGCCCTTCGTTCGCCAGCTGGACGGCCTCCGTGGCCGTGGGTGCGGCCGGCCCCGCCTGTTCCTGTGCGGGCGTGTCGAGCAGGAGCACCGTGGCGAGCAAAACTGGGAAGAGCATCAGGACACCTCGATTCTAGGTGTCGGATCGGGGCGACTGGTGCTGTAGCTGTCGGTTTCCTGCCGAACCGGCCTACGCGGATCGGGCTTCGGCGGGGTCGGCCGGGGCCTGCTGGTGGCTCGCCGCCGGCCAGGCCGAGACGGCGGCGGCCAGCTGCGCCGCAATCATTCCGGCAACGGCCTGGATGACCGGGTCCTGTTCACGGCGGGACCGCATTTCAAGCGCGAGCACCCCGATACACCTTTCCGGACCGAACATCGGGGCCACCACCCCTCCGCTCGTCGTGTCGGTGCCCGTCACGACCGTCAGGCGTCCGGTGCGCCAGGCCGCGGCCGCGGCGTTGTCCGCGGCCCGGCCGAGTGGACCAAATCGCCCCACGACCTCCGGCGGGTATCCGTGGCCGAGGACGGCAAACAGCTGGTCGCCGGCGCTCATCCACACGATCGCGCCCGAGGCGTCAAGGATGGACGCGGCGCGTCCGAGGAGCCCGGCGAGCCCTGCCGTATCGGTGACACGTGACACATCGGTGCAGAGCGCCGCCGCGGCTGACAGATCCACTGACGGGTATGGCCCCGGATCGGCGGGCGCGGCCGCGGGGCCAGATCGTGTGGCGGCGCGCTCATCCCCGGAGGGCGGGCCTTCACGGCCCGCCTGCCCTTCGACTGGGCTCAGGGCACCCCGAGCGACAGTCGAGGGGTGGCGCAGCGTAAAGCCGCGCCCTACGGCACCGATGACACCGATCGCGCCCACCCACCCGAGCGACAGCAGGCCGAGCACGAGCCAGCGCTCCCGGGACAGCCCGGCCAGCTCGGCGCCGTAATATGCGCGCTCGGCGCGCTGCAGATCGTGCACGCGGGCGATCATCGCGTCCAGAATGTTGCGGCCGTCGCTGAAGATGACGTCGGCGGCCATCAGGTCCTGCCCGAGGCTCAGATTCTGGCGGGTGCGGCGGTCGGTGGCCATCACCGCGTCGGTGGACTCGACGAGCCCCATCAGGGCGCCCGGCGCATCCGGGGAACGCAGCATCGGGCCGACAGCCGTCACCTCGTCGCTCAACTGCTGCACGAGGGCGGACATGCGCTCGAACCAGGGCTCGTCGAGCTGTCCGGGCGCGACGTAGCTTTGCTGCGCCGTTCCGATGCCGGCGATCAGGTCGCTCATGTGCTCGAGGCGCGAAGCGACGATATCTTCGGTGGTGATGAGCTGGTGGCTCTGCCGTTCGATGTTCCAGAAGAAATATGCTGCCGCCAGCGTACCCGCCAGCAGCAGCGCCAGAAGGTTCCGGCCTGTGACGAGGGCCCGCATTGAGGGACAGAATACCGCGAAATCGGCGGACCGCAGCGGCCGATCCGCGCGGCGGTCGTACGAAGTACGATTCCGTGGTTTCGAAGACGACATTGACCGGAGGGACACGATGAAGGGCATGGTACTTGTCGCCGCCGTGTGTGTTGCCGCGTGCGGTCAGAACAACAACGAACAGGCGGGCGCGGCAACCGCTCCTGCAGCGGAGACGCAGAGCGTGCCCCAGTCGAGAGCGATGGGAGGCGCCAAGTCGGTCACGACGTTCTTCGTGACGAGCAAGGGGCCCGGCCGGGGAGGGGATCTCGGCGGCATGGCCGGCGCCGATGCGCACTGCCAGGCCCTCGCCACAGCGGAAGGGTCGGGCGACCACACGTGGCGCGCCTATCTGAGCACCGCGGCCACCGCGAACGCGCCGGCCGTCAACGCGCGCGCGCGGATTGGCACGGGGCCCTGGTACAACGCCGCCGGGGATCTCGTCGCCTCACACCTCGACCAGCTTCACGGCGCCGACAGCCCAATCGATAAACAGACGGCGGTGACCGAACGACTCGATCCGGTGAACGGCGCGGGTGACGCGCCGAACGTGCACGACATGCTCACCGGCTCGCGGCCGGACGGGACCGCGTTCGACGGGAGCGAGAATCTCACGTGCGGGAACTGGACCTCGAGCACGAGCGGGCGCGCGCAGGTCGGCCACCACGACCGGACCGGGCTCGGGGCCACCGCGAATTCGTGGAATTCGGCGCACCCGTCCCGCGGCTGCAGCCAGCAGGACCTGCAGGCCACGGGCGGCGCCGGCTTGTTCTACTGTTTCGCGGTCGACTGACGGCTGGACGTGGAAGACGTATGCTGGCCCCGGCCAACCATGGACAGCATCCTGCTCGTTGAAGACGAGTACGCACTGCGGATGACACTGGGCGACCGCCTGCGGAAGGAGGGCTACGTCGTCGACTGCGCCGCTGACGGCGAAGAGGGTTTCGCGAAGGCCACGCATCTCCCGTTTGATCTGATCATTCTGGACATCATGCTGCCGCGGCGCGACGGCCTGGATGTCTGCCGTGACATTCGTGGATCGGGCGTGATTACGCCGGTTCTGATGCTAACGGCCCGCGGACGGACCTCCGAAAAAGTCACGGGGCTGAAGATCGGTGCCGACGACTACGTCACCAAACCGTTCAAGATGCCGGAGCTGCTGGCGCGAATCGAGGCGCTGCTCAGGCGCGCGCCCACGAGGCCGGCGGCGCCTCCCTCCGTCTACGAGTTCGGGTGTGTTCGGGTCGACCTGCGGGGAACCGAAGCTGTGCGCGACGGAAAGGCGGTCAGCCTCTCGGCTCGTGAGTTCCAGCTGCTTCGCTTCTTCCTGGAAAACGAGGGCGTGACACTCTCGCGCGAAGACCTGCTGACGCGCGTGTGGGGCTACAGCGCGTCGACGTTCACGCGAACCGTGGACGTCCATGTTGCGAGCCTGCGCCAGAAGCTGGAAGACGACCCCAGGCAACCGCGGTTCTTCGTGACCGTGCAGGGCCTCGGGTACAAGTTCAAATCGTAGGAGCGCGCCGATGAAACTCTTCAAGGAACGCGCGGGCATGGCAGCGGTGCTCCTCCTGGCGGCGGCAATTGTCGTTGCGCTGGCCGCGCTCCAGTACAGGTGGAATCGTGAGGCGAGCGACGCGACCGGCGTTCGGCTCGCCGACGCGCTCCAACTGTCGATGATCAATTGGCACCTGGATCTCTTTCGCAATCTGTCCGAGGTGTGTCTGACGATACGAATGGCCGCCGAATTCTCGCCAGACGACGACTTCAACCAGTTTGCCGAGCGGTTCACGGAGTGGCGGTCGATCGCAAGGTATCCCGACCTCGTTGCCAACGTGTACGTCGTCGATCGCGGACGGCGGGACGACCGTCCGAGAACATTTCGACTGAACCCGGACACGGCCGGTTTCGAGAACGTGGAATGGCCGCCGGCGCTCGGCACATTGCGCGGCGACCTGGAGTCGGCGTCGTCCCCTGTGTCGGCGGCGGGCGCCGAGGCCCGACCCGGTCGGCAATTGACGGAGAGCTTCTACAACATCGGGTCGGCGTTGCGTGACTGGCGCTTCGATCCGGTCCTTCCGGCGCTGATCCGGCCGCTCAACCAGGATGCCGCCACGACCGCACGCACGGCGAGTCAGTGGCTCGTGATCCAGCTCAACGACGCGGTGTTGCGCACTCGCATTCTTCCGGACCTCGCGCACCGCTACTTTCAGGGCACCGATGGCCTGGATTACGAGGTGGCCGTCGTCGGTGGCGCCTCACCGCGTCGAGTGATTTATTCGTCTGATCCGGGGTTTGGTGAGCAAGACGTTCCGGACGCCGACGGGCGGATGGACGTGTTCGGGCGCGTGCGGGACGAAGCGTCACAGTCACCGATCTCAATCTTTCACGGGACGTCGGAAAACAGGGGTCCGACAGCCGCGGTCGGGATCAGCTGGTTTCCGCTCCTTCGTCAGACGCCACAGGATCAGGACTGGCAGCTCGTGGTCAGGCACAGGCGCGGCGGTCCGCTCGGCGCGTTCGTCACCGATATCCGGCGCAGGGATCTCGCGTTGAGCTTCGGCGCGTTGTTCCTGCTCGTGCTCAGCATGTCGATGCTCGTGATCACGAGCGTCCGTGCGCAGCGTCTCGCGCGGCTGCAGATGGACTTCGTGACGGCGGTCTCACACGAGCTGCGGACGCCGCTGACGATCATCGGATCGGCGGCCGACAACATCGCAAACGGCGTGGTGGACAGCAGTTCGCAGCTTCAGGAATACGGCTCCGTGATCGGCGACGAGGTGGGACGGCTCTCCGGGCTCGTCGAGCGCGTTCTGCTGTTCGCGGCCACACGCGAGGGGCAACCGCGCTACGCCCTGCGATCGCTGCTCCCGTCGGAGATCATCGATGCGGTGGTGGCCAGCACCGAGGGGTTGATCCGCGCGGCGCAGTTCGAGGTTGAACGCGACGTTCCACCCGATCTGCCTGCCGTGACCGGAGAGTTGATGGCCGTGTCCCAGTGCCTGGAGAATCTGATCACGAACGCGCTGAAGTACAGCAGAGATGAACGCTGGATTGGGATTCGGGGGCGGGTCGTCGAGGACGGGAAGGGCGGCCGGCAGGTTCAAATCAGCGTCTCGGATCGCGGCATAGGCATTTCCCCCGAGGATCTCCCGCATATTTTCGAGCCGTTCTATCGCAGCCCGTCTGTGCGCGTTGCACAAATCCATGGCACCGGGCTCGGCCTCGCGCTCGCCAGACAGGTGGCCGAAGCGATGGGCGGCAGCCTCGAGGTGGCCAGCGTGCCGGGGCGCGGCAGCACATTCACGCTGTCTCTCCGCCCTGCCGACACCGCCACCACACCTGCGGCGACGGACGCGGCAGACCTTTTTACAACATCCTTACATCCTCCCCGAACGACAGCAAGATAGCCTCTTTTTCTGGCCCGCCTCCGTTGGGGCGTGCCTCACGCTGCGTGCGTGAGGACGGGCTGTCGTCCGTCTCCGGGGAGCTGAGCGAATGAGGATCCCGGTTGGCTTTCGGTTATTGATCCTGCTGCCATGGCTTGTGTGCGTGTGCGGTGCCGGTCCCACGGCGGCCGCCCAGACCAATACAAGCGAGATTGGCGGCGTTGTCAGAGACACCTCCGGCGCCCTCCTGCCCGGTGCGACCGTCACGGCGACGCACCCGGCCAGCGGCACCGTCGTCGAACGCGTCACCGACGCTGAGGGACGATTCTTTCTCCCCGCGCTTCGTATTGGCCAATGGGACGTCACGGCGGCATTGACAGGATTCGCTGGACAGACGCGGACAATCGTGCTCGAAATCGGCCGCGTCGTGAATCTGGAATTCACGCTTGGGGTGGAGGGCGTCGAGGAGCAGGTCATCGTGCAGTCGTCCGTTCCGGTGCTCCAGGCGACGACGGCCGAGATCAGCGATGTCATCGCGAATCGCGAGGTCGTCCAGATCCCGATCAACGGGCGGAACTTTCTGTCGCTGGCGCAGCTGAGCGACGCGGTCATCATCCCGCCGGGCGGGACTCGCGGCGATGCGCTCCAGCAGGCGGGGCCGCTGCCGAACGTCGGCGGACAGCGATCGGGCCACAACATCTATCTGCTGGATGGCGCGAAGATCACCGACGAGCTCTTCAACAACCTCGTCATCAACCCGTCGGTCGACTCCATCCAGGAATTCCGCATCCAGAAGTCGATGTATCCCGCGGAGTTCGGCGGCAAGGCGTCGGCGCTCATCAACGTGGCGACGCGCGCCGGCGCGAATGCCGTCCGCGGCAGCGCGTTCGAGTTCCACCGCAACGAGGCCTTCGACGCACCGAACTATTTCCATCCGAAGGACGATCCGATGCCGCCGCTGCGGCAAAATCAGTTCGGCGGCGCCCTCGGCGGCCCGATCGTGCGCGACCGGACGTTCGTTTTCGGCAGCTACGAAGGGCAGCGGATGCGGCGGTCGCTGACGCGGACCTTCTCGGTGCCGCCCGCCGCCGTGCGCGCCGGCGATTTCGCCGGCGTCGACTCGATCTGCGACCCGTTGACGATTCCCTCGACCGGCCGCTGCACGCCGTTTCCAGGCAACCAGATTCCGGCGGACCGTCTCGATCCGGTGGCGTCCGCCTTCCTGCAGCACGTGCCGCCGCCCACCTCGACGGCTCCGTTTCAGAATCTCGCGGCGGTCGAGGAGCAGGATCGGAACGTCGATCAGTTCAGCGTCCGGCTGGATCATCGCCTCACCGGCAGCGCCCAGGTGTTTGCGCGGTACAGCACGTTCGACGCGGACGAGACCCAGCCATTCGGCGCCAGTGCGCTTCAGGAAGCGCTGGTCCCCGGCTTCGGGCGGTCGCTGACCACGCACACACGGAATCTTGCGGCCAGCCACGCCCATGTGTTCGGCACGACGCTGCTGAACGAGCTGCGCGTCGGATGGATGGCGGTGCGAGGCGGGCAAACGAGCCTCAATCGCGGCAGCGACTTCGCCGGCCAGGTCGGCCTCCAGGGCGTGACACGCGACGGCCGCGACGTCGGCTTCCCCCAGATGTCGGTCCGCGGCCTGTACAGCACGATGGGCGATCCGACGTTGTTCGTGTTCCGGAACAACCAGCATGTCGAGCTGTACGACAATGTGACGCTGGACCGGGGCGCGCACCGCGTGAAGTTCGGCGCCTACTACTTTCACCTCCGGCTGCAGCCCGAGCAGCCCGATATCGCCCGCGGCGCCTACACCTTTACCGGCCAGTTCAGCGGCAACGCCTTTGCCGACTTCCTGCTCGGATATCCGACGTCGGCGACTTCCGGGATTGGCCGCGGCGACGAGAACGGCCGCGCAAACTGGCTCCATCTCTACGCGCAGGACGACTGGCAAGCACGCCGCAACCTGACGCTAAACCTCGGCCTGCGCTACGAGTTCAACCAGCACATGTACGACGTGGACAATCGGCTGTCGTCGATTGACCTGTCGGCGCCGGGCGGCCGCTTTGTGATTGCCAGCGACGACAACGGCGCGATCCATCCGAGCGCCCAGCCGTTCCTGCCGCTGATACCGATTCCCTACGTGTCGGCGCGCGAGGCCGGATGGGGCCGGGGACTGCTGGATCCGAGCGCCGTCCGGCTGGCGCCCCGGCTCGGCTTCGCGCTGACGCTCGACGACGCGCGGGCCGTCGTCCGCGGCGGCTACGGCGTGTTCCTGAATCAGTGGGCGTACAGCGTGCAGACGGCGTTCGCGCGCAACCTGCCGTTCTTCGCCACCAAGCAGGTGGACGTGCCCTCCGACGTCATGGTGCCGGCGCTGCGGACGAGGGACATGCTGGCCGGCGATGCCATCGGCACGGTGGGCGCGTCCATCATGGACCATGCCTACAACGTCGAGTACAGCCAGACGTGGAGCGGCGGGCTTCAGTACGAGCTGTTTCCCGCGGCGATGGCCGAGGTCTCGTACATGGGCACCTGGACGATTGGGGCCGACAACGCCACCCTCCGCAACGTGCCGGAACCAGGTCCCGGCCCGATTCAGGCGCGGCGTCCGATTCCGCAGCTGAGCCGCATCAACGCCATCAGGTTCGACGGCAAGTCGATCTATCACGGCCTCACCTTCAAGCTGGAGCGCCGGCTGCGCGACAACCACGCGTACAACCTCAGCTACACCGTCGCCACCTCGAAAGACGATGCGTCGAGCCCCGGACCGACCGAGTCCGAGGCGAACGTGCCGCAGAACGTGAGACACATCTTCGACGACACAGGCGAATGGGCCCGCTCCAGTTTCGATCACCGGCACCAGTTCATCGCGAGCGGGACGTACGAGCTGCCCTCAATCGGGCCGGGACCGTTGAGCGCCGCGGTGCTGGGCGGCTGGCGCGTCAACACCATCATCGTGGTGCAGTCGGGCGCCCCCTTCACGGTGAATCTGGGGGTCGATCGGGCCAACATCGGCGCCGGGCCCGCGCAGCGCCCCGACGAGCGTCGCGATCCCAATCTGGCCGGCGGGAGCCGGACACCCGATCGGTGGTTCGACACCGACGCGTTCGCGCTGCCGGCCCCCTTCACCTTCGGGAGCGCGCCGCGCAACAGCGTGGTCGGCCCGGGATCGGCCAACGTCGACCTCGCCCTCGCCAAGACGTGGGCGCTCGCCGGTTCCTCGGTGCTCGAGTTCCGCTGGGAAGTGTTCAATCTGCTGAACCGGGCCAACTTCGACCTGCCGAATCGCATCTTCGGCACGCCCAACTTCGGCCGGATCTTCAGCGCCAGAAACCCACGCGAGATGCAGCTCGGCGTGCGATTGGCCTTCTGATCGGGTTAAGGGCCTCTTTTTACAAGGTCCTTACAACGCGACGGCTGCACCGGGGATAGGCTTCGCCGGGATGACCGCTGACGACCGGGACCTGTATTCCGGCCTCATGCGCCTCCATATCCTCCACCATGCCGGGAAGGAGCCGATTTTCGGTCTCGGCATGATCGAAGAACTCGCCCGGCACGGCTACCGCGTGAGTGCCGGAACCCTGTATCCGATCCTGCACGGGCTGGAGGCGAAGGGCTACCTGAAGGCCACGGCGCACCGGAACGGCCGGCACGTGCGCCGGCTGTATCGGGTCACGCCGACGGGCCGGCGCGCGCTGGCCGCCGCGAAAGCCAAGGTCCGCGAGCTGTTTGGCGAGTTGTTCGAGCACGAGTAAGACTCCCGTCCCGACCCATCCTGATTCGCCTCGCGTGACGATCCTCCGCTGAAGAGGGTCAGCCACCGGCCTCGCCTCGAAGCCACTTGACGCGTGTACACCGGCGCTGTAAAGTCCCAGACGTTATCGTAGTTCGATATCGTAATGCAATGACGACATACGATACCGTGTCCACACACCGTACGCGCAATCGCCGCATGCATCCACGTCGCAGAGCGTTGGTGATTTCTCTCGTGCTCTGTTTCGTCGGTCTCGCCGGCACGACGCGTTCGCGGGCACAACGGCAACCTCCGCCGTCTCCCGTCACGTTGCCGCAGGCCATCCAGTACGCCATCGACAGCTACCCCGCGATTCGCGCGTCGATGGCGCGGGTCGCCGCGCAGGAAGCCGGCGTCAGCCTTGCCCGGACGGCCTACCTGCCGCGACTCGATTCCGCGCTGCAGATGAACCGCGCGACGCGCAACAACGTGACCGGCTTGCTGCTGCCCACGACGTCGATACCTGGGATTTCAGGCCCGGTGTCCGAGGCGACGTCCTTGGCCGGCATCTGGGGCAGCGCCGGCGCCGTGCTGCTGTCGTGGGAGGCGTTCGATTTCGGCTTGCGGGGGGCGGCGGTCGATCTGGCGTCGGCGCAGGTGGCTCGTGCGAGCGCAAGTGCGAGCGTGACACGCCTGGAAGTCGGCCTCCAGACGGCCGACGCCTTCCTTCGACTGGCGGCTGCGCAGCAAACCGTCCGCGCCGCCGGCGCGAACGTCGAGCGGCAACAGGTGTTTGCCGATTCGGTTGCGGTCCTTGTCAGGAACGAGCTACGGCCGGGCGCGGACGACTCGCGTGCACGCGCCGAGCTGGCGGTGGCCCGGATCCAATTGATTCAGGCGGAACAGGCGGAACGGATCGCTCGAGCGACCCTGGCGCGGTGGCTGGGCGTTGCGCCGACTGATGTGCACATCGCCGGCGGTCGGCTGCTGGACATGCCGCCGCCCCCGTTTCCGACGTCTCCGGCCGTGACGACACACCCCGTGGCTGAAACGCAAATGGCGGCCGTCGAATCGAGTCGTGCGTTTCAGAACGTCCTCCGCCGGTCGTTCTTTCCGCGCACCAGTTTCCAAACGGCGTATTCGCGACGAGGGACTGGTGCCACTGCCAACGGCACAGCTCTTGGAGGGCTCCGCGGTCTTGATTTCGACACGCCGAACTGGGCGGCGGGCGTCACGGCGACCTTTCCACTCTTCGACTGGTTCTCGGTGCGCGAGCGGCAGCGGATCGAAGTGCAGAACGAACGCGCCGAGGTCGCCAGCTACGATCGCATCGTGCAGGAGCTATCGGCGCAGGTGGAGCAGGCACGCGCGGAGATGGACGGGGCGCGCCGGGTGGCGGAGAACACGCCAATCCAGCTGTCGGCGGCACGCGTGCTGGCGCAGCAATCGCGCGCCAGGTACGACGCAGGGCTGGCCACGATCATCGAGGTGGCTGACTCGCAGCGGCTGCTCCTGCAGGCCGAAGTGGGCGATGCGCTGGCGCGATTGGGCGTCTGGCACGCGCGCGTCGCGGAAGCCGCGGCCACCGGCGACATCTCCCAGTTGCTGAAGTAGGGCGGGTCCTTCTGGACCCACCGAGAGGGATCAGGACCATGTGGCTCATACGTGCAGCAATGAGGCGACCCATCACGATGCTCATCGTCATCGTGGGCGTGGCGCTGATGTCGCTGCTCGCCGTGCAGCGGATGAAGATCGACATCTTTCCCGATCTCGGGACGCCGGTCGTCTACGTCGCCCAGCCGTACGGAGGGATGGATCCCGCGCAGATGGAGGGGTACATCGCCAACTACTACGAGTATCACTTCCTGTACATCACCGGCATCGAGCACGTGGAATCAAGGTCCATTCAGGGCGCGACGCTCCTGAAGCTCTTCTTCCACGAAGGGACCGACATGAGCCAGGCGGTGGCGGAGACGGTCGCGCAGGCGAACCGGTCCCGAGCCTTCATGCCTCCCGGGACGGTGCCGCCCTTTGTCGTGCGCTTCGACGGCGGCAGCGTGCCTGTCGGGTACCTCGTCTTCTCAAGTGAGACCCGCTCGCTCGGAGAGATTCAGGACCTCGCCCTCAACCGCATCCGTCCGATGTTCGGGACGCTGCCCGGCGTCTCCGCGCCGCCGCCGTTCGGCGGCAACCAGCGCACGGTTGTCGTCCGCGTGGATCCCGATCGACTGCGGGCGTACCACATGTCGGGCGAGGAGGTGGTCCGTTCCCTGGCCCGAGGGAATGTGGTCACGCCCTCCGGGAACGTGCGCATCGGCGACTTCACGGCGATGGTGCCGGTCAACTCGGTCGTGGGCAACGTCCAGGAACTGTTGGACATTCCGGTTCGTGTCGGCGCCGGCTCGAGCGTCTTCCTGCGTGACATCGGATACGTCGAGGACAGTTCCGACATCCTGACCAGCTATGCGCTGATCGACGGCAAGCGCAGCGTCTACATCCCGGTGACCAAGCGCGCCGATGCATCGACGCTGGCGGTGGTGCAGAGCGTCACGGCGGAACTGCCGCGAATGCGAGCAGCGATCCCCGACGACATCAGCGTGAATGTCACGTTCGATCAGTCAGGATACGTGAGGAGTGCGATTCGCTCGCTCACGACGGAAGGCGCACTTGGGGCGGTGCTCACGGGTCTCATGGTGTTGCTGTTCCTCCGGCACTTCCGCAGCTCCATCATTGTCATGCTGACCATCCCGCTGGCGCTGCTGGCGGCCGTCGTCGCGCTGTGGGGCGCGGGCCAAACGCTCAACATCATGACGCTCGGCGGTCTCACCCTGGCCATCGGCATCCTCGTCGACGAATCGACGGTCGCTATCGAGAACATCCATACGCATCTCGCGCGCGGACAAGCGCGTGCCAGAGCCGTCTTCGATGCCGTGTCCGAAGTAGCCGTGCCGATGATGCTGGCCATGTTGTGCATCCTGGCGGTATTTGCCCCGTCGTTCTTCATGGTCGGCGTGGGACGGGCTCTGTTCGTCCCGCTGGCGCTGTCGGTCGGGTTTGCGATGGCCGCGTCCTACGTCCTGGCGTTGACGTTCGTGCCGGTCGTCTACACCTGGATTGGAGGCCGGCATCACGGGGCGGCTGAGGGCGGCCTCTTCGATCGATTCCGGGAGCGTTACGGGCGTGTCGTCGGGGCATTCGTGCGGCTGCGGTGGGCCGTTCTCGCCGTGTACCTCGTCGTGTCGGCGAGCACCGTGTACTTCGTCGGCGGATCCCTCGGCACGGAAATCTTCCCCAGTGCGGATTCCGGTCAGATCCAGGTCCGCCTGCGGGCGCCGACAGGGACGCGTGTCGAGCGGACAGAGGTGATGGTGCTCGGGGTGCTGGACGCGATTGCGGAGGAAGTGGGCCCGGAGAATGTGGAGGCCAGCCTCGGGTTCGTCGGATCCCAGCCCTCCAGCTATCCGGTGAACACGATCTATCTCTGGACCGCGGGTCCGCACGAGGCGGTGCTGCTGGTGTCGCTGAAACCCGAACGCCGGATCTCCACCGACGCCCTCCAGGAGTCGCTTCGCGGCAGGATCGATGCGATTGCGCCAGGCGCCGTCGTGTCGTTCGAAGCGGCGGACCTGGTCAATCAGGTGATGAGCTTTGGCTCGCCAACCCCGATCGAGGTGGCGGTGACCGGTGCAAACCTGGCGGAGAGCCGCGGGTATGCGGACAAGCTGCGGACCGAGATGGCCAAGATCCCTGGGCTGCGGGATCTCCAGTTCGGGCAGGCGCTCGACTATCCCGTCGTGCGCGTGCAGATCGATCGCGAACGGGCCGGCCAGTTGGGCGTGACCGTGGAGGAGGTCGGACGGTCGCTGACGGCCGCGACCTCGTCGAGCCGGTTCGTCACGCCGAACTACTGGGCGGATCCAGAGAGTGGTATCGCCTATCAGGTGCAGGTCGAGATCCCGCAGCACACGATGGCGTCCGTGGAGGACGTCCTGAACGTGCCCGTCATGCAGAACGGCGCCGCGCGCCCGCTGCTCGGCGACGTGGCCACGGTATCTCAACAGACCGCTATCGGCGAGTACAACCGGTACAACCAGCAGCGCATGATCACGTTGACCGCCAACGTGTACGGCGAGGACCTGGGCACCGCATCCGACGAGGTGTTCGCGGCGGTGTCGCGCGCCGGCGATCCGCCGGGCGGGGTCACCGTCAACGTGCGCGGCCAGGTCGCGCCGATGCGGCAGACGTTGGACGGTCTCCGGTCCGGCCTTGGACTGGCCGTTGTCGCCATCTTCCTCTTGCTGGGCGCGTACTTCCAGTCCCTCAGGATTGCACTCATTGTCATCGGGACGATTCCCGCCGTGATCGCCGGAGTTGCCCTGAGCCTGTTTGCGACCGGCAGCACGTTGAACGTCCAGTCGTTCATGGGCGCCATCATGGCCATCGGCGTGGCGGTGGCCAACGCCATTCTGCTGGCCACCTTCGCCGAGCAGTACCGGCAGGAAGGCGCCACG
>Ga0209640_10003220_pt1 | contig 14278 bp, 12 predicted proteins | sample RifCSP10_1_FD_184018 | JGI IMG/M metagenome (GOLD analysis project Ga0209640, IMG submission 184018) | Soil microbial communities from Rifle, Colorado - Rifle CSP2_sed 10_1 (SPAdes) (version 2) | ecosystem: Environmental > Terrestrial > Deep subsurface > Rock core/Sediment | place: Rifle...
CCAGCTCGCGCTCCTGGCGTTGCTCCGGGGGGCGAGGGACCCGAACATGGCGGACGCTGCCGGAGTCGTGGAGGGACTTCGGCCGGTCGGCTGGCATGCGGTGAGCGCCGGAGGGACGATGGTCACCCAGTTCTTCATTCGCTCCGCGATCATCGGCGGTGGGCCGGCCGGCTCGCTGTCGGCGTTCGTGGTGGCGCTGCGGGCGACCGAAGCCCTGCGTGGCGTCTTCGTCGACACCTATATCGCCTCGAAACTCCGCCGCTGGTCGGAGGGGCGCGCCCACACCGGCCCGGTCCGCGCTTCCGCGTCCGCATCCATCGTCCGGAACTTCAGCATCTCGAAGCGCCGGCCGTCCAGGCCCATGCGCTCCTGGCGATAGAAGACGGGCCCGCGGGAGGAGAGCTTGACCGCGGCGGCGAGCAGGAGCAGCACCGGCCAGATGGTCGCGAGCACCGTCGCCGCGAAGAGGAAGTCGAACACGCGCTTGGCCAGCCGGTTCCAGCCGTAGAGCGGCGACTCCCGCAGATGGATGAACGGCATGCCCTCGAACTGCTCGATGCCTCCGCGCAGGGACGCGAAGCGGAGGAGGTCCGGCACCACGTGAATGGTCACCGGCTCGTCGCCGATCGCGTCCAGGAGCCCGGCCAGGCGGCCGTAGTCCTCGTGGGCGAGGGCCAGGATCACGTGGTCCACCGTGTTGGCGTCGAGCACCGCGCGCAGGTCGGCGTAGCCGCCCAGTCGGGCCGCCCCGCCGAAATCGTCCTTGTCGTCGCCGACCACTCCCAGCACCTGGATGCCCACGTCACGCCGGCCCTGCATGCGCTGCACCACGGTGGCGGCCAGCTCGCCGTCCCCCACCACCACCGCGAAACGCTGGTTGTAGCCGCGGCGGCGGGCGAAGCGCAGGCCCTCGCGGAAGGCGGCCCGCGAGAACCAGACGACCGCGATGGAGAGCAGCCAGAAATAGACGATGACCACACGCGAGTAGTCGTAGCCGCGGAAGAAGAACGTCATCACCGCGACCAGGACGAGCACGCCCATCGTCGAGGCCTTGGCGATGTCGGCGGCCTCCGAGAGATGGGAGCCGATCCGGCGCGGCCGGTAGAGGCCGAAGGCGCGGAAGGACACGCTCCACACCAGCAGGATCGGCAGCAGCATCAGCAGGTAGTCGCCGACCGGCGGCACGTCCTCGTACCGCAAGGGCGGGCCCGCCACGTGGAAGCGGACCCAGTAGGCCAGCAGCCAGCAGAGCCCGACCAGCGCCAGGTCGCCCACCAGCATGAGCTGCTCGAGCAGCCGCGAGTGCGCCTTCAGCACCGGGGGCGTCCCTCCATGCGCTCCCGCAGGTACGCCCGCACCCGGTCGCGGAACACCGGTCGGTCGAAGGCCTCGGCGCGCCGGCGGAGGGCCTTGGGCTCGAACTGGTGCGCGGAGGCCTCGAAGCGCTGGATGGCGTCGGTCAGGTCGTCCACCGTCTGGCGCGCGAAGAAGAGCCCGGTCGGCGGCTCCCCTTCCCCGGGCGGCACCACCGTCTCCCGCGCGCCGCCCTCGCCGAAGGCGATGACCGGTCGGCCGGCGGCCATCGCCTCGAGCGGCGTGATGCCGAAATCCTCGAGCGGGGGGAAGAGCAGGGCCCGGCAGCGGGCGTACAGCTCCGCGATCTGGGCGTCGTCGCGCCAGCCCAGCAGCTCCACGGTGGGGCCGGCCAGGGCCCGCAGCCGGCGCTCCTCCGGGCCGCTCCCGACCACCAGCAGCTTGCGCCCCAGCCGGTTGCACGCCTCCACCGCCAGGTCCACCCGCTTGTACGGCGTGAGCGCGGAGACGACCAGGTAGAACTCCCCCGGCGTCTCGTCCACGCGGAAGCGGGACACGTCCACCGGGGGGTAGATGACGTCGGCCTCCCGGCCGTAGGCGCGCCGGATGCGGTCGGCCACGAAGCGCGAGATCGCCACGAAGTGGTGGACCCCCGCCGCCGTCCGGCGGTCCCAGCGGCGCAGCCAGGCCGCCACCGGCGGCATCACGAGCCGGGCGGCCAGGCTGGAACGCGGCCCGAAATAGTCGTCGTAGAGGTCCCAGACGTAGCGCATGGGGGTGAAGCAGTAGCAGACGTGGAGCGCCCCCGCGGGGACGCGCACGCCCTTGGCGACCGCGTGGCTCGAGGAGAGCACCAGGTCGTAGCCGCGCAGGTCGAACGCGCGCACCGCCGCCGGGAACAGCGGCAGGTAGTGCCGGTAGCGCCGCTGGGCCCGCGGCAGGCGCTGGATGAACGAGGTCACGATCCGGCGGCGCTCGATCGTGGGTGAGACGGAGCCGGGCACGTGCAGGAGCGTGTAGAGGTCCGCGTCGGGGAACAGCTCGGCGAACACCTCGAGACAGCGCTCGCCGCCGCGCATGCCGGTCAGCCAGTCGTGGACGAGCGCGACCCTCGCCTTCGCTAGCCCCGGCACGGATCTCCTGCCGCCGCCACGCCAGCCCTTCCCGGCCGCGTCAGCGCGAGGACGACCAGGTCCGCTGCCGCCAGTAGGCCAGCAGATCCTTCAGGGTACGCTCGAAGGGGATCTCCACCTTCCAGCCGGTCGCCTTCTCCATCTTGGTCGGATCGCCCTCCAGGATCATCACGTCGGAGGGGCGGAGCCGGGCGGGGTCCGTCTGCACGCTGATGCCCTTGACCCGCGACTGATCGAGGAGGAAGTCCAGCACCTGCTGGATGGCCCACGACTTGCCCGAGCAGAGGTTGTACACCTCGCCGAGCTCGCCGCGCTCCAGGAGGAGCCAGTAGCCTCGCACGATGTCGCGCACGTCGGAGTAGTCGCGCCGGGGGGAGAGGTCGCCCACGTAGATCACCGGATCGCGCAGCCCCGCCTCGATCTCGGCCACCTGCCTGGCGAAGTTCGAGGTCACGAAGACGTCTCCTCGACGCGCCCCTTCGTGATTGAATGCGCGGGTGCGGACGATGGGGAGGCCGTAGCTCTTCCAGTACTGGTAGCCCATCAGGTCCTGCGTGACCTTGCTCACCGCGTACGGGCTCAGCGGCCGGAGCGGGTTCGTCTCCTTGATGGGCAACTCGTCTTCTTCCACGAGTCCGTACTCCTCGCTGCTGCCCACCACCAGGAACCGCGGAGACATCTTCAACCCCCGCAGGCCTTCCAGCAGGTTGACCTGGGACAGGATGTTGGTGCTCAGGGTCTCCGCGGGCGTCTTCCACGAAGCGTGCACGAAGCTCTGGGCGGCCAGGTGGACCACGTGCGTCGGATTCGACGTCTCGAGCAGCGCGCGCACCGAGGAGAGGTCGCGGAGATCGGACTCGATGAGGGTGATCTTGGAGCGCAGGTGGTCGATGTTATCGGTCTTGCTTCGCCAGCGGATGGAGCCGAAGACCTCAGCGCCCTGGGCCAAGGCGAACTCCGCCATGTAGCTGCCCACGAATCCGGTGATGCCGGTGATCAGGATGCGCATGTTGTCATCTCCGTCGAAAAAGCATTATACGCCACGCACATGCGGACCTTCCCGATGAAAACCACCGGCTTCGCGGTAGAGATCGCGCATCTCGGCGAGCATGCGGGAGAGGGCGAAGTGCGTCTCGGCCCGCGCGCGGCCCGCTTCCCCCAGCCCCCGACGCCGCGTGGGGTCCTCGAGCAGCTCCACCGCGGCGCCGGCCAGCCCGGTGGGATCGCCCGGGGGGACCAGCACCCCGGTGACGCCGTCCTCCACGACGTCCACGTGCCCCGGAACCCGGGTCGCGAGCACGGGCAGGCCGCAGACCATGGCCTCCAGCAGGGCGAGCGGCAGGCCCTCCCGGTGCGAGGCGGACACGTAGAGGTCCAGCACGGGCAGGCCGCGCGCGGCGTCCTTCACCGGGCCGGCGAACACCGCCCGCCCGCCGAGTCCGAGCGCGCCGGCCAGGTCGCGGAGCCGAGCCGCCTCGGGTCCATCGCCCACGAGGAGGAGCTGGGCGGTCGGCCGGCGCGCGAGGACCTGGGCGAAGGCGCGCAGGAGGACGTCGAGGCCCTTGACCGGATCGAAGCGCGCCACCGTGCCGAGCACCAGCGCGCCCGGGTCGAGGCCGAGCGCGGCCCGCGACAGCGGCTCCCGCGTGATCGCCGCCCGCACCCGCGCAGCATCCACCCCGTTGACCACGAGCCGGCTCCGGCCGGCCGGCGCGAGCCCCAGCGCCTGCGCCTCGCGGGCCTGGCTCGCCGAGACGTGAACCACCGCGTACCCGTGCCGGGCCAGGTATCGCTCGACGGTGAGGTACAGGCGCGGGTAGCTCTGGTAGTGGATCCCGTGGAAGGTATGGATCGCGGCCGCCCCGGTCAGCCGCGCCGCGATCCGACCGTAGAGCCCGGCGCCCTTGCCGTGCGAGTGGACGATCTCGATCCGGTGGTCCCGGATGAGCCGGACCACTCGCCGCAGGACGGCGGGCGAGAGGCGGTCGGCGCGCACGCTCACGAACCGGGCGCCGAGTGCCGTGAACTCCCCCTCGTAGGCCCCCCCCGGCGGGCCGGCCACCGTGAACTGGAACTCGTCGCCCGCGAGACCGGCCACCAGATCCCGGACGTGGGCGGGCCCGCCGCCCAGATCGGTCGAGACGAGCAGCTCGAGCACGCGGAACGGCGCCGCCACGTCAGCCCCCGCGGCCGCCGCGCATGAAGCGGCGGAGGGGCCGCGGCACCGCCAGGGCCAGGACCGGGCGCAGCGCGTGCACCGCGCACCAGGGCGGATAGGTGCCGCGACGCACCGCGCGCCAGCGGGCCCGCGCCTCCGCCCGGAGGCGATCCTCGTCGCGCACCGCCGTCACGCGACCCGGCACGAGGTACCGGATCAGCAGCGGGTCGGCCAGATTGGCCAGCCGCGTGACCGCGCTGAGCCGCAGCCACAGATCGTAGTCCTGGGCCACCTCGAACGTTTCATCGTAGCCGCCGCCGATCTGCTCGAGCGCGCTGCGCCGCATGACGACGGAGGCGTGCACGAAGGGGTTGGCGCGGATCAGCAGCCGGCGGATGGCCTCGTCGTGCTCGGGCGGGCGCACGACGCGCACCACCAGGCCGGTGGAGGCGGTCTCCACGCACCCGGTGCCGACCAGCCCCACGTCGGGCCGCTCGGCGAGGAACGCGACCTGGCGCGCGATTCGGTCCGGCCGCGAGACGTCGTCGGCGTCCATGCGGGCGATGAGCGGCCCGCGGCTCCGCGCGATCGCCCGGTTGAGCGAGGGGGTGAGCCCGCGCGCGGGCTCCTTCAGGACGATCACCCGCGCGTCGCCCGTGCTCGCCGCGATCTCGCCGCTGCGATCCGTCGAGCCGTCGTCCACCACGATCAGCTCGAGCCGCTGGTACGACTGGGTGAGGATGCTCGCGAGGCTCCGGCCCAGCCAGGCCTCGCCGTTGCGAACCGACATCACCACCGAGACGAGCGGCCCCATCAGGCGCTCGGGCCGCGCCGCCAGAAGCTCCATCCCGCCTCGGACCAGATCCGGGTCCAGCGGCCGTCCGCCGGGGCGGCCCGATCCAGCTCCGGGTCCACCACGGCGTAGCGGCCGTGGTATTTCTCGGCCAGGGCGAACCAGCAGGCCTCTCCCCGACGGCGCCGGCAGTCCTCGACCTCGCGCATGTAGACGTACCACCGGTAGAGCGGCCCGGTGCCCGCGATGACGATCCCGCCGTCCTTGAACGAGCCGGTGATCGGCCGCAGTGTCTCGTAGCGGAAGGCGAACGAATCGGTGAAGACGAGCGCGGCCGGCTCCGTGTGCTGCGCCGCGAAGCCCCAGAGCCGGCGCTCCGCTCGCCGGGACTCCTCCTCGGCGCCGGGCGGAGCGACCGGCGCGGGGCGGGGCGGGCTCACCTGGATCCCGAGCGCGCGCTTCACCGCGTCGCGGCGCTCCTGGGAAACGGCGTGGATCACGCTGCCGGGCGGAATGGCGGACAGGAGCAGGAGGGCGGCCAGCGGGAACCACGCGCGGGTCCGCCGCGCCCGCAGCAGGGACGCATAGGCCAGCGGGAACGCGGCGAGCAGCGCCGGATACATGAAGCGGGTCGCGCGCATCTGGTGGATGTCCACGTACGGCCGGCCCGACAGCACGCCGAGCGTCTGGATGAGGGCGATGCCACCCACGCCCAGCACCAGCGCCGCCACCGCCATGGTCAGCAGCACCCGGAGGGCCTCGGGCGTCCGGCCCCGGCGGAGCACCCACAGCAGCACCGCGATCGGGAGCCCCGCGTGAAAGGCGACGCTGATCACCGCGCTCGGGTCGAGCGGAAACAGGAGGTAGGGATACCGGTAGTGCAGCGCCTCCCGCACCAGCGGGAGCAGCGCGGGATCGCTCAGGTGCTCCTGCGCGGGAACGTAGCGCATGATGAACGGCAGCGCCCCGATCGCGAAGAGCGGCACGCCGAGGAGGACGTCCCGCCACGCCCGCCCGTGGAAGCGGCTCAGCCACAGGTGCGCGACCGCGCTGATCTGAGCCAGGTGAAGCCCGGAGACCGGATGGAGGTTCGCGGCCAGGCCGACCAGGAGGAAGTAGCCGGCGAAGAGCGGATGCCCGCGCAGCCGCAGGAACGCGAGGACCAGAAGGGGGGTCAATCCCGAGGCGATGGCCCGGGGCAGCACGTCGCGGAGCCCGCTGAAGCCCCAGTACTCGCCGCCGAGGGCGTTGCGGACCACCAGGGCCGAGAGCGCCCCGAGGGCGGCGGCCGGCCAGCTCCCGGTCAGATGCCGGAAGAGCGCGTAGTGGCCGACCAGGAAGAGCAGCCCGATGGGCCACGCGAGCAGCCGGAGCGCATCCTCCACGTCCCCACCCGCCGCCCGCGCGACCCGGGCCTGCAGCGAGAAGAACGCGGGATTGTAGCCGCGGTAGTACGGCGGGCCGTAGAAGACGTCGCCGGCCAGCCAGTCGGGATGCAGGTGCTTGAGCGCCATCAGGTTGCCCCATTGCTGGTCGCCGCGCAGGGGCGTGTCGGGGCCCTGGACGTGGAGCAACAGGGCCACCACGAGGAGCGCCCCGCCCAGCACGCCCAGGATCTCCCGGACGCGCCTCGCGGTTCCGATCACGCGACGAAGTACAGGCGGCCGGCGGCGAGGGCGGACATGCGCAGGAGCAGCCAGCCGTCGGCGAAGCGGCGGATATTGGGCGCGCCGTAGGTGCGCTCGCGGTACCGGACGGGGATCTCGACGATCCGGAGGTTGAGCTTGGCCGCGCCGAAGATGAGATCGAAGTCCCCGTAGGGATCGAAGTCGCCGAAGTAGGCGCGCCCCGCGGCCAGGCGCTCGTAGTCGCGGCGCCACATGACCTTGGTCCCGCAGAGGGTGTCCTTGATGGGCTGGCCGATGAGCCGGCTCAGGAGCACGCTGAAGAAGCGGTTGCCGAGGAGATTGAGAAACCGCATGGCTCGAGGGTCCATCGTGTAGACGAGCCGGGAGCCCATCGCGAACTCGCCGGTGCCGGAGACCAGCGCGGCGTAGAACTGCGGGAGGTCCTCCGGAGCCACCGAGAGGTCGGCGTCCAGGATCATCAGCAGGTCACCCGTCGCCTGGGCGAACCCCAGGCGGACCGCGTCGCCCTTGCCCCGCCCCGCCTGCACGAAGACCTTGATGTCGCGCTCCGGGTGGGCCGCCGCGACCCGCCGGCATTCCTCCAGCGTGCCGTCGGTCGAGTGGCCCTCGACGAAGATCAGCTCCGTGCTCGAGCCGAGCGGCGGCAGGCGCCGGACCGCCTCCTCGATATTGCCGCGCTCGTTCCGGCACGGGCAGATCACGCTGACTCGCGGCGGCCGGGGCGCGGCGGTCTTCGCGACCCGCGCCACCACCCAGTTCGTCCACACGAACCACCGGAGGATGGGGAGCGGGGGGAGGACCCGATTGATCCACCGGCCGACGCGCCCGAGACGGAGCGGCAGCAGGAGGTGCCCCCGCACCCGCACGGTCTCGAATCCGGCGAGATGGAGGAGGTTGGTCACGTCCTCAACGGTGGTCCAGTTCAGGTACGGCAGCGGCACCTTGAGGCCGAGGCGCTCCAGCAGGTGCACCACCGGCTGCCAGAGCCGGCTGTACCAGTGGATGATCACCCGCGTGCCGGGGTGTGATACCTCACCGAGGCGCTCGAACACCGCGCGGATGTCGTAGAGATAGCCCAGCAGGTCGGACAGGATGATGTAGTCGAACGTCTCGCCGGGCAGGGCCAGCCGCTCGGCCGAGACGTGATGGAAGCGCAGACGGGGATGACGCCGGGACGCCTCCTGGATCATGGCCGAGGACAGGTCGATGCCCACGCCCTCGGAAGGCGCCAGCGCGGCGAGCAGCTCGCCCGTCCCGCAGCCGACCTCGAGCACCCGCGCGCCGCGGGGAATGTAGAAGCGCGCGAGCGAGGCGATCGCGCCGTGATAGCCGCGGTGGCGGCGGCGCCAGCGATCCACCTCGGGAGCGTACTGGTCGAAGAAGTCCTCGAATCCCGCGAGGTACTCGCTCAGATCGGCGGGAGGCCGCCGGGCGCGGACCGCCCGGGCCCAGGCCGCCCGGGACGCCGGATCAGCGCTCAGCATGGATGAGCAGCGAGCCGGCGATCGCGCGGAGGAGGGGCACGCGCTCGAGGCCCTCGAGCGCCGGCTCCACCATCGAGACCAGGCCGCCGGGGATCGCCGGGTGCAGGAAATCGAAGTACCGGACCCGGACGCCGCCGAATCCCAGCCGGCGCAGGATCCGGACGATGGCGCCCCGCGTGAACGCCATCTCGTCGGGCGAGAAGCCGATGTACGGCCGCAGGGCGTGGATCTTGAACATGAGGAAGACCTGCGGGTTGAGCAGGTTCGGCTCCGAGAACACGAGGCGCCCGCCCGGACGCAGCACGCGCCGCACCTCGGTCAACGCCGCCTCCACGTCGAGATGGTGCAGGATCGAGCAGCCGTACACCGCGTCGAAGGACGCGGTGGGAAACGGCAGCACGGTGGCGTCGGCGCGGACGAACCGCGCGCCCGCGCGCACCTTGGTGCGCGCCTTGCCGAGGAGCTCCGGCGAGAGATCGAGGGCGATCAGCTCGGCCCCGCCCCGGGCCACCCGGCGGGTGAACTCGCCGGTGCCGCAGCCGAGCTCGAGCACGCGCCGGCCCGGTCCGATCCCGGTTCCGTCCACGAACAGCTCTCCGCGCCGGTCGGCGCGGCGGCGGCCCGCGGGAGAGGCCCAGCCCCAGATCTCCTCGGTTCGCCGGCCGGCCAGCCCCCGGTGGTGGGCCTGCTCGCGCCGGAGCCGCTCCTCGGAAGAAACGGCGGGGGCCGGCCGGTCAGCCGCCAGCCTCACGGTCCCGGTACCACTGCACCGTGCGCTCCAGCCCCACCGTCAGCGGCGTCCGCGCCTGGAAGCCGAGCTCCCGCCGGGCCGCCGAGGTGTCGAGGCACCGCCGGGGCTGGCCGTCCGGTCGGGACGGATCCCACTGGATCTCGCCGGCGTACCCGGTGGCCTTCCGGATCAGCTCGGCGAGATCCCGCATGGAGATCTCCTCGCCGACGCCCAGATTCATGGGCTCGCTCGCGTTGAGCCGCTCCGCGGCCAGCACGATGGCCTCCGCCGCGTCCTCGACGTAGAGGAACTCGCGGGTCGGCGTCCCGGTACCCCAGCACGTGATGCGATCCCGCCCGGCCCGCTTGGCCTCGAAACAGCGGCGGATGAGCGCGGGGATGACGTGAGAGGTCTCGGGGTCGAAGTTGTCGCGGGGGCCGTACAGGTTGGTGGGCAGGAGGTTGATCGCGTTGAAGCCGTACTGGGCGCGGTACGCCTGCGACTGCACGATCAGCATCTTCTTGGCCAGGCCGTACGGAGCGTTCGTCTCCTCGGGATAGCCGTCCCAGAGGTGGCGTTCCGTGAACGGCACCGGGGTGTGCTTCGGATAGGAGCACACCGTCCCGACTCCGACGAACTTCTCGATGCGGTGGACGTGGGCCTGATCGAGCATCTGCACGCCCATCATCAGGTTCTGGTAGAAGAACTCGGCGGGGCGCTTCTGGTTGGCGCCGATGCCGCCCACCACCGCGGCCAGGTGGATCACGATGTCGGGCCGCTGATCGTCGTAGAGCCGCCGCACCGCCCCGAGGTCGACCAGGTCATAGTCGCGGCTTCGCGGGACGAACACGCTCCCCGCGCCCCGCGCCCGGAGCTGGGCCACGACGAAAGACCCGAGGAAGCCGCTGCCCCCCGTGACGAGCACCCGGCGACCGTTCCAGAAGCCCGCTGACGACATAGCCGCGGGTATCTTAGCACCGAGCCCGGGTCACCGACGCTCGGCATTTCGAAACAGCAGGTTGAAGTACGGCAGGCAGAGCGACGGAGACCTCCCGGCGGCCCGGAGGGCGGCCGCCGCCACTGCGAAGGCCGGCAACAGCGCGCGGCGGGCACGGGAGCGGGCGGTGTCGCGGAAGAAGCGCCAGCCGTAGCCCGCCTCCTCCGTCACGTCCCGCAGCCCGCCCGCGCCCCCGGAGGGCAGGCACTCCGCGAGGGTGGCGTTGCGCCAGCCGGTGCCGTCGGCCACGAAGGTCTCGTAGCTCACCGCGCCGAACTTCCGCGGCCGCGCCAGCCGCGCGTAGGCGTAGGCCAGCCGCGGGGGCAGCCACTGCACGAGCGGCAGGCCGATCGAGTGCGTCTCGAGCGGGAAGAGCCGATTCGGCGTGTCGAGGATGGCGATGTGCCCGCCCGGCGCGAGCACGCGATAGTACTCGTCCACCTGGGCGCGCCGGTTCCGCGCGGGCAGGTGCTCCACCACGCCGACGACCAGGACGAGATCGAAGCGGGCGTCCGGCCACGGGAGGCGACGGGTCTCGTCGTTGGCGAGGAGGACCACGTCCTTCACCTTCTCGAGCCCCAGCTCCTCGACCTTGGCGCGCACGATGTCCACGAAGGCGGGATCCGTATCGAAGCAGTGGATCTCGCCGACCTCGGGCTGCTCGGCCAGGTATTCGGTCATGTGGCCGAAGGAGGCGCCGACCTCGAGGACCGAGAGATCGCGGGCGCCGCGGCCCCGGAGGTAGCGGAAGAGCGGATCGAGGAAGAGGCGCGCGCGGGCCTCCTTGAACGGGAAATAGAGGGGGGCGCGTCGGGCGCCCTTGCGCTCGACGAGCAGCCGGACGATGCGGGCGCTGTAGCGGGTCTCGTATTGCCGGCCGTCCACCGTCAGCACGCGCCGGTCCCCGAAGTCCGCCAGATGGAAGGACGGCTCGCTCATCGCGGGCAGTATAGCAACCGGCCTACCGCCTGACCGCCACCGCCAGCAGCATGTGGCCGAAGAGCCTGAGCGCGGGCCCGGAGTAGAGCAGCGCGCGCGCCGCGCGGCGCAGCGCCGGGCGCGGCGCGCGGGGCGTGGCCGCCGCCGCCACCCGGGCGGGCGCGCCGCTCCGGAGGCGGCGTAGCGCCTTGCGCAGGACGCGCGCCGGATCGTAGGGATGGAAGCCGCGAACCACGAAGCCGTGGGCGGTCAGCCGCTGCCCCAGCTCGCGCCGGGTGAACGCGTACTGGTAGAACTGGCCGCCCGCCTCGCGGGTCAGGCGGGCCTGGCGGCGCAGATAGGGCGCGGCGAGCCGGCGCGCGCCGTTCCAGTAGGGCACGGAGAGCAGCAGCGAGCCGCCGCGGGGCACCACGCGCGCCGCCTCCTTCAAGATGGCGTCCGGCCCGTCCGGATCGTGCTCGACGACTCCCAGCGAGAGATACGCGGCGACCGCGCCGGTGGCGACGGCGAGGGCGCGCAGATCCATGACCGAGACGGGGGCGCCCGCGCGCGCGGCGGCCCGCAGCGCCTCCAGGCTCCAGTCGGCGCCGACCGCGGCGCGCCCGCGCTCCCGGAGCAGCAGCACGTACTGGCCGAGGCCGCAGCCCGCCTCGAGCACGCGCCCGGTGGCGGGCAGGTGGCGCTCGATCAGATCGGTCAGCGGAGACTCGCGCGCGATCCGCAGCAGCTCCTCCACACGGTGGCCGCCCCAGTGCTCGGTCCAGAACTCGGCGGTCGCCGCGCGCGAGTAGTAGGCGAGCGGGATGGCTCAGCTCCCCTCGGCCACCTGGCGCACCAGCGCGATCTCGCGCTGCACGAGCGCGCGGAGATCGTAGCGGGAGACCATCTCCGCGCGCGCGGCCTCGGCGAGCCGGCGGGCCAGCCCCGGATCGTCGAGCACGGACGAGAGCCGGTCCGCCAGGGCGCGCGGGGCGCGCGGGTCGAAGAGGAACCCGGTGCGGCCGTCCGTGACGAGCGAGCGGTTGCCCGCGCAATCGGACGCCACGCAGGGAACGCCGGAGGCCATGGCCTCGAGCAGCACCTTGGGATGCCCCTCCGTGAAGGACGCGAGGACGAAGGCGTCGGCGGAGGCATAGACCGCCGGGAGGGCGCGCTGATCCACCACGCCGGCAAACTCGGCGGCCACGCCCGCGGCCTGCGCCTGCTCGTGGAGCTCGTCCTTCAAGGGCCCCCCGCCCACCAGCACCACCGTGACCTTGTCGCCGAGGAGGCCGGCGGCCGCGATCACCGTGCTCAGATTCTTCTCCGCCGACAGCCGGCCCACGTAGAGGATCCGCTTGCGCCCGTCGGGCCGCGGGCCGGCCGCCGGGTGGAACCGGCTCGTATCGACGCCGTTCGGGATCAGCTCGACCCGGCGCGCCAGGCGGGACGCGCGCGACGCCAGCTCGCGGGTCGTGGCGATGACGGCGGCCGCGTGGCGGAGCCCCAGACGCTCCACGAGGCGCTTGAGCACCCGCTTCGGCCCCGGCTCGGAGAGCTGCGCGTACCAGAAGCCGTAGGTCGTGACGTAGGGGATCCCGAAGCGCCGCCGCGCGATGAGCGCCGGGATCACCCCGGTGATCTGGAACACGCGGAGGGCCCGGCAGGCCCGCAGCTCCGCCGCATGGCGGAACGGGATCTCCACCGCGCGCCGCCCGCGGGCGCGCAGGCCGGAGGGCGCCAGCACCCGGACCCGCTCCAGGACCAGCGGGTCGTCGGTGAACTCGGCGAGCGTCTCGGGCAGATAGCTGAAGTAGCTGACCCCGTCGAAGGCCTCCGCGTAGGGGCGGAGGTAGCCGTCGATCAGCCGCGATTGCTGGCCGCTCTGAGCCAGCGCGCGGATGCCGCCGCCCAGGGCCGGCAGCAGGCCGACCCGCATCAGGGCCGCTTCCGGGCCGCGACGCCCGCCCACGGCCCGGCGCACGCCCACCGACTCGCCGCCCCGGACCCGTTCACCGTCCGCGTCCCCCGCCCCCGCGGCGGCGCCAGTCCTCGAGCGCGGTCTCGTAGACGCGGCGCGTGCCGTCCACGCAGCGCTCCCAGCGGAACATCCGCTCGACCCGCTCGCGGTTGGCCCGCCCGAATTTCTCGCCGAGCGCCTGGTCGCCCAGGATCAGCGACAGCTTCTCCACGAACGGGCCCGGCCCGACCGGGTCACAGACGAAGCCGCCCTCGCCGTCCACCACCAGCTCGGGAATGGATCCGCGGTTGGACGCGACCACCGGCAGCCCCGAGGACATGGCCTCCGCCACCGTGAGCCCGAAGCCTTCCATCGCGGAGGGGAAGAGGAAGACGTCGCCCAGGTTGAAGTGCTCGGGCTTCTCGGCCTCCGCGACGTAGCCGGTGAACACGACCCGGCCGTCCAGCCCGAGCCGGCTCGCCCGGGCCCGGAGCTCGGGCAGGAGGGAGCCGCCGCCCGCGACGAGCAAGGTGGTGTCGGGGTGCCGGGGCGCGAGGGCCCGCCAGGCCTCGAGGAGCAGCCCCAGGTTCTTCCGCGGCTTGAGCCCGCCGAAGAAGAGCACGATCCGGCGGCCCGCCAGCCCATAGCGCGCGCGCAGCGCCTCGCTCGGCGGCCGCGGGGTGAAGCGCGGGTCCACGCCGTAGTACACCACCGAGACGTGGTCGGTGCGCGCCCCCAGCTCCTCACCGAGCTGCCGTCGCGCGAACTCGCTGCCCACCACCACGCGATCGGACGCGTCCACCACCCGCTTCTCGATCAGCCGGTTGAGCGGGCTCGGATCGAGATGGTGGTGATGGGACACCACCGGGACGTCGAGGCGGTAGCGCCGACGGGCCCAGAGCGCCGACGGGCCGATATAGCGCAGCGAGTGCACGCGCAGCAGGTCGAAGCCGACCGTCTCGTGCACGCGCCGGATGGCCGCGGGCACCACGAGCGGCGCCACGTACCAGCGCAGGCCGCGGCCGACGCCGAACCGGTGAACGGTCCAGTTGGGCACGTCCGCCGGGTGGGGCTTCCCGCGGGCCAGGATGATCTCGAGGCGCACGCCGGTCCGGCCGAGCCGCTCGAGGAGCTCCCGCTCG
>Ga0209640_10003221_pt1 | contig 14277 bp, 7 predicted proteins | sample RifCSP10_1_FD_184018 | JGI IMG/M metagenome (GOLD analysis project Ga0209640, IMG submission 184018) | Soil microbial communities from Rifle, Colorado - Rifle CSP2_sed 10_1 (SPAdes) (version 2) | ecosystem: Environmental > Terrestrial > Deep subsurface > Rock core/Sediment | place: Rifle...
GCCAGATGGATGACCGGCCGCGAGCAGCCGCTCGTCCGAGATGCGATGGCAGCCCGTGCATGTCTTCGCCATGACGTCCGCCTGCTTGAGCGCAGTCATGCCGAGCTGCGGGTTGCCCCCCTTCTCGTGCGGGTCCAGAAACTCGGAGCTGGGACCGTGGCAGCGCTCGCAGTTCACGCCGCTGTTCACCGGCGCCGCCGGCGTCGCGCTGGCCGCCGTGCCATGGCAACTCATGCAGATCCGGTCGCCGCGCGCCATCTCCGCGGTGGTCAGCCCGTACAACGTCGCGATCTCGACGGCCTTCGGCAGCCGGTTGTTCAGGCGCTCCGCCGTGGTCTGGTGCTTGTCATCGAACCACCACGACTCGGCGTCGTCGTGGCACTTGCCGCAGTTCGCGATCGTCGTCTTGTACCGCGGATCCGGCGCGGGCTGCCACTCGGGACGGTTGCGCACGCGGCCCGGCAGTTCCGGCCGCGCTGGCTGCGTCTCACTTACGCCGCCGCCCGCAGCACCCCGTCCCGCCGCGGTGTCTCCCGCCGCACCGGCTCCCGTCGTACCCGTACCTGCCGCTCCACGTCCCGTCGTTCCGCCTCGCCCGGTCGTGTCGCTGCCGACCGCGCCACCGCCGCCCGCCGCCGGCGTTTCCTGCGCCACGGCCGTGCCGGTCAGCGCATCGATGCCGGCGAGCCGCGCTCCATCCGCGGTCGCCGCGAAGCGCAAGCCCGCCGTACGGATGCGCGCGGCGCCGGCGAGGATCGCGTCGCTGTTCCCGGGCACGAGCCGCAGACCATCACCGACCTTGAGGATCTCGATGACCGCGGGCACATCGACGACGCCCGCCGCCTGCTCGAGCTCGCGACGGCTCTGCCGGACGCGCTGCTCCATCGACTTCGAGTAGCGGCCTTCCGCCGTGGCGTTCGCCACGCCGCGCAGAGCGAACTCGTAGGCGAGGATCCGCCCCGTCAGCAGCAGGATCCGCTTCCGCTCCGGCGTGTCCTCGCGGTTGCCCGCCTGCCCGCCCCACTGCTCCTGGACGAAGTTGTGGCGGATCGAATCGACGCGCTGGAGCAGATCGAAGTTTGTCGAACCCGTTGAGTGACCGCCACGGTTCACGAGGTCTTCGATCGGCACCGTGTGGCACTCGAAGCAGTTCGCCACGACCGCGTATGGATTGGCCGACGGCCGCAGCATCCCGTGCTCCGTGCTCTGCGCGATCCGTTGCTGCTTGTGCTCGGGCGTCTCGCCTTCCGGCTTATCGATGCCCTCACCCCACGTGTTATGAAGCTGGATCCAGTCCATCGCCGGCCCGTGGCACGACTCACACGATACGCCCGCGATCGCCGTCAGCTCCGGTCCGACGGTGTAGTGACAGCGCATGCACAGGCTCTCCTGCCGCTTCGTCACCGTCAATCCCATTTTCTGCAGGATGTCGAGCGCGGACTCGGTTCGGTGCATGGTCTCGAAACCCGTCGCGTGCTTGCTCGTCCGCCACCTCTCGTACTCGGAGCTGTGGCATTCTCCGCACGGTACCCGCGCATCGCGCCGGTCCAGCACGATCCGCTCCGGGTCGATGCGCAGGAAGGGAGAGCTGCGGAAGTCGGGCCGCTGCTGCTGTGCCAGGACCGCCACGGCCGCCATCGCGGATACCGCCACGGCGAGCCCGGCCAGGCGCCAGCCGTGGCGGCGGACCGTGCGGCGGATGAAACGCGGGAAACCCGGCATCACTCCATCACATCTGGATCTGCAATTCGAGCCTGCCCACCAGGTTCACGGCCGATGCCTCGAAATTGTAGGCGCTCACGCCGTCGATCACGATAACCGTACGCCGGCCCATCGCCGCCTGGAAACGGCCGCCGAACGCCGCGAAATCGCCGCCCGTCACGTCCGGATCCGTGTTCATGCGGCCGCCCACCTCGAAGACGACCTGCTGGCGCGTGGCACCGAAGAACAGCTGGTGGCCGAGCGCCCCGCCCACCGCGTTGTCCGCGAAGCTGCCGAGAGCGCCGCCGACCCGTCCGATACCCGGGGCCGCGAACAGGATGCCCGTCTGTCCGAGCGGCCCGCCCGAGGAGGGGCCCCGCGTTGCGCTGCGGAACCGGTCGATTCCGGCGAATGCGCCGACGTACCACAGATTGTGATTGCCCTTGGGCGTCCACGAGAACTGATCGTGAATCAGGACTCCGCTCGAATTGAACTCGGTCTCCCCCCCGATCGGGAACGAGGCGAGGACGCGGAAGATGTTGTTCGCGCGGCCCCAGCGCCGGATATCGCCGATGCCCACGTGCAGGCCGTCGCCCGTGGTCTCGCCGCTCATCACGTACGCCGCATCGAGCTGGAACGTCGTCGACCGGAAATCCATTTCGGTGAACAGTCCGAAGAGCGAAGCGGAATCGTCTCTGACATTGCGACCGGCACCCTGCCGGTTGATCTGGCTCCACGCGAACACGCCCGTCACGCGGGTGTTGCCGATCGAGCCGATCTTCATGTTCGCGCGCGTCAGGCCGACCATGTCGAGCGCGTCGTCGTTCAGCAGCAGCCCGTCCCCGAAGTCGAGCGGCTGACGCCCGACGGAAAAGTAGATGTCCCAGAAGCTGCTGTCGTCGTTGTCGAGGTTGGGGAAGATCTCGCCAATGTCGCCCTCGAAGAAGAGCGTCCGGACGACCGCGTTGAACTCGGTGAGCGACTTGTCTTCGTTGCCCAGCGAATCGAGCGGCGGATCCGCGAAGTAGTAACCCGTGAACCGGCCGTCCTGGTCGAGTGGCCGGAGCCCGATGAGGATGCGTTCCGTCTGCGTCAGGTAGAGATTCCCGAACAGGTCGACCCGGCCGACCGCCTCACCCCGGTCGATCTCCGATGGGGTTCCGGAGTTCAGCCGGCCGCCCTGAACGGCTGCGCGGATCGTCCCGAACGCCAGAAACGCCGGCTGCCACACCGCGCCCCCCGGCAGCTTGATGCCCCGGTGCAGGGTTCCGGTTCCGAGGAACGGCTCGCCCAGCTCGATCAGAGGCCGTGGGCGTTTCGGAATCTCGGCCAGCGGAATGCACTGGTCGGACAGGCGGCTGACCCCTTCGTGCTTCTCTTCGGCCGCCTGACGGCACTCGGCAAGGAAGCGATCGGGTTCGCCGGCCCGCCGCTCCTGAGCCCGTGCGGGCGGGGCAACCAGCGCAAGGACGGCGAGTGCCTGCACGAGAGGCCGAAGTCGTCGGTCGATTCGACTGGAGCGGTCCGCCAAGCGTGTCGGCGACCGAAGCTCCGTATCGACGGGCGCCGGTACCGCCGGCGCCGCAACGTGGAACGCCTGGATCGGCCGCATCAGCGCAACTCCACGGTGCGCTCCCACAGGGTCAGCGCCCCGGCCACCACGGCCGTCGCCACCGCCTGGGGAGACATGTAGTAGTCGAACCCCACATCCTTGATGTCGGGGATCAGGTTGACCGGGACCATCTGCGCAATAAGCCGGATCGTCGCCGAGTACGGGGGGCGCGATCCGCGCAGCGCCGAACCTTCCACCTCGTAACTCGGCCACAACGAGTGAAGTGGCAGAATCGTCTGGCGGTGCTTGCGCGCGCCCGTCGGCCGGGCGAGCAGAGCCGTAGCGTTGGTCGAAGGTCGCAGGAACGGCAGCGGGCTGGGCGAGTAGTTGACGGCAAGCACCTGCTCGCGGTCTCCGCCCCGCACCATGCGCGTCACGAACTTCGATTGCAGGTTGAACAGGTATTTGTCACGCGGCAGGTCGCCGTTGTGAACGTACAGCGAGTGCGTGTCTCGCACGTCGCCGTTCGGGTCCCGGTCGCCCGACTGGAACACCACCTTGCCATCGGCATCCTTCACGTCGATCTGGAGGAAGACCAGCCGCTCCGCGTCGAAGCCGGTCGGTACGTTGTGACCGTCGGTACCGTTGCGAACCTGCACGGCGAACTTGATTCCACCCGGTCCCGAACGGTCCACTCGCACATCGCCCAGCACGTAGCCCTCGCGCAGCAGAGCCATCCGCTGGCGCGTGGCTTCCGCCAGCAATTCCTGGTTCGCATTGAGAATGGCGCGCGCGTCGTAGCGGTCATCCGCCGTGCGCCAGCGCTCCGAGAAGGTGTAGCCCGCCGGAATTGCGCGCTCGAACGCGTCCGTACCCCAACCCGCGGCCACATCGAACTTCAGCCACTCGCGGATCGTCGCAATCTCGTTGGCCCGCACGTTCTGCGGGAAAATCCCGGGATGGATGATCGAGTAGTCCGGTCCGACGAACGTATGATTGGTCCTCCGGCGAGGCCTCGTCGGGCGCCCTCCGACAATGGCGGCCGGCCCCTCGTTGTAGCCGGAAACCTTTCCCGGCTCCTTGCCCATGTGGCAATCCTGGCAGGAAATCTCGTTCCTCGCCGCTGGAGCCGACTTGTACTCGCTGAACGCCTCCTCGAGCCGGAACCCGTTCAGCAGGTTCACGTCGTGGCAGGTGCCGCAGAAGCCCGAAGTCGTGATCTGCGGAAGGACACCGACATCCGTGTGAATGGCGCGACCCGCCTGCCCGCGCGCGGTGTTCACGCTGAACGAGTCGTTCGCGATGACGCGCTTCAACTCCGCGCTTCCCGTGGGACCGTACACCTGGTTGAAGAGGTCGCCTTCGACAATGGCCAGGCGCCCGCTCACCTTGCTGTACGGGCGGTCCAGCCGGTGACACACGACGCAGGTGATCCCCTCGCGCGATGTCGGGTGACGATCCATGTTCGTCATGTATACCGGCTCGCCCAGATTCATGCCGACGGGCGTGTGGCAGCGGATGCAGAAGTCGCCGTTGGTCCCGTTCGTCAGCTTGACGATCGTCGCGTGCATCGCGTTGAAGACGGGGCTCACCTGGGCGTAGGCGTGTTGCGACACCGACCACTCGCGGTAATGATCGGGATGGCAGTTCGCGCACGTGTTGGCCGACGGGAACCGGGCTTCCAGCTCGTCCTGGAAAGCGCGGATGTGCGCCCACGCGACGGCCGTGTCGGCAACCGCCGGCGGACCGTCGTCGGTCCGGTTCTGGGCGAGTGTCGTGACCGGAAGGGCGGCCAGCGCACCAACGGCGACCGCCAGCGTCGGGAAACCGAGACGGCGGCCGGTTCCCCCGGAGCGGACCACGGGACCAGGAGTGGGCATAGGCGTCCTCGAAGACGGGAGACTGGGTTCGAAATCGGCGTCGAGTCGCATGCCTCGAATCAGGCGATGGGCGCTCGCTCGTTTCTCGGGCCCGGGTGCGGCGCCGGGAGACGCCCGGCGATGGAACAAGCGCTCACCCGTTTTTCGCGGGTTTGTCGACGCCAAACTCGAAAAGAAGCACACCGTATGACGGCGCCCGCCAAGATGTCACGCGCTACGACTCACGCGCAAGCACGGCAAGTGTTGAGCGGCAACGCGGTTTGGCGGATACCGCGCGGGCCTGTCGCGCGCGCAACTGCCTCGATATATCGAGGCGAGGCCGAGAAACCCGATCGGATCCGGCTGAAGAGTCGAGCCCTTCCTCCTTGCCGGCCGGCGGAGCGCGGTGATCGCGCTCACGAACGATCCCGGGTGATCTGGCGGACCTGGAGCGCGCGCCGCCGGGTCGGGCCCCAGTCCGGACGAAGGCGTCCGGAGCCGCTCGGCTCGGGCCATCCACCCCGGAGGATGCCATCAGCGACGCAGCGCCTGAAGCCTCAGCCCCAGGCCGGCCGATCAGGCTCGCCGCGCGCGGCCGGGCCGGGCTCCTCGGCGGACTTCTTGTCGTTCTGCACATCGCCCTGGCCTGGACCGCGCGGGCGCCCGGCGTGCTCACCGGCCAGGATGACGCGGAGTACATCGCGCTGAGCCGTTCCATCCGTCAGGGCGGTTACAATGATCTCTTCCGCATCGATGCACCCGCCCATCACACCTATCCGCCGGCGTATCCCGCCCTGCTCGCCGCGTGGGGAGCTGTTGCGGGCGATGATTTCGACCGGCTCGTGGCGCAGAACGTGCTGATCTCCGGCGCGGCGCTCGTCGTGCTCCTCATCGCCGTGCGCCGCGCGTCCGACCCGACCCTCGCGTACCTGTGCACCGCGCTCGTGGCCATCAATCCGACCCTGATCGAATTCGCCGGTGAAATCCGCTCCGAGCCCTCGTACATGTTTTTTGCGCTGCTTTCGCTCTACCTGTTGATGCGCGCCGAAGGGCGGGCTCGCTGGCTCGCGGGCGGCATGGTGTTCGCGCTGCTCGCCGCGGCGACGCGTGTGGTCGGCGCAACGTTGCTGGTCGCCGTCATCGCCACCTGGGTGCTGGAAAAGCGCTGGCGCCTGGTGGGCGGTTTCGCCGCCGCGGCGATCGTCGCCGGCGCGGCCTGGCTCTTCTGGACCTCGAGGAGTCACGATCAATTCATCGGTGTCAGTTATCTGGCCGAGCTGCGCGCGCTGCTCGGCGGGACGCCGCCGGATTCGAACCTGCTCCAGCGCATGATCCGGTCGGCGCGGTACTACGCGACGATCACCGTGCCGTGGCAGTTCGCGATCCCGACGGTGCGCGGAACCGCGATCGACAACGCGGCCGGCGCGTTCGTGCTCTGGATCACCATCCCGGCCGGAGCGGTCGTACTGTTCAGGAAGTGGCGGCCGGCGATTCTCTATCTCGGTGCCTACGCCCTGCTGCTTCTCGTCTGGGTCTTCACGGTCGATCGCTTCGTCCTGCCCGTCGTTCCACTGCTCATCGTGTGCAGCATCGTCGGCGCATCAAGGTTGGGCCGCGGTCTCGGCCGGCGAGGGAACGTCGTTGTGCCCGCGGCGCTGGCGTCCGTCCTCGCGCTCGGCGCGATACCCCGCGTCGCCGCCCTCGTTCGCCACAACGGCTCGTGTCACGTCGAAGGGCGCTACCCGCCTGCCACGTGCATGACCGAGGCCCAGGCGAGTTATTTCGAGGCGTTGCGCTGGATCGATGCGAACCTGCCGGCCGATGCCGTCCTGCTGACGGCGAAGCCCGGCGCCCTCTGGCTTTATACCGGGCGTCGTGTGGTGTCCTACGACGCGGGGATCCGGCAGGACAGCACGGCTTTCATCCCGTGGCTTCGCGAGAGCGGAGCCGGTTGGGTGCTGCTGAACAAGCTGCACAACCGCGAGCCGAGTTATCTGGTGCCGCTGTTGCGCGCGAACTGCCGGTCGCTCACGGTCGTGGCGGAATTCCCGCCGGGCACGACGCTCTTCGGAATCGACGGCGAACCGTCGGATCAGGGCCGGGCGGCGTGCAGCATTGTCGGCGATTACGATGTTTCCGCAGTGCAGCTCGATGTCGAGCCCCGGTTGCAGAATCGGGTTCCCGCCGTCCGCCGGCGCTGACGGCTGGATCGAACCGGTGCAATGCGTTGGCTGGCTCGGCGGGCGTCGAGGTTCAGTCGCCGGCCATGACTCCGGGCGGCCGGACGGAATCGAGCATCTCACGGGCACGGCGCACCAGTTCGGCGGGGGAGAAAGGTTTGGAGAGGAGGACGGCGCCACCCTGCAGGATCTCATCGGAAGTCGTGAGACCCTCCGCATAGCCGGACATGTAGATGACGGGTGCGTCCGGTCTGAGCGAGCGCAGCCTCGCAGCCAGATCGCGGCCGCTCATCAGGGGCATGACGACATCCGTGATGATCAGATCGATTGCGCCGCCGCCATCCCGCACGACGGAGAGGGCCTCGGTCCCGGTCGCGGCCGTGATCACCTCATAGCCGTTCTGCCGGAGCGTGCGTCCGACCAGCTCGCGGACCTGTTCCTGATCTTCCACGACGAGGATGGTTTCACCGCGCCCGCGCATCAACGGTCCGCCCGGCTTCGCGCGGGCGTCGAGGATCTCACCGTAGACGCCGGGCAGGATCACGCTGAAGCTCGAGCCGGCTCCCGCTTCGCTGTCCACACGGATCTGCCCTCGGGCCTGCTCGATGATGCCCCAGCAGATGGACAGGCCGAGACCGGTGCCGCGGCCCGGTTCCTTCGTCGTGTAGAACGGTTCGAATACGCGGGATGCCACGTCCGCGCTCATGCCCGTCCCCGTGTCGCTCACGGTCAGCACGACATCGATCCGGCCACCCGGCGCGGGCTGGTTCCGCGTCTGCACCGTGAGCTTGCCCCCATCGGGCATCGCGTCGCGCGCATTCACGGCGAGATTGACGAGCACCTGCTCGAACTGGCCGGGATCGATCCGCACGGGCCGGAGCCCGGGGTCCAGCAGCGTGACGAACTCGATGTCCTCGCCGATCAGGCGGCGCAGCAGCTTGTCCGCCCGTCGTGCGATCTCGTTGATGTCCACAACCTTCGGATCGATGATCTGCCGCCGTGCGAACGTGAGCAGCTGGCGCGTGAGATCGGCGGCCTGCTGGGCCGCACGCTCGATCTCGCCGAGATCCTGCAGCAGACTCTCCTCTCCGGGCGCGGCCGCTCGGCACAGCTCGAGGTAGCCGAGGATCGCGGTGAGCAGGTTGTTGAAGTCGTGCGCCATTCCGCCGGCGAGCCGGCCGACCGAGTCCATCTTCTGCGCGTGGACCAGTTGCTCGCGCAGCGTACGTTCCTCGTTGATGTCCTGTACGACCGCGACGTAGCGGTCCACACGGCCATCCTTGTTGCGCACGACACCCAGGCTGAAATGCCCCCACACGGCCGTGCCGTCTCCGCGGACGAAGCGCTTCTCCACGCGATAGACGGGAACGCCGCCGGCTGCGAGCTGGTCATTCGCGCGAGCGTCCCGCTCCCGTTCCTCGGGATGGGTGACGTCGAGCCAGCTCAGGTCCAGCAGCGCGTCGTGGGTGTGGCCGAGAAACCGGCACATCTCCGGATTCACCGTGACGAAGCGGCCATCCAGGCCGATCTCGGCGACGCCTACCGCTGCTTCCTCGAACGCCGTCCGGTACCGCTCTTCGCTCTCGCGCAGCGCATCTTCGGCCCGCCGTCGATCCGCCGTCTCGAAGGCCAGGGCCGCGAAGTCGGCGAGCGTGCCGGCGAAAATCTGTTCCTCCGCGGTCCAGTCCCGGGTCCCGCCGCGATGCTCGTGGCAGATCACGCCGGCCAGCCGGCCCGAAACCCGGATCGATGCGTTCAGCGTCGCCACGATACCGGCAGGAGCGAAGTAGGCATCGACGAGATCGCGGGTCCGCGCATCGGCGGCGACATTGGAGACCGCCAGCGTCCGGTCATCGCCCAGCGCCTGGATGTAGGCCGTGGCTGCGGCAGGCAGACCCGGCACGGTTCGAAGATGCCCGTCCGGACGCTCGAATGCGTCGAGACACTCGATCACGTCGCCGCGCAGCCGCCAGATGCTGGCTCGCTCGACATTCACCGTCGCCGCCGCGAGCTCGGTGATCTCCGCGAGCACCGAAGTCGGGTCCGTCCCGCTCAGGACCGTGTGGCGCTCGGTCGCGAATCGGGCCAGCCGGTCCTTCAGCGCTTCGAGCTGCCGGCGCTGCGTGAGGTCCTGCGCGATCGCGACAAACGCCGGCCGGTCCGTTGCCGCGTACGCGAAGCTCACCTCGACCGGATACGCCGCCCCGTCCGTGCGCCGCTGCTCGCTCACGAACTGCGTGCGACGGGTAGCGCCCGTGCGCAGCGCCTGCAACGCGCTGTCGAGCGCAGCGGCGGGCAGCAAAGGCCACAGGTCCCGCGGCCGCCGGCCGCGCAGCTCGCGGTCATCGCAGCCGAGGGCGCGCTGCGCACCGCGGTTCGCATGCTCGAGTGTCAGCGTCTGCGCGTCGAACAGATAGACCTCGCCGGACGACTCGTCGATGATCTGGCCGAACCGTTCCGCAATGTCCTCGCGACGCCGCTTCTCGTCCGCCGCCCGCTCGCGCAGGACGCCCGTCATTTCGTTGAACAACGCGCCGAGACGGCCGATCTCGTCGGCTCGATCCACGACGACGGTCGTCTCGAGCGCACCATCCGCCACGCGCTCGAGCGACCGCTCGATGCGGCGGAGCGGCACGTACAGGCGCGTCCGCAGGAGGATGAGGGCGATCGCGACCAGCACTCCGCCGATCAGCAGCCACAGCAGTACCGCACGCGTGGCCGAGTGCGCCGCTTCCTGCAGCGACTGTTCACGCCGGATGACATCGAGAATCGCAAGCCGTTGCGCTTCGGCGAGACGGAGGTTCGCGTTGGTCCGGAAATGGTCGGCCTCGACCACGTGCCTTGTCGCAACCTCCGGCCGGCCCAGCTCCAGTGCCGCGATCGCCGCGCTCACCGAGCCCGCCAGATCGCTCTCCGCGGAATGCGCGCTGGCCAGCGCCAGTCGCATCGCCGCCGGAACGTTCGCGAGCGTCGAGCCGAGCGACATCCCGGCCGCACTGTCCGCGAGGCCCCGCACCCTGTTCGCCGCGCCACGTAATTCCCCGGCCGGCGCGGAGCCGGTCGCGTCGTATCGTCGAATCAGACCGTGTACGTCCGCGACCAGAGTTTCCAGCTCGGTTACCCGGCGATCGATCGTCTCGTGCGCCGCCAGCAGCTGCTCCGTGTGGCCGCCGAGCCTCGCCGCCGCCGGCCCGATCCGCCGGTCAACGATCAACCCGATCCCGACGACGTAGAGGACGGCGACCAGGGCGAAGGCGACGAAGATCGCGCGCAGGGTCGGCCCGCGGCGAGTCATCACGTCGGACTCCGGAACACGATCGTGATCTGCTCGTCCGACCACTGTGTCATGAGCAGGCCGTACCGCCGGCCGGCTCCGAAACTCGCGGGTCCCGTCACACCGGCCCACGCCGGCCGGCCGTCGCCGAGATCGGTGAGGTAGTCGCGAATCCGGTGAGGGTCGGGGCCGACCGTGCGCAAGGCGGCCCCGGCCACGACGGGCGTGCCCGGGGCGAGTTCATGGACACGCCGGGCGATGCAGGCCGTCTCGCGTACACGGCCGGCCACGACGACCGCCTCCGGTCGCTGGCGGTTCAGTGATGCATCCACGACTTCCCCGTACGCGTTGTGTTCCGATTCCGGCGCGCACGAACCATCCAGCCGGATCGGAACCTCGTCGATCGTGCGCACGCCACGAGCATCGAGCCCGGCCCGCACCGCCGCCCGCACACCCGCCCCGTATTCCTCGGTAATGCAGAAGATCGATGCCGTCCGGGCGCCCAGCTGCGCGGCGATGAATTCGGCGATGAACTCGCCTTCGACCGAGTCGCTCGGCGCCATCATGAACGTCCACGGCCCGGCCGTCTCCAGCCGGCGGCTCGTCGCGGTCGGCACGAGCTGCGGGATGCGGGCCTCGTTGAAGACGGGCGCCGTGGCCGATGGCGGCCAGTCGCGTCAAGGGAGCGAGGTCCGAACGGCGGCTCGCGTTCGTGTGGTTGCCTCCGAACTGTCTGTCGAACAGGACTGAACGAAAGGCTACCCTGTCCCACCTCCGACGTTCTCCCGGTCCGCCGCGTCGCTCCCACTTCTCCCGCTCAGCTGGCCGGGCAACCGACGGGCTGGTTGCCGCCTCGCCCGCCCTGGCCGCCGCGGCCTCGCCCGCCCGCAACGTCCGGCTGCGGCTTGCGCGGCAACAGATCATGGCGGTTCGCCGTCAGGTAGACGAACGTCGCGACGGCCACCGCGTTGTGCTTCATGTCGGATTCCTGGATCCGCTCGTACACGTCCTGGCTCGAGTGATGCGTCCGCGTATTGTACTCGACGGGATCCTGGATGAACTGGAAGCCGGGCAGCCCCACCGCGTCGAACGACTGGTGATCCGTCCCGCCCGTGTTGCCGGGAGCGATGTGGCCGACGCTGATGCTGTCGCTGTTCAGCACGCGCATCCACTGCGAGAAGATCGGGCCGACCGCGCTGTTGCCTTGCAGGTAGATGCCGCGGATCGCGCCGGTCCCGTTGTCGACGTTGTAGTAGGCCGAGAACTTCGCGTGCTCCGGCTTCAGCTCCATGCTCGCGCGGTCGCCGAAATGCGCGGTTACGTATTCCCGCGACCCGATCAACCCCTGTTCCTCGCCCGTCCACAGCCCGATGCGGACCGTGCGTCGCAGCGGCAGCCCGATCGTCTTGAGGATGCGCATGGCTTCCATCATCACGGCCGAACCCGCCGCGTTGTCGGTCGCGCCCGTGCCCGCCTGCCACGAATCGAAGTGTGCGCCGATCATCACGATCTCGCCCGCCTTGTCCGTGCCCGGGATCTCGGCCACGATGTTGAACGAGTTGAGATCGGTGTTGTAGAACGTGTTCTTCACGTCCATCTCCATCCTCACCGGCAGACCCTTCTCGAGAATGCGGTAGATGCGGCCATAATGTTCGGGCGTGAGGCTGATCTGCGGAACGGCGCGCGGCGCGTTGGCTTCGCGGCTGCCGGCGCCGCCCACGAAGACGTTGCCGCCCGTGCTGTTGCCGGTGCCCGGCCGCAGAACGGCCGCGGCGCCCTCATCCTGGAAGCAGGCGTTCAGATCGATCTGCGCTGCTCCCGCACCGCCGCGGCCGCCGAATGCGCCGCGACCCCGGCCGCCGGGTAGCGGATAGGGGTTCGCGATCGCATCAAGTTCCTCCTTCGTGTAGCGGCGGGCCGGCGCATTGAAGAGCGCCGGCGGTTCCGCGGGCGGCTGGCTCACCACGATCTTGCCCTTGAGCTTGCCGCGGAACGGCGCGAATTGCGCCGGCGTCCGGATCGAGCTCGGAACCAGAACGACATCGGTGTTGACCGGCCCGTTCGTGCCGTCGCTCCATGCGCCCGGATAGGCGATGACCGGGAACGCGACCGGCGCCGTGACCTGGACGTACGTGCGGTCGTTCACCCAGCCACGGCCGAACGGACCCCACGATTCGTAGTGCGGGTTGGCCAGGCCCCACGCCTTGAACTGCGCGATCGTCCAGTCGCCGGCCTTCTTCGTGATCGGCGAGCCCGTCAACCGCGGCCCGTACACGTCGGTCAGCCAGCTCATGATGTCCATGACCTGCGAATGGCCGAAGCCTTCCGCCTTGATCCTGGCGATCGCGACGGTGTCGATCTTCTCCGTTTCCGCCTGAGCCGCCCCAAAGCCGAAGCCCTGGGCCGCCAGCGGTGCGCCGGCGCCGTTCACAGCGGGGCCGAGCAGGACGAACGCGAGGGCGGTTCGAAGCGGCAGCCGCGACCTGGACCGATGAGAATCGCTGGAACGCATGAGGGTCTCCATCTGCGGGTAGTGTGCGACATCGATTGCGCGCATCGGGGCGGCCTGTCGCGTGCGGCGGCCACACCGCGAGCCGTACCGAAAATACCGGGGCCGGCCGGCCCGGGCGAGGCATCGAGAGACGATGCCCGATGGTGTGCAGAACTGACGCGCGCCATGCGCTTTTCGATGGAGACGCCGGCGACCGCGTCCTCGATGGCGGCCGGCACCCGCTCCGTCGCCGCTATCGGTCTGGGGCCGCCGCGGCCGCAATGCTTGATGCGACGGCCGTACTTCGCTACCCTGAACAGGTACCGCCCCGACCTCCTGTCAGGAGAAATCCCGCATGGCCGCGATCACACTTCGAGTCAATGGCCAGACGCGGCAGGTCGATGCCGAGCCGGACACGCCGCTTCTCTGGGTCGTTCGCGATCTGCTCGATCTGACGGGCACCAAGTACGGCTGTGGTATCGGCCGCTGCGGCGCCTGCACCGTCCACCTGGATGGCCAGGCCGTCCGCTCCTGCAACACGACCGTCTCCGCGGCGGCCGGCAAGTCGGTCACGACGATCGAAGGCCTGTCGCCGGACGGCAGCCATGCACTGCAGAAAGCATGGATCGCCGAGGATGTCCCTCAATGCGGATATTGCCAGTCCGGTCAGCTGATGGCCGCGGCCGCGCTGCTCGCGACTTCGCCGAAGCCGACCGATGCGGACATCGACCGTGCCATGGCCCGCAACATCTGCCGGTGCGGGACCTACGACCGGATCCGCCGGGCCATCCATCGCGCCGCAGAGGGAGGTGAAGGATGACCCCGGTCACGAAGCTGGACAGGCGCGAATTCGTCCGCCTCGGCGCCCTCGCCGGCGGCGGACTCTTCCTCGGCGTCTACGTGCCGGGTCGCCTCGACGCAGAGGCGGCCGCTGACGGATTGGCCGAGTTCCGGCCGAACGCGTTCGTGCGTATCGGTACCGATGACCAGGTCACGATCTGGCTCGCACGTTCGGACATGGGGCAGGGAGTGCGTACCGCGCTGCCGATGATCGTCGCCGACGAGCTTGATGCGGACTGGAGCCGTGTCACCATCGAGCAGGCCGATGCACACCCGAGCCGGTATGGCCGCATGATGACGGTCGGTAGCGGCAGCGTCCGCAACGGCGCGTGGATGCCGCTGCGCCAGGCCGGTGCCGCCGCGAGGGAGATGCTGGTCGC
>Ga0209640_10003222_pt1 | contig 14276 bp, 13 predicted proteins | sample RifCSP10_1_FD_184018 | JGI IMG/M metagenome (GOLD analysis project Ga0209640, IMG submission 184018) | Soil microbial communities from Rifle, Colorado - Rifle CSP2_sed 10_1 (SPAdes) (version 2) | ecosystem: Environmental > Terrestrial > Deep subsurface > Rock core/Sediment | place: Rifle...
CTCGCGCGGAAGGAAAGACCCGACCTCATCACCCTCGATCTCTCCATGCCGGGCAAGGACGGCGGGAAGGTATACGAGGCCATCCGCAAGGATCCGGAGCTTGCGAAGATGCGCGTGTGCATCATCACCGGCAAGCCGGAGCTCAGGAAGCTCATCTACGAGCGGCCCGTGCCGCCGCCGGAAGGCTACCTCGACAAGCCGCTCAACGAGGAGACGCTGCTGACCAATGTCCGCAAGATCCTCGAGATGACGGGGGAACACAAGGCACACTAAGTGCTTCGTTTCATAAATACGGTAACGGTCCGATGCGCAACTCCCCGGGCCAGGGTGCGCAGCGGGGGGTTCCCGGCGTCCGGGGGGCCGTTGCCGAAGAGGCCGAGCACCGAGAGGGTCGATGCGCCGCATCCGGCAAGGCGCCCGACCGAGACGTACCCACAGGGGTACGGTGAGGGAGGGCAACGACGCCGGGGTGGATGCAGCGGCCCTCGAATGCAACCGTATTTGTGAAATGGAGCACTAAGGCGCGTTTCTGCCAGAACGGGGCTCGGGCGATGGATCTGCCGTACCAAAGATATTTCGAGGAAATGCCGTGCTACGTAACGGCCCAGGACCGCGGGTTCCGCGTCATCGATGCGAATCGGCGGTTCCGCGAGGACTTCGGGAATCATGAGGGGCGGTTCTGCTACCAGGTGTACAAGCGCCGTCCCGAGCGGTGCGAGGTCTGCCCGGTGGACCAGACCTTCCAGGACGGCCAGTGCCACCGGAGCGAGGAGCAGGTCCGCACCCTCGACGGCCGGGAGATCTCGGTGATGGTGTACACCTCCCCCATCCGTGACGAAACCGGCGCGATCACGTCCGTGCTCGAGATCTCCGCGGACATCACCGAGGTGAAAAGACTGCAGCGTCAGCTCAAGGAGAGTCAGGCGCGCTACCGCCTGCTGTTCGAGGAGGTGCCCTGCTTCATCTCGATCCAGGACCCGGAGCTGCGCATCGTGGACGCGAACCGCAGCTTCAAGGAGAACTTCGGGGACTCCCTGGGCTGCAAGTGCTACGAGATCTACAAGCACCGCGACGAGGAGTGCGTGAACTGCGCCGTGCGGAAGACCTTCATGGATGGCAGGATCCACCACAGCGAGGAGGTCGTCACCTCCATCCAGGGGCAGCAGCTGAACACGCTGGTTTTCACCGCCCCCATCCGCGGCGTCGACGGCCAGATACAGTCCGTCATGGAGATGAGCACCAACATCACGCCCATCCGGGAGCTGCAGTCCCAGCTCGAGTCCATCGGCCTGCTCATCAGCTCGGTGTCGCACAACATCAAGGGGCTCCTCACCGGCCTGGACGGCGGCAGGTACCTCGTCAACACGGGCCTGCAGAAAAACAACCCGCAGCGCATCAGCCAGGGCTGGGAGATGGTCCAGCGGAACATCGAACGCATCCGCGGGACGGTCATGAACATCCTCTATTACGCGAAGAAGCGCGAGCCGTCATGGGAGGCGGTGGCTGCGCCTGCGCTGGTGGAGGAGGTGTGCGGGCTCATCGAACCGAAGGCCCGCGAGTACGGCGTGGCGCTCCGGCGCGACATTGACGGAGGCGCGGGCGAGTTCGAGGCGGACGCCAAGGCGATGCGCTCGCTGCTCATCAACCTGGTCGAGAACTCCGTGGACGCCTGCAGAGTCGACACGAAGAAGCCCTCCCACGCAGTCACGGTCGGGCTCAAGGGGCTCCCCGATCAAATGGTCTTCGAGATCGCGGACGACGGGATCGGGATGGACCGCAGGACACGAGAGAAAGCGTTCAGCCTTTTCTTCTCCTCGAAGGGGTCGGAAGGGACCGGCCTTGGGCTGTTCATCGCCAACGGGATCGCACAGGCGCACTGCGGGCGGATCGGGGTCGAATCCGAGCTTGAAAAGGGGACGCGTTTTGTTGTAACAATACCTAGGAGTCGGAAGGTACCCGACCAGGGAGGGAAACCCGAACCCTAAGGGAGGCGGTGCATGGCTGCGGATAAAAAGACCATCCTGATCGTCGACGATGAGCCCGACATGCTCACGTTCCTCTCGACGCTGTTCGAGGACAACGGCTACGCCACGGTGAGGGCCCGCGATGGCAACGAGGCGCTGTCCAAGGTCAAGGAAAAGGCACCGGACCTCGTCACGCTGGACATCACCATGCCCAACAAGAGCGGGGTCAGGTTCTACCGGGAGATGAAGGAGAGCGCCGTGTGGAGGAAGGTCCCCATCATCATCGTGACCGGCGTGTCCGGGGAGTTCAAGACCTTCATCTCGACAAGGAAGCAGGTCCCGCCCCCGGAGGGTTACCTGTCCAAGCCGATCGACAATACCGAGATCCTGAAACTCGTGAAAAAGCTCGCCTGACAGGTCGGCGCCACTCCCGGCCGACACCACTCCCGGCCGACATTGACAAGAAACCTTCATTCTGATAGCGTGAGTCATTTAAAAAATTCAGCCTTACAAGCGAAATTTTTTTCGTCGGTGTTCCATCAAGTTTCCGTTATGAGGGGTAAGTATGGCCGAGTTAGTCCGGATAGAAGATTTTATTGCCCTTGCCATGGAAGGGAAAAAAGTCGACGCGTCCATTGAGTTAAGGAAAAAGCTTGTTTCCGAGAAGGTTCATCCTGGAACGTTCGAGACAATGAAAGGTGAAATGGATATGTATCTTCTTTTCGGGGATTATACTTTCTCGGTCGGAAAGGAGGGTAAAAAAATTTCAAAAATTTATATGTATGGATCTTCAGAGGAATCTCGGAATGAAGCCAATGTCAATAAAAGCATTGCCAACGCGCGTCTCAAAATGGACTATAAACGTTTACGGGATGCCAAAATTATCCTCGAGGAAAAGTTTTTTTAATATTTCTTCTACCCCGTAGAGGATTGAACCTGGCCTGGGAGGTTATTGCCGGAGTCGATCTCTTCGGAAATGGTGGTTACCGGCAGGGTGACGGTAAAGGTTGAGCCTTTGCCTTCAACGCTGGAAACGAGGATACGTCCACCGTGCTTGGCTACGATCCCCTGGGACACACTCAAACCAAGCCCTGTCCCTTTCACTCCGGCTTTGGTGGTAAAGAAGGGATCAAAGATGGAATCCAGGATGTGTTCCGGTATCCCGCTGCCAAAATCGATCACTTTCACCGCCAAATAACTGGGTTCATCGGCCGGGACCACCAAGACCTGGATTTTCCCTCCTTTGGATGAGGCATCAACAGCATTGAGGATGAGGTTCAGGAAGGCCTGCCTGAGTTGCTGCCGGTCACCGTGGATACGGGGCAGGTGCCCCCTGCTTTGCAGCTCGATCTTGATGCCCGAGAGCTTGATCTGGTTGGAGGCCAGGTTGATCGTCTCTCTCAGAAGCTCCGAAAGGTCAAGCGGTTGCAGCTGAGAGCCACTTTCCCTGGAAAAGTCCAAGAGATCGCTGATGATCAACTTGGATCGCCCCGCCTCGTTCACCACATCCCTCACCATCTCCTTCCGTTCTTCATCGGAGAGGCGGTCATAATCCTCCAGGAGCATATGGGCGGTGAGGGTGATATTGTTCAGCGGATTATTCAGTTCGTGGGCAACACCGGCGGTAAGCGTTCCTACTGCCCGCATCTTGTGCGACTGAATAAGAACCGCCTCACGGCTCTCCAACTCCTGGATCATCTGATTGATCGAGATGGCCAGTTCGGTGAACTCGTCCCGGAAACGGCGCCCGGGAGTAATCGGGGAAAAATCTCCCGAGGCGATCCGTTTGGCGTACACGGAGAACCGTCGGATGGGGCCCAGAATCCGGCTGCCAAGGAGGTACGCATTCAAAACGAGAAAGAACAGCAAGAAGACAAGGGAGTAGATGTGGATATGGCGGGAGCGCAGGATGGCCTCGGAAAGTGACTCTTTTTCTTTCTTCATCAGTTGATTTGCCAGGGAGACCATTTCCTGGCCGTGTCTCCTCAACTCTACTTCGATCTCTTTTTTTCTCAGCGGGTAGGCCGGGTTGTTCCCCTTTGTCTGCTCGAGGTCTACAAGCCGCTCGAGCAGAACCTCGTACCGTTGGAAGTTGGACAGGATGATCGCCTGGCTATCTTTTCCAAGGACCTTTCTGAGCTCTTCTCGATTTTCGTCAAAAATCTCCTTCGCTTGATTGACATTTTCCAGGGCATCGTTCAGGTTCGTGCCATAGAGGAAGAAGTTCTTTTCGAAGCGGCGGGCCTGCTGGATCTCCAACATGTACTCGTTGGCAATCTCCAGGAAATGGAGTTTCTTTTCGACCTCGTACATGGTGAGCATGATGGCGGTGGCAACGCCAACCACATACAGGAAGATGAGAAAGAAACCGAGATAAATATGAAGCCGAAGGCTGTAGCGGCGTCTCGCTAAAAGGGCCTTTCGGGTGGATTCTACCGCCTGGATTCGCTCGTGTCGTCCTTCGAGGGACATTGCCGGGTCGGCAAGGTCAGGGTGGGGCATCCCTTCTTTTTGACTCATTGCGTCTCCGCGGGTCCGCCGGGCTCCGCGGGATCGGCCGTCTCGGAATCGATGGGTGAACCCAAGGCCCGCGCCGCCTTGGCGATGACCTTCCTCAGGTCATCCGGCGTGAAAGGCTTGGAAATGAAGTCGTAGGCCCCTTTCTCCATGGCCTCCCTGGCAACCTCCATCATCGCGTAACCGGTGATCATGATCACCTTGGTACGGGGAGATTTCCGGAGGACGTGCTCCAGGATTTCTATTCCATCGATCTCGTCCATGCGGATATCGGTGACCACGATGTCAAAGGTCTTCCGATGGATGCGGTCGAGGGCCTGCCTTGGGTCTTCGAAGACCTCCACGTTGCAGCCGATCTTGGTCAAGGCCGGTTTGAGCCTCTTGCCCACGATCGGTTCATCATCAAGGAGCAGGATCTCCAGCTGCTCGGCCATGTTTCGCCTCCTTCTATTGCCGTGTCATCCCTGTTCCCCGATGGCCCGGTTTTCTCCGTGCTTCAACGAAAACTCTCGGCGGCCTTCCGGAAGATGTCGGGGAGGATCTGTACCTCAACAGCGGCAACCTCCGGGAACTCCCCTGCCAGTTTCTTGATGACCTCGGTCTTCTTCTGTTTTTCCCGCTCGAGTGCTTTCGTCTGTACCACCACCGAGGAGCCATCGGCCTGAACCCTCACATCAGGAAACCGATCGATGAGGGCTACCCGTACCCTGCTGGCAAGGGCTTTGTCCTTCAGGCACTTGAGGGAGTAGGTCATGGGTTGGAACTTGCGATATCCCGTTGTTTCCACAATGGTCTGGACCGCCTCATCCGGGTCGATCCGGGTAAGGCTGATCACCATGTCGTAGACGGAGGGGTCCGTCTCATCGACACGATATGCGGCAAGCGACCAGCGCCTGCGAAACCTCTCCCGGCGTTTCAGAAGAGCAGAAACCTTTTCGAAGGAAGGTGTCCTCCCGGAAGAGATCTCACCGGCAAGTTTCTGTGGGTCTGCAAGGATCCGAATCTTGAGCACATGAGAGATGCCCCGGACATACAGATGGGCCGCAAGGCCGCTGCAGACCACATGGTCCTTCAGAAGGACGGCCAGAGTGGCCTCCTCGATGTAGGCCAGGTATCGGGCGTGGTTCTTGGAAGATATGCCGAAAGGCGACGGCGACTCCTCCAGGGCCTTGTGTAAATCGGTCTCCGGGACGTCGTGTCGATCCGCAACGGCCGAAAGGATCTCCCGGTCCACACAATCATATCCCAGGGCAGTTGCCGCCCTCACGGCGATCTCCCGGCCCAAAGGGTGTGAATCCGAGGAGAGGGTGACGACGGGCATGACTCCGTCCTTTCTAAGAACCAGACAACTCCCTATCGGGATCCCCGTTGGCAGATGAAGAGTCCTCAGGCTTGTCCTTTACCTTATAACCAAGGGCCCGGGCCGCCTTGACGACGATATTTCTGAGGTCGTTCGGCTTGAAGGGTTTGGCAATGAAGTCGAAGGCCCCTATGGCCAGGGCTTGCCTGGCGATCTCCAGGGTGGCATAGCCGGTGATGATGATGACTTTTGTCCGTGGGTTTTTTTGCAAGACCCGTTTCAACACCTCCAGACCGTCCATCTTGTCCATCCGAAAATCCGTCACCACAATGTCGAAATCCTTCTGGGCGATCTGCCGGAGGGCCGCCTCCGGATCGGTGAAGGACTCGGTTTCTACACCGAGCTTGGCCAAGGCCGGTACCAAGCGTTTTCCAACAATCGGTTCGTCGTCCAGAAGAAGAACTCTTACCTGTCGTTCCATGGCTCCCTCGCCTTATTTCCCTGTTCCGGCACCGGTCCCTCTCCGGACCTGAAATGCCGGAACCCGGATGAATGATTCACGTGGCCAGAGGTCCTGATATGCCGAAGGTGCTTTGCAGTTGCCTGCGCTGCCGATAGGCTCGAAAGACATTATAGAGAATCAAGCCGCATCCTGCAATCCCGCTGGCAAACAGCATCGCCTTGCTCGCTCCGTTGAAATAAGGGTCCCACCTGGCATCGATGGCCAAGAAGTTCAACTGTCTGAGATACGCAGGGATGGCAACACCACGGCTTAAGACGCAGAGGAGGATGATCACAGCGGTGGCAAGCCGGATCAGCTTTTCGTTGACCACCTTTACCCCATACGTCCCGAGATGGATCCCGACCAGAGACCCGAGGTACAGGAGGAAGGTCAGACGGAGGTCCACGTAACCTTCCCAGGCATAGTTCAACATCCCGAAGGCCCCCATGAACATGGCCAGGTAAAGTTCGGTCCCCGCCGCGACGGCAGTAGGGACACCGAAGACGTAGATCATGGCAGGTACCCCGATAAACCCCCCCACACCGATCGTCCCCGCGAGGTATCCGGTAGCAAGACCCATCAGAAGGATGACCCACAACGATACCTTCACGTCCGCCACCTTGAAGTGAATGACCGGCGGGAGGTAAATCCGCCCCAATAGTTGTGCGATCTTGGTGGATGGCCCGGCCGTCTCCCCATCCTTGGAGAGGACGTCGCGTAACATCAAGAGGGCCACAATAGAGAGGATGCAAACGAAGACCAGACTGATGTACAGGTTTGCTCCGGCTCCCTTGACCGCAGCTTCCCCTTCGCCTCCAGTCTTGAAAAGCAAGCTATTGATCCAGACGGCCAGCCGAATGCCGCCGGCTGCCGTAAGCAGCATGAAGAGGGCCAACCGCCTGTCCACATTTCCCATTTTGCCGTGGGCGTGGGACCCCACCATCGCCTTGCCGAACTTATGGGTAATATTGCTGGCAACCGCCACAACGCCGTGTACACCCAGATTCATCATCCCCGGGGTCATAAAAAAGGCGCCACCACTGCCGATAAAGCCGCTCAACACCCCCCCGATGAATCCGATCATCACGATCTGTAGCGCGGAAGAAAACGTTATATCAATAAACATTTGCCCAAGCGGTCCGTGCATCGTCTCACTCCTTTCCTCTTTCCGCTTTGGAAGGGACCTATCCGAACTTCAATAGCTTCAGGATGAGTCCCGTGGCTCTCCCATAGAGATAGGCCATCAGGGGTACCACCAATGCTACTCCCAATACCGCCAGGATTCTCCAGTTCTTCCAGGCCGGTCCCGCAAGGAAATCCATGACCTGTTCCTGATGGGTGAAGACCAGTCCGAAGAGGATTGCGGTCCCCAAAAGGGAGGCCGCTATGCCGATCAGGTGGCGCTTGCCGGGAAGAAATTGCTCCTGGAGTTCATCTCCTATAATCACCGGGATGTTCACCCTTTCCCTGAGAAATGAGGCGGCATCCCTTGTCAGTCGTGTCTTTACCGAGGAGGGTTTGGATAAGAACATCTCCCCGATCACCACCAGCGAGTATCGGGGGCCCGACTTCAGGGCCGTTACCACCTTCTCCATCTGACCGGTGGCCGAACCGGAACCCCCAAACCTGCCCGCGCCGATCAGTCGTTCCGCTGTGATGGCCAATCCATTGTCAGGAACTTCCTCCGGTTCTTCCCTGTCATCCTCGATCCCGCCGGTAGGGTCCATCGCTTTCGGTATAGGAGGAGGAGGAGGCGAAACGCCGGGTGATGAACCGACGGCAAACCCCGTTTCACCCCCCTCGATTCCCCCTTCCCGGGGTGTGGACCAACGCAGGAGTTCAACGGCCGCCCCCCAGCGGCCAGCCAGATCGTTGATCTCGCCAAACAGCGAGGAAGAGGGGTCGAAACTCTCGGCGATCCAGAGGAGGTTTGTGGTCGCCATGGTGCAAACAATCTCCTGCGCACCCTCAATACCCGCCACAACTTCAGGGATCTTGGGGGCAATCTTCGACTGGCCGGGCATATAGGTGATGGTTACCCGTCCATCCTGGGCCGAGACCCTGAGATCGGCCCCAACCGTCAGCTCATGGGTCCCGATCTGGTGACGGACCTTGGCGGCCAGCCACAGATTCTTCATGGCCCTGATGGAGGCCGGTGTGGGCTGGAAATCCGAAAGCTGGGCCATCGAGCACAGTGCAGCACTGGCACTCTCGATACTGATGTTTTGCAAATTGAAAACAAGGTCGAAGTACTGGGGGTCTGTCAGGCCCACGCTGTGTACGAAGTGGGACCAATTGTCGAGGTCTTCATCGAGATTGCGGATATACTCGATCGCCTTGTCCCGGTCCAGTCCAAGGCGCATCATGGTATTGTTGATCCTTCGTTCCGGTTCAGGTACCACGCAGACCCTGATCACATGGGAAATCGCTTGAAGCAAGAGGTGGCAGTTCCTCCCGTGATAGACAAGGTCCCCTTTGCTGGCCCGTTCGCAGACCGATTCCGTAACAAAAGCCAAATAGCGGGCCTTGTCCCTGGAAAGACGTTCCCTCGGCGCAAGCCTTTTGAGAACGGCGACCTCGAGCCTGCCGACGGCGATACCCGCCTCGGTCGCCGCGTCAAGGATCTGTTCCCTGCTCATGGAATCACAACCGAGTTTCCGCGCCAGGTTCACCGCCAGCTCCCGACGTGTCTGTTCATCCGCGCTGGAGATAATCACGATCGCCATAGATGCCCCCTATACAGAGTCACCCCAAAACCGTCTGTTCGATCCTAACCCCATGCGGCCCTTCCCAGGGTGAGATTTCCTTTCCAGCAAATCGGCGAAGAAGAGACAGCCATGCCGATGCGGGCGGGATCGTGGGGTCACATGTTCCGCAGTCTACCCACAATCTGCTCCAGCTGTCTATGGATACCGCCGCGCTGCTCGACCGTTTCACGCACCGATGCCTTGTCTGCGAACATCCGGGGGAGTCGTATCGGTTCCGACGATGGCTCAAAATTAGATTGTCAAAAACATCCAGACGACGGAAGATTACGAAGACCATAAGGATAAAGTGGGGGTTGGTGTAGTACGCACCTGGGGGAATTTTATCATCATGTTGATACGAATTTTCCCTTTCCTGCACTGGTTTAAGAACTATACTGCCTCCGATCTCCGTGCGGATTTAATTTCCGGCCTGACCGTTGCGCTGGTCCTGATCCCCCAATCCATGGCCTATGCCCAATTAGCCGGCCTGCCTGTTTACTATGGCCTCTATGCGGCCTTCCTGCCCCCCATGATCGGTGCCCTCTTTGGTTCAAGCCACCAGCTCGCTACAGGTCCGGTTGCCGTGGTTTCCCTGATGACGGCTACCGCCCTGGAACCTCTGGCAACGGCAGGGAGTGAAGCTTTCATCGCCTATGCTATTTTTCTTGCTCTCTTGGTGGGGCTCTTCCAATTTGCCCTTGGTGTGCTGAGACTTGGCATGATTGTGAACTTCCTGTCTCACCCGGTAGTAAGCGGTTTTACCAATGCCGCAGCCCTGATCATTGCTTCGTCCCAGCTTTCCAAACTGTTCGGCGTTGAGGTGGACAGTGCCGAACATCACTATGAAACTGTCCTTAATGTATTCAAGGCAGTCCTTATTTCGACCCACTGGCCCACTTTTGGATTGGCTGTCCTGGCATTTGCCATCATGGTATTTTTGAAACGTGTCAATCCCAGAATCCCCCAGGTATTGGTTGCCGTAGCGGTTACCAGCCTGATTTCCTGGGCAATTGGATTTGAGTACAATTATAAGGGTGAGTTTGCTTTGATTGCCTCGCCTTATGTCAAGGATACCATCCGGGAGTACAATGGCATTCTGGATAGGATCGAAGAAGGGAGCAGGGCAAGAATACCTCTTAAAGATAAGATTGAAGGTGGAAAAAAAACATATGGATCTCATTCAGCCACCGGCATGGAACTTGAGCACCAAATGGCACTGCTGAATCTCAATATCAAAGAATTGAAAGACAAGTCTCAAGTGTACCGAAGCAGACTCCGTGGCATTGAGTTTGAAGCCTTTGAAGAAAATGATGGCAAACCAAGATTCTTCATAAAGGGGGAGTTACCACCAAACAAGAAAAGATATGGGCGGATATGGCGACTTAAGGTGGGGAATCAGAGTTTAGATGAAACTGCTATTACTTTTGTGGGTGGTGGATCCGTGGTGGGTAAAATCCCTAAAGGGCTTCCGGTTTTTAGTCTGCCCAGGATCGATTTCAAAATCATGCTCACTCTTTTCCCCATGGCTGCCATCATCTCCCTTCTCGGTTTCATGGAGGCGATCTCCATTGCCAAAGCCATGGCGGCAAGAACTGGCCAACGCCTGGATCCTAATCAGGAATTAATCGGTCAGGGGCTAGCGAATATCATTGGGTCAATCGGTAAAGGTTATCCGGTCTCCGGCTCTTTCTCCCGATCTGCCGTGAACATCCAGGCGGGCGCTGTAACCGGCATGTCGAGTGTATTTACCGGTGGTGTGGTCGTCATTGCCCTTCTGTTTTTGACACCACTTTTATACTACTTGCCACAATCGGTGCTGGCTGCCATTATCATGATGGCGGTTGTAAGTTTGATCAATGTGCCGGGGTTTGTCCACATATGGCAAGCCCAAAAGTATGATGGAGTTATTGCGATCGTAAGTTTTATTTGCACCCTTGTCTTTGCTCCCCATCTCGACAAAGGGATAATGATTGGTGTTGTTTTGTCTCTCGGCCTGTATCTATTTCGGAACATGAGGCCAGACATGGCACTCCTGTCCAAATATACGGATGGCGCATATCGAAATGCCGCACGTTTTGAACTCGAACAGTGTAAGCATATCGCCGTAATTCGCTTTAACGGTTCTTTGTTTTTTTCCAATATCAACTACCTGGAAGAAAAGATATTAGAAGAGGTATCTACCAGGCCTGAACTAAGATATATCCTTATTGTTGGAAACAGCATCAATGAGCTTGATGCCTCCGGTGAGGAGATGCTTTCATTACTGATCGGCAGATTGCGCGAATCTGGCCATGACGTATTTATTAGTGGGTTGAATGATTCGGTTCTGGATGTCATGAGGCGTACTCACCTATACGAGAAGATCGGTGAAGACCACCTATTCCGTAATGTTGACAAAGCGATAGTGAAGATTCATGAGCCGGCTCACAGGAATTCACAGGAAAAAGAATGTCCTTTGCTAACGGTCTGTTTCAAATAGACAATCCATTGATGGACAACATGCCCGACGATCCAATTGATCAAGACAGGGCCCTTACGGCTCGACCCAGTTTTAGTATTCGACTTCGCATTATCCTGGCTTTCCTGCTGATTTTTTGCTTCACCGTTGGTATCACCATCGGATCGATTGTTTTTATCTCCCGACTCAATGCGAAATTCGAGTTTTTTACTTATGCGGAAAACTTCGCTTCCGAAGTTCAGGAAGCACGCCGTTACGAGAAGAACTTTTTCCTTTACGGTTCCAAAAGCGATATTTACGACGCCTTGGGCTCAATTCATTCTGCCTCCATGCTGCTTGCTGGCGCCCCGGACGAGATCCGTACCATCGTGAAACACACCGAATTCAACCTATTGACCAACCTCAGGATTTACGAACAGTTGCTAAACCAACTGGCGACGAAATTCAGTGCCTCCGGACCGCAGCAGAATCCCAGGGATGCGGAACTGGAAACCCTGTTGGGGTTGCATGGCCATCGGATCCTTTCTCTCGCCTCGGACCTGGTCAATCGGGAGCGTCAAAAGGTAATCACCGCGATTCGGACGTATATGTTTACGGCGATCTTTTTGATGGGCATTAATTTTTTAGTAATGATTTGGGTGGCCGCTGAATTGACGCGTCAGATATTGCAGCCCTTGGGGCGGGCGGTTAAATATACCCAGCGGTTTGCCGCCGGTGATTTCACCCCCATCACACCCCAGCGCAAATACCGCGACGAATTCACTGATCTGGCCATTGCCATAAATCATATGATGTATGAAGTGAAAGAAAAGCAGGAGCAATTGGTCCAGTCAAGAAAAATGGCCGCGGTGGGGACCTTGACATCGGGTATTGCACATGAATTGAACAACCCCCTGAATAACATCAGCCTGACTACCGAAGCCCTTATCGACGGCATGGGAGATTATTCGGAAGAGCAGAAACTTAGAATGCTGCAAGAAATCTTTACGCAGGTCGAGCGGGCCAGTGGCACGGTCAGGAACCTGCTCGATTATACCCGCACCGAGTACAGACTGGAACCGATCAATATCCAGGGACTGATCCAGGCAAGTCTCAAGCTGGTCAACAACGAGTTGCAGATCAATAACATTGAGGTCGAAACCGATTTCGCGCCTGATTTGGCCAATGTGCGCGGGAACTTCCACGATTTACAGCAGGTATTTCTCAACCTTTTCCTGAACAGCATTCAAGCGATGCCCAACGGTGGCAAATTGAGCATCGGCGTTAGATCCGATGACGCCAAATACTTAAGAGCTGATGTTAAAGATACCGGTTGCGGTATCCCAAAAGAGAATTTCGATCGAATTTTTGAGCCTTTTTTTACCACAAAAGAAGTCGGTAAAGGGACGGGATTAGGTTTATCCGTCATTTATGGAGTTGTTGAAAAAATTGGCGGTCATATCAAAGTGGACAGTGAATTGGGACAGTGGACAAAGTTTTCTGTTTATTTGCCTGTTGAATGAGAATGCGGGAGATTGCTACGACAACGCCCTGTGCGAGAGCTTCTTAGCGATCCTGGAGTGCGAGTTGCTTGACCGGCGGCGGTTCAAGACGCAAGCCGAAGCGCGTATGGCGATCTTTGAGTTCCTGGAAAGGTGGTACAATCGGTCATGGAATACGAAAGGAAACATGCCGTCAACGCTTGAAACTCAAGCGATCAACAGTCTACGGAACCGGGGTAACTCCGGCGCGATGACTCTATGGCAGAGAAAGGCGTTGACAAGTTTATGAAAACCATTCTTGATCACAAAACTTTTTTTGTTTGGGAGGGTAGATGACCGTGGGTAAGAACATTGAGGTCTTGGTGCTCGATGATGAAGCCATTGTCTGCGAGAGACTTAAGGAGTTTCTGGACGGCAAAGGCTTAAAGGTGGAGACATTTACCGAAAGCGCCAGGGCCGTTGCCCGCCTGCGGGAGAAAAAGTTTGATGTCGTCGTGACCGACATGAAAATGCCTGGCCCCACCGGTATGGAGGTATTGAAATTCATCAAGGATGAGCAACCGTCCACGCAGGCGATCGTTATCACGGCCTATGGAGCTATCGAAAGTTTCAGGGACACCGAGGCACTGGGCGCTTACGATTATGTGACCAAGCCTTTTCAGCTCGCCGATATTTATTACCTGATCGTCAAAGCCGCTAAACGCTCTAAAAAGAAACAGACATAATGATGGACAGGATCATTGAAATTTGCATCGTTGATGATGAGCCGATCGTTTGCAAACGGCTCAAACCGATGCTGGAAAAAAGCGGTTGTCGGGTGGAGATTTTTACCGATAGCAAAGCCTCTTTGGAAAGGCTTACTGGAAAAAAATTCGATATCCTTATCACCGACCTGAAAATGAAACCCCCGGACGGGATAGAACTGCTCCACTTCACAAGGAACACCTACCCTGAAACGAGAGTTATCTTCATCACCGGGTTCGCTACCACTGATACGGCCCGAGATGCCCTGAAGGGCGGCGCGGTTGACTTTATCGCCAAACCTTTCCACATGAGCCAGCTGCGTGATCTTGTCCTCAAGATCTCCGCTGAAATCCAACAGGGGCAACAATAAAGGAGGATGGTATGAGTTGTATTACCATTTCCAGAGGATCGTATAGTTACGGGAAAGAAATTGCCGAAAAGGTGGCGGCCAGACTGAATTACGAATGTGTGGGGAGAGATGCCCTGCTCGATGCCTCGGAAACCTTCAATATTCCGGAGATCAAACTTCTTGAGGCGATACGTGATGCCCCCTCCGTCCTGGG
>Ga0209640_10003223_pt1 | contig 14275 bp, 14 predicted proteins | sample RifCSP10_1_FD_184018 | JGI IMG/M metagenome (GOLD analysis project Ga0209640, IMG submission 184018) | Soil microbial communities from Rifle, Colorado - Rifle CSP2_sed 10_1 (SPAdes) (version 2) | ecosystem: Environmental > Terrestrial > Deep subsurface > Rock core/Sediment | place: Rifle...
GGGAAAATTTTCAAGCATAGTAGTTCAAGCATAGTAGTACGAAGGATATTACATGTCAATTTTTTATCTTCGTGCTCTTCGCGCCCTCCTTTGAAAAAACGCTGCGTGGATGACTATCAATGAAGAACCGGAATAGGCTAAGTGACCGCAGCGTTCCGTCATACCCGCGAAAGCGGGTATCCAGGCTAATTGGAGGCGGAGAACAAACCTGGATTCCCGCGTGCGCGGGAATGACGAGCGCGGAAAAACCGTTCGGAGGAGAATCCCGCCATTTTCATTATCTGTGGGTGAGCGTAAGATCATGAATCACTTCGTGGTGGGATGGTATTTACTCGTTGATTCAGCAAGTTTAGACTCGGCGGAAATTTGCGAAGTGCTCGGATAATGCGCCGGCAAATTTTTCGCAGTTCATAGAACATCCATGTCATTGTGCGCACAACGAAGCGCAGCGACTACGGCAAGATCTTTTGCGCCGGCGCTATCGACCGTCATGGAAGCTGACAATGAAGCTTCGCCGCGAATTTGTGGACAGACAATCGTCTTAGGAAAGACAAAGGAGAATCGAAAAAGACTCGAAGGGGCAATGAGGAGATTTTTGCGTCTCGGCAGTGACTCGTTTGTTGGTTGTTCTAGGCAAACAGATAGGTGCGCAGAACATCCCGCACCATCGGCGGGTAAAATGGCTTGTACAAAACCTCTGCAGCCCCGGCGAGAAGAGCACGGTTGACACGCTCTTCAACGTTGCAGGCGGTCGTCCACCCCGTATTGATGACGACCGGTATGTTGCGGGTGGACCTATTCGCCTTTAAACGTGCGGTTGCTTCATCTCCATTCATTCCCGGCAAGCGCACATCCATCATGATCAGATTGGGCTGTATGCTGGAAGCCTTATCTATGGCCTCTGGACCGGTAGCGGCTTCGAAGACTTCATAGCCTAAACCTTTGAGAAAGACTTTGAGCGACTCTCGAAAAGTGTCGCTCTCGTCAGCGATCAATATCTTCTTGCCTGCGGCCTGCATAAAACAATTCTCACTGACTACGACGATTGACCCTTGAAGAAAATCAGATTAACGACGGCAAAAAAGGCTTGCCACCATCTGAACGAGGACGAGCGGTTCTTTACGACGCGTCTCGGCGGGGCAAAAGGTTCCTTTACGATTTTAGTCATCGCTACGCTTCTCAATTTTGAGTCATCGAAACTCATTGCAACCGAGATGCCACTTTAGAACCGCCGATCATTCGGCAAGTTGTGAGATGTGCCAATGAAATGTTGCCATTCTACTTGGCACGAAATGACACTTCTGTCCCCGGGCAGGGGCGCCAAACAGCTCCGTCAGAAGGCTCGACTAGCGATCCAAGTTGATCGGGGCATGTCAATGGACGCGCAATGGGTCATTTTTCTCTCCGGAGTCGGGATCTGTGCGGCACCCAGCGCGTTAGTCTTCTATCTAATTCTTCGTAGTGGCGTGCAGAATGAGGCAAAATAAACTGCCGGCACCAGGATGAACCAAGTTCTTCCTTGGGTCGCCCGCCCTCCGTCAGAGTTGGTCGGGGGGTTCATTCAACAGCATGCGGAGCTGTTCGGCCCGGTTGATCCCCGCGGTCTCCAGGCTCGCGGCGAACGCAGACGTCGCGCCAACAAGCGGCGCGACGCACCCGCTCAGCAAGGGCGGCGTCGGCGAGCGGCGCCCGCGGCGGCCGGAGCAGATACTTACGAAAGAAAGAATAGGGTACTCCTTCAGGCAGGTGAATACGTAATGGCATCCCGGCGATACGGCCGTCGAACACGGCGACAGTCATCGTGCAACTCCATTTCACGTCGCTATCTCTCGAAACCGAGAATCTTACCGTACTGTCGAGCCAGCCGGTCAACGGTTTGCGCTTGCTTCTCGCTCATCTGCAGCAGGCGCTTGCCCTGGGCGTACTTGTACGCGGTGGTGCCCGGAATTAGCGCCGATGTTTGGCCGTTAAACTTTTCCCAGACTTCCTGCGCTTCCAAGAGGGTGAGAAAGACGGCAAAAAGATGCCCCACATTGGGATGGCGCGCGCCTTTGGGCACGCCGGCATTGTAAGTCGGCGAGATGACCGGGTCCAAACCTTCCGCGAAGACGATCGGCGAGCCATCTTTCTTGGCGCGAGAGATGAAACTATCGGTCAGGGTAACGGCCACCAAGATTTCACCGACTTGAAGCCGGGTATAAAGGTTCGCGAGCGTCCCGAGAATCGGCTCTTGTTTTGCGATCGCGTTGACAAATTCCGTGGCTTTGGCTTCGCCCCATGGGCCTACAGCCAAGCGCGCCAAATGGTGGGTCGCGGTCGAAACACCGAGCTTTCCGCCTTTCCATTTTCCATCGAGCAGATCCTCCCACCGTTTCGGTACATCCTGTGCGGCTAAGATGCTTTTATTGTAGGCCGGCAGAACGAATTGGTTCGCTAAGCTGACGACGCCGTTATCATATTGAATCAATTCCGAAGCGATCCCAAGTTTTGCGTAATCGAATGGCTGATGCAGTTTTTTTGCCCAAACCGTGGCGTGATGCGCGTCGGTGACGAGCATGAGGTCCCAATCCGGGGTAGCACGCGAAGCTGCGCCCATGACCAGCTTGGCAACATCGCCGGTCATGTTGGAAGAAGGAGTGTAATTGACTTTTATGTTCAGGCCATACTTTTTGTTGAAGGCGTTGCCGAGGGCCTGGGCTCCTTTGTCCCCGGTCGTGGACGGGGCGAGCAACTCGATGACGCCTTCTTTCTTCGCGGCCGCCACCAAATCGTCGATCGGCGCCGCAACCGCAAACTGGAGATGCCCCAAAAGCAGCAACAGCGCAAACAGGAGAATCAGCATATTCGAACCCTCCTTCTGTGTGGTGATACAACGTGAGAAGACGCGCGGCGATCCGAGCCCCAGCTAAACGGACGCTAATCGACGGCCGATCTAGTTGTCAAGCTCGAACTCTGATTCGTGAATCGTGATCGTGCAGCGTGATCGCGCTCTTAGGCCGGGCGTCTAACTACTTACCTGACCGTTAGCGTTCTCAATAATCAAGGCATCGGCAACCGAGTCATTGCCTCGGAATCGGCTCAGACAATAAGGCTCGACCAGCTTTAATCAGAAAAGTGGCTATGCCCTCCCTAGCCCATCGTCTATAATACTGGAAGGAATAACTCTCCGGCAGGCGGTCCTGGAGTATGGCGCATCTGGGAGGATGCCGTCCGAAACCGTCAAGGGATCGTTTGCCGGCGAAGGTGGTACAAGTGGAACAACAAAGCAAATCGTTGGCCGATCTGGGAGCGCAAATCGACGAGTGGCTGCGAACGCAGAACGACTTCGTCAACGCCGACCAGTTCGCCGGAATACTGCGGACGTTGCTCAAGCTGGCGCAGGACAACGCCGAGCGGGGGGATCTGAAAATCTTAAATCGCGCGATGCAGGAGCTGCGCCACGCTTATAGAATCTTTGCGCCCTACCGCCACATCCGCAAGGTCAGCATTTTCGGTTCGACGCGGGTGCAGGAAAGCGACCCGTACTACGACCTGGCGCGCAGCGTCGGGCAGGAACTCGCCCGAGCCGGTTTCATGGTGATCACCGGCGCGGGACCGGGCATTATGCAAGCCGGGCACGAGGGAGCCGGGCGAGAGCAGAGCTTCGGCGTCAACATCCGTCTGCCCTCGGTGCAAGACGCCAACCCATTTATCCGCGACGATCCGAAGCTCATGAACTTTCACTTCTTCTTTACGCGCAAGCTCATGTTCGTCAAGGAAGCCGACGCCGTGATCATATTCCCCGGCGGCTTCGGCACCCATGACGAGCTGCTGGAGTCGATCACCTTGGCGCAGACCGGCAAGACCCACCTCGTGCCGATTATCTTGATGGACGTGCCGGGCGGCACCTACTGGTCGCGCTGGCAGGAGTTTATGCGCGACGACGTGATGAGTCGCGGTTACATCAGCGAGAGGGAAATGACGTTCTTCCGAATCCACACCAGCGCAGCGGCAGCGATTAAGGAAATCGCCAATTTTTACCGTAACTTTCATTCCTACCGTTTTGTCAAGCATGACCTGGTGATTCGCCTCAATCATCCGCCTTCCCAAGCTTTGATCGACCGGCTGAACCGCGAGTTCGAGGACATCGTGACCGGCGAAGTGCGCCAGACCGAGCCCCTGCCGGACGAAGCCAACGATGCCGGCACGCTGCACATGCACCGGCTCGCTATGCATTTCAACCGCGAAGACTACGCCCGGCTGCGTCAAATGATCGACGTGATCAACAGCGAAGGGCCGCCGGCGTCGTTTCCGGATGATAAGTCACCGATCGCGCCGCCGCGGGGCTGAGCACACGACAAGGACTATTTGCCTTCTTCGCTACTCATTCACATCGATTCCAGATTTCGGTTCCCGGTTGCCCGGTGCAATGAGACGATCGGCTCCAAGGGATTTGTGCGCAACGCGCTTCTCTGCCTTGGCGCTAAGATCCGGCGTGATTGTCGTCACGTCCGCTTTTGTTTCTTATAGCCGCCGATGATCGCTCTTCTGCCGCCGTCCAAAAAGCACTTCACTCCGGCAAACCCTGCTTCCTTAAGCCAGGTGAGCTGGGTTTCGCGCGACGGCGTCATACGATCGAAATTGAGGAAACAACCGCCGGGTTTCACCAGCGAGTAAGTCTCCTCATAGATGGACCGAATGATCTCCGGCGAGCGGACGTTGTGAATCGCGATCGAGGATACGATCGCATCGAACGGCCCTTTGATCCTTCGGCTCCAGCCCGGTTTGCTGAAATCGCCGAGGACATACTTGAAACGCCCTTTGAAAGCTTTCATGCGCCGGCGGCCGAGCTTGGCCATCTCGGCCGAGCCATCCTGGCAAACCGCGGTCGCATGGGAAAAGTAATTGAGCAAAAACCGAGCGAGTGCGCCATAGCCGGCGCCTAGGTCTAAAATGTGGATCGCAGCCTGGCGGTCACTGGACAAGATCTTGGCCATTGACAGAAAAATCTTCTCTCGCTCGACTTCCCGTTCATCTTGACTTTCGGCCCACTCGGAAACGTATTTTCGCGAGCTCCAATCGTGATGACCCCAAGGGTCGATCAGTTTCGCCATCGCCTGCCTCCATGAGTTCACTCGCTCAAGCCAAAGCGCGGGTCACTTCAACGAACAGCTCTTCGACCTGGAACGGTTGCGGAAACAGTTTCTGCTGCACTTTCAGAGCAAAGTGTTGGAGTAATCGCCCAATAGCGTGCGGAGTGTCAGAACCCGTGAATCCTCGCTGCTTATTTTCATTCTCGGGAAAGGCCCAGGGTGCGCATGCCGGCGCGAAGTGAACCCTAACTTCTTTGGTTCGCAAGGACCGACGATTCACTCTTCGCGTTCTGCTGCCAATGAGTCATTTGCGGCGGCGTACGCGCCGGCCCTTCTTAACTGCCGTCCGGCCGGATTCTGCCGTCGCGCCGGGAAATTGAATATTGACGGCAACGATGTGCTCGGCATAACGATCGGCGAGGCGCCCCAGGAAGGCGCTGAAGAACTGCCACTCGCGACCGGGCTTACGTGGGCTGATCACTTCGCAGTTGATCATGCCGTCATGTACAGACCAGTTCATCCAACCCGGGTAGGATAGATTTTTATGCTGAATGCGCCGCCCGCGGCGGGTCGCTTCGAAAGTGCGCAGCTCGCCGGCGCGCATCGCATCGACGAGTGTCCTGTGAAGATTTGCTCCGGCACGTTCGATAATCTGAAAGCGGATCATGCCTCAGCACCTCCGTTGAAGCGGTTGTGTAAAGGAATACCGTCCGGCGCAGGAGTTTACGGGCAGCTGCGGCACATGGCAAGTCGTGCGAACTGCCATATTCCCGGGGCCGCCTAGGGCAAGGCCAAATCTACAATGCTCCTGTCACGCGACAAAGTGCAGCCGGACTTTCACGCGGCTGACTTTTCGCCTCATGTGCACGAAGCAAGCGAATCGACAAAAAGCTGTTATCTTCTACCCTGCGGGCGTCTAAAAAAGGTCGGCTTGGCTTCGTCCTTGCCTCCGCCGGCCTGTTTCAGCATCTTCGCGACTCTTTTTCCCATAACGTCTGGAACATAGTTAGAAAGCAAATGGTCTCGCGTGCTCTTGATCTTTTGCCGGATGACATTCCTGAGCACGTTATCGAGCACGGCCAGTCGTAAATCGTCGGTCCGAAGCGAAACAATACCCTCCCGCCCGCGCGTCGCCAACCGAAGGGAGAACCGTCCTTCCTGGGTCGAATCTACCAAATTGTAGTCGAGCTTTTTGTCGATGCTTCGAATAATGCCTCTTAACAGGTCTGCGCTCTGTTTAACCGCTTCACGTTCAGTCATGGAATCTCCTTGGGTTACGGCCCAATAAAAAAACTCCAAGGTTAGCCAATGTCCTCGGAGCCGGAAAACTCGAAGTAAGAAAAACTCCAGCGTGTCTGCCGGAGGGCTAGCGGAAGTAGCCTCTCTTTCCGGCAAGCCGGCCGATGATGTGCAAGAAAAGAGAGGCAACCCGACCGGTTGCCCCTTGATTAATTAAACGACGAAAAACCTACCAGCGATTGCGCCCGCCGTCGCGCCCCGCCCCACCGCCGTTATCACGTCGCGCCATCGGCTTGGCTTCATTGACCGTCAGGGTGCGCCCGTCGAGCTGAGTGCCGTTCAGCGACTCGATGGCCTTTTGAGCCTCGCTGCCCGAACTCATCTCCACGAAGCCGAAGCCGCGCGATTGTCCGGTAAACTTATCCGAGATCACGTTCGCCGATTCGACGGAGCCGTGCGCTGAAAAGATTTCCTGTAGCCGCCCTTCGGTTACTGAATACGGCAAACCGCCAACATATAGTTTATTACCCATGTTCTCCTCCTATGAGAGAATTATTGTCTTTGACCCTGTGAATCAGACTGCCGCGGGGCAGAACATGGGTGAGTCGCTACTGAAACCACGCTCTGGTCGGATTGTCCTTAGGTATCGTTCGCAAGGAGAGAGACTGATTAGAGGCCTTCAAACCTTGGGGCATCCTCTTTCAGAAGGCCTTTTACTGAACTAGGAGATTCACTCTACGTGTTAACCGGCTTGGTGTCAATCTCCAGGGTAGGATACGCCAACGACGCGCTAGTCGTCCGCCGGTGTTTGCAGCGGACGAATCACTTCGCGCGAAAGAGTCTCGACTTGCTCGCGCCAGTTTTCGAACGGACCGCAGGGACGCATGATGAACTTGGTCGCGCCGGCGGCGATGTACGCTTGGATTTTTGCGCGTACTTGGTCGGGAGTGCCGAATGCGGTGAATTCCGCAACCGGCAGATCGGCGCGCGGCCGGACCGAGCCACCGGCAAGCTCGAGCGCTTCCGCGACGCTGGCCGCGAAGAAAAACGGAACCAGCACACCGTAATGATCTTCCGGAACTTCCCGGCGCGCCTCGGCGGCGTGGGCGCGAATTGTTTTAATACCCGCTCCGACCTCGGCCGGCGATACCGAGGAAACCAACCAGCCGTCGCCCAAGCGCCCCGTGCGCCGCATCGCCGCCTGACTACGCCCGCCGATCCAGATCGGCGGGCCATTTTTCTGCCAGGGACGCGGCATGATCGTGACGTCGCAGACGGAAAAAAATTTTCCTTCGAAGTTAACGGTCTCTTCCGTCCAAAGCCGGCGCATGAGCGCGATCGCCTCGTCGGCGCGGGCGGCGCGCTCTTTCTTGCTGATGCCGACGGCCTGTAAATCTCTGGAATCCTCACCGCCGAGTCCAAAGGCAGGGAACAGCCGCCCGTGCGAAAGAAAATCGAGCGTCGCGAGTTCCTTGGCGAGAACGACGGGATGACGCGCCGGCAGCACCAGGGTGCTGGTGCCGAGCTTCATCTTGCGCAGGCGCCCGGCAACGTACGAAAGAAAGGTGATCGGCTCGAGAATGAGTCCGGCGGAAACCAGCCGTTCGCTCACCCACAACGAATCGATATCGAGCGCTTCGAAATGGTCGATCAGTTCGACAATCGCGTCGGAACTGGTTGCTTTTGTTGGCCACTGCCCGACGGCAATGCCGATTCTGACCTTCATGGGCGGGAATTATTTTTCGTAGAGCTTTTTAATGAAACCGCTCTTGTCGAGCTCTTCGACGAAGCTCGCGTCGATAAATTCTTCCGGCTTGTGCTTCCAGACCTCGGGCCGCGTCGCGGCGACATATTCGTAGCTCGTCTTCATGCCCTTGATGTTCGGATAGGGCGCGGCGAGCCGGTGTTTGGCGAAAAGCTCCCAGGATTCTTGCGCCAAGGGCTCGTCGTTCAGGCGCAGCATTTTCTTGATCACCCTTTTGGCCAGCTCGGGCTCCTGTTTGAAGCGGGCGATGCCTTCGATGTGCGCGCGCATATAACGCATCACCAGATCGCGATCTTGCTTGATTTGCGTGCGCGTGGTGGCAATCTCGCTCCACGGGTAATCGACGTCCTTAAAAAAGTCCCAGAGGATGTGAAATCCAGCGCGCTGCGCCAAAATGAACGTCGGATGGGAAAGCGTCGCCGCCTGGATGCTCCCCTGGCGCAGTGCGATCAACCGCTCCGGATCGGCGCCGATTTGGCGAAGCGCGAAGTCCTTGTCCGGATTGAGTCCGCGCAGCCGCGCCAGATGGCGCACGAGAAAATCACCGAGAGAACCGAACGTGGTCACGCCGATGGTTTTCCCCTTGAGATCCTCGGCTCCTTTGATCTCGGGTCGCACCATTAAATATTGAATCACGCCCGGCATCGTGTGTCCCAAGATGACCATGTCGGAGCCTGCCAGCACGGCGTTCATCACGGCGGGCGTCGCGATCGGTGATATGGCCACGCTGCCGGCGATCAGCGCCCGGGAAGCGATCCCCGAACCGCTCATCACCACCGGCTCCGCGTCGAGCCCGTGCTTCTCGTAGATTTTCGCTTCCTTGGTGAAGAAAATAATCATGTTGCCCATGCTGATGGCGGGCACGCCGACTTTGATGTGCTTGAGCGAACGGGTTTGAGCAAGCAGAGTGGGCGGGACAAGGAAAAGGTTGGCGATCAACGAGACCAGCAACACGCCTTTGGCGATCATGAACAAACCTCCGCGCAGGAGACGATCTACATCGGCATTTAGTCCCGCGGTCGAATCAATGTCAATCGACTTGCTTGGCGTTGACAAAGCCCGCTGCTTTGAAATAAGTCACAAGCCATATGTTGCCCAAAATACCCCGCGAAAATTTGTTGGACCTGTGCCGGCGGATGTTCGTCATCCGCCACTTCGAAGAGAGTTTAGTGCCGCTTCATGACAAGGGCGTGTTTCGCGGGCACTATCACCTCTACATCGGACAGGAGGGAACCGGCGTGCCGGCGCTTGCCGGTCTGCGCTCCGATGACTATCTCTTCACCACGCACAGAAACCATGGCCATCTGCTCGCGCGCGGCGCCGAGCCGAAAAAACTCCTCGCCGAAATTCTCGGCCGCGCCGACGGGCTCAATAAAGGAAAGGGCGGCTCATTCCACTCGGTCGCCCCGTCGCTGGGGTTTCTGCACAGCTCGGGGGTTGTCGCCGGCATCATTCCGCTGGCAACCGGCACGGCCTACGCGGCCAAAGCGCAGAAAAACGGCCGCATCACCGTTTGTCTGTTCGGCGATGGTTCGCTCGAAGAAGGCGCGGCGCCGGAAGCACTCAACCTGGCCTCCCTTTACAAATTGCCGGTGCTGTTTTTGTGCGAGAACAATGGCAAGTATGGCGCAGGCCAAGCCGTGGCCGCGGCCCAGTCCTCCTCGATGGCGGTTTATCCGCTGACCGATTTGCCGAAGGCCTACAAGGTCCCGGCTCAGCAGATCGACGGCATGGACGCCGGCTTGGTGCACGAGACGGTTTCCGAGGCGGTGGCCAAAATCCGCGGCGGCGAAGGCCCGCAATTTGTCGAGGCGCAAACCGTGCGCTATCCCGGCAGCGAGACCAACTGGCCCACGGTGCCGAAGCAGACGGATACTTCCCTGGCTTGGGACGTGAGCGGCGTGCCGGAAAAGGCGCGCGAATGGTATCGCTCCTGCGATCCGCTGCTGATTTATATTCGTGAGTTGATCGGCGCCAATCAGGCAACTAAAGATGAGGTCGCCGACATCGAGCGCCAGGTGAAGGCCGAGATTGCCGCCGCGGTGGAGTTCGCGGTCAACAGTCCTTACCCGAAACCTGAAGAGGCGGAAAGAGATTATTTCGCTTAATCAGAATTTGGATCCCAGGCGGCTCAAACGATTTTGTTTCTGGTTTCTAGTTCCAGCTTTTTGGTTATCGAACCGCGCTCCGGAGCTCAAAACTAGAAATTAGAAACCAGAAACCAGGAATTGTAAGGATTTGTCCATGAGAGAACTTGCTTACTACGAAGCCAAATTCGAAGCGCTCGAAGAGATCATGGCGGCGGATCAGAGGGTTCATCTGATCAACGGGACGTTTCTAAGCTTGAGCCCGCACCGCCACGTCTTTCAAACTCTCAAGAGCAAGTACGGCGAGCGCATGATCTCGCCGCCGATCTCCGAGCTCGGTTTCTGCGGCCTCGCCACCGGCGCCGCAATGGCCGGACTGAGGCCGATCGTCGATCTGAGCACCGGCAGCTTCATCTTCGAAGCCTGGCCGCAGGTCGCCAACGAAGCGGCCAATGCTTATTCCATGTCCGGCGGCCAGACCCGCGTGCCGGTGGTGTTCCATCTATTTCACGGCTTGCGCGGCGGCGGCGCGGCGCAGCACTCCGGCAGCCCGCAAGCGATGTTGTGGAATTGCCCGGGGTTGGAGATTGCGATTCCATCTTCGCCGCGCGATGTCAAAGGTTTGCTCAAGACCGCGGTGGCGACAGACAACCCGACGATCTTCGTCGATCACACCAGGCTCTTGGATACTCGCGGAGAAGTTCCCGAGGACGACAAAGCGATTCCGTTCGGCGTCGCGGATGTGAAGCGCAAGGGCGGCGATGTCACGCTGATCGCAACATCCTACACCGTGCAGGTGGGTCTCCAGGCCGCGGCCCAGCTCGCCAAGGAAAACATCGATGTGGAAGTCATCGACCCGCGCACCCTCGTGCCGTTCGACCTGGCGGCGATCCTCACTTCGATTGAAAAGACTCATCGCGTGGTGATCGCCGATGAAACCCATCAGAGCTGCGGCGTCGCGGCGGAAATTGCCGCGCGCATCGCCGAGACCGGGTTTGATAAATTGAAGACCCGTATCCGCCGGGTTTCCACGCTCGATGTGCCCGTGCCCTATAGCCCGCCGCTCGAAGCGCACATTGGGCCGTCCGAGGCGCGTATCATGGACGCGGTGCGTGCGGCCGTGGCGTAAAAGCAGTCTCGACTCTAGAGTTCAGCGTCTAGCGTTTATCTGAGGAAGTAACGCTTTTTGCCGCACCCTGTCATTTCGAGCAAAGCGAGAATCCTCTCTTTGTTTGCGTCTCGTTGCAGCGCAGCACGACTTGCCTCTTTACAGCCATCATCGGCTAAGTCCCTCTTGGATGGCCTACTTAATGCCTAAGATAAACTCGACTGATTTAACCGGCCTGCTGCGCCGGATGTGGCTGATTCGCGCCTTCGAAGAAAAAGTTTCCACGCTTTACGCCGAGCGCCGGATCGTCGGCCTGCTCCATCTGAGCATCGGCCAAGAGGCGGTCGCGGTCGGCGCATGCAGTCTGCTGCGCGCCGACGACTATGTCTATGGCGGCCATCGCTCGCACGGCCATGCCATCGCCAAAGGCGCCGACATCAACCGGCTGATGGCGGAGATCGCCGGGCGCGCCAGCGGCTATTGCGGCGGCAAAGGCGGCTCGATGCATATCGTCGCGAAGGAAGCGGGCTTTATCACCGCCACCGGAGTCGTCGGCGGCACCATTCCGCTGGCGCTTGGCGCCGCCTTCGCCGCCAAGGAAAGAAAGAAACGCCAGGTGGCCATGGTTTTTTTCGGGGATGGCGCCGGTCAAGCCGGGCCGTTCCATGAATCCCTCAATATTGCGAGTCTGTGGCGACTGCCGGTCATCTTTGTCTGCGAAAACAACGGCTACGCCGAGTTCACGCCGCTCTCGGCCCACACCAAAGTCGCGAGACTCTCGCAGCACGCCAAGACTTACGCAATTCCCGCCAGCACAGTCGACGGCAACGATTTGCTTGCGGTGCGCGACGCGATGCAAAAAGCCGTGGCAAAATGCCGCGCCGGCAACGGGCCGATTTTCGTCGAGTGCCTGACTCACCGCATGCGCGGCCACTACGAAGGCGATCCGGCGAAGTACCGCGAGCTTTCCCAGCTCGCTCAGTGGAAAGCGAAAGATCCGATCGCCCGCGTCGCCCGCGCGCTCAAGAGCAAGAAAGCGATTACCGACAAAGAGCTCGCAACAATTGAGCGGGAAGCCCGCGATTTGGTCGAAAAGGCCGCCGAGTTTTCGTTAGCTTCCCCATGGCCCGCCGGCGAGGAGGTCGCGACTCAGGTTACCGCCAGTTGATCTGCACTCGTTAGTTGCCGCTCAGGCCTTCGAGCGCACGGTGAACAACAGCGTTCCTGTTTGGGCAGGGCCTGTCCCTGACCTGCTCGAACGCCTCGAAGGTTCGGAACAAAGCATTTATGCCAGAACAAACTTTCCTAGACGCCATCCGCTCGGGACTCGCCGAGGAAATGCGCCGTGATTCGTCGGTTTACGTCTTTGGCGAAGACGTCGCTCTGGGCGGTCCCTTTGGCGTCACCAAAGGACTTGCAGGCGAGTTCGGCGCCAATCGTACGGTCAACACCCCGATCAGCGAAGGCACCGTCATGGGCCTTGCCATCGGCGCGGCGACGGCGGGCCTCCGCCCCGTGGTGGAAATCATGTTCATCGACTTCATCACTTTGGCGATGGACCAGCTCGTCAACCATGCGGCGAAGCTGCACTACATGTCCGGTGGACAACTCAAGATCCCGCTCACGGTCAGAGTTCAATGCGGCATCAGCGGCGCCATGGGGGCGCATCATTCCCAGAGCCTCGAAGCCTGGCTTGCGCATGTCCCCGGATTGAAGGTGGTCATGCCGGCGAATCCTGCGGATGCCAAAGGTTTGCTGAAAGCGGCGATCCGCGACGACAACCCGGTCGTTTTCATCGAGCATCGCGGGCTTTACCGGTCGAAAGGCCAAGTCTCGGATGACCAAGAAATCGTCGCGATCGGCCGGGCGAAACTGCTGCGGTCTGGCGATCAAGCGACGATCGTCGCGCTCTCGAGCATGGTCGGCGCGGCTTTAGCCGCTGCCGATGATCTAGCCGCCCAAGGCGTTTCGGTCGAAGTGATCGATCCGCGCACGGTCTCGCCGCTCGATATCGAAACGATTGCAAATTCGGTTAAGAAAACCAGCCGCTTGCTGGTGGTCCACGAAGCCGTCGAGCAAGGCGGCATCGGCGCTGAAATCATCGCCCGTGTGCAACAAGAGATTTTCTATTATCTCGACAGCCCCATCGTCCGCATCGCCGCGCCATTCGCGCCCGTTCCTGCCAGTCCGATGCTGGAGGGGCAATTCTTGCCCGGGAAAGAACGCATCGCGGACGCCGTTCGCAAGATGATCCGCGCCTAGAGCGAGATGTTTCCACGCGCCAAGTCGGGAAAAGGCCGCAGCTTACCTGGTATTTTTGCACGCATTTAGCGGGAATCCAGGCGAGCTCACACTGCTCCAAGATAAAGGCATTCGCGGCGACAGATTAGTGGGGGAACCATCGCCGAGGTCCATAACCAGCAAATTGCGCGCTAGCTCATGGGCGCTACTCGTGCGGATTTTTTGGCAAGAATAAATTCTTGTAAACAAACTTTACGCTCGCTGGCGCGCAACTGGGATCGAGAATTTCAACGCCAACAGCGCTTAGCCGCCGGGTTCGTTAAAGTTTTCCTTAGCTGCTGGGAATGCCGCGATACACCCTGCGCTGTCATCCCTGACATAACCGTGACACTTTGTGCCTGGCAACACCGCCTCGCGCGCCCTCCTAGCCGGGAAGAATCCCCGATAAAGCGGTCCGGAAACCCTATAGACAAGCTGGCATGCTGATTGCTGCCTCCTCTTTCGACATCGAGAAGAGGAAGGACATGCAATGAATCATCGCGACGACTCAAAGATTATTTCAATCGACAGAAAATTTCTGCGAGCAGCTCAATGTAAAAAGTGCGGCGCCAAGCTTTACCCTACATCACTTCTCGACCGGCACCTATCCCGCCACCGCGCTCGCCAGCGCTGGTTCAATGCCGAATTGAGAAAGCTGCAGTTCACGTTTTCCCACATGCGCGATATTGCCTAAGCTGTGCTGCGAACTTCCCTGTAGCGGGAA
>Ga0209640_10003224_pt1 | contig 14274 bp, 6 predicted proteins | sample RifCSP10_1_FD_184018 | JGI IMG/M metagenome (GOLD analysis project Ga0209640, IMG submission 184018) | Soil microbial communities from Rifle, Colorado - Rifle CSP2_sed 10_1 (SPAdes) (version 2) | ecosystem: Environmental > Terrestrial > Deep subsurface > Rock core/Sediment | place: Rifle...
GCCATGGATAATAATATAAATAAAATAGAATAAATTAACACAAAAGACCTCCCTGCTTCGATCAGGGATAACTAAGATTAAAAATCTAGTGTTTTATCTCTTAAACTAAGGTCTTTACCCACCCTCCTACGCCAAGTCGTAGAAGGGGAAGAAGTAAGGCTTCGCTCAAGAAAGATCTTACTTCTCAAAAAAAATGTTATAAGGCTTTGCTTGTTTGCTTATAAAAAAAAATTTTTTTTTAGCGATTAATATGTCTACATTGGCCTATAGTTAGTGAAGACATAGATTAATCTTATTTATCGTTCCCTAGCACGATCCACAAGATAATTAGTAGCTTGTATTGGCCTTTTCGCTTCCTTATGTGAAAATAAACGCATCTCTTGTGTGTATTTCGTAGGTCTTTGTTCGCAGTGGTAACCTCTACTTTCAAGATGATCCACAAGAATCACATGCTCTTTTTGTGTTATAGCATTATCACCTCAATGCTTATTATAAATAGAAAAACCAGATTTATTAACTTTATTAGAGTTCTGGAACTCTAATTTATCGACTATTCTCGACATATCATCTGGGTTAAGAAGATTTGTAATGTCCATTTTATTTGGACCACTACTACTACTACTCATCTCACTAACCGTTAAATGATCAAAATTATAATCAATTAAAAACCTACCTAATTGTTCCGTAAAGCCAATTCCTATACCATCTAAATCTAAGCTCAATAAAATTTCTAATACTAATTCATTGTTATACATATTCTTTTTTTTTTGTATTTGTATTTTTTTTTATTAATATATTTTTTTCTTATTTTCTCACGCACTACATTATACATGAGAACCTTTAACTAATAATATAAAGCCATATCGCCAAAGGTAGGCCTAGTATGTTTGCTAGATGTTTTAAATTAGTCAACCATATATACTTAAACCTACCTTTATGCTAGGTTTAATTATTAGTTACAAAGTTGAAAAAATATAAAAACAAATACAAGAAAATGCTATAATGTATTAGAGTTAAATAAATTAGAACCACCTAGGCATGTATTGGCTTGTTATAACCAAACGAATATCGATATGACACTATGATATTAAAAAAGTGGTTAGCTAACATTATACCAAATAACACCTAACGATTAGGGCATATTATCATTTTATTGTGCAGCAATAAAATGATATATGGTGATCTATAGTGTATTCTAACCATTTAATTCCAAATTATACTATAAGATAATTACCTCGTCCAACTTAGATTTATAATAACAATTTTACTTTTAGACTCCAATTTGTCCTCTAGAAAAAAAAAAGATTTATTGTTTATAGAGAAGCAAGGGAGGGGCATAATCTCTTCATTATATCACGCCCCGATCTCGCGTGACAAAGTGGCTATCAACCCTAATAATATAGCCTCCATTTATAAGTTAAACTCTATCACTCTTTTGATTTGCTGCGAAGCCATTTATAACCTAAACTCAATCAGCCTTAGGCTTATTTGCTTCGCCCCCATTTTCTTATTTTTTAAACTAAGAAAAACTCGGTTCTATCTAGTTGGGAATAGAACGTCTAAATTTTAGGTTGAGAAACCTAGGTTTCTCAACCAAATAGTCAGGAGTGACAAGGAGACAAGAGACTTGAACCCTTGAGACTAGCACGTCTTACCCTTACCCTTTTTATCCTTCTTAGAATAATCATCAGAGTTTGAACTATCAACATTTGGAAATCTAAACCAAATATATCCTTAGGAGTCTAGCAGCTCCCTTTAGATTCTACTTTGAAAGAAAAAAACTTTGTAAAGGTAAACTTACAAAAGCATGTGGTTTAGGTGGACTAGTTAATGCCCACTCTAGAGAGTTATAACTTCTATTTAATGATGCTTGTAATGAATCACTATAAAATTGTGGTGTTAATCAAGGGTACCTTGTAGAAGCGTTACCTTGAACTAGCTGTAAATTAACTATGTGTAAAAATAAAAAAGTAGCTACTACACTTACGATAGAACCTAAACTACTTATTATATTTCATCCTTTATAGGCATCAGGGTAATCACTAATTCTTCTCGGCATACCTTGTAGACCCAAGAAATGCTGAGGGAAAAAAGTTAAGTTAACACCAATAAATAGAGTTCAGAAATGTGTAATAGATAACCTTATATTATACATCAATCCTGATATTTTTGGTGTTCAGAAGTATCATGCAGCATATAGTGCAAATACTGCACCCATACTTAATACGTAGTGGAAATGCAAATATAAATGTGTATTTATATGGTGGACTGTATCTTTACCTGTAATAGGTATACTATTAATATAATAGATATTTAGTAACAAAAGGTACTTTATATCATAATGGATTATCATATTTAATTCAATTTAGGACAAAGTTTGAATATATTTTATGCTCTAGGCTAAACATAGGAGAGCTTTTATATTTTCTAATATTTATAAAACCTTTAATTAGAGTAACTCTATAGAATTTCATATTACAATATAACCTATTATGCATAAAATAATCATATATAAATAGCATACTATTAACGTTTTGAAATTTAAAAGCGATAGATGTAAAATCATTAGGACCAGCTTTTGCTGAAGATTTTTTTCGTATTACAATATAAGGTCTAGAATTTAAAATAGTACTATCGAAATTTAACTTAGAAGTATATTGGTCATATTGGAATTCTAAATTACATTCTATTCTATTTCCAGCATAATTAAATACTATACTACCATCAGTATCAACTAGCCCTGAAAAATAGGGATCATATAGTTCTATCTTGTAATTGGCTTCCTTATAGTCTATATTATATAAATGGCAAGCCTCTTTAAAAGCAGGTACCTTTAATCGAATTAAACCATTTAAATGTTTAATTAGATAAATCATATTTTCTCTTTGCGAAACTATATAGATAGAATAAGGCTTATTTTTATCCGCTCTAATTCTACCTACATGTAAATAATCTTGTATACGACTTAATATTCTAATATCTCTATTATGTAACTTTATTCTAATTTGTTTAAGAACTTTTTTTTTACCTGCCTGCTTTAGCTGGCGGGTAGAATCTATTCTAATATCAAAATTACCGTCACCATCTATTACACCCGCAAATCAATTTCAAAATTTATAATCTTCATTATCAGGTAACTGACGTGCAGTCTCTGAGAATCCTTTACAGTTTTCTGCTGATTGTGTATCCATAAGTTCGTTACTTATTGTACTATTATTATTTTCACTATTTAAAAGATTATTATTCCTACTAACATCTAGTTTATAAAGATAAAACGTATTAATAAATAGTAAACAATAGACAAATGATACAGTTTCCAGCATATAGTCAGTTGCAGAATAACTATTACTTCTGGCTGCGTAGCCGCCTGCGGTTTCACTACCCCAGGGCAAGAAATAAGAAGATAAATTATCCAGGCCCAATTGAGCAACGACGTAATAAGTATCGTGGAATGCAGTATCAAGTGACGCATTCGCCAGAACGACACCTGATAATCCCCCTATTGTGAACATGAATACAAAACCTAAAGCAAATAACATAGCAGGTGTTAATACTATAGATCCTCCGAAACATGTGGCTAACCAAGAGAAAATCTTAATACCAGTTGGAACTGCAATAATTAATGTTGCGGCTGTAAAATACGCTCTTGTCTAAATTTTAGGACAGTATCTTAATTTAATACCGAATTATTAGATATTAAACTTCTTGCGTGCTTGTCTCTGAGGATCCTTTAGTTGCAATACTTTTAATCTTAGTTATACCTTTTTCTTCTAAATGTTGACCGTTAGTTATCATAATATAAACTTTTCTAAATTTAAGATAACTAGTATATTTACCCGCAAAAAGGTTATACCTATCAAAATAATTTATAAGACTAAAAGCTGTTTTGAAGCCAGTACTCTTATAACACCAAATGCTTGTATGATATTGAGATAGGTTACCCATTTGCAGTTCTTTATATAATAAATCTAAAGGCAATTTATCATTTTGTTTTAGAGAATATTCTAGCCTTACACTATAGCCCGTATTATGGGTTTTACTCTTTACAACGCTAATATGAAAACAACCATCTGCTTGAGTAAAGCCAGCTAATCAGTAGTTATCTAAAGTTAGCTTTTTTAAAGGAGGCAAAATGGAAAGATTAAAATCTTCACTATAATTATGTTTAATTAGTTGGTCATATTTATAATTACTTAGTAATTTGCCATTTATTAAAGATAAAATAATAAGCAAACCAGTTTTATTTTTACATACATATCTGACTGCTTTTTTATTTTTAATTTTATATATATTACCGTGCCCGACACGTTTCTTTATAAAGTATGCCAGCGAAGTATCTTCTTCTCCAAATATAATATGTAATTGTTTATAACCAAACCAACCATCTCCTTCTATTAGTCCCGCTAAAAAATAGCCGAACTCATTATGAGTTAAATTATTTTTATTAGGCACATGTTCAGATATAGGAACTAAATTTTTATAACTAGTATAAGTATTCTTAGTAGCTGCCGTAGCTTTTGTACTAAAACTAATGTTTCCTGCTGATTGTCTTTTAAATAAATAGATTGTACCGAACGCAATTAATACGAGTGGACTATTTATAGAAGAGTTTCCAGCATATAGCAAGATTTTTACCGTGAACACATCTTTATCCACGTCTAATCCAACAGTATACATGTGGTGACTTCAAACCACGAATCCTAAGACTCCTATAGACATCATGGCATAAACCATACCTAAATACTTTTCAATTAAATGATAATGGACCATCTCTTTGCCAACAATTATACGAAAGATTGTATGCTTTTTTTTTTATACTAGCTCTTATAATCTTTCGTTATTTAATAAATCTAGAGATATTTTTGTTAAATATCTTTAAACAAACGTATGGCCTCTGAAATACCTACTTGCAACTAGTAATAACTTTTCATTTTAAAAAAATGAATATATAAACAATTTAAATATTATCCCACTTATTTTTGAATATTAGTGGTTCATTGTATATATCAAGATTATTAATATTTAAATCACTCCTCCTTCGGAGAAGCAGGGGTGTTCTTAATTTATAATAATCTTTTATGAGATTAATCTTTTTAGCTTTACATGTTCTTAATGGAAAATAACCAAAATAACGGACTAAATTTAACACTTCCTCTTTTTTATAAACAGAATATTTAAAAACATCCCCTTTGTACTTAATAACCGTAATTATCCCTCCGTACAAATCAATAAGAGGGTCCAATAAACATCTATTTCGTTGAGTAACACTTATAGACATTAGATCATTTTTTTTGTCTATATCAACAGATCCATCACCATCCACAAAACCACTAAATCAACCTATATTAAACAATAATGTATTAGGCTGTTTAAGCCCAATATTATATTTTTTACAGATTTTGTTTAACTGTAACATACGTACAGGATTTAATATAAGACCATTTACATCATTAATTAGCTTAATTAACCCTGTTGTATTTAATAACTTGTATTTTAAAGAATTAGATCCAGCCATAGCCTTAATTGACCCTCCGTATTTATCCTTTATTTCATCCAACGCTGCTTTATCTTTGACATCCATTATAATTTTTAAACTTGTATAATCTTTTTTACTACAATCAAAATGACCTTGTGCATCAATTAGTCCCGATAATCACATCTTAAAGACGGTGTTACTATTTCTGTTTTGTTTTGCCACTACAACCATAACCGTGTTATGGTCTATACCTAAAGCTTTCTTTACTCAACTTAATCAATCTAAAATATAAGGTTTATATACATCTGGTAAATAATATCATAATACATTCTTATTCAGCATATATTTAATAATATTATGGATTAATATGGAAATGTCTGAACTTGAAGGTTTCTCTTCTGTATCTAAAGGTTCGTCATCTGAAGGTTCGTCATCTGAACTTAATCTATTTAAACTAAAACACTTTTCTAAACTTGAATGTATACAATCAACAGGCTGATAACTATTTAATTTAAATGTTTTATAATCTTTAAATCCATGTGGATAACAATCATTACATAATAGTTTATTCCCCAAATTTTTAACCATAATCGTAATTTTGAAAAGTTCTGTATTTGAAGGTATATTGAAATCCATTGAAGTACAGTGATTATTATTTACACACTCCAAAAAACAAGGAAGTAATATATACCTAATATCAGCAGACGGTTCTGACATTATAGAACTAATATTAAACATATCAGGTATATAACTTATGTCTAAAGGACTAGGTAAGCTAGAACTAGTATTAGTTATCTCATTTAATACACCAGCAACATTATTTATGTAGTATGTGCATAAAAGCATAGCATTAGCCGTTATAAATAAATAAAGGAGTATAAACCTAAACCTAAACCTAGGCTGTAAAAAGTATATGTGTAAAAAGTATATCTGTAATAAACCATTTATAAATAATAAATAATGGAGTATAAACCTAGGCTGTAAAAAGTATATGTGTAATAAACCAAATATAAATAATAAATAACCTGGTAAAAAAAATAATAAAACTTTATACCAGCGCTCTCAAGAGAATACTGCTTCTATTTTATATAACTTTATTGTACTAAGTATATGTAAAAACCCCTTAATCACCATAGATCACCACTTTAACATGTCATCTAATAATTTATATATGGCTTTTAGCAGGATAGTGCTGATTTGTGTACTCTTTTTAAAAATCCCACATCTAAATATATGATAATTTTCTAGTGTATTTAACTTATTTACTTTGGCATGAAAAGATGTAGTAGTTGAAAAACATCTGTCTTTAAACACAATAGGCTGGTTGTTTTTTTGTGTATCTCATAATAATCCAGGTTTAGTAACTTTAAACATATTAGATTTTTGTCTATAGCGAATGTAATTAGGTCCAGTAACTTTAATGCTTTGACTTGTTGTAATTGAATGGACTGGCGGAGCAATGGCACAGGACGAAACAGAACTATAAAAAAAATTACCTTTTCTTATACTTTTATTTTGTTCGAAGATATCGATTCTCCAGCCTTGTTGAAGTAAACAAAAACATATTATTAACACAAATAAAAAGAGTTTTAAATAATCATAATTGCGCATAATAACTCTAAACTTTAAGTGTAAAAATTTAGATATTATAATTAAATTATATATAATTGTAACTAATAAAAAGTGGAAAAATCTAGATATTGTAATTAAATTATATTTAATTGTCACTAATAAAAAGAGTTTTAAATAATCATAATTGCTCTTAATAATTCTAAACTTTAAGTGTAAAAATTTAGATATTCTAATTCAAATGTTCCAAGTAAAATTAAATAATTTTAGAATAAAAATATATATTGTTATTCAATTATTTAAATCAATAATATATTTATATATTTTAATTAATTTATCTAATCTAGATTTTAGTTTTTTAACTTCAAGGTAAGCCAAAATTATTAACACAATTAGAACCAGCAAATTTTCAGGTATATTTGATCCTAAAAATTTAAATAGAATATTTAAAGGTTCAGATATTATATTAGGCATAATTGATTCTAAAAAACGATCTAAAAAAAGTTTATTAACAGGTGCTAATAGAGATATATATATAATTAAGGAATTAATATTAGGTAAAAATCTAATTATACTTGAAATAAAAGGTCTAATCCAAGATAAATTATGTAAAGGTTTAGAAATAAAAGAGATTAAAAGACTTTCATGAGTTCCACTAGGACCAGCATCACCTGTACGAGGTACGTCTGGACCATAATATTTTTTATCATACGAAGGGAAATCATTATCCCCACCAGGTGAACCAGATGATTCTGTTTCAGGTTCTGCAACTTCTTTACCTTTACCTTTATTATCCTTATCCGACATTTCTCCAGGTACCTCTTTGATTGCTTCAAGTATAGCTCCAGGACGATAAGTCTCATTATCTTCTGGAGAATAGAAATTATCCCCCACATATTCAAGTTCTTCTATACCTAGGGCCTTTCTACTACTATTATGATATAAAAATAAATCATAATCCTCCAAAGGACGAAGATCATAGGAAGGCCTATACAACATATTATTTTCTGGATCAAACCAGTAATCCCTATTATCCGTAAACTCAAGTAGAGGTCTATTATCTGCTTCTCGAATACTATTATGATATGATAATATGTCATCAAGGCTTAGATCGTGCTCAATAGATTGTTCTGTTTCTAAGTCTAGGATATTACCCTCATTAACATAAACAAAAGGAGGTCTACCTTCACTTTGGCGCAATGTATTCTCATATACTCACCATTCTCTCTCATTCTCTATCTCTGAATAATCTGAATCTGATTCATTAGCGAATTCGCCTTCTCCGATACAGGTTGTATCTGAATAATCTGAATCTGATTCATTATCGAATTCGCCTTGTTCGTCTTCTTCAGCTCCATCAGCTCCATCTGCTCCATCTGCTACATCTGCTTGTTCAGCTCCATCAGCTCCATCGGCTTCATTTGCATAAGGTAATTCCTCGAAAGCTATTTTGTTGGCATGCTCAGCTTCAGCTTCATTTGCATAAGGTAATTCCTCGAAAGCTTTTTTGTTGGCTTGTTCAGCTTCATTTGCAGAAGGTAATTCCTCGAAACCTCTTTTGTTGGCTTGTTCAGCTTCATCAGCTGTCCTTTTTGTACCATATGATCTAGATATTAGACCATTAGGTACAAACAACTGTATATGATTAGAACTAGCAAAACAAGGATTTAATACCTTTCTCTTAACCTTTATCTTATGGGGGTTTGTATGATGTAAAGGTATAACGATTAGCGGATGAAAGAGAGTCATTTGTATGTAAGATCTTAAACTAGAAAAAGGTCGACACAAGTGTGCTACTGGTATATTAGTAATATAAAAAATACATGAAGGATAAATTAGTGATAGAGCCGCGTATATAGCTAAAAGAACAGTCAAGACTAATGTTAATATTATTAATTTCATTTTTTGTCTAAAGACAAATGAATTAAAAAAATTATTACTATTTGGGTGAATACTAGACAAAAATTTAATAATTATTTTTGATTTAAAGTTTTCACTATAATGATCATAATGATTGTCATAACCATATGCCGTTATATTACGCCCATTGTTTAATATGTCTAGCAATGATTCGAGTGATTGATCATAATCATCATCATCTCTATATGGCATAGGAATAAAGATAGGTGGACAAGGTAGTGGGGATGGCGCAGGACCGTGGCCTATAACATCCTCTACCTTAGCATTTAATCATAATCCTAAATAAATTATTTCGAGCGTAACTAATAAACTAATATTAATTATTTTTGATTTAAGCATTTCACTTCGTGCTTTGGTTATCTGCGGATTACTCAATATTATTAAAATTCTTATTAGAAAGGAATACAATGTATTGCTAATATTCTGAGTATTTAATAATAGCGAATTGATAAAACAAATCTTGAGTTCCCTGCATATAGTTTGTTGCGTTAATTGTAATCTAACAATTAAAGAGCCATTTTGACCGAATACGCTCTTGTTAGAGCTAGCACTTATTACAGTACTTATTATACCAAAACCAGGTATAATTAATATATAGACCTCTGGATGCAAAGAAAAAAAAAATTTTTTTTTTTGGACTATATCATCATCACTTTTGTGCGGAGCAAAGACAACTATTTCCATTTACGGTTAAAATTAATTCAAGCTTTGTCTAGTACTGTACCCTCTGGTGCTTTGTGCGCTTTTATACCCACAAGACGGTAATACTCCCCAACCAAAAATAAACGATCACGTTTAATAGATTGAGGCTGACAAACTTTAGTGTACTCAAGGAAAGCTGAAAAATGTACCTCTGATTGTATACTTCATTTGTAGTAACCATTTTGTGCTTTATCAAAGTAAATAGCTCCACCAAAATAAGTCATAAAATGGACTACATCAAAATATAGTTTGTTAGTTACACTTAAAGTTAACTGAGGTTGATTATTATTACCTTTAAAATAATAACCTATAGTCCCGTCAGCATCGAAAAAACCAGCAAACCAACCATGCTTATTGTGTAAAGTATCAGGGCTTAAAAGTTTCACATTTAGTACAGTACATACTCGATTTAGTTGAACCAACCGACTACTGTGTCTAATGTAACCATTTATACGATTTATCAATTCTAACATACCAGTACGATTGTGTAAACGCCAACGAATAGCTTGAACACCGCTACGAGGTTTAATAGAACCTCCTAGTTTGTTCTGGATAATACGTAGCATACGTTCATCAGCAAGAGCTACAGTGATTTCACAACTAGAATATCCTGCTTTGCTAACTTGCAAACTTCCGTCACCATCAATAAGACCAGCTAACCATTGATTGAAACGTATTTCTTTTGAACCAAAGGATGTTGCGCGTGTAGTCTCTGAAGTTCCTACTAGATGAGAAGAATAACTTCTATCGTTGGTTACCGGCTGATTTCACTTACAGATTCTAGGGTTTTTAACCAATACGGCTAGGCTTGAGCCCAGACTTATACTATTAGTACCCATAGACTCCGCCCTCCATAAGAGGGATCAGTCTATTATATTTTTCTTGTTTTGCAGGTAAAAATAGGTAGACTCTAGATGATTCCAGCATACAGCGCAATTCAAATTTAAGATTTCTCCTAAAAAGGGCCATTTAAAACCGAAGAATCAGAAAAGATGTTGATATAATATCGGATCACCACCACCAGCTGCTTCAAAGAATGATGTATTAAAATTTCTATCTGTTAAAACCATAGTAATAGCACCCGCTAAGACCGGAAGTGATAATAGTAATAATACAGCAGTAACTACTACTGCTCATCCAAATAAAGCAAGCTTGTGAAGACTTATACCAGGAGCTCTCATATTAAGTATAGTGGTTATAAAATTAATTGCACCTAAAAGAGAACTAATTCCCGACAAGTGTAAAGCAAAAATTGCTAAATCTACACTAGGTCCACTATGGCTTTGTATTCCTGATAAAGGTGGGTAAAGAGTTCAACCTGTACCCGCTCCATTTTCTATACCACTAGCAAATAAGAATAATAATAAACTAGGTGGTAATAGTCAGAAACTGATGTTGTTTAGTCTAGGGTATGCCATGTCAGGACCCCCAGCTAATAAAGGTAATAAAAAATTACCAAAACCACCTATCATAGCTGGCATAACCATGAAGAAAATCATTAATATAGCATGAGCTGTAATGATACTGTTATATAATTGATTATCCGCTATGTATTGAACACCTGGTCCGCTTAGTTCTAATCTTATTAAAACAGAAAAAGCTGTACCCAATAATCCGGAAAATAGTGCAAATATCAGATATAACACACCAATATCCTTAGCATTTGATGATAAAAATCATCTTTCAAGTCAAATTGAAATAGAAGAGTTCATTTTTTGTAACTTCTCAGGATTTAATTCGATACTATGCTTATGGGATTCTTCAGGTTGGTGGACCATGGATTATTCACCCTACAACTAATGTAATCTTTTGTACAATTAGTGTTAAATTTAAATTTAGACACGTATATTTATACATAGCTATATATAAATGTTTATACATCAGGAATATGGAAGAATCGAACTCCTTATTTTCGATCTGCAATCAAAACGTAGAACCATCTACAACATATTCCTCTAGCGAAGTAAGCCTTCTTTTATAGGCCCCTACGTAGTAGGGGCCTTACTTCTAGCGAAGCAAGGCAAGAAAAAAGGAGAAAAAAGAGAAAAAAAAAAAAGAAAAAGTTTTTTTTACATAATGTAGCAAAATAAGGCGTCTCGGATTTATAATAAGGCTGAACCCTCCGGCTCTAATATATAAATTCTATTAAAATACCTCTACATACTTATGTAATAATATTGTGATTAAGTGTAGACTCAGATCTATTACACCTTAACAAATAGCTGATTAACCTCCACCTTTGCTATAACAAGTATAGCAAATGTTAGCCCTAATATATCTTCAAAGCTCCCTGCCAATAAAATAAGGCCTTGCTTCTAACTTTTTCTCCTCTAGCAAAGCAAGAGGAGAAAAAAGTAAAGGAAGTTACCTATATTTAATATGTAATAGCTAGTAGCATTATTTCTATTGAAATAAGCATTATTATAATTTTCTATTTAATAGAAACCTAATATACAACGCCTAACAAGGGCTAGCTGAAATACGATAATCTTAAATAGCTCACAAGTAAATAAAATTAGGTACTATCTACTCCCTTATACATTATAGGACTCAATGTAAGGGTGTTAGTTTTTACTTTCTGTTTACAATTTCCCTATACGAATAGTACCTACAAATCCCATCCAAGACTCGAACTCGGATCAAGGCTTTAGGAAAACCTAGCTCTACCTTTAAGCTAATGGGATTTAAACCTAAAAAGTTCTTTTTAGTTTAGCTACATATATCTAAATACTATCCACATGCACTACCACAGTACCACAGCCTTTACAAGGTAAACCCTGACTTATTGACCTCTTCTTTAAAGAAGAGGGGGGACCCACACAAGTTGAACAACTAAGACCTGATATCCCCTGCTCATAATATCTCCTAGAATATAGGCTATAATTAGTAATAATAGTGCTAAAGCAATAATGCCTTGTTTCATAAGTCCAGAGGATACTAAAACTAGAAAACAAAGGAAAATGCTATAGAAAGTCATGACACTAAATAAAGGTATTTATTGTTTTACAAACATATCTATTATTAATTTATTACAACTTTAAAGATTTGTGTCCAGATTTATTACGATACCTTATACTCTGTAGACAAGAGTAGAATAACACCCATTTTTTTTTGAAAAATAGGTATCTATTTAGTGACCATAACTACTAAATCTGAAGGTGTTATAGTAACCACCACACCTCTTGATATATAGTATAAACACCATCTAGTATGTGCCGTCTTATTAGATGTTTTGTGTTAATAGGTTAGTTAATTTTATAACTAAGTCCTCGTATAGACGTATTCCCCCCCCCCCCCCTGGAGGTTACGCATCTCTAACAATTAAGACGTCTTTACTATTCAAAGTAAATAGATACGAAAATAAATCTATTATTTACATAAATATTTATTTCAGTCATTTGTATATTTCAATACATATAGTATATGGCTAACATTTAAATAGTAATATTTATTTGATGTCTTCATATATATGCCTAGTTTATTTATATAAACCTAAATTAATCCTACATGAATATATTTGTATTTATCAATGTATTTATCTTTTATATGGAAAACTTTTACACATTTAATTATATATATTAACCCTATAGCTCCTGCTTTTACATATCTCTTTCACTCCCTTATTCATACTTATCTCCCATATAATAGCCATCATACTGCTAGTATGATATATAATATTTCTAACTATTTATATTTATATACATATGCCCCCCCCCCTAAATTCTCTTATACACTATAACCTTAAATACCAATAAATGTTTGCATTTTTATTTTTTTTTATTGTAGTTCATATAAACTACTTTATATTAATATTTTTAATATATCATAACAATATATTTTATAATCGTTAATACTAAATAGAATTCTTTATATAAACATCTAATATTGTATATAAACCATTCCATATTAGATAAGTTATCTACAATATGAGATGTTTTAAACACCTCTTCCTTGTGCGAAGCAAGAAGCTGGTGGTATACAATAATTATATTAAATCTTACTACCCTTTTGTCTTATAATTTTTGTATATAAATAAAAATCTAAATTGTTATGTGTATCCTTTATTAAAATCCAACTTTACGCCTACCAAAGGTGGCGTATTCTATATACACTTTAAAAAAAATTAGGATATAGTTTACCCTCTATAGAATGTAATATTATTAATTTTTTTGATTATAAATTCTAATTTTTTTATTTTTACCTATACAACAACACTAATTATATTTAATATTATTAAAATAATCTTATAATAATATAGTACACTAGATAAATACTATATCGTTTACACTATTTGTTATACCTAATCTACAGTATTACTATTTAGTAACAATACACTAGATAAATACAATAACTATGTAATTATTTTTTTCACATTTAATATTTTTACGATTAAAATAATTAATCATTTTTATTTTTAATTTAAACCAATTTTGTGTAGACAAATTAATAAAGTCTGGTTTAGGTATATCTAAACAATATTTAAATATATCTAATCTAATTTGATTTGAACTTGTTACATGGAATAAACCTCCATATAAACCAATACCTAAGCCTAAACCTTCTATATATAGGCTCAGACCAGATAAGATAGTAGAATAAGCTAAAGC
>Ga0209640_10003225_pt1 | contig 14271 bp, 17 predicted proteins | sample RifCSP10_1_FD_184018 | JGI IMG/M metagenome (GOLD analysis project Ga0209640, IMG submission 184018) | Soil microbial communities from Rifle, Colorado - Rifle CSP2_sed 10_1 (SPAdes) (version 2) | ecosystem: Environmental > Terrestrial > Deep subsurface > Rock core/Sediment | place: Rifle...
GAAGTAGAGGTGCTCCGTCGCCTTCGTCGCCGCGTCCAGCGGGTCCGTGTCGCCCCTGATCTTCTCCAGGGCGCTGGCGAGGCCCTCCGGGTAGCGCGTCAGCAGCGCGCCGGAGGCGTCCGCCAGGTACTCGCGCTGGCGCGAGACGGCGAAGGCGATGATCCGGCCGATGATCGGGCCGGCGATCGCGGCGATGAGGGCGATGAGCAGCAGCGCGGCGGCGCCCTTGCTGTTCTTGTCGCGGTACGAGCGCCGGGCGCCGGCGCCGTACCAGGTCGCGCGGAAGGCGAGGTCGGCGATGAGGGCGAGGGCGCCGATGAGGACGACGATGGTCGTCATCAGCAGCGTGTCGCGGTTGCCGACGTGCGACAGCTCGTGGGCGAGGACGCCCTCCAGCTCGCGTCGCTCCAGCTTGTTCATCAGCCCGCGCGTGACCGCCACCGACGCGTGCTGCGGGTCGCGGCCGGTGGCGAAGGCGTTCATCGAGCCGTCCTCGATGACGTAGACCTTGGGCATCGGCAGGCCGGCGCCGATGCAGAGGTTCTCGACGGTGCGGTGGAGCTGTGGCTCCTCTTCTGCGGCGACGGGCCGCGCCCCGGCGACGGCGAGGGCGACGCCGGCCGAGCCGAAGTAGCTGAAGCCCGCGAAGATCACGATGAAGACGAGGACGATGGGCGCCAGGCCGGGCGGCAAGCCAAGGATGATGCCGATGGCCGTCGCGGCAACGGCGACGACAACGAAGAAGGCGACCATGAGCAGGAGCGTCTTGCGCCTGTTCGCCGCGATACGGTCGTAGATCAGGACCTGATCTTGCACAGGCTCCGCCCCTGGAGGCTACGCTGCGCTAGTTGGCGGGCGGCGCGGCTGGAGGCTCGCTGGGCGCGCTGGGCGCCGCCGGTGCCGCCGGCGGCGCCACGAAGCTCACGCGCACGTCCGCGCGCGCCTCCTCCTCCGCCTCGAAGAACTCCTCCGCCGTAAAGCCGAACATGTTGGCGATGAACATCGTCGGGAAGGTGTGCACGCTCGTGTTGTAGGAGAGGACGTTGCGGTTGTAGAACTGGCGCGCGTAGGCGATCTTCTCCTCCGTGTCGGAGAGCTCCTCCTGCAGGCGGAGGAAGTTCTGGTTCGCCTTCAGGTCCGGGTAGGCCTCCGCCACGGCGAAGAGGGAGCGCAGCGCCTGCGTCAGCATGTTGTTCGCCTGCGCCGCCTGCTGCGCCGTGCCCGCCTGGTCGAGCATCGACCGCGCCCGCGTCACGTTCTCCAGCGTCTCGCGCTCGTGGGCGGCGTAGCCGCGCACCGTCTCGATCAGGTTGGGGATCAGGCTGGAGCGCCGCTTGAGCTGGACATCGATGCCGGACCAGGCCTCGCGGCAGCGCAGCCGTGACCGCACGAGGCCGTTGTACATGCCGACGAGGATGAGGCCCAGCACTACTATGACGCCGAGGATGACGAGCAGGACGATCACTGCTTCCATGTTTCCCCCTTTCGAGCACCGAGCGCATCTTAGCACTAGGCTGTAGCGGTTTTGATATGCACTGCGAACCTAAGCTGCCGAAGGCCAGACTTAAGTCTGGCCTTCAGTTCCTAAGCTTCTCAAGCGCGATGAGCGCCGCGCCGATCGCCGGCGCGTCATCGCCCAGCGCCGCCTCAACGATGCGCACGTCGGCCCGATGCTGCGGGAACGCCTCGCGCTGCACGACCTCGCGCGCCGGGCCCAGGTAGCGCTCACCCAGCTTGCGCAGGCTGCCGCCGATGACGATGACCTCCGGGTTGAAGATGTCGACGAGGTTGGTGAGGCCCGCGCCCAGGTAGCGTCCGGCCCGCTCGATCGCCGCCGAAGCGGCCGCGTCGCCGGCGTCCGCCGCCTGCTCCAGCAGTCGCGCGTCCGGCGCGGCGCCCTCCTCGCGGGCCAGCCGCGCCAGCGCGCCCTCTGGCTCCTTCGAGACGATCTCGGCCGCCTCCGCCTCCAGGGCGACGCCGGAGGCGAGCGCCTCCAGGCAGCCGCGACGGCCGCAGCCACAGAGGCGCCCCTGCGGCTCCAGCTGCATGTGGCCGACCTCGCCGGCGCCGCCGGAGGCGCCGTGATAGAGACGCCCGTCCAGGACGAGGCCGCCGCCGATGCCGGTGCCCACCGTAACGAGGATCATGTGGCGAGAGCCCCTGCCGGCGCCGAGGCGGTGCTCCGCCAGCGCCGCGGCGTTGGCGTCGTTCTCGATCCAGGCCGGGACGCCGAGGCGCTCGCCGATGAGGCGGGCGAGGGGCACGTCGCGCCAGCCGGGCAGGTTGGGCGGCGTCGTCACGACGCCCCGCTCAGGGTCGCAGGGGCCCGGCGTGGAGACGCCGACGGCTACGAGGGCGCGCCCGGCCGCGGCCGCCCGCGCAGAGGCCGCCATGCGCTCGATGACGGCGTCGCGGCCTGCCTCCGCCTCGGTCGGGCGCAGGTCGCGGCCGAGGACGTTCAGCGCATCGTCTAGGCAGAGGCTGAGGATCTTCGTGCCGCCCAGGTCGATGCCGAGGACGTAGGAAGGCGCGCTCACGCGTGGAGGTTACGGGCAAACGGGCAGAGGTGACAAACGGCAGGCGCGACAGGCGGGCAAGAGGGCATCTCGCCCCTTGCCCGCCTGGTCAGGTGAACTACCGGATTTTGGCTAGTACCTTCTGCGCTAGCGTCTTCAGCTCGTTCGGTCGGTCAGCGCCGGTGATCGACAGGTCGATCAGAGCGTTCCCCTTGACCGCCTGCAACTCGTTTTGCTCTGCGTCGTACCAGCAGGCGGAGTCGCCGACGCCGGACACTTTCTCCTTGCCAGCGCAGAGGACCTGCTCCGCAATCTGCCGGAACTCGTTGCCCGAAACGCCTTCGGCCTTCCAGAGGGCTACGTCGAGGCTACTCCTGCCGCTTTCGGCTTCGAAGCTGCAGGACAGTATCGAGACCCTCGTCGTGCCGAGGGACTGAGTGCCGACGGTGATGGACTGCGGGTCTTCAACCGCCTCGCCCAGCGCTGCCCGGGCTTCGTCCTTGGTCACGAGGTCGCAGGCGTTGGTGATGCTCACGGTTACGGTCCCTGCGCCCGACGGCTGCGTTGCCTGGGCGCCGCCTCCGCCCGTCGATGTCGCTGTAGCCTGGGCGCCGCCTCCGCCGCCGCTGGGAGTCGTCGGGCTCGCAGCCTTCTTTTCGCCGCCGCCACAGGCGACGAGGAGAAGCAGCAACGGGGCGCCGATGAGCGCGATCATTCTCGGTCTGACAAGCATAGGACCTCCTGCTGTGCGGGTGCGTCAGGGCCGCTAGGGATTGGGGACGCGAGGAAGTACCCCCACTCTAATATGCGAAGGCTTCTGTTGGGAAGGGCCGACCGGGAAGGAGGAGGGCCCGCTCGTAAGCCAGCCCCGAATGTTGAAGGCCAGGCTTTAGCCTGGCCTTCAGAGACTCCCGCCGGGCCGTCTAGTAAGACGGCGTCGAGGTGGCGCCGGTCTTGCCCTCAGGGATGTCGGTCACCAGGCAGTTGGTCGTCAGCACCATGCCGGCGATGCTCACGGCGTTCTCCAGGGCGGAGCGTGTCACCTTAAGCGGGTCGATGATGCCGCGGCTGATCATGTCGCCGAACTCGTCGCGGGCGGCGTCGTAGCCCTGGCCCATGGGCAGCGTCTTCACCTCCTGGACGATGACGGAGCCGTCCTGGCCGGCGTTGATGGCGATGCGGCGCAGCGGCTCCTCCAGGGCGCGGCGGAGGATCGTGATGCCCGTGCGCTCATCGCCCTCCAGGTCGAGGCCTTCCAGGGAAGGCAGGGCGTTGATCAGCGCGACGCCGCCGCCGGGGACGATGCCCTCTTCGATGGCGGCGCGGGTGGCGCTGAGGGCGTCCTCCACGCGGTGCTTGCGCTCCTTCAGCTCCACCTCGGTGGCGGCGCCGACCTTGATGACGGCGACGCTACCGGCCAGCTTGCCCAGCCGCTCCTGCAGCTTCTCGCGGTCCCAGTCAGACGTCGTCGTCTCCAGCGCGGCGCGGATCTGGCCGATGCGGCCGTCGATCTCTTCCCGCGAGCCGTGACCCTCGACGATGGTCGTATCGTCCTTGCCGATGACGACGCGGCGGGCGCGGCCCAGGTCCTCGATCTCAGCGGAGTCCAGCCTGCGGCCGAGCTCGTCGCTGATCACCGTGCCGCCGGTCAAGGCGGCAAGGTCGCCCAGGTTCTCCTTGCGGCGGTCGCCGAAGCCCGGCGCCTTGACGGCGACGACGTTGATCGTGCCGCGCAGCTTGTTCACCGCCAGCGTCGCCAGCGCCTCGCCGTCGCAGTCCTCGCAGATGATGAGCAGGTTCTTGCTCACCTTGAGCACTCGCTCGAGGACGGGCAGGATGTCGGCGACGGCCGTGACCTTCTTGTCGGTGATGAGGATGTAGGGGTCCTCGATCTCCGCCTCCATCTTGTCCGAGTTCGTCACGAAGTAGGGCGAGATGTAGCCGCGGTCGAACTGCATGCCCTCGACGTACTCGACCTCGGTCTTGATGCTCCTCGACTCCTCAACGGTGACGACGCCGTCCTTGCCGACCTTCTCCATCACCTCGCCGATGAGCTCGCCGACCGCCTCGTCGTTGTTGGCGGAGATGGCGGCGACCTGCGCCATCTGCTCGCGCTCCGTGACCGGCGTCGCCAGCTGGCGCAGCTTGTCGATGACCTTCGCGGTGCCCTTCTCGACGCCGCGCTTCAGCGCCATGGGGTTGGCGCCGGCGGTGACGTTCTTGAGCCCCTCGGCGACGATGGACTGGCCGAGCACGGTGGCCGTCGTCGTGCCGTCACCGGCGATGTCGTTGGTCTTGGAGGCGATCTCCTTGGCGAGCTGGGCGCCGATGTTCGGGAAGGGGTCCTCCAGCTCGATCTCTTTGGCGATGGTGACGCCGTCGTTGGTGATCGTCGGCGCGCCGAACTTCCTGTCGAGGACGACGTTGCGGCCCTTGGGGCCGAGGGTAATCTTCACCGCGTCAGCGAGGGCGTCGATGCCGTCCTTCATCGCCGCGCGGGCTTCCTGATCAAAGAGCAGCTGCTTTGCCATGCCCTGACCTCCTCCGAGAGTCTTCGTAATGCGTCGGGTTGGTTAGCACTCAGGTGAGGCGAGTGCTAAGGGCATTCTGAAACAAACCACCGGCAAAGCGCAAGGGGTACGCCGCCTTTCTTGGCGCGCCTAATTTACCGGGGGCCAGCGTGTTATGCGCCGGAGGCGCTATTGACAAGCTCAATCGAAGTGCTAATCTCACCTTAGGACTCCGGAGTCCTGAGATCACCCAACTAACAGCGTGAGGAGGGTGAAGTGACGGATCGGATTCGTTGGGGGGTTTGGCAGGTCGATGGTTAACGCCCTGTCGGGCCGACAGGGCGGTCACTCAGGCACCCGGTTTCTGCCAACCTGAACACGTGCTGACTTTGTCAGCCCAACTCCCAAGGAGTTCCCCAGTGGCGGAGCCGGCATAAGCGTTCGACCCAACCGGAGGCCAACTGGCCTCCGGTCTTTTTCAGGCGATGGCGTTCTCCGACAACAGCAACCTCTGGCTCGCCGAGGCCCTCTGGCGCCTCGGCGCTGTCGAGTTCGGCGAGTTCACCCTCGGCCGCACTGCCGTGGGCTCCCCCGTCTACCTCAACGTCCGCAAGCTCATCGGCCACCCCACGGCCCTCTGGCGCGCCGCCCACGTCATCCACGAGGAGATCACCGCCCTGCAGGCCATGCGCCACCCGCAGATGGACCACTTCGACCTCGTCGCCGGCGTGCCCATCGGCGGCCTGCACATTGCCACCGCCTACTCCCTGACGGCCAAGGTGCCCATGGTCTACCTCCACCCCGGCCGCGATGACGAAAGCGCCATCGAAGGCGTCTTCGAGCCGGGGCAGACGGCGATCATCATGGACGACCTGGTCACGGGCGGCGGCAGCATCGCCGAGACGGCGGAGCGTCTGCGCCAGGCCGGTCTCATCGTCAAGGACGCCTTCGTCCTCGTCGACCGCCAGCAGGGGGCGCGAGAGCGCCTGCGCCGCGTCGGCATCAACCTGCGCGCCGCGCTGACACTGGAGGTCATCCTCAACTACCTCATGTCCAGCGGCCTCATCGAGGAGGAGTGGTATCGCCGCTCCCTCGACTATCTGGAGGCCGGTCGCGGCTAGCCGCGCTGCGCTCCTGACTGTCGCGGTCGAGAATACATACGTATGGAGGTGCGCCCATGAAGACGATACGCTGGCTCCTCGCGCCCGCGGCCGGCCTCGCCCTCGCCTTTGCGTTCGCCTGTGGCGGCGACAAAGACAAGGACGGCGGCGACGCGGCGTCGAGCGGCGATCTTCCCGCCGGCCGCGAGGTCAACCTGATCACGGTCGCCAACCAGATCGACACGCTGCAGAGCTTCCGCTTCGACATCGCCATGAAGTTCGACCTGGGCGACCTTGCCACATCGGAGGACGGCGAGGATCCCCTGGGCGAGGCGCTTGGCACCGCCCTCCTCGGCCTGCTCGGCGACATCAAGGCGAAGGGCGCCTTCGTCGGCCCCGACAGCATGGAAGTCGAGATGACGATGATGGGCCAGGAGATCGCCACGGTCCAGATCGGCGACCGCGCCTGGGTCAAGGTCTTTGGCGAGTGGGAGGAGACGGAGCCGCAGGACCTCACCGTCGCCTCGCCCAGCCAACTCCTGACGGACCTCCTGCCGGACGAGGTGCTCAAAGGCGCCAAGGTGAGCAAGGAGAAGGTCAACGGCGTCGAGGCGACGCGCTACTCCTTCAACAAGGAGTCGCTCGTGGCGCTAGCCGAGGCGATGGGCGAGAGCACAGCCGAGTTCGCCGAGGTGTCGAAGGCTAACGTCGACATCTGGCTGAACGCCGACGGCGTGCCGGTGAAGCTGGTCCTCGACATGGCCGGCAAGGACGAGAGCGGTCAGGAGGTCGGCATCGAGATGGAGATGAACATCCGCGACATCAACAGCAAGTCGATCAAGATCGAGGCGCCCGTCTAGCCCCCGCGCTACGTTTATTCGCCACGAAGGCCAGGCTCGAGCCTGGCCTTCGTTCTGTCTTTGCGAGGCTCGCCGCAGGCATGTGCCGCGATGGCTCTCGTGACAATCGTTTGGTCGCCAGCGGAGCCCGGAGTCTACAGCAGGCGGCGCAGCGGCTTGCGGCCGGGTCGCGGGTCGTAGTTCGCCTTGAACATCTCCAGCTTGTCGCGCTCGATAAGGTACTTGCCGGCGAAGATCACCGCCGGCACCTTCTTCTGCTTGATCAGGCGGCGCAGGCTCTGCGGGTGGATGCCGAGGATGCGCGCCGCCTCCACCAGGTCCATGTAGTTCTCGAACGGGTCGCTGACCATGCTCTTCGCGCGGACGCCTCTTCGTCCAGTTGCTAAGACGCCTTAGTGAATATAGCACGTGCGGTCAACAAACCCAACGGGCCCGGGTTAGCGCCCCTTCTGCGACCTGATCCGCTTGCGCACGGCGTCCACGTAGACGCGGCGCAGGCCGGCGCCGTGCTTCGTCATGCGGGCGCGCTCGCTCTTGCGCCGCCGCTCGCGTCGCAGCCAGCGTCCGGAGCGGCCCGTCGACTCCTCCGCCATCGCGTCAATGCTAGCAGCGCCGGGCCGCGCGTTTCGATATGTCGGCGGCCTGGCAATTCGTGAAATCTATGGTCGTCATAATCTGCACCGGCCTGGGTTGATCTAGAATTGGCGTGTAGCCGAGGAGGGTCGCATGTCCCTCGACAGTCCCGCCGGAAAGCGCCTGCGAATCCGCGCCCTTCCCTGGAGCGTAGACATAAAGGGAGGCAACCGCGAGGAGCCGGAGGCGGCGCGGATCAGCGATTACAGCGTCCTCCCGGACGATCGCCTCGTTACCGCCCTGGAGCGCCGCGATCAGAGAGCCCTGGAGACTCTCTACGACCGCTACGGCGACTATGTGTATTCGGTGTGCTTGCGCATGGTAGGCGACGTACAGCTGGCAGAAGACTTGACGCAGGAGGTGTTCCTTCGCCTCTGGCGCCGGCCGGACCTGTACGACGTCCGGCGGGGCCGCTTCGTCACCTGGCTGCTCAGCGTGGCGCGCAACCGCAGCATCGACGAGCGGCGCAGCCGCGGTCGCCGCTTCCGCTACGAAACGCCGCCCAGTCTGACCGGCGAGGAGCTCCTCGCCGCGGCGAGCACCGCGGACGGCGCCGATACCGCCGTCCTCAGCGAGGAGCGCGTGATCATCGAGAAGGCGCTGGCCGCTTTGCCCGTGGAGCAGCGGCTGGCCATTCAGCTCGCCTACTTCGGCGGCTACACGCAGCAGGAGATCGCCCGCGGCCTGCACCAGCCGCTGGGCACCGTGAAGACGCGCATCAGGCTCGGCCTGCAGAAGCTGCGCCTGCTGCTCATCGAGCAGAACGAAGGGGAACGGGGCTACCTTGACGTGTGACGACCTTCGCGAGGACCTTGAGGCCTTCGCCCTCGGCGCCCTGGAGCCCGAGCAGGCGCGGCGCGTCACCGCGCATGTTCGCGACTGCGGTGCGTGCTCGCAGATCGTCCGTGCCTACCAGGTGGCCGTGGAGCACCTCGCACTGTCAGTGCCCCTCTACCGCGCCTCGCCGCGACTGCGGGAGCGCATCCTGGGCGGCATCGGCGCCTTCCGGCCGCCCGTCTACGCGAGCTTCCTGCGCCAGCGCGTCTGGGCTACCGCGGCCGCCGTCGTCCTTGTGGCTTTCGCCGTCGGCGCCATCGCTTGGGCGGTCGTCCTCTCGAGCCAGGTAAACCGCCTGCGAGAGGACAACCGCCACCTGGCGGAGCTGACGCAGCTCGACGCGGAGCAGCGCGCCGCTATCCTGCAGTTCCAGACGCAGCTCAGCTCGGCCCAGAGCGCGCAGCGAGAGATGTCGACGACGCTGGAGGAGCAGGCGACCCTCATCGAGATCGCCCTCGACCCGGACCTCATCCCCTCGAAGATGCAGGGCACGCAGGTCGCGCCGCAGGCCACCTGCAGCTACGTCTGGAGCACGCAGCAGGGGCTGGGAGCGCTGACCTGCAAGAACCTGCCCTCTACCGGCTTCATGCTCACCTACGAGCTCTGGGCGACCAAGGGCGACAAGACGTTAGCGGTGGGCACCTTCCTCCCCCGCGACGACGGCACGGCCAGCCTCCTGGTCAAGTTCCCGACGGACGCCGAGGGGCCCGTGAGCAACCTCTGGGTTACGCTGGAGCAGCAGACGAGCGGGACGCGCGCCCGGCCCAGCAACGAGGTCGTCCTCTTCCGATCGCCGGACCAGCAGGCCCAGCGATAGCAGGGCCAAAAGGCCCTAGACGCTTAATTGTCTTGCTGTAGTACACTGGCGCCGTGGCGCCAGTGTACCTCTTCGACGCCAAGCTCGCCCTCGACGAGGACGCGGCTTACTGTCCCGTCCGCGCCGCGCTGGCCCTCCTCGGCCAGAAGTGGGTTCCGCGTATCATCTACGAGCTCATGCAGGGCAAGCGCCGCTTCAACGAGCTCGCCTGCGCCGTCGGCGGCTGCAACTCGCGCACCCTGCGCGACCGGCTCAAGGGCCTGGAAGAGCTGGACATCATCACGCGGACGGTCGTCGCCGTCATGCCCCCCTGGGTCGAGTACGAGCTGACCGCGAAGGGCGACGAGCTGGGCAGCGCCCTGCGACAGCTGGAGAAGTGGGGTCGCTCCCACATGGCGGAGCCCATCGTCTAGCGTGAGCTCCAGCCTCACGGACCTGCCCGCCGGCCACGTCTTCGAGCCGATAACCTTCAGGATCACTCCCGGCGCCGCCCGCGCCTACCGCGATGCCGCCGGCGACACGCTCAACCTCTACGCCCAGCTCGGCGCCGTGCCGCCGCTCGCCGTCGCCGCCCTCGCCCTCGGCGCGCTGCTCCAGCAGGTATCCCTGCCGCCCGGCACCCTTCACGCCAGCGAGTCGCTCCGCTTCAGCGCCCGCGTCCCCACCGGCGCCACGGTCGAGTGCCGCGCCACGCTTGCCCAGCGCTCGCAGCGCGCCGGCTGGATCGTCTCCGTCCTCGACTCCCAGATCAGCTGCGAGGGCCGGCCCGCCGTCTCGGCGCGCGCCACCGTCCTCTCGCCGGCGCCGGCATGAGCGTCCCCGAGGTCGCGCCCGTCACGCGGACGCTGACCCAGGCGATGATCGACGCCTACGCCGAGGCGAGCGGCGACCACAACCCCATCCACATCGACCCCGACTTCGCCCGCACGACGCCGATGGGCGGCACCATCGCCCACGGCATGCTCGTCCTGTCCTTCATCTCAGAGATGATGACGGCGGCCTTCGGCGAGGCCTGGCTGCGCGGCGGCACGCTGGATGTTCGCTTCCGGGCGCCGGCCCGTCCCGGCGACACGGTTACGGCGCGCGCCCGGCCCCTCGAAAGCAAGGACGGCGCCCTGCGCTACGCCGTCGAGTGCGCCAGCCAGGCGGACGAGGTGCTGATCAACGGGACGGCGGAGGTCGCTTAGCCGACCACAGGGCTGCCGCTCCTCCGCCCGCAATGCGAGAAGCCGCTCGAAAAGCAGGGGTACAGGGGCGCAGCCCCTGACGGGGAGTGTGAGGGGTGTCCCCTCACGCTTCTCTTAACTCATAATCAGGAGCGGAGCAGACCCCTTCGACTGCGCTCAGGGCAGGCTCCGGGATGCGAAGCGATGACCTCTGACGAGAACCCCGGCCGCCCCTGGCCCCGCACCTCCGAGCTGGCCCGCTGGTGCTACGCCTGCGGCGACCTCAACCCCATCGGCCTCCACCTGCGCTTCCGCATGGAGGACGGCTGGGCCGTCGCCGATTTCACGGCGGAGCGCAACCACCAGGGCTACCCCGGCTACGTCCACGGCGGGATCGTCTCGGCGCTGCTGGACGAGGCGATGGGCTGGGCGACCTACGGCGCCGGCATTTGGGCCCTGACGGGCAAGCTGGAGCTGCGCCTGCGCGGCATCGTCCCCACGGGCGAGCCGCTCGTCGTGCGCGGCCGCATCGAGCGCGACCGCGGCCGCACGCTTGACGTCATCGCCGAGCTGCGCGACGCGGCGGGCAAGCTGCTGGCGGAGGCACGCGGCGTCCTCTTTCGCGCCTCAGGCGAGCAGGCGCGTCTCATCGAAGAGGCGGCCCGGGCGATGATGGGGCGGGAGTAGCCAGCCCTTCGCCCTGCGATGCCTCCTGAGGCGGCGGGCGGAGTGCAGAGTACAGAGACTTCGGGCCCATTGTTCTGCCCTCTGCCCTGTGCCCTACACGGGCGCGCCGGTGACGAAGAGCAGGCCCCGCCCCAGCGCCTCGCCCGCCAGGATGGCGCCGACGGCGATGTAGAGCAGCCCCGTCGCCGACATCATCGAGCGCTCCTGGCTCGACCGGTAGGCCATGTAGGCCAGCACGGCCGGAAAGACGAGGCCGACGCCGACGCGCAGCCAGAAGCCGGGGTTCGCCGGCAGTGCGACGGCCAGCAGGGCGTCCGACTCGAACGGCGCGCCGACGGGCACGATGGCGTTGAGCGCCGTAATCGCCAGCTCCAGGCCGATGGCGGCTATGGCGATGAGCGTCAGCTCGTTCAGCGGTCCTTCCTCCAGGCGCGGGTTGACCAGGTACCAGTGGCCCCAGATCATCGCCACGGTGAAGGCGCCCAGGCTGAGCGCGCCGGCGAAGAAGGTCAGCAGCGGCCCTGCGACGCTCCACGCCGGCAGCCGCACCAGCGAGGCGAGGAGGATGAGCAGGATTGCGCCCAGCCCGGCGGTGGTGGCGCCGGTGGCGTTGGCGAGGAACGGCTCGTCGTCGCGCTGGAGGAAGATTACGTGAGCTAGGCCGAAGAGCAGTAGGGCCAGCGAAGCGGCGCGCGCCGGCCGCAGCAGGTCGGCGTCCAGCAGGTAGGCGTCGGCGCTGGCGCTGGCGTCGATGAAGAGCGCCGTCAGCGTCGTGAGAAAGGCGCCGCTGACCGTGAGCCAGGAGCAGATGCGGACGAAGCCGGCCTCGAAGCCGCCGCGCAGCTGGACGAAGAGCACTAGCACCGCGACGCCGGCGCTGAACTGGGCAAGGAGGTGAAGCAAAGTGTACGGCAGGGATTCGACGCTCAAACCGACCGCATCATCCCACCCACTAGCGTGGGGACACAAGGCTGCCGATGGGCCGAGAGGATAGTCCTTGTCTTTGCGAGCGAAGCGAAGCAATCTCGGTTCGCCCCTGACGTCTGGTAGAGTCCTTGGCGACACAAGGAGGGTCGCGGTGACCGCACTGCTGTCTCTCGCCCGTCACGTCTTCGCCTGCACGGCGTGTCCCGCGATGCGCTACAGCCACGTCCTCGGCGCGGCGAACGGCTCGCCAAAGGCGCGCGTCATGTTCGTCGGCGAGGCGCCGGGCCGCCTGGGCGCCGGGCGCAGCGGCGTCCCCTTCCTCGGCGACGAGTCGGGCCGGCGCTTCGAGGCCCTCCTCGCCCTCGCCGGCCTGCGCCGCGAGGCGGTCTTCGTCACCAACGCCGTCCTCTGCAACCCCGTCGATCCCCGCGGCCGCAATCGCAGGCCCGGCGCGGCAGACGTCGAGCGGTGCCTTCCCTTCCTCAGGGCGCAGGTCGAAGCCGTCGACCCGGAGCTCGTCGTCGCTCTCGGCGGTGTGGCGCTCGCCGCCCTCGGCCGCATCGAGGCGCACGGCCTGCGTCTGCGCCGGGACTGCGGCGGCTGCGTCGCCTGGTACGGACGGCGCCTGCTGCCCCTCTACCACCCTGGACGCCGCGCCCTGGTCCACCGCGGCGAGGACGCGCAGCGTGCCGACTGGCTGCGCCTGCGCCAGCTCGTCCCGGGCCCGGAGGCGGGTCAGTCGGCCGCCGCGACGCGGAACTCGATGCGCAGGGCGTTGTCCGGCGCCGCCGGCGTCAGGCAGACGACCTGGTAGTCGCCGGCCTCCGGGACAACGAATGGGAAGCTGAAGGTCTGCCGCTCGCCTCCGTCGCCCGGCTTTGACCCGACGACAGCCGGCAGCACCGTCTCGCCGATGAGCGTCGCCCGCTCCTCGAAGGCCAGCTTCTGCCAGCCGGGCGGGCGCGTGCTCCTGTTCTCGTAGAGGCACGCGATGCGCACCGGGACGGCGTAGCCCTGGCTGACCGTCAGCGTCAGCGTCAGCTCGCCGCCGGCGACGCGCTCGCCGCTCAGCGCGATGCCCTTGAAGACCTCCGTGCCCTCGAACGTCTCCTTGAGCTCGACGCCGCAGGTCGGCAGGGCCGCGAGAGTGATCAGGATGATGAGAAAGCGGGCGAACGGCGGCGTAAGCAAACCGCCTCGGATCATAGCATTCGCTTGCTACAATGCCTTCGAGAGCCCTTCCGGCGCCGGAAGGGCAAGCACGAAAGGCCTGACGACCTTGGACATCACGGAGCTCCCCGCCCTCGCCGAGCGCATAGCCGACGCAATGGTGCGTCTTTGACGTCGCCAGGCTAGAGTCAGAGGCTGCCCGCATCGAGCGCGAGGCGCAGAGGCCGGACTTCTGGGCCGATGCTGCCGCGGCTCAATCGGCCATGCGCCAGCTGGCGTCGCTGAAGGATACGGTCACCGTCTGGCGCGCCCTCGAGCGCCGCGTCGCCGAAACCCGCGAGCTGTACGAGCTGGCGCAGGCTGAGGGCGACGACGAGATGCTCGCTCATGTCGCCGAAGAGGCCGACGCCATCGCGGCCGAGCTGGACAGGCTGGAGCACGAGCTCGCCTTCGGCGGCCCCTACGACCGCCGCAACGCCATCCTCGCCATCCACGCCGGCGCCGGCGGCACCGAGTCGCAGGACTGGGCGGAGATGCTCCTGCGCATGTACCTGCGCTGGTGCGAGGCGCACCGCTTCGACGCCGACGTGCTCGACTCCACCCTCGGCGAGGAGGCCGGCATCAAGAGCGCGACCGTGGAGATCCGCGGCGCCAACGCCTATGGCTACCTGAAGAGCGAGCGCGGCGTCCACCGTCTCGTCCGCCTCTCGCCCTACGACTCCACGCACGCTCGCCACACCTCCTTCGTCCTCGTCGAGGTCATGCCGGAGGCGGAGGCCGCCGTCGAAGTCGACATAAAACCGGACGACCTGCGCATCGACGTCTATCACGCCGCCGGCCACGGCGGCCAGAACGTCCAGAAGGTGGCGACGGCGGTGCGCATCACCCACCTCGCCACCGGCGTCGTCGTCACCTGCCAGAACGAGCGCTCCCAGTCGCGCAACAAGGAGTCGGCGCTGCGCGTCCTGGAGGCGCGCCTGCTGGAGCGCGAGCTGGAGCGCCGGGCGGCGGAGCAGGCCGCCCTCAAGGGCGAGCACGTCGAGGCGGG
>Ga0209640_10003226_pt1 | contig 14270 bp, 9 predicted proteins | sample RifCSP10_1_FD_184018 | JGI IMG/M metagenome (GOLD analysis project Ga0209640, IMG submission 184018) | Soil microbial communities from Rifle, Colorado - Rifle CSP2_sed 10_1 (SPAdes) (version 2) | ecosystem: Environmental > Terrestrial > Deep subsurface > Rock core/Sediment | place: Rifle...
CCGCGCGGGCGTGAGCCAGCTCCTCGACCGGACGTCGAACATGTCCGTCCTGAGCCACTTGCGCCGCGTCACGTCCCCTCTCACCCGCTCCCAGCCGCATTTCGAGGCCCGCGATCTGCACCCGACCCAGTGGGGCCGACTGTGTCCGAACGAGACGCCGGAGGGCCAGAATTGCGGTCTTGTCAAAAATTGTGCGCTCGTCATCGACGTGTCGGAAGGCTTCCCCGAGGAGGAAGTAAAGCTCCTCCTTGCGGACCTCGGGACGAAACAGGTGAAGGGCCAGCAGACCCAGCTCATCCGCGTCTACGTCAACGGAGACCTCGTCGGGCTCCACGAGGACCCGAAGATGCTCGTGCCGGAGATCCGCGAGCGCCGTCGCTCGGGCCTCCTGAGCCACGAGGTGAACGTCCGGTTCGACGAGAACATGGGCGAGATCATCATCAACTGCGACGAAGGTCGCATCCGCCGTCCGCTCCTCACGGTGAAGGACGGCCACCTCGTCTTGAGCCGCAAGAACATCGACGAGCTGAAGATGGGCCGCCTTCGGTTCACGGACCTCATCCGCAACGGGATTGTCGAGTGGATCGACGCGGAGGAGGAAGAGGACACGTTCATCTCGATCTACCCGTACGACGTCCCGGCCCGCTGCAAGGAGTGCAAGCACCCGCTGAGCCGGAACGACGTCGCCTGGGTGAACATGGGGAGCCGGGATGACGAAGCGGACCTGGAGTGCAAGTACTGCCACAAGACGTTCCGCGTGAAGTCCGCGATCACGAAGGACCATACGCACCTCGAGGTCGATCCGATGGCGATTCTCGGAGTGGCGTCCGGCGTGGTCCCGTACCCGGAGCACAATTCGTCGCCTCGCGTGACGATGGGCGCTGGAATGGCGAAGCAATCGCTCGGCCTGGGCTCGAGCAACTACCGCCTCCGCCCGGACACGCGCAGCCATCTGCTGCACTATCCACAGATGCCGCTCGTGCAGACGGACGCGATGAAATTCGTATCCTTCAACGAACGCCCCGCGGGCGAGAACTTTGTCGTCGCGGTCATGTCGTACCATGGGTACAACATGGAAGACGCGATCGTGATGAACAAAGCCTCGATCGACCGGGGTCTCGGTCGCTCGTCCTTCATGCGGACGTACCGCGCCGAGGAGCGGCGGTATCCGGGCGGCCAGGAGGACCACTTCGAGATTCCCTCGCCCGACGTCCGCGGCGCCCGGGCCGACCTGTCGTACGCGAACCTCACGCCCGACGATGGCCTCATCTCGCCCGAGGTGCTCGTGACTGGCGGCGACGTGCTCATCGGCAAGACGAGCCCGCCCCGCTTCCTTGAAGAGGAGACGGACTTCCTGACGCCGCAGAAGCGGCGCGAGACATCCGTCACGGTCCGCCACGGGGAGAGCGGCTGGGTCGACTCCGTCATGCTAACGGAATCCGAGAATGGGTCGAAGCTCGCGAAGGTGAAGGTGCGCGACCTGCGCATCCCGGAGCTCGGCGACAAGTTCGCGTCCCGCCACGGACAGAAGGGCGTCATCGGACTCATCGCGCCGCAGGAGGACATGCCCTTCACATCCCAGGGCATCATCCCGGACCTGATCATCAACCCGCATGCGATCCCGTCGCGAATGACGGTCGCCCACGTGCTCGAGCAGATCGGCGGCAAGGTCGGCTCCTTCGAGGGTCGGTTCATCGACGGCACGCCCTTCAGCGGCGAGCGCGAGGAGGCGCTCCGGAAGGCGCTCGAGGAGAACGGCTTCCGGTCGAACGGGAAGGAGATCCTATACGACGGCCGCACGGGCCGGATGATCCCGGCAGAGATCTTCATTGGCGTGATTTACTACCAGAAGCTGCACCATATGGTCTCCGGGAAGCTCCATGTCCGTTCGCGTGGTCCCGTGCAGATCCTCACGAGGCAGCCGACGGAAGGCCGGTCCCGCCAGGGCGGCCTGCGGTTCGGGGAGATGGAGCGCGATTGCCTGATCGGCCATGGGGCCGCGATGGTGATCAAGGACCGTTTGCTCGACGAGTCAGACGGCACGATCCAGTACGTCTGCGGCAACACGGAGTGCGGCCACTTCGCGATCAAGGACCGCAAGGGGAACCTCCGCTGCCCCGTGTGCGAGAACACGTCGAAGATCTACCCCGTGCAGACCTCGTACGCGTTCAAACTTTTGCTTGACGAGCTCCTTTCGTTGGGAGTCGTCATGCGTCTTCAGCTGGAGGACATGCGATGATGTCGATGCGAGGCGTCACGAAGCGCATCCGCGCGATCAAATTCGCCCTGCTGAGTCCGGACGAGGTCCGCCGCATGTCCGCGACGAAGATCATCACGGCGGACACATACGACGACGACGGCTTCCCGATTGACATGGGCCTCATGGACTCCCACCTCGGGGTCATCGAGCCCGGGTTGCGGTGCAAGACATGCGGCGGCAAGGTCGACGATTGCCCGGGCCACTTCGGCCACATCGACCTCGCGATGCCCGTGATCCACGTCGGGTATGTGAAGGACATCAAGAAGCTGCTCCAGGCGACCTGCCGCAAGTGCGGACGGCTCCTGCTCACCCGCCAGCAGGCGATGGAGTACATGGCGGAGATGGAGCAGGTCGAGGAGCTCGGCGGGGACGTGACCGACATCGGATCCGTCACGAAGGAGACCGCGAGGGAGGCCCAGAAGCGCCAGCGGTGCCCCCATTGCGGCGAGGAGCAGGGAAAGGTCACCCTCGACAAGCCGACGACGTTCCGCGAGGACGGCCACAAGCTCACGCCGAAGGAGGTCCGGGAACGCCTCGAGCGCATTCCGAACGAGGACCTCCGCGTGCTCGGCATGAACCCGGAAGTCGCCCGCCCGGAATGGATGGTCCTCACCGCGTTGCTCGTCCCGCCCGTGACGGTCCGCCCGTCCATCACCCTGGAGTCGGGGGACCGGTCGGAGGACGACCTCACGCACAAGCTCGTGGACGTCCTGAGGATCAACCAGCGGCTCCGTGAGAACCGCGACGCGGGCGCACCCCAGCTGATCGTCGAGGACCTCTGGGAGCTCCTGCAGTACCACGTGACCACGTACTTCGACAACCAGACCTCGGGCATCCCGCCCGCCCGGCATCGGTCCGGCCGGCCCCTGAAGACGCTCGTGCAGCGGCTCAAAGGCAAGGAGGGCCGATTCCGGTCGAACCTCTCGGGGAAGCGGGTGAACTTCAGCGCCCGCACGGTCATCTCGCCGGACCCGATCCTCTCGATCAACGAGGTCGGAGTCCCCGTGGAGGCGGCCCGAGAGCTCACCGTCCCGGTCCACGTCCAGGCATACAACCTCGACATCGTGAAGCAGTGGGTGAAGCGCGGGCCCGTCCCGCTCGGATCGCTCGGGGAGTACGTCCCCGGTGTTAACTACGTGATCCGACCGGACGGCCGGCGGATCCGCGTGACAGAGAAGAACGCGGAGGTCGTCGCGGAGGCCGTCGAGACCGGCTACACGGTCGAACGCCAGCTCGTCGACGGGGACATCGTCCTGTTCAACCGGCAGCCGTCCCTGCACCGGATGTCGATGATGGCCCACGAGGTCCGCGTGATGCCGCACAAGACGTTCCGCTTCAACCTCGCCGTCTGTCCGCCGTACAACGCGGACTTCGACGGCGACGAGATGAACCTGCACGTCCTCCAGAGCGAGGAGGCGCGCGCGGAAGCCCGCGTCCTGATGCGGGTCCAGGAGCACATCCTGTCGCCGCGCTTCGGCGGCCCCGTGATCGGCGGCATTCACGACCACATCACCGGCGCGTTCCTCCTGACTCACAAGGACAGCAAGTTCACGCGCGAGGAGGTCACGTACATCCTGAGCAAGATCAACCTCCACGAGCTCCCGCCCGCGGACATCAAGAAAGGCGGCAAGGAATTCTGGTCCGGGAAGGCCCTCTTCTCCGCAATCCTGCCGAAGGACCTCAGCATGACGTTCAAGTCGTCCATCGCGCCGAAGGGCGACATCGGCCTGAAGGAGCTGAAGGAGGAGGATTCCCTCGTGGTCATCAAGGATGGCGCGATCACATCCGGGACGATCGACGAGAATGCGATCGGCGCGTTCAAGGGCAAGATCGTCGACAAGCTCGCCCGGGACTACGGCCCGGATGCGGCCCGAGAGTTCATCGACAAGGCGACGAAGCTCGCGATCGGTGCGATCATGACAAGGGGCTTCACCACGGGGATCGACGACGAGGACATCCCCGAGGAGGCGAAGAAGCAGATCGCGGACGTCCTCCGGGCGTCCGTCGAGAAGATCGAGGGCCTCGTCGACTCGTACAAGCGAGGGGAACTGGAGCAGATGCCCGGACGCTCCCTCGAGGAGACCCTGGAGGTCGAGGCGATGAAGATCCTCGGCCGGGCGCGTGACCAGGCAGGCCAGATCGCGGGCAAGCACCTCGGGATCGAGAACAGCGCGGTCATCATGGCCCGATCCGGGGCGCGAGGCTCGATGCTGAACCTCTCCCAGATGGCCGGGTGCATTGGCCAGCAGGCGGTCCGGGGCGAGCGGCTGAGCCGGGGCTACTGGAACCGCACGCTCCCGCACTTCAAGAAGGGCGACCTCGGCGCGGAGGCCAAGGGCTTCGTCAAGTCGTCGTACAAGAGCGGCCTCCACCCGACGGAGTACTTCTTCCACGCGATGGGCGGCCGCGAGGGCCTCGTCGACACGGCCGTGCGCACGTCCCGGTCGGGGTACATGCAGCGCCGGCTGATCAACGCACTCGAGGACCTGAAGGTCAAGGAGGACGGGACGGTCCGAAACACGGCGGACACGATCATCCAGTTCCGATTCGGCGAGGACGGGATCGACCCGTCGCGCAGCGTCCAGGGCCGCGCGGTCGACATCGACGACATCCTGCAGGAGACTCTCGGCGAGGAGCCCTCCTGGAAGGAGCGGCTGCGGGAGCAGGAGATGGCGTCGTACGGCCTCACGGAGAAGGACATGTACGTCGAGATCACGGAAGAGGAGGTCGAGGTCGAGGAGGAGGAGCCTCCGTCGGAGGAGTGACGATGGCACGCGCGACGACGATCCAGGCCCTGCGGAACCGGGGCATCTCGAAGAAGACCGCGGAGATCCTCGCGGACGCCGGATTCACGCTCGAGAAGCTCTCCTCGTCGAAGGTCGAACGGCTCGCGAAGTTCATCCCGAAGAAGGAGGCCGAGAAGGTCCTCAAGAAACTCGGGGCGCCACCCCCGGAGGCGAAGCCCGCGAAGAAGGAGAGGGCGAAGCCCCGGGCCGCGAAGCGACCGACCGCGAAGGCCGCGGAGGCGGAGCCGGAGACGCCCCTAACGATCCCCGTGAAGGCGCCGCCCTTGACCTCGGCGGAGCAGGAGATCATGGACGGACTCAAGGAGATCGGCCGCTGGCTCCCACGATTCGTCGTGAGCGAGCTCGCCCGCAAGGTCCACGGCCTCAAGCTGAGCAAGAAGCGGCTCCACGAGGTCCTCGAGAAGGTGTGCGAGAAGTTCGAGCTCCACCGGATCGACGCGAACGAGTCCGCCGGGATCGTGTCCGCGCAGTCGATCGGGGAACCGGGCACGCAGATGAGCCTGCCGTCCGAGGAGAAGATCGTCGTGCGCGAGGACGGTCGTGTCCGGCTCGTCCCAATCGGGGAACTCGTAGACGCCTTGATGATTCGCCACCCCGTAGCCCGAGAGGAGCCGACGGAATGGTGCGACCTCCCCGCGGGCGTGGGCCTTGAGGTCCCGAGCCTCTCGGCGGACGGGAAGGTCGCTTGGAAGACCGTCCGGGCTGCGAGCCGCCACATCTGCCGGGACCCAATGATCCGGATCCGGACCCGCTCTGGCCGGGAAATCACTGCGACCTCGAACCATTCCTTCGTCACGCGAATGGACGGCCGAATCGTCCCCGTGCTCGGCCGCCGGCTTCGTCCGGGGGACCGTGTCCCGGTGGTCCGCCGATGGGCCGTCCCGTCCAAGAACCGCGAACTCTCCCTGGACGAGGTCCTGCCCCGGAACCGGTACTGGTACGGGAGCGAGCTCGCGAAGGCCCGAGCCCGCGGTCCGAAGTGGCGCGGGGGATACGGCCGGGACTTCGTTGTGCCGGTCAAGGTCGACGCGCTCCGACGGCACCTCGACGGGCGAGCCGAGATTGAGATTGAGGATGGCTTCGTCTACCCGGTGCAGATCCACGGGCGAGCACGGCTCCCCGAGAGGCTGCCGCTCGATGATTCCGTTGGCTGGCTCCTTGGTGCATACCTGTCGGAAGGATGGGCGGCCCGCTACTACGTGAACATCTCGAACACGAACGACCGGTTCCTACGGAGGACCCGGGCCGTCGCGGAGGGGTTCGGGATCCGATACGGCGAATACGATAACGACCGCGGCTTCGCGCCCGCGCACGATCTCCACCTGTGGTCTGTGGTCCTGTCGGAGTTCCTTCAGGCCACGTGCGGCACACGCTCGGACAACAAGCGGATTCCGGACTTTGCGTTCGGCGCCAGCGACGCCTGCGTCGCGGCCCTCCTCCGTGCCTATTTCGAGGGGGACGGGAACGTGGCCGCGGACCGGGGCGCCATCCGTGCGAGCTCGAACTCGAAGGAGCTGCTCGATGGAATCGCGATTCTCCTCGCGCGCTTCGGGATCCTTTCGAGCAAGGGTCGTCAAGGAGACCAATACACCCTGCGGATCCCGGGGCGGTACGCATCGTCTTTCCGCGATGCGATCGGCTTCGAGTCGAAGGAGAAGGCAGCGCAGCTGGACCGGCTTTGCAGGAGGCCCGCGAGCCGCTACACGTATGACGCGCTCGACATGATCAGCGGCTTTGGGACGATTCTCCGAGACCTCGCACGGACCCTCCGGCTCCCGACGAGGTACGTGAACAACTTCACTCGCCGACAGCGCGTCGGCCGGGCGACACTCGCTCGGTATGTATCGCGCTTCGAACTCCGCGCGACGGACCTCGGGGTCGACGTGAGGCAAGAGCTCCGACGGCTCAAGGCCCTGTGCGACGAAGACGTCGTCTGGGACGAGATCCTCGAGATCCAGGAGGTCCCGCCCCCGTCGGAGCCGGTGTACGACCTGTCCGTTCCGGGACTCGAGACCTTCACCACGGCCGAGGGGATCGTGACCCACAACACGATGCGTACATTCCACTACGCCGGCGTCGCGGAGATGAACGTCACGCTAGGCCTGCCGCGGCTCATCGAAATCGTCGACGCACGCCGGGTTCCTTCGACGCCGATCATGGAACTCCACATCAAGTCCGGCCATAACGACCTCGAGAAGATGCGTAAGATCGCGACTGAGATCGAGATGACCTCCTTGGAGGACGTCGCGACGATCGAGACGGACCTCGTGAACATGCGCGTTCTCGCGTATCCGGACGATCACCGCATGAAGTCCCGCGGCGTCACCTGGTCTGAACTCGAGGAGAAGCTCAAGAAGCTCGGCGAGATTCAAGAGATCAAGCGGGCCATCGGGAACACGGAGAAGCGCGGGCGGGCCCTCGTCGTCGAGGCGGGCGAACCGTCGTTCAAGAAGCTGCAGCGGCTCGTGGAACAGGTCCGGACCCTGAAGATCAAGGGGATCGACGGGATCCAGCGGGCGATCATCAAGAAGCGCGGCGATGGGTACGTGATCTACACGGAAGGGTCGAACCTCCAGAAGATACTCGAGCTGCCATACGTGGACGCGAGCCACACGACGACCAACTCGGTCCAGGAGATCTACGAGGTCCTTGGGATCGAGGCCGCGCGGAACGCGATCGTGAACGAGGCGTACAACACCCTTCAGGAGCAGGGTCTCACGGTCGACATCCGCCACATCATGCTCGTGTCCGATATGATGACGAACGATGGGGACGTGAAGGCGATCGGACGCCACGGGATTTCCGGGCGGAAGTCGTCTGTCCTGGCGCGCGCGGCGTTCGAGATCACGGCGCACCACCTCCTTCGCGCGGCGATCACGGGCGAGGTGGACTACCTCGACGGTGTCGCAGAGAACGTCATCGTGGGCCAGCCCGTCACCCTTGGCACAGGCGCGGTGAACCTGATCTACAGGCCGCCCGCGGGAATCCCGAAGAAACCTGCCGCGCCCAAGGCCGCGCCAGCCCCGCCGCCGATGGAGCCCATCGAAGAGGTGACCCCGTGATCGACATCCCGCGGGCCCTTCGCGTCGCGACGGACACGGGCGATGTCCGATTCGGTCTCCGGCAGGCGAAGCGGGCCGCGAAGACGAAGGCGGCGAAGCTCGTCGTCGTCGCGTCGAACTGCCCTGAGGAAGCGGTGTCGGGTCTCGGCGACGTCCGGTTGTACCGATTCCCGGGCACGAACGTCGATCTAGGCGCCGCATGTGGCGTGCCATTCTCCGTCGCCGCCGTGGCCGTCGTGAGCCCCGGCGAATCCAACATCCTGAGCGTCTAGGATCCGCATGGTCGAGATCGTTTTCGACGAGCAGACGATCAAGTACGTCGCCCTCTTCCAGGATACCACCCGCACGACGGTCGTCGATTGCGTCGATGCTGGGGACAAGCTGATCTTCGTTGTGAAGGAGGGGGAGATCGGAAAGGCGATCGGGAAGAAGGGCGAGAACATCTCGAAGCTCAAGCGCCTGATGAACAAGGACATCCATGTCGTCGAGTACTCGGATCAGCCGGACAAGTTCGTGGCGAACGTCTTCCGCAACTACGACGTGAAGAACGTCCAGATCGAGCAGCGGGGGGACATCGCCCACGCGACCGTGACGGTCGACTCCTCCAAGAAAGGCCGGGCGATCGGCAAGGAAGGCCGCAACCTCCGGATGTCGCGGGACCTGATCGCCCGCCACCACGCGATCCAGAGCGTCAGCGTGGCCTAGCGAGACCTCCGGGGTAACGTTTAACCGCAAAGCCTTGGATTCGAGGGCGATGGCCGGACCGCCTCCCGTCTTCGCGGTGACGACCCCGAGCATGGAAGGATATCGAATCACCCGCTACCTCGGCATCGTCGCCGGTGAAGCGATTCTCGGCACGGGCTTCGACCGGGACTTCATCGCAGAGATCAAGGACTTCACCCGCGGGCGCGTGGGGGAGTGGGAGAATCAGATCCAGCTGGCCCGGCAGACCGCCATCGTGGAGATGTCCCAGCGGGCGGCGGCCTGGGGAGCGAACGCGGTCGTCGGGGTGACCATGGATTACGAGGTCATGGGATCCGGGGGTCGATTATCCTCGTCACCGCGACCGGCACGGCGGTCACCGTCGCCCGGATTTCCGGCGTGACGACCGAGGACCGTTCCCCCGCTCCGTAGCGCTCCGCCAGTGTTTGGAAGTGGTCCTGAACGGCGGTCCGGGCGGGCAAATGATTATTATTTCCCCGGATGATAACGAGCCGCCTGCAGTGGCAGGTGAAGGGATCCCCCCATCATGTCCCTCTCGATTAGGGAGACCTCTCTCCCTCCGGAGGAGGCGCTCGACCTCCGGTTCAGCGAGGCCGATCGGGAACTCCTCGCTCTCGCATTCCGGGCGCCGGGGGACGGCCCGCGCGCGTGGCAGCTGAACGGCCTCGCGCACCGGCTTTCCCTCGTGGACGGGTTCGACCGGCTCCTCGCGTGGCCCTCGCTGCGCGGTGTGATGCGGTATGACCACCAGGAGCGGACCGCGCTGCGCGTCCTCCGGGAGATGCATGGGAGGGCCATCCTCGCGGACGAGGTTGGGCTCGGAAAGACAATCGAGGCGGGCATCATCCTGAAGGAATACGCGATCCGCGGCCTCGTGCGCCGTGCCCTGATCCTCACGCCCTCCTCCCTCACGAAGCAATGGCAGGAGGAAATGGAGACGAAGTTCTCGTTCCCCTTCGCCATCCTACGATCCATCCATGGCTGGCAACGCGACCCGTTCCTGATTGCATCGATCGACACGGCGAAGCGGGAGGGCCATCGCCAAGAGGCGCAGGCCCAGGCCTGGGATCTCGTCGTCGTGGACGAGGCCCACCGGATGAAGAGCCGTCTCAGCCTCAACTGGCGCTTCGTCGCGGGTCTCTCGAAGAAGTACATGCTCCTCCTTACCGCCACGCCCGTCCAGAACAGCATGGATGAACTGTTCAACCTCGTCAGCCTCCTCGTGCCAGGCCAGTTGCATACATACGACCGCTTCCTCGAGCGGTACGTCGCGAGCCCGGATCGTCGCGTGCCGGCCCGGGTCCCCGAGCTGCGCCAACGCCTGCGGGACGTCATGGTGCGGAACCGCCGCGGGATCGCGTTCACGTTGCCGCCGCGGCGGGTCCATGGCCTTCCGGTCCGGCTCGGTCCCGCGGAGCGGCGCCTCTACGACGACGTCTCCGACTTCGTGCGCGACGCGTACTGGACCGCCTCGGGCCGGCTCCCCTTCACCGCGAAGCTCACGTTGATCGTCCTCCAGCGGGAGATCGGGAGCAGCACGTTCGCCGTGGCGGAGACCCTCGCCCGCATGGGCCGAAGCCCGTTCTTCGGTCTCGACGAACGCGAGCGTCTCGAGGCCCTCTGCCAGGACGCACGAGCGATCCAATCGAACGTGAAGGCCGATCGCCTCGTGGCCTTCCTGGATTCGATGGACGAGAAGGTCCTTGTCTTCACGCAGTACGTGCGGACCCTGGCCTACCTGCGACGCGTGCTCGAAGGTCGCGGCCATCGGGTCGCTGTGTACCATGGCGGTCTTTCACCCGCCGCCAAGGAAACAGCCGTGCGCTCATTCCGGGACGACGACAACATCTTCCTGAGCACAGAGGCGGGCGGGGAAGGCCGCAACCTCCAGTTCGCCCGCACGGTCGTGAACTACGACCTTCCCTGGAATCCGCTGCGGATCGAGCAGCGGATCGGCCGGGTCCACCGCCTCGGCCAAGAACGCGAGGTCCATGTCGTGAACGTGTGGGCGGAGGACACCGTCGAGGCATACCTCATGGAACTCCTCGACCGCAAGATCCACATGTTCGAGCTCGTCGTCGGGGAACTGGATCTCATCCTCGGCAACCTGGACGAGCGCCGCTCCTTCGAGGAGCTGCTTCTTGACATCTGGGCCCTGCGGGAGGCGGAGGAGCGTCATGCGGCGTTGCGGCGCCTCGGTGACGCCTTGGAACGCGCTCGCTCTCAGTACGACGACGTGAAGGAACGGAACGAGGAGATCCTCGATTCGGAAGGTGAGGCGGTGTCCGCGTGACGTCCGTGGACCTACGTGGGTTCGTCGCCGAGACCCTCGTCGATCTCGGAGCGAACGTTTCCCATGGCGACTCCCTCCTCTGGGTCCAGGCACCTGAATCGATCCGAGCCTCCCTCGACGTCCCTGCGACGTTCGCCCTCGCCTTCGACCCGTCCCACGCGGGAGAGTTTGGTGCCGAGCTCGTCGCGCCTGGGAGTTATTTCCTGGAGCGCCTCCTGTCCGCAGCCGCGAACCGCGGACGATGGGATTCCGTTTGCATCGAGCCGGAGGACGACTGGCTCTGGAGCGTCCTGTCCGATCAGGGGTTCGGCCGGAGCACGGAACCAGGTCTCGAGGTCGTGGAGGTGCGGGCCGAGCGGTATTTCCTGTTCACGTTCCGCTTGACGTTCCTCTCCGACGAGAAGCGGGAAAGCTTCCACGCCCTCGTCGTTTCCCCGACAGATGGGCTCTCATGGCCCATCGGTTTGGAGGCTGTGGACCGTCCGGTCGGCCCGCTTTCGCCGTTCGTCGATCCGCCAGACGTTGTCCGGCCGTACGAGATGGCGCAGGCTACGCTGCGGGAGATCACGAAAGACGAGGTCCAGAAGTTCCGTGGCCGAAGTCTGCGTCTCCTCGAGGAAGAGGTTCGGCGCATCTTCGGATTCTACGACCGGACGGTTGAGGAAATCCGGGATGCGAACCCGACGAACGTCGAGGAGCTGACGCGCGCGGTCGACGCGGAGAGGGACCGTCGGCTCGCGGAAGCGTTGGAACGATTCGAGCCCCGAGCCACCGCGGTCCTCTGTGCCGTCCGGGCGGTCCTGGCCCCGACCGCCTCGTTGCGGTGGTCCACGTTCGAGAAAGGCCGGACGATCCGCGTGGACGCTTGGACGAATCGGATCCGTGGCCTGGACTGCGACGTGTGCCACGGAACCGAAGGACCGTGGTCCGTCGCGACGGGTCATGTCACGTGCGCGCGGTGCGCCGTCACGGAAGACGAGTCCGCTCGACCTCGAGTCCGTCCGCGGTCGGATACTCCTCGACGAGGTAGGCGGGCATCCGGAGCTCCGGCGCGATCTCCTCGAGGATCCAGGGCGCGATCTCGAGCCGCTTCCCGTCCCCGGCGAGGCCCATGAGCCGTTTCGGGACGCGATACCTTTCTCGGAGTTCCTTCATCACGCGCTCCAGGTCGGTCCCTTCGAGGATGCCTTTGATCAACGTGCCGTCCTCCGTGACCACGTCCCAGGGCTTCGCGACGTTCTCCGCGCGACGCTTGATCCGTTCCCGGAGCTGCCACCCGTCCTTGTAGCCGCTCGTGCAATAGTGGACGGTGATCTTCCTGGGCCGCTCGAGGATCCGCAGCGCGGCCGGGTCGGAGCCCTTCACGCCATAGGATAGCTCATGCTTCGTCTCGTAGCCCACCCGCTTCATCCGCCCGTAGTTCGCCTCGCTGAACTCGAGCTCGTTCAGGTTCACGAACGCGAGGCCTTCCGACTCCGCCCATTCAAGGAGCTTCATCAGGTCCTCCTCGCGGTCCGGGAGGAGAGGCACCTCGAGGCCGACTGTCATGCCGAGGGATCGCGCGAGGCGCGATGCGCCGACATATCCGCTCGTCGACGCGCGGCCCCAGAGGCCCGGCGGCACGTGGAAGCGGATCTCGTCGAGTCCCGCTTCCGCGAGCATGCGGATCTTCTCGGCGTCTGTGGACACGGTGTACAGGTGCGTGTGGAATTGCGAGCCGAACTCCTGCTTCAGGAGGCGGATGTAGTGGCACGTCCGCTCGATCGCGTCGAACGGGTCCCCGCCCGTGATCCCCGCACCCTTCGCGCCGATTGCGCGGGCCTCATCCAGGACGTCCTCGTCCCGGAGGACCCGCTTCTCGTCCGCGTACACGACGTCCGTGTACATCTTCTCGTCGGAGACCGGACAGTAGAAGCAATGGAACGAACAGAGGCCCGTGACGAAGAGGACCATCTTCGCGCCCTCCGTGCACTGGCGGCAGCCGATGGGGAGCGCACCTCTGGCGAAGCCTCCATAGGGACGTTCCTCGAGTCGCACGGCCGAGACGAACGGACCCCGGGGGATAAAGCTTCGCCGCAGGCCGCGGGCGACGGAACGCGGGAGGGCGGCATCCAAGGTCCTCGCGGCCTGCCATACCTCTAAGTGGAGGTATGCACCGTGTCCGTGACGAGCCGCTCGATCCGGGCGCGTTTCCGCGCAAACTCCTGTTCCGCCTTCCGGTGGTAGGCGGCCATGCGCCGGAGGAGTTCCGCCTTCGCCCGTTCCGAACCGACGCGGCCGATGTACGCCTCCCGCCGGACCGATCGACCGTTCGAGCGTTCGTATTGCCAGAAGTAGACGTACCGGCGTCCGCCGAAATCGCGGACCCGGGCCCCACAGCCGATCTCCATGTTGCATACCTCTAAGTAGAGGTATGCCGAGGAATGCGATGGCCTTTCCGGTGGGGTCCGCGAAACTACTCAATCCCCGCCCGGCGTCCCCGGCGCGACCCCGAAGTCCAAATCCCCAGACGGAATGGAGGGGGCGCCCAGCCCGGAGGTCGAAGATGCCCGAAGCGGTGATTGTCGGAGCGGTGCGGACGCCGGTCGGCCGCCACAACGGCGTGTTGCGGGACGTGCGGCCGGACGACCTGGCGGCGCTCGCCGTCGGCGAGGTCGTTCGGAGGTGCGGCATCGACCCCGGCCTCGTCGAGGAAGTCTATCTGGGCTGCGCGAACCAGGCGGGGGAGGACAACCGCAACGTCGCCCGGATGGCGGTGCTCCTTGCGGGCTTCCCGGTCTCCGTCGCCGGCGTGACGTTCAACCGCCTCTGCTCCTCCGGCCTCGCAGCGATCAATGCCGCGGCGCGGGCGATCAAGGTCGGCGAGGGGGACGTATTCGTCGCGGGCGGAGTCGAGAGCATGACGCGTGCCCCGTACGCGATCCCGAAGAATCTCGACGGCTCGATGAGCCATCAGACCGCATGGGACACGACCCTCGGCTGGCGCTTCCCGAATCCACGGATCAAGGAACGCTACGGGACGGAGTCGATGGGCGAGACCGCGGAGAACCTCCGGGAGACGGCGGGCGACGTCACGAGGGCCGACCAGGACCGCTTCGCACTCGAGAGCCACCGTCGGGCCGTGG
>Ga0209640_10003227_pt1 | contig 14268 bp, 15 predicted proteins | sample RifCSP10_1_FD_184018 | JGI IMG/M metagenome (GOLD analysis project Ga0209640, IMG submission 184018) | Soil microbial communities from Rifle, Colorado - Rifle CSP2_sed 10_1 (SPAdes) (version 2) | ecosystem: Environmental > Terrestrial > Deep subsurface > Rock core/Sediment | place: Rifle...
GTTGACGCCTCGGCACGGGGGACAGTGGCGGCCCGTCCCGTCCCCCGCCGCCTCCGGCGGCTGCTGGAGGATCTGGAAGGGTACGCCTTCCTCCTCCCGGCCACGGCGGTCCTGGCCGTGTTCCACCTGTTCCCGATCGGGTATGCCTTCTACGTCAGCCTGCTCCGCTGGAACCTCATCGATCCGGTGAAGCCGTTCGTCGGGGCCGCGAACTACGCGGCGCTGGCCTCGAACCCGAAGTTCCTCACGGCGCTGGCGAACACCACGTATTTCTCGATGGTCTCCGTGGCCGTCGCGATCCCCCTCGCGCTGGTGTTTGCGGTCCTGCTGAACCGCAAACTGACCGCGATGTCGTGGTACCGCACGGCCTTCTTCATCCCCTACGTCACGCCCCTGGCCGCGGCGGCGATGGTGTGGCAGTGGCTGTACCACCCCGACCAGTTCGGGTTGCTCAACTACGTGCTCCACCGGCTCGGCATCCCAGAGCAGCAGTGGCTCCTCAACGAACACCTCGCGATGCCGGCCTTGATCGCCGTGGCGATCTGGGGAAGCCTGGGGCGGGACATCGTGATCTTTCTCGCGGGGCTGCAGAACATCTCCCAAGAATACTACGAGGCCGCGCAGATCGACGGCGCCAATGCCTGGCAATCGTTCCGCTACGTCACCCTGCCCCTGCTGTCGCCGACCACCTACTTCATCCTGGTCATCAGCATGATCGGCGCGTTCAAGGTGTTCGCGCTGCCGCTGTTCATGACCGGCGGCGGGCCGCTGGACCGGACCCTGACCATCGTGTTCTCCATCTACCGGGAGGGGTTCCAGTACTTCCGGATGGGGTCGGCCGCGGCCCAGGCGTACGTGCTGTTCGCCGTCATCTTCGTGATCACGATGCTGCAGCGCCGGTTGCTGGCCGGGCGCGTGCACTATGACACCTGACCATGAACCACTCGCCCGCTCGGGTTCATGGCGGCGCCATGGCTGAGTCGCTGGCCGCTCCCGCCGTGCCGCTCGCCGCGCCGCGGCCCGGCCGGCGAGGCGCGCTGCTGGTCCATCTGGTGCTCCTCGCCAGCGTGGCGGTGATGCTGCTCCCCTACTACCTGATGGTCGTCACCGCGGTCAAACCGCTGCAGGAGATCTTCACCGATCCGTTCACGTGGGTCCCGTCGCGGATCGAGTGGAAGAACTTCGTCGACGCGTGGACCCATGCCCCGTTCGGCCGGTACTTCTTCAACAGCACGGTCATCTCGGTGCTGGAAACCCTGGGTGTCTTGATCACGTCCGCGCTGGCCGGCTACGCGTTCGCCCGCATGCGGTTCCGCGGGAGAGAACTGCTCTTCGTGGTCTTCTTGGGGACGCTGATGGTCCCCGGAGAGGTCCAGCTGGTACCCAACTACATCACGGTGTCTCGGCTGGGGTGGCTCAACACCTACTTCGCGCTCATCGTCCCGTTTCTGAGCAGCGTGTTTGGAATCTTCTTCATGCGGCAGTTCTTTGCCACGATCCCCGGGGAACTGCAAGACGCGGCCACCATCGACGGGGCGTCACACTGGACGTTTCTGTGGCGGGTCGTCGTGCCGCTGAGCAAACCGGCCTTCATCACCGTGGCGCTGCTCAGCTTCCTGGGGTCCTGGAACGCGCTGACGTGGCCGCTGATCGTCACCAACACGCCGGAGATGCGGCCAATCATGGTCGGCCTGCTGTCGTTCTCCAGCGAGTGGGGCACGCAGCCGCGGCTGCTGATGGCCGCCGCGACGTTCTCCGTGCTGCCGGTCCTGGTGCTGTTCTTCGTGCTGCAGCGGTACTTCATTCAGGGGATTGCCAGAGCCGGGATGAAATTCTGACCGACGTGGCTGGAACTAACGTGGCTGGTACTGACGTGGCTATCGTGGCTATCGGCACCCCATGAAGCTTCGCAGCCGCGTAGCCACGTGTTTGTCAGCCACGGCTAGCTAGCGCCGCCAGCACCTCGGCGGAGTGTCCCTGCACCTGAACTTTGGGGAACACCTTGAAGACCGTCCCCTGCTCATCGATCAAGAACGTCGTGCGGGCGACGCCCCAGTACTTGCCCCCATCGGGTCGGGTCTTCTCGACCCACACGCCGTAGCGCTCGGCGATCGTGTGGTCGGTATCGGCGAGCAGCGGGTGGGGAATGCCGAGTTTCGCCTTCCACCTGGCGTGGGACTCCACCGAATCGGTGCTGACCCCCAGGAGGGCGACGCCGAGCTTCCTGTACGCCGCGTAGTCGTCACGGAACGCGGAGGCTTCGACCGTTCAGCCCGGGGTATCGTCGCGCACGTAGAACCACAGCACGACCCGCTGCCCGCGAAACTCACGCAATGACACCGGCGTCCCTGCGTCGCTGGGAAGCGTGAATTCTGGAGCCTGTTGTCCCGCCTCGACCATGCCTCGCCTGCCTGCCGTCGCTGCACCCACCCTGGGAATGGAATTGGAGGAGACTGTTCGAATCCCTTCGCTGGAATGCTCGACCCCTCGGAAGTCGCGCTGATCTTCGACCTCGACAACACCCTCATCCATTCGACGATCGACTTCCGAAAAATCCGGCAGCGGCTGATCGCGCTGCTGCGGGCGGCCGGGGCCCCAGAGGAAACCGACGTCCGCCTGATGGTCCTCGCGATTCCCCAGCTCGTCGAGCGGGGCCGCCGGCACGACGAGGCGTTGGCCAGGCGCATGTGGGACGTGATCGTGGAGGAGGAAGACCTCGGACTCAAGGATGCCGCGGCGGTGGAGCATGCGGCGGACATCCTGAGGGAACTCGACCACCGGCGGTTCCGTCTCGGCCTGTTGACGAACAACCGGCGCGACGCCACGCTTGAGCGGCTCACCGCCTTCGGCATGCGCGCACCGTTCGACGCCATCGCAACCCGGGACGATGTCGCCGACCTCAAACCCGACCCCCACGGGGTGACCTACCTGAGCGCGCGTCTCCCGGGCGTCCGCCGGGTGTACGTCATCGGGGACTCCTGGGTCGATGGCCAGACCGCCGAGGCGGCCGGCGCCCGCTTCGTCGGCTTTGGCCCGCGGGAAGAGGAGGTACGTGCGCGGGGGATCCGGCCGTGGGCGTGGATTACTGATCTGAGGGAACTGCTGGACCTGGATTTCGCCGAAGCCTGAACGCGCCTACCAGAGATGCTTGAACCGCTTCGTGTATCGCTCTTCCATTGCCTCGTGATGCAGGTCGTACACTGGGCACTCCCGCAGCCGGCAGATGTGGAGGGCGTGGTTGCAGTACGCGTCGGCGATCTCCCAGCACTGTTTGTTGACCAAGTAGGCCGCGCACACGCCCTTCTTTGGCAGCCGCAGCGTCATCTCGTCCAGTTTGACCGCTGACTCTTCCTCCGGAACGTCCTTGACCGGCTCGCGCACCAAGCGCAGGATCGGCCGGTCCGCGGGTGTGGGGGCGCGGTGAGCGGCCGCCGCCTCCCCCGTTTTTTGCGCGGGCGCCGGCGCCGCCGTGAACTCCGCCAGTTCGGCGGAGGCGTCCTGGATGAACGACCTAATGCCGCGCCGGAGCTCCTCGCGCTCTCTCTTCATGGGCGATAACCTCCCTGGCCAGATCCATGTACTCCTGCGCCCCCCGCGACGCCGGATTGTGCACGAACAGCGGGACGCCGACCATCGACGATTCGACGAGCTTGATGTTGAAGTGGATCGTCACCGGCAGCACACGGTCGCCGAAGAAGTCGGCGATTCCCTGCACGATCTCCTTGCTGATGTTGGTGCGGGCGTCATACATCGTCGGCAGTACGCCGAGGATCTCCACCTGGTGGCCCACTTCCTCGCGGACCATCTTCAGCGTCCGCAGCAGCTGCCGCATGCCCAGCAGGGCGTAGTAGTGCGTCTGGATGGGAATGATAATGGCCTCCGCCGCGACCAGCGCGTTGAGGGTCAGCACCCCGAGGCTGGGCGGTGTGTCGAGCAGGATGTAATCGTATTCGTGCAGCGCCGGCGCCATCCGCTTGCGCAGCGCATTCTCCCGGCCGATGCGCGCCGCCAGTTCCAGCTCTGCGGCGGCCAGATCGAGCGTCGAGGGGGCGAGAAACAACCGCTCGACGCTCGCCGCCACCGTGATGTCCCGGAGGGACACGCCTTCCGCTTCGTCGCGCTCGCTTTCGACCAGCACGTGATACACGTTGCGGGTGAGAGAGGCGGGATCCACCCCCAGGCTGACTGTGGCGTTGGCCTGGGGATCGAGGTCGATCAGCAGCGTCTTCTTGCCGCTCACGGCCAAGCAGGCCGCGAGGTTGACCGCCGTCGTTGTCTTGCCGCACCCGCCTTTTTGATTGACGAGTGCAATCACCCGGGCGGTTTCCGGTTGCGTCACGATGCCCTCCCAGCTCCCCCGCCCGCGCGAGCGGGGCGGACCGGGGAACGACCCACGAGCTCGGCCGTCTGTGTCCGTCAGAAAGTACGACTCTCCGCCCCGCCGCACCGTTCCCGCGACAGGCGGATCCGGGTCAAGTCGTAAGCCTGTTCGACTCTTTTTGGAGGTTTTCCTCTTTTATGTTGGGAAATGCTTCCCAGGGGCCCGGTACCAACGCGATCGGTACGTGCTACGGATTCGAGACATATAGCTGTCGCGTGTGGTTCGGGCCAGGGGAAGTCTGCGCCCACACCAGGGAGGCGAACGCGATGCGTGTGACCGTGAGTGTGATCAAGGCGGACATCGGGGCCATCGGGGGGCACACGATGCCGAGCCCGGAAGTCGAGACCATCGTCCGGGACCGGGTCGCCGCGCAGAAGGGCAAACTCCTCATCGACTGGTACGTCTGCCACACCGGCGACGACATCGCCATGATCATGACTCACACCCGGGGGAAGGACAGCCCCGACGTCCACCAGCTCGCGTGGGATGCGTTCTTCGCCGCCACCGATAAGGCCAAAGCCCAGGGACTCTACGGGGCGGGGCAGGACCTGCTCAAGGAGGCGTTCTCGGGCAACGTTCGCGGGTTGGGTCCGGGCAGCGCCGAGATCGAATTCGAGGAACGGCCGAGCGAAGCGTTCATGGTCCTCATGGGCGACAAGTGCGGGCCAGGCGCCTTCAACCTGCCGCTGTACCTCGCGTTTGCCGACCCGATGTACTCTTCCGGTCTGATGTTGTCGGAGGGACTTCACGACGGTTTCACCTTCCACATCCTGGACATGGACCACACCGAGGGCGACCGGATCATTGTCCTCGACGCGCCCGAGCGGCTCTACGACATCGCGTCGCTGCTGCGCGACACGAACCGGTACGCGGTGGAGGCGATCTGGTCGCGCAAGTACCCCGACGAGCAGGCCGCGGCGATCGGCACGACACGGCTGCGCAACATCGCCGGCCGCTACGTCGGCAAGGATGATCCGCCGGGGGTGGTCCGCGTCCAGAAGATCTTCCCGGCGACGGAAGAGTTCGGCCCGCCGTTCGCGCTGGGCGCGTTTGTCGGCGGCGATACCCGTGGCAGCCACAACCTCCCGCTGATGCCGGTGCCCATGAATACCGGCGCGTCGACGTTCTTCTGCGTCCCGATGGTCTCCGCGCTGGGCTTCTCGATGCACAATGGAATCCTCACCGTACCGGTGGACCTGTTCGCCGACCCGTTCTGGCAGGCCGTCCGCGAGCGGATTGCCCTCAAGGCGGTCGAGATGCGCCACCAGGGGTTCTTCGAACCGGCGATGCTGCCGATGTCGGAATTGGAATACGGCGGCATTGTCGCCCGGCTGCGAAAACTCGATCCAGAATTTGCAGTCAGGGACGGCGCGAAAACGCCTGCGGCCGGAGCGACTGTGAACAAAAATCCAGACTAGTGCTTGTTCCCGTCTTCCTGCAGGACGGTCTTGTTCAGATAGCGTACCAGCGACGGCAGGTACACGGGGATCAGTGCGCCGATCACGACGAACAGGATCAGCAGGGCGATGAAGAGGTAGACGACTCCAAGTTCGCTCACCGCGGCAACCCCTCGGGCCAGAGTTACTTTGGGCTTTCAACTAGCCGGGGGGAAATTCCCTCCGCACCATCGCGGTAGCCTCCTCCCGGGTCGTAATCAGACCTTCGAGCTGTGCGTCCTCGACGGCCTCGAGGATACGCTTGAACTTCGGCCCGGGCCGGTACCCCAGGGCGATGAGGTCGTCTCCGGTCAGCAGCCGCGGCAGGGCCGGCCGGCGGGCGACGAGCGCCTCGCGCTGGGCCGCCGCCCAGTGGTAGATGTCGAGGTTCCGGTGGCTCGCCAGGCAGTCCGCCCGGTGCAGCTCCAGGTGCTCGGGCGCACCGGGCTGCAGCAGGAATCGCTGCGCCTTCGCCGGGCGCATCCGCTGCAGGTCTTTGATCCGCAGGTGGTCGGCGACCAAGCGGACGATGCGGTCGGTCTGATCCGAGGATAACCGCAGGCGCCGGCAGATCGCTTCGGCCAGCTGCGCGCCGGTCTCGGCATGGCCGTTGAACCGAATCCGGTCGGCTGCGCGCTCAAACGTCGGCGGCTTGCCGATGTCGTGGAGCAGCGTGGCCAGCGCCAGTTCCGGGGACGGGTCCCGCAGATGTTCGAGGGCCAGCACGGTGTGCGTGAAGACGTCGCCTTCCGGGTGGAACTCGGGCGGCTGCTCGACGCCGTGCATCGCCGCCACTTCCGGCAACACAACCGCCAGCAAGCCGGACGCATCGAGCAGCATGACGCCCCTCCCCCGCCGTGGGCTGACCAGCACCCGCAGGAGTTCATCACGAGTCCGCTCCGCGCTGACCTCCCGGATCGACGCGCTCTGTGCGCGGATGGCCGACATCGTGGCGCCGTCGACGGTGAAATCCAGCTCGGTGGCCAGCCGGATCGCCCGAAGCATCCGCAGGCGGTCTTCAGCAAACCGCGCCGACGGATCGCCGATCGTCCGCACGATGCGCCGCACAATATCCTCCCGGCCGCCGACGACATCCAGGGTCGTTCCCGACAGTGGATCGTGGAGGAGCCCGTTGATGGTGAAGTCCCGCCGCCGGACGTCCTCCTCGGCGGTCACGAACCGCACGCTGGACGGGCGCCGGCCGTCGAGATAGGGCCCCTCGGCGCGAAACGTCGCGACCTCGTACGCAGAGTCTCCCAGCGGGACGATGATGACGCCGAACTGCGCACCGACCAACACCGCGTGTTCGAACAAGCCGGAAATCTCCTCCGGGCGGGCGCTGGTCGCGATGTCGTAGTCGTGTGGGTCGGCGCCCATCTCCAGGTCCCGCACGCAGCCGCCGACCCAATACGCGTCAAAGCCGTGGTCGCGCAGCCGGCGGACCACGGCGACTGCGCCATCGCGGAGCGCGCTCACGGCCGGGCGGCGGGCAGGCGGCTGCGTACGAGCTGCAGCGCGGCCGCGAATTGGATGTCGTCGGACCCCTGGATCCGCGACGAAGCCATGGGAACCAGGACATCCGGCGGCAGCCCCAGACCCTCCACCGCGCGGCCGGCCCGGGTCCGGTAGCGCCCGGTCGTCAGGCGCAGCCCCCACTCTGCGGAGGCCGCGGCCAGGGTGAAGATCGACTGTACGGTGCCTTTGCCGTACGTGTGCGCGCCGACCAGAGGGGTGCCGACATCCTGCAGCGCGCCGGCCACGATCTCCGACGCGCTGGCGGACCCACCGTTCACGAGCACGGCCATGGGCCCGGTAAACTTGGGCGAGACGGGACGGACGAGCAGCATGAGCGGGCCGGCCCGGCGGTCTTCAATCGCCACCAGGCCCGCCGGAAGGAAATGACTGGCGATGATGACCGATTCGTCCACCAGCCCACCCCCGTTGCTCCGGAGGTCGAGCAGGATGGCCGCCGCCTTGCACCGCTCGCCCTCGTCGGGTGCAGGGCAGGCTCCGCCAGCGGTCAGGCGGCTGAGGGCTCGCCCGAGATCCGCGGCGGACTGGTCGGAGAACTCCAACAATCGGATGTATCCGACCCGCGCATCGATCAGCCTGGCACGAATCGGAATCGAACGGACCTGTTCCCGCACCAGCACGAACCGGATCGGCTGCCCGCGGCGGACGGTGCCGACGGTCACCGAGGTCCCGACCCGGCCCCCGAGCAGTTCCATGACGGCATCGGGGGTTCGCCCGCGTATGGGCACGCCGTCGATGTCGGCGATCAGATCGCCCACCAGCAGTCCCGCACGCGCGGCGGGACCGCCATCGACCAGTTCGACGACCGCGATCCCGTCCGGCCACGCATCGACCTGGAGCCCCAGGCCCCCCCGCTCCCCGCGGAGGACGGCGACGAACCGCGCGAATTCGGCTGGGAGATACACGGCCCCCAGCGGGTCGGCGGTCTCACGGACCATCGCGCGCAGGACCAGGGCGACCAGCGCGTCGGGAGGCTGCGGCTCCATCAGAAGGGCGGCGGCGCGGACGTACTCAAGGACGGCCGGTACGTCCGCGGGCGTGCCCGTCAGAACCGGGGGGGCCGGCGGCGAAACACCAGCGCCCGCCAATCCCTGCTGCACCCCCCTCGCCGCCGCCCGCAGCAGCGCGGTGTCATCGGGGGCGACCAGCGCGTGGTCACGGATGAGCGAAAATGCGTCTTCGACGAGTTCTGCGGCGGCGTCTGCTGACAGCGGCGCCGGTGACTGCGCCGCCAGCGGAAGGGGCGACAGGACGGCGAGGACGACAAGGAGCGCCGCTGCCGCGGGCCCGAGGAATCGTCGAATCGCGGAATCCCGTCGATCAGGCAACGTGGACGCGGGTGCGCAGGCTCGCGATGGTCCCACCACCGAGGACCCGGTCCCCGTCGTAGAACACGACGGCCTGCCCGGGTGCCGCGGCGCGCTGGGGCGAGGAGAACTGCACGCGGACGTCTCCCGGCGCGGCGGCCGGCGCCACCGTGGCCTCGACGTCCCGGCCCGCGTGGCGAAGTCGTGCGGTGACCGCGCGTGGAGCGGTTGGAGGCGCGCTGGCAATCCAGTTCAACGTGGTGGCCGTCAGCTCCGAGCAGAGGAGGTCTCCCTCATCGCCGAGGACGACGGCATTGCGGGCGGGATCGATGGCCACCACGTATTTCGGCCGTCCTGCCGACACACCCAACCCCCGCCGCTGGCCGATCGTGACACCCGCGATGCCCTGATGCTCTCCCACGACGCGCCCCGACGTGTCGAGGATGGGCCCCGGCCTCACCGCCTGGGGCCGCAGACGCGAGATCACATCGGTGTACCGGCCGCGCGGCACGAAGCAGATCTCCTGGCTGTCGGGCTTGTCGGCCACCGGGAGAGCCATCTGCCGCGCCAGCGCGCGGGTCTGGTGTTTCTCAAACTCCCCGACCGGCAGACGCAAGACGGCGAGCTGGTCCGGGGTGAGTCCATAGAGGACGTAGGACTGATCCTTGGAGACATCCCGCGCCCGCCACAGTTCCCGGCGCCCGCTGCTCGGATCGGACACGATGCGCGCGTAGTGACCGGTCGCCAGGCCGTCCAGGCCCAGGCTCTGGACCTTGCCCAGGAGGAGGGAAAATTTGATGGCCTGGTTGCACGCGATACAGGGATTGGGCGTCCGGCCGCGGGCGTAGGCGTCGACGAAGTACTCGATGACCTCGCGCTCGAACTCCTCACGCATGTTCAACACGTAATGCCGGATCCCCAGCGACCGCGCCACCGCCCGCGCGTCGTCGATCGCGGAGACGCCGCAACACGCTTTGAACGCGTCGTCTGGTTCGGGCAGCCACTCCGGCCAGAGGTTCATGGTCAGCCCCACGACCTCGTGGCCTTCGCCTACGAGCAGCCCCGCGGCGACCGCGCTGTCCACCCCGCCGCTCATGGCGACGGCGATTCGTGCCACGCCTCATGCCTCCCGAGTTCAGATTATAGGTCGTAGGTCGTAGGGCGTAGATGCAAGCCTTGGATCATCATAGCAAGGCTGACCTACGCTCAGGCAATCGGTCGTCGCAAGAAGTCGAGCGTCAGCGCCGCGGTCCAGGAGAACTGTCCGTCGCCGGCGCCGCGGCCGGTTCGCGCGTCGAAGTACTCGTACGCGCCGTGCGCGCGTACCATGGCCAGCGTCGCTTCCGCCAGCGCGCGGGCGTCGGCGTTCAGCCCAAGATCTTCCAGCCCCCGCGCGATCATCCAGTTTATCTGGACCCACACCGGGCCGCGATGATACCGGGCCGGCTCAAATCCCTCTTCGTCGGGAGGAACCGACGGGAGCAGGCGGCAGCCCGCGCTGCGGCTGATGTAGCGGGCCAGCATCGCCGCCGCCTGTTCGGCGTCGACGAGCCCCCCGTAAATCGCGCACAGTCCGGCGGTGGTGGCCACGGGAATCAGCCGGTGTCCCTTGATGTCGAGATCGAAGAACAACCGTGCCTGCTCACTCCACAACATGGAGGTGAAGGCCTCGCGGAAGGCCGCCAGCGCACCCGCGGGCACCGCCGGCGGGCGATTCAGCGCGGCGGCAATGCGGTTGAGATCGACGGCCGCACGATACCACACCGCGTTGAACATCGCGTCGTAGACGGCAAAGGGTGTCGCGGGGAGGTAGGCCCGCATGTCATAGCGATGGCGGGCGATCAGTTCGACCAGGTACATGTACAGGTCGTAGTCCGGCTGCTGCGGCCGCTCGGCGGCCGCGACGACGGTGGTGTCCACGCGCCGGTAGGGCCGAGTGGGCCGGTGCCCTTGCCGCACGGCGAAGTCCCACCGCGGGCTGTTGTCCAGTCCGCTCTCCCACGGGTGCACCATGACGATGAGCGGCGAGCCGGCCACCGTGCGATGCTCGGTAAAATACGTGACGGCATCGCGAAGGGGATCGAAGACGCGCCCCCACCAGTCGAGCCGACGGTCCTCGTCCGGCTGCGCGTGGCCGGCGATAAGAACGGCCGTCGGAATGATCAGGGGCTGAGCAATGCCGCTGGTCACCTCCCCTGCCCTGCGCACGGGGACGTCCGTCCACCACTCCGGTCCAGGGGCGTACTCCTGCACGCCGGGGTTGTAGCGGATGTGGGGCAGCAACCCGTTCGTCCACTGCCCGGCGAGCAGGGAGTCGATCTCCCGCACGGCGCGGTCCCAGTCCAGATGCGCCCACCCGATCGCGATGAACGCGCTGTCCCAGTTCCACTGGTGGGGATACAGGCGCCCGCTCGGTTTCGTGTACGCGCCGCCGATGTCGTTGGCGCGCAGGACCGCTTCCGCCTCGGCGAGCAACGGATCCGGGGTCACGCGGCGGTCAGCGCCCGACCGCTTGCGGCGTCCATCAACCGGACGCGGGATGGGTCGAAGCGCAGCCACACGGCCTGGCCGTCGGCGGCGTCAAACTCGGCCGGGACCGACACCTTGAGGCTGTCCCGGTCCACCTGCACCGTCAGCAGCTTCTGCGGGCCGACCGGCTCAACGACGATGATCGTCGCCGGGATCATCGCGGGGCCGGCCTCACCGTGGACGGCGATGTGTTCCGGGCGGATCCCCACGACCACCGGGCCGGCGGGGACCCGGGAGAGGTCAGTCAGCGCGACGGAGACGCCGTGGGTCACCACGGCCGTGGTGTCGTCGGACGGCCGCAGGGTTCCTTCGAGGAAGTTCATCGGCGGATTGCCGATGAAACTGCCGACAAACCGGCTCGCCGGAAAGTCATACACGCGCGCGGGCGTGTCGCACTGGATGATCTCGCCGTCGCGCATCACCGCGATCCGGTCTCCCAGGCTCAAGGCCTCCACCTGATCGTGGGTCACGTACACGGTCGTGGACTTGATCTCCCGGTGCAGCCGCCGCAGTTCGGCCCGCATCTGCAGCCGCAGCAGCGCGTCGAGGTTCGACAGCGGTTCGTCCATCAGCAGGACCTCGGGACGCATGACGACGGCCCTGGCGACGGCGACCCGCTGGCGCTGGCCGCCGGACAGCTGCGACGGGAACCGGTCGAGCAGCGAGCCGATCTGCATCAGTTCCGCGGCGTCGCGCACCCGGCGCGCCACCTCCTCCCCGGCGACCCGACGCAGGCGCAGGCCGAACGCGATGTTTTCGAAGACCGACATGTGCGGGAACACCGCGTAGCTCTGGAACACCATGGCGATCCCCCGCTGGCCGGGAGGCCGGTCGGTCACGTCGCGGGTGCCGATGAAGATGCGGCCGCGGTCGACCTCCTCCAGCCCGGCGATGCAGCGCAGCATCGTGGTTTTGCCGCACCCGCTGGGTCCGAGGAAGACCATGAATTCGCCGTCGGCAATCTCCAGATCCAGGTCGCGGACGGCGACGACCTTGCCGAAGACCTTGCGCACCTGGGCCAGGCGGATGTCGGCCACGCTACCGCACCGTCACTCCCCACATCGTCATCAGGTACCGGCGGATCAGGAAGATGATCACCAGCGCCGGCACGATCATGAAGAACCCGCCGGCGAAGCGGTAGTCCAGCGGCGCCCCCGCCGAGCCGATGGCGTTCATGATCAACGCCGGGAGCGTGCGGTTGTCCAGGGTTAGGATCGTGGCCGCAAAGACCTCGTTCCACGACAGCACGAACGTGAAGATCGCCGAGGCCGCCAGCCCCGGGAGGGCCATCGGCAGGACGACGCGGCGGAACGCGCCCGCGCGCGAGCATCCCAGCGTCAGCGCCGCCTCCTCCAGTTCGGCCGGAACGCCGACGAAGATGCTGCTGGTGATGATGATCGTGAACGGCAGCGCCAGCACGGTGTGGACCAGCGCCACGCCGAGCAGCGTGTCATAGAGGTGCCAGCGGATGAACGCGACCGTGAGGGGGACGGCCAGAATCGTCGCCGGAAACATCTTCGTCGCCAGGATCGACAGCCGCAGGCCGTCGCGGCCCGGGAACACGAACCGCGACAGCGCGTAGCCGGCCGGCGCGCCCAGCGCCAGGGCGAAGACGATGGTGATCCCCGCCACCAGCAGGCTGTTGAACGTCGAGCGGAGCACCCCGTGGGATCTGAAGAAGAACAAGAACGTCTCCAGACTGAACTGCTCGGGGATGATCGGGCGCGGCCAAGTGTACAGCGCGTCGCGCGGCGTGAACGACGCGAGGCCGATCAGCACGATCGGTGCCAGGACCCACGCCGAGACGGCGGCGGCGCCGATCCACAACAGAGGCTTCGCGCGTGCGGCCGTCATGCCAGCGCCTCGGCTTTGGTCCGCAGTAGCCGGAGGTACAGGAACGTGATGAGGAACGAGATTACCATGATGAGCACCGCGTAGGCGCTGGCCACGTGGAAGTTCCGGTACGTCGAGTACCAGAAGTAGGCCTCCCCGGCCAGCACGGGAACGAGCCGGCCCGACAGCGTGATCACCGTCGCAAACAACTGCAGGGCCAGAATCGTGCGGATCATCAGCGCGGCCTGCAGGCTGGGCATCAGCAGCGGCAGCGTGATCCGCCACAGCTTCTGCCAGGGACGCGCGCCGAACACGTCGGCCGCCTCCAGGTAGTCCCGCGGGACCAGCTGGAGCCCGGCCACCAGGATGACCATCACGATCGCCGTCGCCCGCCAGACTTCCGTGACCACGATCGCCCCATACAGCCAATCCAGGCGTTCGGGCGTGAGGAACGTAATCGGCTGCGCGGTGAGCCCCAATCCTCCCAGGATCGTGTTGAGGTAGCCGCGTTCGGTGAACACGGACAACCAGATGAGGCCGGCGGCGAGATCGGAGATGCCCAGCGGGATGGCGCAGATGTACAGAAACGTCGACGCCGCGCGAAACCGCGTGTTCACGATGAGGGAGATGAGCAATGCGATGATCAACTGCAGCGGGACGACCAGCAGGGTCAGCAAGAAACTGTTGCGCACGGCGCCGCGGAAGTACGTGTCACCGGCCATCTGGCGGAAGAACTCGAGGGTGAACCGGCCCCCCTCGCCGCGGAAGCTGAGCACGAACGCTTCCAGCAGCGGGTACACGAAGAAGACCGCGAGGTAGAGCAGCGCCGGGACCATCAGCGCGTATGGAACCCACGAGCGGCGGCGGATCATCATGTGTGACATGCGCAGGACCGGCGTTGCCGAGTCCGACCATCAGCAGTCAATCGAGAGAAGCACATGGAGGTGAGGGGGAGGTCTCGGAGGGGGACGTCGAGGCCCCCTCCGATCCCCTAGCGGCCCAGCGCCGCCTCGATCCGCTGCCGGACCAGCTCGGCCAGCAGCTCCGGCTGGGTCTTCCGGTCCGCGTCGGGCGGCAGGTCCTTCCGGGTGACCGGCGGGTGATAGGTGACGGTGATCCGCCCCGGGCGCGGGAGGCGGCGGCCGACCGGCCAGGCCTCGAAGGCGCCCTGGATCGTCACCGGGACGACGGGCGCGTCCGCCTGGAGCGCGATCCGGAAGGCCCCGGGCCGGAACGGCTGGAGGCGCCC